>Ga0213870_1000168_pt1 | contig 34842 bp, 37 predicted proteins | sample WICALVC2017_Meta_FD_160119 | JGI IMG/M metagenome (GOLD analysis project Ga0213870, IMG submission 160119) | Freshwater microbial communities from subterranean cave lake in Wind Cave National Park, South Dakota, United States - WICALVC2017 | ecosystem: Environmental > Aquatic > Deep subsurface >...
GACGAAAAATGCTTAAAAAATTTTAAAATTATCTAATGATTTCAATACTGATTATGTAGATTTTGTAAAAAATTACTAGGATTTCAACAAACTGCTTTCAATTAAATTTTAGACCTTTTTCGACAGTTCCCTTAAATGCAAGATCTCGGTTCAAATATATATGGTGTTTTTTTGTAACAAAAAGACTTAGATACGCCCTAAGAAAGTCACAACAAAAAATTGCTTCTTTTGTTGTCTCTCTATCTGTAAATCAACATAGTATATGTCGGATTTGCATCCACAAATCCAACGCTATACAATGTATTAATGATTAGTTTTCGTATACTCATCTTACTATGGCTTGGTTCTTCTCAGTTAATTGCGGGTTTGCAAATTAGCCCAAAACAAGAGGGTAGGACAGATGCTGTACGCAACACAAAACATAACTCCAGACCTGAAAATATTTTTGATATTTTTGAAGCTAATTCTACAAATTCTACAAATCCCCAAACACCTTCTACAAATCCCCAAAGACCAATCAATTATACCGATCTGTTGATGCAAGCTTCTTTGCAAGACGCAAATCTAGCTCAAACCTATATTTTAAGACAGTTTTTGCTACCGCTTGATGATCCATTGCCCCACGACTGGGTATTCCAAGGCAAAAGATTATGTTCGCATCCACGCAACAATGCTCCAGCACTCTCTTTTACTTTGGCTGGCTTCAGAAAAGGTGAACTTGATGCCACTTGTGAGGCACAACTGATGCGAGCGCGCTTGCTTGGTTTTACAACAGTTACCGTAAGTCCAGCATTTGCATTTAATTCATTTCAAAGCAAGCTTCTGCCGGGACAAACCCTAGAGCCCGGAGAATTAAAGCGTTGCATGGAAAAAACTTGGCAAGCCGGAATGGATATTGTTTATAAGCCACATTTAGATGATACCAGCACACTGGAAACCAGAGGAGAAGTCACGTGGCGAGCTAATTTTGATATGAGGCCAGATGCAGTATATGAACAAGAACTCTTCGGTGAGTTTCAAGAATGGCTGAAATCGCATGCTGGAGAACTCGCAAAAGGCGAACGGCAGGTGGATGTACTGGTTTCTGCGGAACTCGAACGTTCGATTGCGTTTTATCCACAAGACTGGAAAGCCCTTGTTCAGAAATTTAAAAATCGTTTTAAAGAAATGGGATTTTCCAAAAACGTGCGTTTAGGATTTAATCCAAATTGGAGTCCCGCATATTATCCCGAACATAATAATATCCAAGCGTTGAAGGACTTTATTGAAAGTGTGGATTTTATCGCACCCAGTTTTTATGGTGACGTTACAAGTTTTCAGGGTGGGGCAAAAAATGTTGAAAGAAAGAAACAGGAGCTTTTAAGCAAGCTTTCTGGAGATGAGTTTCAGCCTTATATTGTGCGCGCAAAATTGCCTATTTTGGGACCCATCTTTGGAGCTTTGTTTCAATCCCCTTGGACTATGCCACAAATTAGAGACAAACAATTTATGGTGGGTGAATTTGGTCCTGGATTTTCTTTTACACATGCTGAATGTCACCGTTGTGTAGATCGTGATGGGGAAAGAAATATGAATGAATGGGCTCAAAAGTACCTCCAGAAAAGGCGTAAAGTTTATCAGGCTTTATTGGATTGGGCAAAAACTCAGGGTAGTGCAGACAACACCCCAGGCGGCAGCCAACCTTCTTTCATTAATTTTTGGACAGTTGCGGTTTTTGATCCTGTGGGAGTTCGATCTGGAAGGCCTGAACAAGACACCGTAATTGCAGATATGCTTAAAAATTACACGCGCTGGCGCTGTCCTGGAATCCAGTTTCAACCGCCTGTTCACAATGGAGGTTGCACTCGAAACTGACGAAGGCTGTGACATCAGCGGTTGTCTACAACGCGCTTTTTTTGTCTTCGTGGCCAGAAAAACTCAGGCTGTAAACGTTCCAACAAAGAAAGCTCCGGCAAATCCTCATAGCACTGTGTCGGATTTGCATTACTCTCTGTCGTATTTCCATCCTGGTAATGCTCCGGCTGCAAATCCTCCGGTCCATCTCCAATAAAAGACTCCCAATCTTTTATAGTATTAAGGTTTAGCAAAATCGTAGGATCTAAAACAGGGACAACCAAAACTTCTTCTTTTGGCAACATTTGAATTTGATAGTCTAGACGAGCAGCTTTGTTCGGCTGTAAATGGGCCTGTCGAAAAATGGCCATCTGCTTTGTTGTCCTCATCAGCCACCCCCACAGCGTACTTCTTTGTACGCTGTGGTCTGGTCTCTTCGGGCATCGCTCATCTGCCATTTTTTGGACAGGCCATGTTTTTTTTGGTTCTTTGACAGACCCTATATGTTCCAATGAAACTAGTGACACTTCTAAAAGAAGAGACAAAAAATTCTTAGACAAAAGCACAGGATGGCCACGCCTCTTTTCATACTCAGGAATACAAACTTTGATGCTTGGTTTTTTACTTTGCAACAGTAAGTTCCAAACCTCTTTTTTTGGGCAAGGGACATCGATGGGTAAAACAAAAGTGTCTTCTAGCTCTTGTTTACAAAATTCCAAAGCATGTTTTAACGATGAAAACGGTCCAAGCTCTGGATTAGGATTTACAAGTACATTATATTGTATCGGATTTGCATTGCTCTTTGTCGCATTTTTATTCTGGAAATACTCTGGCTGCAAATCCACTGGAAGATGTAAATTTTTATAGCTAGTATTTAGCCAAGGCAGTTTTTTAAAATATTCCTCTGATCCAAATCCAAAAACAATAAAAACTTTTGTAACGTCACATCTAATAAGCCGCTCAAGCTGTTCCTCCAACCATGTCCTTCCTTTATAAAACAACAATCCCTTGGGGGTTGCCATGCGTGAAGACTTTCCGCCTGCTAATAAAATTAATGTCTTATTTCCCATAATAATTTTGGAGTAACTCAGAGGCCAAGCTAATAGCTACTTCTTGTGGAGATTTTCCACCAATAGGCAACCCTAGTGGGCAACGAACTTTGGCAAACTCACTTTCTGAAATCCCTTGAAGCTGTAACCGTTGTTTAAAACGCTCCCATTTAGATTGACTGCCAATGAGTCCAAGATAACGCATTTGTCGACACACAAGATTTTTTACAATCTCTTGATCCACATCATGCCGATAAGTCATAATCGCAACATAAGTTTTTTCAGGATCCCATTTTGCTTGCTCTACAAACTCATCCCATTCACATTCATGACAAATTACTTCTTTTGGAATTGATTCCTGTCGAATCCACTCCTTACGATCATCAATGAGATGAACAAGAAAAGGAGTTCCTACCATAACTTTACAAACAGCTTGCCCTACATGCCCCGCACCAAATAGATAAAGATGAGGCCCTGTATTTAAAACTTCAAATAAAAGTTCCACCACACCTCCACAACACTGTCCTGTTTTTGCTCCCAGGGGATAACGAATGGTTTGAGTTTTACCTTCATTTAAGCATCGCCTTGCATCTTGCAAAGCACATTCCTCTAGGTGACCGCCACCAATGGTTCCCCACATCAGGCCCTCAGAGGTTACTAACATTTTTGCACCTGGCTCTCGAGGAGTGGAACCCGTACATTGAGTAACGGTAACCATAACTGTAGGTGTACCTTTTTGCCTAAACTCTTCTAGTGTGCTCATCCAATTCGACATAGACTTCACTTGGCTTTTTGATATTCTAATTTTACGTGGAGGTCAAATCATGAGAATAAGCACCCTACTACTTGTCATTGTATTTTGTCAGATTTGCGTGACGCAAATCTTCCTGGTATTTTCTCAAATTTGCGTCATGCAAGTCTTCCTGGTTTTTACACTTCCAATAAAATTGTTTGCAGATACCCCTAAAACCCCTCCTCAACATATCAACATTGATGCTTCAGATGACCCAATTGCTGGACTCATAGAAGATGTAGGCTTTCGCTATGTAAAAGGAAAATGCATGGCTTTAGAAACTGATTCTGATCTCTTAATAAAAAAGGGGGATATTGGATATAACCCCCATTTTCTTGGGCAGTGCGGAGACTTAAGAAACATGGATTTAAGTCAACATACAGAACTCTACAAAAAAGATTTAAGAGGTGCAATTTACAACGAAAACACACTCTTTCCAAATGGTTTTAATCTTAAAAAATCGCGAATGAAATTTGTAAAAACTCCAACGGATACAAATAACTAACCCTGCTACGTTAAGTAGCAAATTTTAGTGCTAATCGACTAAACTCATTTGATTTTGTTTATCCACTCCAACACTGTTCAGTAATTTTTTTAGATTAAATTTTGAAAAAATCAACGCAAAAACAATAAACTTCCCATAAAATTCCCAAGAGTTACAGCTTCAATTCAAAAAAATCTCAAAAAAATTCTAAAGTAAGGGCATGTTTTTGCCGATATAAACATGAATACAATTTTATTATTAAATAAGGGGGCATGAGTATGAAAAACAATATCTGGGTTTTGAGTGTCATTTCCGTATTTTTGTCTATGATTTTATTTTCTGCTTGCTCCACAACTCGCTACATGGTTGTGAAAACTGAGCCAGCAGATGCCGATCTTTATGTTAAGGGCTTCGATTCAGAATATTTTCCAAAAGAAAAAGTAAAAATTGGAACCACCCCATTCAAAATGGCAAACATACACCTATACTGATGACAACGGACATGTGCGGAAAGTTTCATTTAAGGATTTGGACAACACCAAATTTTTTATGATTTTAGAAAAGGAATCTTATGAATCGGTATCTTTGGAAGCGCCACCCTTTGCTTATGACGTTAAACTTAAGCCAGCTCCTGGAGCTGAAGTTGCTAAACGAGTTTTAAATTCAATTGAGGACAAAGAAGACACGGGCAGTGTTCGTGTCACTTCAAATCCATCTGGAGCTAAAGTTTATCTCAATGCAGAATTAGTTGGAAATACTCCATACACATTAGAACAAAAGGCTGGAAAATATCAGATTAAAATCCAACATCCTAATTTTGTAACTTTAGAAGAGCAGCTAACGATTGATACTAAAAAATCAAGAGCGATACACTTTGATCTTGAAGGGCTAGATAAAAACCGTCAACCAGCAGCATCTGGTAAAGAATAATTATTTATAGACGTTTTTTGGAGAAACACTCATGAAGTCTTTTATTGCTTTTAGCGTAGCTTTCATAGGGGTCACTTTTACAGGTTGTTCCACATTGCAGCCTCGAGTGTATTCTGAACCTCCGGGGGCTAAACTTCATCTGGTCTCTGTCCATGGCGTGCAACCCTTTATGAGCCGGGCCTATATAGGTGAAACCCCTATCCAGGAGTTTTTATTGCCAGAAGGGTTTAACAACAGTGACGAATTTAAAAAATATTTAGATAAAAATAAAAAACGTCTTTATGTTGAAATCGAGAGTCCCGGTTATCAAGTAAAAACAGTACCTCTCACAAAATTGATTGCAGCAGATGAAGATGAGGATTACAAAAAAACGGCTATTAAACTTGAACATATTTTGGATGTCGAGGCAATTCGTGGAGTTGCCACAAAAGAGGATGTCCTGAGTAAAGTTTATAAAAATGTTACCGTTCAGACCAATATGAGCGGGGCCATCGTCTACATGAATGGAGTATTGAGTGGTAATACACCGCTTACACTTTCACAACTCCCAGGTACTTATCTGCTCGAAGTGAGGCACTCACAGTGTAAACATGGAGTACATGACATTGTCCGCATCAAAAACACCATGGAACCCAACGTTTATAAATTAAATCTCCAAGGTTGTGAAAAAACACATTAGGTCATTCTTACAGGACCAGTGAAAGGAGCTGAGTATGAATCGGAATCTAATTTTTATTGCTATCTTTGCTATTTCACAAACAGGGCGAGCAGGTGACTTACAGCTGGTGGTGAACTCAGAACCCGCAGGTGCTCATATTTATATCAAAGGCTCAAATGAAAAATATTTTCCTCCAGGACAAGTTTCTGTTGGAATGACACCCAGCAAATTTAAAAAATATTCTTTCATTGATGCTGAAGGTAATTCTAAAGAATTTCGTTTTACTGATCTTTCAAAAGATGATTTTTTTCAAGTGCTCATTGAAAAAGAGGGATATGAACCGATGACTCTTACGTCTCCACCTTATTTTCATAATGTGAAATTAAAGCAAATTAAGAATGCAAAAACTACTACTGATTCCAATGTGGTTGTTCAAAAAAATACTGGGTTTGTAACGATCAGCTCCGATCCTGTTGGAGCACGTATTTACATTAACAATGAACTTTTGGGAAACACACCTTATACCTTTGAAGAAAAGGCAGGCCATTACCAATTGATATTAAAATTTCCAGGTAAAAATACAGTGCAAGAAAACATTGTGATCCATGCTGGCAAAACTAGAGCTCTTGAGTTTCTGTTGACTGAGGGTGGTGCTACAAGCACTGCCAAGGTTTTTGAAAAAACACCGATTGTAGCAGAAAAACAATCTGAAAAATATACTGAGAAATATCAAGAAAAGTACCAAGAAAAATACAAAGAAAAGTATCAGGAAAACTATAAAGCAAAACTAGAGCAGCAAAAAGAAAACGCTAAAGAAAAAATACAGTCTCAACATGCTCAGGATCAGCAGCCACAAGCCCCAGAGCAGCAAACACAACAACCACAGCAGCAACAACAGTCTCAGAGTAAAACCGCTCGTGAACCTGTAAAATCAAAGCACTCTGAGCTATCTGGCTCAAGTGAGCGCAATGCTAATTCAGGTGGTAACAACAGTAATAATTCTAATAACAGTGCTAGTAGTGATGATAACACAAAAAGTGCAGCAAAAGATTCTGGGGATTCAAATGCAGCCGAGCAAATTCCAGATAAAAAATCAGGTGAGCTAGCTATGCCAAGCACACCTAGTGCGCCAAGTACTCCGGATATGAGTATTCCAGGCGGTGTTCAAAGTGGTAGTGGAGCACCTCAAAGTGTTCAAAAATCGTGGGGCGGTGGCAGCAATACTGCTCGCAATCCATCGGATGTGAAGGGTGGTGCTGCTGACAAAGCAATGAGTATGCCAGCTAAGCCTATCGGTAAACCAAATGGAAAATCTGTTTCAAGCAAGAATCAAACGCATTAGAGCGCGCTTAAGCTTTAAATCCATTTACGTTGCCAAAGCATGTCTAGAAACAGTTTCCAGGGCAAGATATCAATGCCTTAAAGTTTTTGTTTCAAGTAAATTGTAAATTCGTTGAGATTGGATTGTATTTTGGTAAAGAAAAGTTTTCCCAGAGGATCTTGGACCTAAAAGAAAAGCACTTTTTCTAGAAAGCAGAGAGTTCAGGTTTAAAGTTCTTTTAAAATACATACCTTAACTATGATAAGATATATCATGATAAATCTCAACTTATTTGTGCATTTGTAGCAATGGCTTTATTGTTAGCAACAGCCGAGACTACTCCTTCCAACTTCGCTGTGTTGGCTGGTAAGCTGTGAATCAAGCATTAAATCATTTCTTATATTGTGTTGACATCCACACATCATTATGTGTAAAATATTGTGTGTGAGGTAGGTATGGCAACAAATTTACAAATCGATGATGCCCTTTTAAATGAAGCTCTTGAAATTGGAGGGAAAAAAACTAAAAAACAAACTGTAACGGATGCATTAATCGAGTACATTCAAAGAAGAAGGCAAATCAGAATTTTGGATATTTTTAAAAAAATAGATATAGATCCAAAATATAATTATAAAAAACAAAGGTTAAGGAACTCTAGAGCTTTTACAGCCAGAACGTTTATAGGAAGTAAACGTGACAGAAAGAAATGGAAAAGCGACAAAATATAATGAAAGTACTAGTTGATACTTGCATTTGGTCTAAAGCCCTGCGTAAAACAAACCTCTCCACTTCAATTGAAGTCGTTATTCTAGAGGAATTAATTCGACTAGGACGCGTGCAAATAATGGGACCAATTCGACAAGAATTGTTAAGTGGAATTCATAAAAAGTCAGACTTTGAAATTCTAAGTAAGAAGTTACAAGCATTTCCAGATTTATTTTTACAAACATCGGATTATGAGCTTGCTGCAAAAATGTTTAATTTGTGTAGAACAAAAGGAGTCCAAGGTTCAAATACAGATTTTTTAATTTGCGCAGTCTCAAAGAGATATCAATACCCTGTTTTTACACAAGACAAAGACTTCCAGCTATTTGCAAAGTATTTACCTATTCAGCTATTTCGGGCTTAATTCGGCACATTTAAAAATGTTGATAAAAATCTTTTTTCAAAAGTATAAAGCCTTTGAGTATTGGGAAAAAAATTGTTACAACACAAAACACCATGCAAGATAAGCCAGAGTTTGGACGTGTCAAACGCCAACCCGAACATCGCGGAGCCTGCGGAGCGATCCAAGGGCGAGGGATAATGACGTGAGAGGTTCCAATACACATGCGACAAATAAGTTTGAACAATGGAAAGAGCACCTACAAAACACCTATGGGAAAAACACACTCCTTTCTAAAGCTTGGTTAAAAAAAGAGTGGAAAAAACTCCAAAAAAATAACGCGACAAATTATAATGACAGCCTCGAAAAAACGCGGCAAGACCTTGGCGACTGCACGCGCTGCAACCTTCACGCAAAACGCACCAACATCGTGTTTGGAGAAGGCAATCCTCACGCAAAACTCATGTTTGTAGGAGAAGGCCCTGGCGAACAAGAAGACATTCAAGGGCGTCCTTTTGTGGGTAGAGCTGGGCAACTCCTCGATAAAATCATTGAAGCAATGGGATATAAACGAGAAGAAGTTTACATTGGTAATGTTGTAAAATGCAGACCTCCCAGCAATCGCCAACCCGAACCAGATGAAGTTGCAAAATGCGAACCCTTCCTTTTTCGTCAAATCACCTGCATCAAACCTGAAATTATTGTTGCGCTTGGTGCAACTGCATTAAAATGTCTTTTACATACAGAAGACATTAAAATCTCTGCTGTAAGAGGAAAATTTATGGAATACCGTGGAGTTAAATTAATGCCTACTTATCATCCTGCTTATTTGCTTCGAAATCCTCCTGCAAAAAAAGAAGTCTGGGAAGACATGAAAAAAGTAATGGCTAAGCTTAAAGACCCTGGCAGCCCCTTGGTGGGGCAAGTAGATTGCGCCAGTGCTCAACAAGATAAATAAATTTATGATGTGGAAATTTTTTGCATTTTTAATTTGGTTTTTAAGTAACACCTGCTTTGCTCAAGAACAAAAAGGGCATGTGGTTATCCTCCATATTAAAGGCGTCATTAATACAGGAATGGCACGCTTTATTGACCGAGGAGTAAAGCAAGCAGAAAGTAGTGGTGCGCCACTTCTTGTTCTAATCCTTAACACACCAGGAGGACTCCTCTCTTCTACACGTGAAATCGTTCAGCGCATCAATCAAAGTAAGGTACCAATTGCAGTGTATGTATCTCCTGGCGGGGCTTCTGCTACAAGTGCAGGCACCATCATTACAATGGCAGCTCATTATGCTGCGATGACCCCAGGAACTAACATTGGGGCTGCTCACCCTGTTGTAGGATCTGGCGAAGAAATGAAAGGAAAAATGGATGAAAAAGCCACCAACGACACGGTTGCGTTTATTAAAGCTCAAGCCACACTTCGAAATCGAAATGTAGAATGGGCTGAACAAGCCATCAGAAAAAGTATTTCTGCCACAGATGATGAAGCATTAAAACTAAAAATCATTGATTTTATAGCTCCTGATCTTGAATCCTTGCTATTAAAAATCAATCCAAAAACTCCTGTAGCGGGTGTACCTATCACAGAACTAAAACAAACTCTTGCAGAAAAAGTTCTCCTTTTCCTAGGTGACCCAAATGTAAGTTATATCTTGATGGCCTTAGGAGGATTGGGGCTTTATATCGAACTCACCACTCCTGGAGTGATCCTTCCAGGAGTCTTAGGTGCCATTTGCTTGCTGCTGTCCTTTGTTTCCTTGTCTACTTTACCTGTAAATCAAGGAGCAGTAGCTCTTTTAATTTTAGGACTTGTTTTCTTGATTGCAGAGCTTTTTGTAACCAGTTACGGCGTACTGACTATTGGAGGAATTGTTTCACTTTTACTCGGATCCTTGTTTCTCATAGATCCGTCCACAGGCGATTTAAGGCTTTCTTTGGCTTTAGTATTACCTACTGTTTTTTCACTTTCCTTGATTACTTTTTTTATTGCATTTTTATTATGGAAATCGAGGAGAAAAATACTCCCTAAAATGGCTTCTTTTATTGATTACGAAGGTATAGTACAGTCTGTTCAAGAAACAGGTTACAACGGAAAATGTTTGATACGTGGAGAGCTTTGGGACTTTGATGCGAGAGAGCCCGTGAAACAAGGTGACTCCATAAAAGTTTTAGATCAAAAAAAGTTTCGATTAGTAATAACAAAGAAATAATACCGGAGCTTTTACGGCCAAAGCATTCACATGACGTGAATGCAACAAGGTCCAATGTAAAAGCGACAAAATGTGAGGTGATTTTATGGAATTTTTAACTGGCAGTTTTTTTATTTTTTTCCTGATTATTGGCACTTTTTTATTCATGAGCATTAAGATTTTAAATGAATATGAAAGAGGAGTCATCTTTAGACTCGGTCGTCTTCAAGGTGCAAAGGGCCCAGGACTGATTTTGCTCATTCCTATGATCGACAAAATGTTCCGAGTGGATCTGAGAACTGTCACCTTAGATGTGCCACCTCAAGATGCCATTACAAGGGATAACGTGACGGTTAAAGTCAACGCTGTAGTTTATTTTAGAGTGGTTGATCCCAATCGGGCTGTTGCTGAAGTGGAAAATTATCTTCTAGCAACTTCAAAACTTTCTCAAACCACATTGCGCTCCGTAATGGGACAAGTGGAGTTAGATGAACTTCTAGCCTCAAGAGAAGCCATTAACCAAAAGCTTCAAACCATCTTAGATGCACAAACAGAACCTTGGGGTGTAAAAGTTGCAAACGTGGAAGTCAAGCAAATTGACTTGCCTGTTGAAATGCAGCGAGCAATGGCAAAACAAGCTGAAGCCGAAAGAGAAAAAAGAGCTAAAATCATTAGTGCAGACGCTGAACTCCAAGCATCTAAAAAGCTCACAGAGGCAGCCGTTGTGATGAGCCAAAACCCTGTGACATTACAACTCCGTTATCTTCAAACAATGCGCGAGATGTCTTCAGAAAAAACTACTGTTACTTTTGTGCCTTTCCCAATAGATTTAATGAAAGCTTTTTTAGATAGAAAATAAAAAACCCGGAGCATTCCCGAGCGAAGCAACCCGAACATCGCGGAGCTTGAGGAGCGTTCCAATGATGTGAACGCGACAAAGTATAATTGATAATGATTTTTGTAACCTTAATTTGTCTCTTTTTATTTAGTGTTTTTCTTTCCTTAAGCATGGGTGCATTTTCAGGATGGAACTCAGAAGTATTTTGGCTTTTGCGTGTACCCAGGACACTTTGTGGTATTGGTGTTGGTGGAGGAATTGCTGTAGCAGGCGCTCTCATACAAGCTAGCCTTGGAAATCCACTAGCAGACCCTTTCGTTCTTGGCATTTCTTCAGCAGCTGTCTTAGGTGCTACGATTGGAATAGTTTTTTTTTATTCTACACTCAGTCCTGGGATTTTTGCTTTTGTCTTTGCTGTTTTGAGTCTTTTTATTATTAATTTTTGGTTAAAAACACGCATTAGAAACACAACAGATATCTTGCTTACTGGAGTTGTTGCAGGACTTTTTTTTCATGCCTGCACACTTTTGATTTTAGCGCTCTCCAATCCTGCAATGTGGACAGAAAATTTAAACTGGGTCTTAGGCAGTATTGCAAATAAAACAAATAGCGAGTCCTTAGCAGTTTTATTACTTGTTTTAATCATTAGCTTTTTAGGATGGCTGCACTGGAAGCCACTCGACTTACTTTGTGTCGACGAACTGACTGCACAAAGTTCAGGCGTGGATATTGTGGTTTATCGTAAGCGCATCTTTGTTTTAGTTGCTCTTCTCACAGCAGTCTGTGTTTCTTTTACAGGGGTCATTGGATTTATTGGATTACTTGTTCCACACATGCTGCGAAAACTCCGGTTCACAAGCTATCGTAAACTCTTGCCACTTACTTTCTTAGGTGGAGCCACCCTACTCCTTTTTTCAGATGTTTTAGCAAGAGTAGTTGCAAAACCCTTAGAACTCCCTGTAGGTGTGATTTTGTCTCTTTTGGGCGCGCCTCTATTTTTAGTTTTTATTTATAGGGAATGAATATTTAAAAATCGGCTTAGAGACACGTCTAAGACGTGCCGCGTTATGGCACTTCTTTACGCAACATCTTTAAGTTCAACCGTATACCTGAAACCTTCCCAATATAGACTATCTTCTAAAGCCAACGCTACAACCCCTTTTTCAGGAAGCCCCAGCTTACGAGCAATTTTTCTCGCACGACTTGGAGAAGGAACTCGCCGTCCTTGTTCAATATCACAAAGATTGGCAGGGGAAAGTCCTACCTTTCGAGCGAACTGAGCTTGAGTTAAGTCTTCCGCCTCCCGCCAAGCTATCAGAAAACGCCCAAAACTCACACGTCCGTACTTTTTTCTCAGCTCCTCGGAATAAATCAAAACTTGCTTTTCAGTACTCATGCTTCGACATCTCCATTAATAATATCTCCAAATGGTCCCGAACCTCACGATAAATCAACCGATAGGCCTGACTCAAGCGAACAGAGCGTTGTCCTTTTCGCTCTCCCTTCAGTGGTTCGTCGTGATATCCGGGCCGTTTCCTGACTTCTGGCAATCCCAAAGTTTCGACCAAGCCGATCCAAAAAATGGCTTTAACCCGAATGGCCTCGGGAACTCGATCTAATTCCTTTTCAAATCGCTTGGTGCGCTCAACTCGGGTGATCATCCTAAATCTAAGTATACTTCAAGTTGAAGTATATAGCAATAGAAATACCAACCATACAATTTTACAATTTTTCCACCACACAATCTTAGAAACCTGCTTATTGGTGGATGGTACTTTGCAAGTGTAAACAACATTTGAAATGCTTACTGCAACATCTCGTTAAAACATTGCATTTTTAAAGCGAATCGAGTCCCCAAAACCAAATTTCATCGGCATGAGCTTCGAGATCTTGATCCAAAAACTTAAACCAAGCCAAAGGACTACAAAATTCCCCAAGGGAATCTTTAGAGGGTAGAAGCTCAGCAATCGGATCTTTTAATAAAGGATGCGTAAGCCACGCAAGGTTTGGACGGTTTTGAAGGACTACCCACAAGAGCGAATAGAGCGCATGAGGCTCTCCTCCCCACTCATGCACAACTCCCACCATATCCTTTCCACGATCAAATCCAATATAAGCTTGAAGCTTACCCGTAGAATCCACCCATTGCACTTGAGTACAGCTTTTAATTTTTTTTAAATCCTGCCAATATTCGTTTGTTCGCAAACAACGCAATGAGTGTATATTATAAATTTTCTGTACCTCCTCCCAATCCCAACCATAAAGAGCAGTACCCTGAGCAAAATTTGATGGAGGAGGCAAACCTTTTAAGAATAGAAGTCTTTGCTTGCCTTGCTTTTTAAATCCTAACTTTCCATAAAAATCTTCTTGGTCACTCCATAGTACAAGGCCTTGTAGATTTAATTTTTTTGCGCACTCCTCAAGTTCTTTGAAAATACTTGAAGACAGTCCTTGCCCACGATATAGAGAATCTGTAGCCACCGCACCTATAATCCCTAAATTTAAAGTAGAGGTTCTTGTTTTTACAGTAACAGGATAGAGACTAGCAGAAGCAACCACCTGGTTTTGATCCCAGGTCAATCTTGTCCACTCCAATGCACGAGGTTCAAACCAAGGAGCAAAATCCACTGCATAATTTAAAGGACTGGTATAACCAAAATTTTTATTTAAAAATTCAGCCCACTGATGAACTTCATTAAATGTACAAGGACGGCACGCTAACTTCATCCTGTTTATAATGATAACAACAAAACAATATATTTGAACTGTTCGCGTCTTCGCGCTCAACAAAACAAGGTAAGTTCTTCCTAGTAAATGCTGCTGATGTTACACAGACACATGTTTTTTACTAAAGGCAATCCACGCACGGCCGATATGGTGTGTGTAAGGCACAGGGATGGAAGGTGCCTAATAGGTTTTGCAAGGACGCAAAACTTACATGGATAGTTCTCTTTCAAGGAGGAATTTATGGGCTTACGAGTAAACACAAACGTAGCGGCATTAAATTCACAAAGGCATTTGCGCCTCACACGCCAAAACTTGGATAAAACATTAGAGCGCTTGGCGTCAGGTTCAAGAATTAACCGCGCTGGTGATAATGCTGCTGGACTGGCAATTTCAGAAAACCTAAGGGCACAAACCCGAGGGTTGCAGCAAGCGGAAAGAAATGCCCAGGACGGCGTAAGTCTTGTTCAAGTTGCTGAAGGCGGACTTCAAGAAATCAGTAATATCTTAGTCCGATTAAGAGAGCTTGCAGTTCAAGCAGCTTCAGACACTGTGGGTCCAACTGAAAGGAAGTTTTTAAACTCTGAATATGATGCACTTCTTTCAGAAATAGATCGAATTGCAAACGCAACTGAGTTTAATAATATAGCGCTTCTAAATGGAACGGGTGCTGTTTTTGATATCCAAGTTGGAACTCGAAATAATCCCAATGTGGATAGGATTACATTTTTTGATTCCTCTAGTGCTGACGTAAATTCTGTAGCGCTTGGAATTAATCTTTCAAACGTTGCAGATAAAGCAAGCGCACAAAACACGCTTTCAGCATTAGACTCTGCAATTGTTTCAGTGTCCTCTATTCGAGCAGATTTTGGAGCCATGCAGAATAGGCTTCAATCCATCATTAACAATTTAGCAATTAGTATTGAAAACATGAGTGCAGCCAATAGCCGTATCCGAGACACTGACCTTGCTGAAGAAACGGCAGAGCTCACGAAGAACAATATTCTTATGCAAGCAGGCACAGCAGTGCTAGCACAAGCCAATCAATCGATGCAGCATGCATTAGGATTATTGAAAGGGACTGCATAAAAAGTTTATAAAGGCTGGACCACCACCAGAGAGCTAAATCTGAAGTGGTTTAGACAGGCGAAGCAATAAAATAGCAATGCCTGGTCTGTTTCCTGAACAAATGTTTGGGGAGTGGCAACACCACTCCCCAACAGTTCTAGGAAAGTAGTATTAAAAATATTTCAACGGGTATGGATGCCCGCCCTCGTATGGAAACGATGGGATCTAGTCAAGGAGGATAGAAAAATAAATGGAGGTAGTTTAACATGGGCTTTCGAATAGTAACCAATACAGCTGCTATTAATGCACAACGAACTTTAGCAAACACACGTCGAGCATTTGATAAAAGCTTAGAAAAACTCTCAACTGGATCTCGAATTAGCAGAGCTGGTGACGATGCTGCTGGCTTAGCTATTTCAGAAAACTTAATCGCTCAAATTCGCGGATTAAAACAAGCAAAAAGAAATGCACAAGATGGAATTAGCTTAGTCCAAGTTTCAGAAGGTGGACTAAACGAAATTTCAACCATCATGATTCGTCTCCGCGAACTTTCAGTACAAGCAGCATCGGACACCATTGGAGAAACTGAGAGAAAATTTACAGACCGTGAATTTCAGAGTTTAAAAGATGAAATTGACCGAATTGCAAACTCAACGGAATTTAATGGTACTCCGTTACTCAATGGCCGTGCTGGTATATTGGAATTCCAAGTAGGCACAAGAAACAATCCTCTCCTAGATCGCATCATCTACGATGGTGAAGGATCGAATGCCACAATTGCTGCATTAAAATTAGGTGGAGAGTCTGTTTCAACAAAGCTAGGAGCTCAAACAACTCTAGCTGTAATTGACGATGCTCTTGTCCAGGTCAACGCAATACGAGCTGATCTTGGAGCAATGCAAAACCGCTTAATGAGTACGGTCAATAACTTGTCTGTTGCAGATGAAAACCTGTCTGCTGCAAACAGCCGTGTTCGAGATGTGGATATTGCAGAAGAAAGTGCGGAACTCACACGAAACAACATCTTGCTACAAGCAGGCACAGCAGTGCTAGCACAAGCAAACATAGCAAGTCGATTAGCATTAAAGCTTTTAGAATAGTTTTAACCCTGAAGGCAGGCCAAAAAAGGGGGAATGGATGATCTCAAATCCCCCTTCAAATCCTCGCTTATGGCACAGGGACTAAAAGTAAACGGGAATTCCTCATATCTCCTATTACAAGTCGGGCACCATAAACACAAGCAGCTGTTGGATAGTTTAAACTTTTTAAAGCAAGCCCAGCTGTATTAGAAGTCATGCTTGGTTGACCATAAACTGTATCTGCAGCAGCTTGATTGCTGGTTGGAATTGAGTTCCAAATAAGAACACGGTGATTATTCCACTCTGTTACAAAAAGTTTTGTCCCATCACTAAAAGCAGTAGCAGGATTATACATAGATTGAGCGCTGACTCCACCATTGTTTGCTGTGTTTGAGGTAAAATTCGGTTGACCTAAAACAACATTTGCAGCAGCTTGATTTGAAGTTGGAATCGAATTCCAAATAAGAACTCGATTGTTGCTAAAGTCTGTTACAAATAGTCTTGTCCCATCGCTATGTATTCCCCAGGGAGCATTGAGTGTCCCGCTACCTATCCCTCCATTGTTAGCGGTGCTTGATGTAAAATTCGGTTGACCTAACACCACATTTGCTGCTGCTTGATTTAAGGTGGGCATTGAGTTCCAAATGAGAACACGATGGTTTAGCCAATCTGATACAAAAACTTTTGACCCATCACTGTAAACACCATCGGGACTCCTCAAAGTTTGAGCGCTTATACCTCCACCGTTTGCTGTATTAGACGTCATATTGGGTTGACCTAAAACAACATCTGCAGCTACTTGGTTTGAAGTGGGAACCGAGTTCCAAATAAGGACGCGATTATTATCAGTATCTGCTACAAAAAGTCTTGTCCCATCGCTATAGATAGCAGCAGGACCATTGAGTGTCCCGCTACCTATACCTCCATTGTTGGCGGTGTTTGATGTAAAATTCGGTTGACCTAAAACAACATCTGCAGCGACTTGATTACTTGTTGGAATCGAATTCCAAATAAGGACTCGATTGTTGCTATAGTCTGCTACAAAGATTTTACTACCGTCGCTATAAACAGAAGCAGCACCAGCATAATCATAAGCAAAACTTTTACTATTGACACCGTTATTGTTTAACTGATTGGAAGTCATGTTGGGTTGACCTAAAACAATATCGGCTGCAGCTTGGTTTGAAGTAGGAAGTGTGTTCCATATTAAAATGCGGTGATTGTTATAATCTGCCACAAATAGTCTTGTCCCATCACTGTTAATTCCCCAGGGGTTATTGAGTGTCCCGCTACCTATACCTCCATTGTTTGCGGTGTTTGATGTAAAAACCGGTTGACCTAAAACAACATCTGCAGCGACTTGATTACTTGTTGGAATCGAATTCCAAATTAAAACACGATGATGGTTGTAAACAGATACAAAAAGTCTAGTTCCATTACTATAAACGTCAATAGGACGATCCAACGATTGACTAGTTATCCCTCCATTGCTTGCTGTATTTGAGGTAAAATTCGGTTGACCTAAAACCACATCGGCTGCAGCTTGGTTTGAAGTGGGAATCGAATTCCAAATAAGAACACGGTGGTTACTATAGTCCGCCACAAAAAGTTTTGTGCCATCACTATAAACACCCGCAGGACCATTTAGTGTCCCGCTACCAATTCCACCATTGTTGGCGGTGCTTGATGTAAAATTCGGTTGACCTAACACCACATTTGCAGCAGCTTGATTTGAAGTTGGAATCGAATTCCAAATAAGGACTCGATTGTTGCCATTGTCTGTTACAAAAAGTTTTGTGCCATCACTATAAACACCCGTAGGACCATTGAGTGTCCCGCTACCAATTCCACCATTGTTTGCAGTACTTGATGTAAAATTTGGTTGACCTAACACCACATCAGCTGATGCATAATTACTCGTTGGAATCGAATTCCAAATAAGGACTCGATGATACGTATAGTCCACAACGAAAAGCCTAGTCCCATCACAATACACTCCTCGCGGCGTATCTATATTCTGAGCACTTGCACTTTGTGAAACCACTATATCTAAACTGGATTCACCTAAAACCACATCTGGAGTTGTCTGGGTACTGGTTGGAATTGTATTCCAAATTAAGACTCTGCCATTGCCAGTGTCAGCAACAATTAAACGTGTTCCACACGTTGTGATGCCTATACTTCGATACATTCCATTGCGAACATTGAGATCAGAAGTAAAATCTGCTTGCCCTAAAACAAAGTCTACAGTGGCTGCAGCCGTGCTTGCTGCACTACTAGGAGAACTACTCGAAGCAACGCTTGTTTTTCCCCTATGAAAAGTCGGTTTTAAGCAATTGCTTAAAACCGCTAGTCCAATGACAAGACATGCATATTTTTTTATATTAATTACTTTCATTTTCCCCAATCTTTTTCCCTATAATTATTATATCAAAAAATAGTGGACAACTCTACTATGTATTAGTTAATTATTAATTACTTAATAATTAATTAAGTATTTGATTTAATTGATATAATTATATAATGTATTTACTTATTTAATGAACTGTTATCGCCAGTGTCTTAATAATAAAAATAAAAACCCAATAGCACCTAAAATGGAAAAAACAAGAAACGGCAAAGAGTAATGGCCAGCTAAAACAGGTTGAGTAGAATTTTGTAAACTGAGTGCTGCAGCAATAAAAAATCCAGAGCAAACTACAGAAAAACCTAAACCACGAAAGCTTCTCTCGATTTGACGGCGCAGGACTTCCATTTCTTTTAGCTTCATCTCAAACGCAAAATCATTGCTGTTAAATTTTTTAATCATCCAGCGGATTTGCCTAGGTGCAATTTGTAGCAATGCACTGATGTCTCGTGCTATCCAAGCAAAATCCTTGGCTAGCCTTTCTAAAGAGTAGCGATCTTTTATGAGACTCTTAATGAGTTCTTGTCCAATCGTTAAAAGATCAAAATCTGGATCAAGCTGCCTACCCAATCCTTCTAAAGTAAAAATAGCTTTGAACACAATCATCCAATCGCTGGGAACTTGAATACGGTATTTAAATGCAACTTTTGTACTATTAATAAGCACCACACCAACATTGACGTCACGTAAGTTAAGCCCCATGTGGGGCGAAAGAGCATTTCTAACTTCACGTTGAAATCCATCAAAATCAATTCCAGTGCCTGTTGCACCTAGTTCAGCATACTCATAGCAAAGGGAGTCATAATCTTCCAAAATCAAATACAAAAGCATCCGCGAAAAACTATCGCGAGATTTTTGGCTAAGCCTACCTACAATCCCAAAATCAATCACACCAATTTTAGATTCACCTGACGTGGGATCTTTGATTGCAAAAAGATTTCCTCCATGCAGATCTCCATGAAAAAGCCCATCTTGTAATACCATTTTAAAAAAAGCTCTGGCACCAACTTCTACTAGTTCCGATGGGTTGATATTTAATTCCTTTAATTTTTCAACGTCTGTAATGCGGACTCCATGGAGTCTTTCTAATGTTAAAATCCGGCGTGTTGTAACCTTTCTATAGACCTTTGGAATAACCACTTTAGAATGATTTCGAAAATTTTCAGCTACTTTTTGGGTGGTGTTAGCTTCGACTATAAAATCCAACTCATACTGAAGCATTACAAAAAACTCTTCAATCACTTGAGTAGGACGAATGAGACGCAATTCAGGGATATATTTTTCCACCATGTTAGCTAGAAACATGAGGATAGAAATGTCTGTTTTAATAATTTTTTCAATATCTGGTCGTTGAACTTTAACAACCACGTCTTCGGCATCTTTTCCGCCATTTTTTAGCCTTGCTTCATGAACTTGTCCGATGCTTGCACTGGCAAGAGGATTGGGATTAAAAAAAGAATAGTGATCTTCTAACTTCCCACCTAATTCCCTTTCTATTTGTAAACGAATGGTTTCAAAGGGTAGCGGGGCAACATGGTCTTGGAGTTTTTTAAATTCTTCAATAAAAGCTTCGGGGATCATATCCGGCCTATTTCCAAAAAGCTGACCCAGCTTAATAAATGCAGGCCCTAAAGACTCAAAAGCCATTCGCAAACGCTCGGGTACAGTCAGTTTTTCTATTTCCTCAGATTTAGAAAAAGTAGGGAGATAACGCTGAAATCCCATGCGAATCAAAAATTCTTGTAATCCATGTCTACCAAAAGTAGTGAGAATTACTCGAAGTCTTTGAACGTTTTTTACTGCTTGAGTAACTTGTTTGCCTGTTTTAAAAATTTGCATATTTTTATGAATCTTATTCTCCTCCTGGTAAAAAGCAAATAAAAGAGTATAAATTACCTAAAATCTTGTCGCAAATCCAGAAGCTCCTTAAAGACTGTGCAATGTGATGGGAACATTTATCCTTTTCTTAAATTCATGAAAAAATATTTTTCATCTTAAGTTTCATCCAAATTCTAAAACGATCAATGTATGAAAAAGCTGCAGGGACAACGACAAGAGTTAAGAGTGTAGAACTCCGGACTCGGATATCATATTCACGTCCACCTTATTGCAGCAATCTTCTCATAATATTAAGCGGATGGATTAATCTTATCTAAAATCAAATCTCTTAAGTTAAAGAAAAATATTTTTAGTTCTTTATGTTCAATTTTTTTTATCATGCGTGGATAAATTTGAAGGTGCTCTATATCTCCAATAAGAGATGCCCATGTAAATGCATCTAGACCTGTGTCTTTTCTTTGTCCTAAAGATAACAACTCAAAAATATCGTAATGATGTTGTTTTTGAATAAAATACAAGTCCACATAATCCTTAATATCTAATCTGCCTAAAATTGCACACACCTTATTCACAGCAATATTATGAAGGCAATCTACCATAAAATCATTAATCAGTTCCGGAGAACCTATGCGATATGGAACATCACAAACAAAATCAATTTTTAGTTCATCTACCTTATATCTTAAAAATCCAGGAGTTTTATGCAATTGCTGAAATGGTTTTTTTATTTTTTTTGATATCGCATCAATCAATGAAACTAGTGGGGTTAGATCTTGTATATGACAAAAAAAATCTAAATCATCAGAATAGCGATGGAAAAGATGAAAAGCAGAAAGTGCTGTGCCACCAGTTAAGTAAAAATATTGTCTAAACCATGGGTCTTTAAAAATAATTTCTAAAACTTGTTTCTGAAGAATTGTAAGAATATTTTTAGGCATTCTTAGTTTTGTCCCTGTATTGATCCCAACGCTGAACGGCATACATCCATCTCTTTAGAATTTTTTTAGACAACCGAAGTTGTGGTAAAGTTTTTTTAATCTCATCAATAGTCAAATATTCAAAAATTTCATTAAATTTTGCTTGTGTTAAAATCCTTTCTATAAGCCAAAGTTTTTGTGGTGGATATCCGCGATAAGAAAGTATTTCCAAAACTTGATTTTTAGTCATTTCATAGTCCCAAAGAAAAAATGGGCGTTTATTTTTGGATTGCTCTTGGAAAAAAACCCTCTGTAACTTTAATTTTTGATCACATTCAATAAAATTAAGGATTGCTACTCGAGCTAATGATGAAAAACTTTCAAAAATGACATTCTTTTTAAGATAACTATTTATCAGCTTAACCTCCGTACTTGAAAATCGTACTGTATTGAGCTGACTTTTATTCATACACTTATTGTATTCGAATCGAATACAATATTCAAGATCTTATACTAATGGCAATCAAACAATATTTATGCTATTATTCCGAGGTATGTCATTATTCATTGGAAAACATAAAATCGGCTTTCCTTACGTACTTGCTCCAATGGCTGGAATCACGAATGCTCCATTTCGACTGCTCATGCGCAAACTCAATGCTTCTGTAGTCATTAGTGAGCTTATTTCCTCAACTGGGCTACAATATGAAAGTTCAAAAACAAAAGAACTTTGTTTTTACTTTGAAGAAGAACGCCCTGTAGGACTTCAAATTTTTGGAGAAAACAAAGACCATTTAGCGCTTGCTGCTGCAACACTAGAAAAAAAAGGAGTGGATTTTATAGATATTAATTTAGGATGTCCTGTCCCTAAAGTAGTAAAAAAAGGTGGAGGATCTGCGTGGTTAAAAGATCCAACGAGTCTTTTTCAAATGCTTTCTTTTGTAAAAAAATCTATTTCCATTCCACTGACTATTAAAATTAGAACAGGATGGGACTCTTGTAGTGTCAATGCCCTAGAGTGTGTTCAAGCAGCTTCTGAAGCTGGAGTCCACTGGGTTAGTATTCATGGTAGAACGAAAGCTCAAGGCTATGAAGGCGAAGCGGATTGGGAACTCATTTCTCAGGTCAAAGAAAAATCTAAAATTCCTATCCTTGGAAATGGGGATGTATTAACCGCAGCTCAAGCCATAGAAAAAAAGAAAATAAGCCAATGTGATGCGATTATGATTGGGAGAGGAGCGCTTCGCAATCCTTTTATTTTTGAAGAAATTGCAGTCCTCGAAGGACTAAAATCACAAGCCTATACTTTCACATATTGGGACTTGATCTTAAAACACACAGAACTTTTAAAAAAATGTTCCAATGATTTTTTCTTAGGCATTCAACTGAGAAAATTTTTAACTTGGTATTCTGCTGGAATTGAAGGAGCTTCACAGTTTAGAAAAAATCTTTATTCCAGCAACACTTCAACTGAAATGATTCTCGATCTTGCAAAGGAATTTTTTAATAAGGGTGGGATCAAAAAACAAAACTCCTACCTTACAGAACCCTTTCTTAGAGGTGGGCACGGCTGAAAATACCATGGGTTTTTATTGCCCCCAAATCTTGGCAAAACCAAACATGGCTTCCCAGCCTGAGGACTGAGAATAACCACTTATTAAAATCTTCCCATCACTTAAAATTAAACCTGCAAAACCAGAATCATCTGCAGAACCACTAAAATTATAAGTCCCAATCCCATCACTATCAAAAGTAGAATCTAAACTACAATCTGTATTTAACCTTACTACAGTCATATCTCTACCTGTTGCACCCATCAGTGCGGCCCCAACAATGACTAGCTTACCATCAGATTGCAGTAAAAGCTGATATGCATTTTCATGTTGAGTGGTTGTAGAACTCATGTTTCGTGTCCATCTTCCATCGGTATCGCAGCTTGTGTCTAAACTCCCATCTGAATTATAACGAACTAAAGCCCAGTCTTCACAAGCAATAGAACCACTGCAGTTTGTGGTTCCATCAAAAGCGCCACCTGCAAGCACAATTTTCCCATCACTTTGTACTACAAAGCCACGAGGAATTTCATCCCCACCGGAACCCACTTCAGTAGAAACAAAACCATCGGAATCAAAACTGGTATCCAAGGCACCAGCACTAGTAAGCCTCGCTAAAACATAGCTGGTTGTGCCACCAACAATCCAAATATTCCCATTAGATAAAACTTGGACTTTTCGGGCACGACCATTATTACCTAAAACAACCTTTCCGTCGGAATCAAAGGTCGTATCCAAACTGCCATCTGAATTTAGCCTAGCTAAAGCCATCTTGCGATCCCCAGCAGAAACAGTTTCACCAGCAATCACAATTTTCCCATCTGATTGGATTGCTACACCAAGCCCATTGTCATCCGTGCCCCCTCCTGCAATCTCAAAACTTAAAATTCCATCGCTATCAAAACTGGTATCATAGCTGCCGTCTGTGTTGAGACGAAACACTAAGACATCGTTATTTGCTGCACCAACATATCGATATCCAACAACAACAATTTTTCCATCAGATTGTATTGCAACTCCATTTGCTACATCGTCACTTGTTGTTGGGGCATAAGTAAAAACACCATCTGAATCAAACGTCGTATCTAAGGTACCATTAGAATTATAACGAACGACAATAATATCCATATCATTTGAACCATCTCGATCATAGTAACCAACACCTACAATTTTTCCATCAGATTGCAACGCTAGATTTAGAATAATATCTTCCCTAGATGTAACAGGATTATAAGACACAAGTCCTGTCCCATCTGACCCAAAACTTGTATCTAATTTTCCTGGCTGATACACAGTCAAACTAGTCTCAACCCTGTAGCCTTTTGAATCAGACAACCGAATACTAACAGATGTGGAATTGTCTGACAGACTTGATGGAGCAGTATAAGTTTTATCCGACAGTGATCCTGGTCCTGAAAAAATATTGAGTGAATGTGGAGCATGTCCACCAGTATAGGAAAGTGTAAGAGTTCCATTTAGTGGCAGGTCCTTTGCTCCATTTAAAAACATCGTGTTGTAGATTTCGTCTACTTTTTTTTCATTTTTTTTCTTGCTAAAACTTGGCTTTAAACAAGCGCTTACAAGCACACTTAAAAAGACACCTAAAATGATAATTTGGAAAGGAACTCCCCTGGACTTTTGCCTCATATCTCTATTATAGAGGAAACATTGTTAAGAAACTAATAAAATTAGTCTTGTATTTTTATGTTTAAAATCAAATACTTAGTATACTTTTTCTTGCACAGGAACATCCGCTTTTGGATTCCTACATGCTGCTTGCTGATCTACTGGTAATTTGTCGCAATCGACGACCTTAACTCTCGCATCTTCATCCTCATCACAATCTGCAAACAAAACTACTGGGCTGCTTAAAACAATAACCAAAAAACACCCCGAAAATAGCCCCAAAAGCCACCATAGATATTTTTTCATATTTTCATACCCCTTACTTAATATGCAAGCGTTACCCCAGCAGGGCGAATAATTTCTAACAGGTTTTGAAAAGCAGATGTGACTTGTAGTGCAATTTTTCTACCTCCGCTAGAATCCACTTTTTTAATTTCACCTGTATTTGTGTATTGAACTTGAATTTTACCTACTGAAGGATCACGGATCTCAACAGGACGGCTGGCTTCATTGTATGTAAACTCTAAGCGACGCTTATCTTGATCCACCAAGGCTTTAATTCTGCCATAGTGGTCATAAACAATTTTCACACCCTTGCCTTCTGAGTTTTTAGCATAGGAAAGATTGCCTTTTTCATCGTACTGATATTGTGCCCATTTCACACTTTTCTTTGAGGCATCCGATTTTGAGTATTTTACAACTTTAGATACTTTGCTAGTCTTCGAATCATATTCTAAATCTGTCACTTCAGCAGGTGTCATCTTTTTAGTAACATGCCCTTTAGTATCATATTCAAATGTTGTTTTTTCACCATTGTGTGCGATTTCTAATGGCAACCCACAACACTCATTATAAATGGTTACAGTTTTATCTCCATCTACCTCACTAGAAAGCTTATAGGTGTAGCGTTCACCATCTAGTTTTATTTTTTCAACATATTCGTATTTGCTTTTTGAAACTTCTTTTCCATCGGAGCCTTTTACTACTACCGTGGTGGAATGTTCTAACCCGCTCACACAGTCTCCTGTGTAAGTGTATTCTGAAAGGGTTCCATCTCTGTCTTTTACCCAATTGACGTTTTCACATTTTGTAAGATCAAAAAAACCCATCTGCATTGTAGTATTGTCTTTATATTTTATTTCAACAAGATTGTGGCGGCCATTACCTGAATATTTGTAACGGTACTCATTCCCAGCTGTATCTTTTGAAAAAACAAGCTCATTGCCTTTATAATCATAAGTCGTAACTTTTCCACTATCCCCATCCACTCGAACTACTTTGCCTTGAGAGTTAAACTTAAATTTCATTCTTCGATTCAAATTATCTTGGAAAGTAGCCAGGTGGCCAGTTTTGTCATAAGTCAGTGCTAAGTAATTTCCATTTCTGTCAGACACACGAACACATTTGCCATCATTATTAAAAAGCTGGGCTTGTCCATTGTCAAACCGACGCATGTATCCTTCTTTTACTTTTTGGATGGTTTGAAAACTATATTTATTGCTTTTTAAAACCGTACCTGGAGCCACTTCACGTGCTTTGACTAATTTTTTTACATACAGCCTTTCCCATTCATCTGTACGATAGCGTGCATCGTTTCGAAGACGCTGTTTTTCTGCTTCCATGGCGCCTGCTGACAATCCTGTGCTTTTTTTAGCTGTTAGCATCATCTCAACAGCTTTATCAATTTCAGAAGCATTAATTGCAGGAGGAGTAAAACGGTTGTGAGCACCACCACCATTTTCATGCACAACAACAGAACCATCCGCTAAAGGAGTTAAGTAAACTTCATAATCACTGCCCCAGCCAAATCCAAAAATTCCATCATGGCTGGATTTACTGTTATACACACGCTCCACTTTTGGCTCAATTCCTCCAGGATAAACAAGGTCGCTATAAGCAATAAAGAAATTGCCATTTTTTAAGCTCACATTTGCAAATGTGAAAGAACAAGCGAAGCTTAATAAAGCAGCAAAGTATAACAAAAGCATGTATTTGCGAAACATAAATCCCCCTTTTCTTTCCCAATCTTTACACAAAATCCTTACATCAATCATACATCAACTTTTACTACTCGAACGATAAAATAATATGCAATAACCTCTAAACCTAAAACAACGGCAAGAATTACCCAACCAATAGGAGTTTGGAAAACAGGGTCCATAAACCCTGGTTCTGAAACAGCAAAATAAACCCCTAAAAGAGGTGGGATAGAAAGCAAAAGCATGCCTTGATAATAACCTTGTGCCGTTAAGGCTTTGATTTTATTTTCTACTTTTAATCTTTCCCGAATAACATACACAATCGTATCAAATGTTTCTGCTAGATTACCACCCGTTTCCTTTAAAATATTGATGGAAGTGACAAACATATCCACATCTTCACAGTGAACACGTTTAGCTAGATTTTCAAATGCTTCTTCCACAGAAACACCAACTCTAGTTTCTGAAAGCACTAGTTTAAATTCCTGGGAAATTGGATTAGACATTTGAGTCGCAACAATGTCTAAAGCTTGCACAACACTTAAGCCAGACTTCAAAGCATTCGACATCAAATTTAATCCATCTACCATTTGAAGATTAAATTTCTCAACCCGCCTAGCAAACATATAATTAATGACAGGTTTTGGAAGCTTCCACCCAATCAGTGCACCAACAATACCAAACAAAAGTCCTGGCACAATTTTAGGCAAGAAAAGAAGAAAGAAAATTACAAACGGTGCGACACTCGAGACCACCATCCAGAAAAGAACACGGTTGGGCGTGGTATCCATAAACATGAGGTTGCACTTTTCAACAATATAGTCTCTGGTTCCAATACTTTGAAAACGAAGCCAGTCTAAAACCCTTTCCATGTAATGGTAAGTGAGCACAAACACAGCAGTTCCAAATAAAAGTGCGTAAATTATAGCCATTCGTTAACCCTTTGCTGAAGTAAAAAGCCCACGAGAAACCTTCATTCCTTTGGCTTCCATTTCTTCTACAAATTTTGGGATAAATCCCGTAGGAACATACCGCCCTATGATTTTGCGCTTTTTATCCACACCTTCTTGCTTAAACACAAAAACATCTTGAAGACTCACCACATCCCCTTGAATGCCACTCACCTCAGTGACGTAAGTAATTTTTCTGGAACCATCACTTAAGCGTGCTTGCTGAATAATGAGATGCACTGCAGATGCAATTTGCTCACGAATAGCTTTTAAAGGAAGATTCATTCCTGCCATCATGACTAAAGTTTCCAAACGCGCAATACAATCCCGCGGGTTATTCGAATGGATCGTGGTGATGGATCCATCGTGGCCTGTATTCATGGCTTGGAGCATATCTAGCGCCTCACCACTACGACACTCCCCGACTACAATACGATCAGGTCGCATTCTTAAACAGTTTTTAATCAAATCCCGAATCGAAACCTCTCCCTCACCTTCAATATTTGCAGGGCGCGTTTCTAGTCTTACTAAGTGCTCTTGACCTAACTGAAGCTCTGCAGAGTCTTCTACAGTAATAATCCTTTCAGTTGCAGGAATAAAATTAGACAGCACATTGAGCAATGTTGTTTTACCAGAACCCGTACCACCACTTACGATAATGTTGAGTCTGGCTTCTACACAAGTACGTAAAAAATCTGCAATCTCATCCGTCATGGAACCAAAACCAATGAGTTCTTTTGGACCAATCCGTTTTTTTGGAAATTTTCGGATGGTAATCGTTGGACCACGTAACGACAAAGGTGGAATAATAATATGCACCCTGGAACCATCCTGTAATCTTGCATCAACATACGGAGTTTTTTCATCACAGCGCCTACCCAGTGGAGAAACAATACGCTCGATGATATTCATCATTTGTGGCTCACTAGAAAAGGTTACTGCGCTCAGTTGCGGTTTTCCACTTTTCTCAATATAAATTTGAGCACGTGAGTTGACCATAATTTCAGTAACGTTGTCATCTGCTAACAAGTCTTCAAGCGGGCCCAATCCTAAAGCTTCATCTAACACTTCTTTTATAATTTGTGCTGTTTGCTCTCTGCCTTGCAAAAGCCCATTAGTGTCTTCCCTGCTTAAGATATCTAAAATTGCTTTATTGGTTTTTTCCCTTAAAATTTCTTTTTGTTTTGGATCCGAAATATCCATATTTTGTTTTTTTAAATCCATGGTTTCAACGAGAGCTTTATGGATACGTAATTTAAGTCCAGTCCAAGCATCTACTGTTTTTGCTTGAGGTGCTAAAGGATTAGAAGATGTGGATGTTGTGGTGGCACCATGTGGAGCACCTCCTAGTGAAGACACTAAAGAAAGTTTTGAAGCACCACCTGTTGGTTTTTTTAAAGCTGCGAGCTGACCTAGTAAATTTGTTTGATTAATTTTCCGGATGATATCGTGATATGCCCTTGTAATTGGAGCTTGAGGAGCTGCCATCACAAAAGGCTGACTTCGTGCTAGAGAACCAGAACAAGTATCTCCATCTTCAGGAATAGCAGCAAATAGGTTTTTATTTAGATTTTTTTGAAGCACTTGTGGATTCACAATAGAGGTTTGCACAAAACGGTTCACTAACACTTGAATCATATCTTGCGGAAAAAGTTGCTCTTGGATTTTAGACAACAAACGCTTGGTTTGATTAACAACAATCACGTCTTGAGTGGTCACTACAAAAATTGCTGTAGCATATTCAAAAGTTTTTACAGTAACAGCATCAATTTGTGATCCACAATCTACAACGATTAAAGGGAAAATATTGATCAGTGCTTTATAAAGCTTGCCCAAACCTTCTAAATCCAGATCCCGGATTTGAGCGCTTTCAGTAGGAGCACTAATAAAACTAATCCCACTAGGAGCAGTGGTCATTAACGGTTGGAGGACTTTAAGATCAAAAGCAGCACTTTGAAATTTAGAGATTTCAACAATATTTTTTGGAGAACGGGTTCCTAAAATAAGGTTCTGGTCTCCAAGACTTGCAAGATCGAGATCAATTAAAAGCGGACGGTTTTTTAGCTCCATGAGGTAAGCAAGAGCAAAGTTTGCTGCAAATACAGATTTGCCCACTCCGCCTTTTCCACCCACTACTGCAACGATATGCCCAGCCATGTCTTATAACTTCCTCTTTAATCCATATTTGTTTTTAATGTCTTCTGTGCCTTGTGAAGCAGATTCAATAATTTGAGGTGTGATAAAAACCACAAACTGACTTTTATTTTTTTGAAATGCCTTCGAGCGTAAAAGTGTAAACAAAGGATTGCCAGGTACAGATCCTCCTGGTGGGTCTTTATTAAATGCTGTAGAAATGGCATTGCTTAAAGCATTGACGATTGCAGCACTTTCTCCACTTTTAATAATCACATCACTTTTGTACACATGATTGAGTCGAGTGGGAGCAGAACCTTGCTTACCTGCAAGTCCTGCAAAGAAGAAATCAATGTTCATGTCAATATTTTCACCTTGGCCTTGAATCAGACGTGGAGTGATTTGGATTTTAGGTCCTATGTCTACCACTTGAAAAGTAGGCTGGCCTTTTTCATTTATAGTTTGAACAGGCACCTGCAACACTTTTTCTAGCCGTGCAACCTTACCATCTTTTACAATCATCACACTCTCTTCTAAAACCCTTGCGTAGCCTGCGTTTTGAGCTGTATTGAGTTTTGGAAACAAGTTTCCAATGGTACCTGCTAAAGATCCATTGCCTTGAGTCGTTACTCCACCTGTTGTAGACTGACCAAAGCTAATGCTGCCACCACTGTCGAGACTTGGGATCCAAGAGAATCCAAAATTTCTAAGATAATCTTTAGAAAGCTCAACAAAATCTACCGTTACACGAAGCATTTTATCGAGTGGCTTTGGTTTTGAAGGTGCAATGGTTAATCTTACAATAATAGGATCCTTAACTGTGGCGCGTTTGACATCAATTGGAGTATTAGGCCCTTGCAAATTATATGTTGGAAGCGCAAAACCTTGCACCATACTCCGAGCAATATTGACAGCGCTTTCTGCTTGTCCTGCACTCTCAACTTGGCCTTCTAATAAAAATAAGCCATTTAAAACTCTCACTTTTACATTGGGATTGTTGATCTCTGCTTGGATTCTTTCTGCTAAAATTTGAAGCCCAACGGGACTCACTGTCACAAGATTTAAAACAGAATCTTTATAAGAAGTGTCACTTAAAACAGCATACAGACGGTTTAAATCTCCAACTACAACCACTTCACCATCCACAATAATTTTATCTGCCATGATTTTTAGTTCAACACCCTCAATATCCCGCAACAGCTCTTTAAGCTCGAGCAGCCTACGTGCAAGGTTACTCTCATTTACAACAGTCTTTAAAATAAGACGGATGTCCCCTTTCTCGTCTCGAACGGTAACGGTTGTTTCACCTTTTTTAAGTGGAGTAAAAATCATCTGGCGCTTGTCTTTAGAGTACTGGACAGTAACTAATGTTTTGTGTGCAATTCGAATACATTCTTCGTAAGACCCGCCAATGGCACAGGGATCAAATCCTAAATCTAACGTGGATTGCAATCCAATATACAGCACAAGCTCTTGTTTCGTGGCTTTTGCTTCAGAAAGACGTTTAGCTCTCTGAGCTTGAGCTTGAATCGCAAAACTAAAAAGCAAAGCATAAAATAAAACTTTTCTCATTTTTACCTCTGCGCCGATGGAGCCCGAATAATTTTATTCGTATCAGCTCCCAAAACATCTAAAAGTGTAACAGCCCCTAAAGACAACCGGTCTGTATCATCACTGTTTCTCAACATGACGGTGAGCCTTGCTCCTGCATTTTGAAGAAGTACAACTTGAGGAGCTTGAACGGGTTCCATTTCTAAAGTAATGGTATTAAAATTTCTCTCTACATTTAAATTTCGAACGAGATCTTTTCCTGTGGCATCATCTTTTTCTACTTTCCTTGGCGCAACAGTTGTCACCCACTCTCCAACTGCTAAAACTAAAACATCTTGCAAAATCACTTTTGTAATTTGACTGCCCTTTGTGCCTCCAGGTGGATCAATGGTTGCAACAAGATCCACTCGATCACCTGGCTTAAGAAGCCTTCCTACTGCAGTGTCATCGCTCACAGGAATTGCAAGCGCTCTTTTTCCTACAGAAATTTGGCGAGAAAGCCCTGTCTTAACTCCTGGAGCAACTATTTTATTGAGTGTGATTTGCTCACCTTTTCTGATGGGAACTGAAACAATAAATCCAACGACTTCTTCTTTGGAGGTTGTTTTTCCAGGTTCGATAAACTGTTTTGGCTTCGAGACGATCTCAATCATATTGGCATGAATTTCTGAAAGTTCAGGGATGTCTTTTTTTGCAATGACTACTGCTGTTTCGGAACCGTATTTAGCTTTGTATTCTTGCTCTTTCGAACTGATGTACTCATAAATCATGAATACAGCTAGAGCTGCGAGAGCTAAACTAATCGTAAAAGCTTTATTATTCATATGGATTTACACGATCAAGGCGAGCAATATGGATAGCGCCCCGCCAAGAACGTGTCCTCTTCCATATTACCTTCGGATAAAAGGAACCCTGGTTTAATAGAATGTGGCGGCAAACAACTAAAGGCTGTCACACGAACACGCACTTTTTGCCGAGACTGGACTTCGGGGTATTCAGCCTGCGATGCGCCATCATCAGAACCAGGCTGACGCCCAATAGTACGAATGGGTGCAGAAGGCTGAATGTTTTGAGGCTCTTCAAAATTTACTTTATCATCGACACCAACCCAGTAGCGTCCCATGAACTTTCCCTCATCGGACCTCACATATTTTAACTCCATATAATTTCGATGATTAAAAGCTAGGAAATGCAATGTAGCTTTGGCATAGCGCTGGTTAACAATTGCAGTTGAAATGGCATTTTCAGCTTGAATGAGAATTTGAAAAAAAAGGATGAGAACAGGAACGAGCAACGCAAACTCAACCATGCTCTGGCCTATAGCTTGTTTTTTTCTAAGAGCCCGTCTAACAACCATTGTCATACAAAAAAATCCCTCGCACTTGTTTCAACCCAGGGCCTACTTGTTCTAGGTAACGAATACACTCGTCTTCAGTTGGTTCCCTTCCAAGATAGCTCTGACTCTCTAGTTCTAAGTCTGGGGGCTTGTTTGAAGCAGCCCTCAAAATGGGTAGCATGTAAAACTTCATTTTAAATTTATACGTCACGCCTTGCTCCCAAGCTGTTTGCCTTGCTCCATCTACAGCTAATTTTACTCTCCCTGTTGGACCAATAAAAGTTCCTGTAGGATCGCCTTCACCTGAAGCTTTGATGATTCCTGCAAATCGGTCCCTTCCACCATTTTTTAGCATCCGTTCAACAACACCTTGAGCTGCGCCTTTCTGAGTTCTTAAATCTTGATGCCCTGCTAGGAAAGCACGGGAAGCCATAAACGTAGCGTACTGAATGTAATTTGCCACACCAAAGCTAAGCGCTATCTGAACAAACATAAAAAGAATTGTAAAAAATGCAAAAAGCGTGAGGATGAGCTCCACCATACCTTGCCCAGATTTTCCACTTTTAGATCGCTGTGAATTTCTCATCGCGCTTTTCTTCCAAAAATACGGTAATTATCTGGAGCACGAATAAGCGCATGCTTTGCTGGACCAAAGCAAGGGATATCGTCATCAAATCCACAGGAACGGGGATCGCCATATTTATAAGTAAGTTTAAATCCTCTTCTCAACGGTTCTTCCATTTTTGCAAGAAGCTTTGAAACAGGACCACTCACAAGCACTGCCATCCCCACAATGAATAAAAGCAGCAGTGCATACTCAACAAGCGCTTGGCCTTTGACATTATATTTTGTCGCTTTTACATTGGACCTTATCGCATTCACATCCTGTAAATGCTCTGGGGACCTTATCGCATTCACATCCTGTAAATGCTCTGGGGACCTTATCGCATTCACATCCTGTAAATGCTCTGGGGACCTTATCGCATTCACATCCTGTAAATGCTCTGGCCGTAAAAGCTCCGGATAGTTTTTATTTTCCATATTTTACCAAAACACAAACAAAGCTTAAAAAAAGTGCAACGCCAAAAGGAGCTTTGATATCGCGACTAAGCTTTGGCCATTGCAACACGAGTCCTGGAATAAAAATACTTCTAAAAAACCCAAAGCATTCCATGAAAAAAATTTTAACTCGCCTGTGGTAAATCAAAAGAAAAAAAGCTCCAAGCCCAGCTATTAAAATACTAAGAATTAAAAGCTCAACGGTTCCTCTAACTCCCAGCACAGCTCCAAAAGCCATTGCAAGCTTTACATCCCCCGCTCCAAAAATTTTTAAAAAATGCAGTGGAAAGAAAACTAAAAAAGCAACGCCTGCACCCCCTAGTCCAGCCCAAGCTGTTGCATAGAGAAAAGATAAAGCTAGTCCTAAAAGAAACGCAGGAACTGTCAGCCAGTTATAAATTTTACCTGTTCTAAAATCCGTGATGGCAGCCACAAGACCAACACCGACATAAATCCAGATTATGGCTTGGGGCATTTTATGGATTAAAAGCTCCATTAATTTTCCCAAATGGTAATAACTTCATTAAAAGACCCTGCTCTTAAATCCCGCTCGAGTAATGCATTAAAATGGGTAATACCTTCTTGGATTAGACCTGAAAATGTGACAAAAAAACCTACGGATAAAACGGCAGCAATGCCAATGAGCAAAGCATACTCAACAAGCGCTTGGCCTTTGACATTATATTTTGTCGCTTTTACATTGGACCTTATCGCATTCACATCCTGTAAATGCTCTGGGGACCTTATCGCATTCACATCCTGTAAATGCTCTGGCCGTAAAAGCTCCGAATTATTCCCCTGAGGCTTCAACAGCACTTTCTGCTTTATTGAAGGCAGCATCTAATATACCTGTAATCCTTGTCTTTAATGTACCACCGGCTGCCCTGACTGCAATTACTACAAAAAGTAAAAGCAACACGTATTCCGTCGTGGATTGCCCCGACTCGTCCTTAAGAAAGGAGTGCATTTGTTTTTTTACAGAATTCCACATCGTTCTATACCTCTCTTATACCCCTTATCGGACTCTCTAATAAAATTATAAGTTTATAACACCATACGTGTCAACTATTTGGTGCTTAATACAAAATATATAATAATATCATGTAGATAAAATAATATATCTGTATCTTTACAAAATAAAAAGGCAGATCACCCAAAACTCCCATCATGTATCAGATAGATAAAATAATATATCTGTATCTTTACAAAATAAAAAAGGCAGATCACCCAAAACTCCCATCATGTATCAGACTATTTATATCAGACTATTTAACTCGATTTCAGCAAAAGAAGTTCTTAAAGAATTGTCTACAAAGGGGCTGTCGAAAAAGGTCTAAAATTTAATTGAAAGCAGTTTGTTGAAATCCTAGTAATTTTTTACAAAATCTACATAATCAGTATTGAAATCATTAGATAAT
>Ga0213870_1000169_pt1 | contig 34563 bp, 37 predicted proteins | sample WICALVC2017_Meta_FD_160119 | JGI IMG/M metagenome (GOLD analysis project Ga0213870, IMG submission 160119) | Freshwater microbial communities from subterranean cave lake in Wind Cave National Park, South Dakota, United States - WICALVC2017 | ecosystem: Environmental > Aquatic > Deep subsurface >...
CAAAATCTACATAATCAGTATTGAAATCATTAGATAATTTTAAAATTTTTTAAGCATTTTTCGTCTTTTTTAGAGGATTTCAACAAAGTCACAAAGTTATTAAAATCGCACTTTTTCGACAGTCCCTATAAATATGCGAAGCATTGGAATTAAACTCCTAAAGAATAAATTAAATGCAATATCTCGGTTAAATTAGATGGAACTGGTCATAATATTGAATTTGCTATGTGTACGTTTGATAAAGCAATGCTAGAGTATGCAAAAAAATTAAACTTGCCCGCCCATTCATAATATTTGCGCACTTTAAAAAAGCTTGATAGTCTAATAAAAATTAGACCTAAGTAATGATTGGCCCTAATACAAGGAGGAAGCATGGAAGCTTTATCTTTAGTACTAGTTTTATTACTATCAACCCCTATCGCGGCTTTAGCTCATGGAAATAACAAACTCACAAAGCTCAATTACGTCCACTTACCTGCAAAAGACAAATATGAGCGAACAAAAATTATAGATTTAGGTGTAAGCATTGAAGCTGTTCGCAGCGATTCAATTTATGGGTTGGCACCAGATGCCATCCTAAAAAAACTAAAAGAAAATAAAATACAAATCCTAGAAAGCTTCCCAATTACATCACGATTTTTTACACAAGATTTTCCACAAGAAGATGAACGGTTTCACAACTACAGTGAATTGACTACTAAACTAGAAGCTTTAGCACAAGCACATCCCAATCTAATAAAGCTTTCAAGTATTGGAAAAACAATTCAAGACCGAGACATTTGGTGCCTCCAATTTAATTCTTCAAAAGAAACTACAATAGATAACAAAACTACGTTTTCTGCTAAACCTGGAATTGTATTCATGGGTAATCACCATGCAAGAGAGCATGTAAGCGCTGAAATTCCTCTTATGCTTGCTCAACACTTAGCTCAATTGTACGGAACAGATGCAGCCATCACCGAACTTTTAGATGCCCGAGATGTTTATATTATTCCCATGGTCAATCCAGATGGCGTTGAGCATGATATTGCAACAGGTAGCTATAAATATCACCGAAAAAACATGAGAGAAAACAGTACGGATTTTGATTTTTTTGGATCCATTGGCGTAGACCTCAATCGAAATTATGGCTTTGGATGGGGTGGAAGCGGTTCAAGTAACAACCCGTCTAGCGATATCTACCGAGGGCCTCAAGCCTTTAGCGAACCAGAAACACAAGCTATAAAAACTTTTATTGAAGCAAGACCCAATATTAAAATTCTTTTGTCTTACCATACTTTCAGTGAGCTCATTTTATATCCATGGGGACATCAGTATGAAGCTATTACGAAACAAGACGACCTCGATGCATTTAAAGCTATGGCAAACAAAATGGCGCAGTGGAATCACTACACTCCTCAGCAATCTGCCGAACTTTATCTTGCTAGCGGTGACACAACCGATTGGGCTTATGGCGAACATGGAATTTTTGCGTTTACTTTTGAACTGAGTCCAAAAGACATGTGGGGCGGTGGGGGGTTTTACCCTGGTGCTGGAGTTTTAGATAAAGTTTTTGAGGATAATATCAAGCCCGCAATTTATCTTATCGAGCTTTCTGATAACCCTTATCGAGCCAAGGAAGAAAATCTTTCACCAATACTTGGCTGGCTAAACTAGACTACGATAGATACCAGCTTGACTATTGTAAAGCCGCACCAGTTGTTGGCGTAGCTGTTTTGTCGTGTACTGAGACCTCTCCAGGGACTACTCCCATAGCTTTTTTACCTGCACCGTCATCTGTTGTTGCGTCTTTTACAAATCCTTCTATAGTTTTGCTTTCATATCCACATTCTAATCTATCAAAGCTTTTCATTCTTTCTCTAAACTGCTCATCTGTCTCGCCATCTAACTGCCCTGAAAGTAAAAGATTAATTTTATCACCTCTTGAGTTTTTTAATTCAACTCCAGCATGATACGCTCTCCAATCCTCTGTACTTACTTTCAACCTTTTGACATCAAATATAATTGGATTACTAATTACATGACTTGGATCCGATGCAGCATAAATTTCTCCATGATCATAACGAACACCAACATTGTTTTTATCCACCGCACTCCTATCTACAGACGTTATTATAGGCACTCTAACTTTAAATGTGTCTTTTACTAGGAGATCCTTTGTAACTTCAACAGATGTTTCAAACACAAAAACTTCTACTCCGTATCCTTTGTTAATAACTCCATATTTTTCAACAAAAGAAGTTTTCCCTAAGGAATCTTTGTTGTCCTTTTTGTCATAATGTATCTTAAACCCTTGTTGCTTTAAGAAGGCTTCGACTTGCTTTAGCGCATTTGCATGAACTAATGGGATACAAACATCTCTTTTTTCTAGTATGCGTTTATCAAAATACGTTCCATCATAGTCAGAATTTTCTGACACATGCACTTTTGCTTTTCTTATTTTTGCTAAAGCCACTGACATAGAAGGAATACTAAAAGCAATCCCGCATAGAGCAACTAAAAAATAATTTCTATACTTCATGACTACTCCTTTATGGGGGTTGTTACCCCTTAAACGAATCATTAAAAATATTCTCTAATGATAGATTAAGCAATCCCTATGCCAAAATTCCGTGTGGCTAAAGCATTGTTTTTATTAGGATGCAAAAAAAAACAGTGTATATGTTTTAAGCAAATGACTAAAGGATAACAGTGACAAAACAAACCCGGGATCCTGCATGTGAAAGTGTAAGAGTTGGACTAGAAGAGGGGAATAAGGGATTGACGCTTCATTAAAAAAGTGAATAAAAATTCGATAAAAAGTATTCTGAAATCTCTATCTGTGACTGATCTCAAAGAATTTGATGAAATCTTCGATGTAGGATTCCAGACAAACGGCTTCCCAAAATCGAATGTCGTCTCCTGAGAAATGGAATACTGAAAATCTATCTTTAGCTACGGTGTAAGGAGCTGTAGCTCTGCAATTGAAAATTTTGCACGAAATTCATTGTACTTAACATGAAAGTGTGGTGGATCGTGATCTTCGTAATACATGGTGATAATGATTCCTAAAAATCGACAGATCTCAGGCATTCTTATTGTATACAATGAGACAAAAGGTGAGTCAAATTACTGCAAAAACAAGCTCCATTTTATAGCAAGCTGCACTTTGTCTTCACCTTAGTTAAATATTTAATCGATGGGCTTATATAAACCACCATGGCCAAAAAAGGAGTCGTTCGGAATGATCAATGCAGGGGATACCTCCATAGAGGATAATCCCAAAAGGAATATTTTTTTCCTGTACAAGAATTTTTTTTATTCCTCTAAGATCAAAGTTATTTCGATTTGAACCGTATTTGACTTCGATTGGAATTATTCTTTGTCCTCTCCTAATTAAAAAATCAATCTCACCAGGCAGGTATTTTACTTTTCCGTTTGAATCGATTTGATATGGCTTGAAGTAACCAAGCTCCATTTTAAGGGGTTCGTTTCTGAGCCTATAATCAAGTCGGCTGTGAACAATTCCTTCAATACGATAACCCAATTCATCCTGTGTAGGATCCACATTACCTGTGAGGTAACTCACAAGACCAGGATCTATGAAAGATAAAATGGATAAATATGTGCGTCTTGTTTCAGTTAAGGATAGTGGTATTCGTCGGATAAGATATCCGTGGTTAATCATTTGATCGATGACATGATTGATCCGTTCACGCCTGCGAAGTCTTGTACGTTGAAATATACCTTGGTAAGCAAATTCTCTTGCATGAATTTTAGCTAGCTCTATTCGGATGAGTTCTGAAACGCTATCGTTTTCATTTGAAATTTGATCAAATCCTCGCTCCACTACCTTTCGGATTTCAGAAAGTTTAGCTGAAGAATTTTGTGCTAGATAACTTAAGGGTAGGCCTCCATAAATAAGATACTCCTGACAAATTTTTTCAATGTCTGAATTGAGTTCTATATTTATTTTAAGTACGCCAAGCTTCGACGATTCAAAAACAATAGAATAAAACTCGTCAAGCACATTAAGATTGGCAAGTTTGTTTTGCGAAAGAATTTCTGGAAGCGACAGGGGTAATAAAAATAATAAATCTGCTCTTCGCTGCAGAAGATGTTTTGCCTTGGTATTGAGGTAGTCGGGATTAGATCCAGACACAACAAATGAAACATTTGCCTTATCAAAAGCAATCTTGATTGCATCAAAAACAGCCTCAACTTTTTGAACTTCATCTATAAACAAGAGCGCTTTTTTCCGTGTATGGGATGTAATGTAATTTACTAAGTATTGACTATCCGAGGCTACGGCTTCCCGAAATCGGATGTCGTCTCCTGAAAAATGAAATATTGAAAATCTATCTTTATATTGCTCTAAAATTTTTTCTAATACAGTTGTTTTTCCGCAGCCGATAACGCCGGTCAATATGAGGCCTTGTGGCTTTGGTGAGAGAAAAATATTTTCAATATTTCTTTGTAATTCTCGATATATATACATTTTATGGAGATTTTACATTAATTTTTGTAAAAAATCTAGAGATTTTACAAGAATTATTGTACATTTCTTAAAAAGCGTAGTGTATCAAGAAACTTAAAAATCACCACCTCAGCAACAGTATACAGTAACTTAATTTTGTTTTGGCCTATCTAAGAAGTCAAACCGCAGACCACTCGTAACACCTGAAAATGCTGTCACTGCTGGCATCCAAATATATCCAACTGTTATTGCGGATTGAACATTATTTCCTAAAAAAATGCTTAACGAAAAACAAGGTTCAAGCAGTAAACTTCCCCCAGATATTTGTCCCACAAAGCCGCCGCCACCTCCAAACAATAATGTGAACTCTAGATGTGTGGACAATCCAAGTCGTCCATCAATCCCCATTAATATGCCACCATAAGTAAATGCGCCAGAACCACTACCGTTGAGTTGTCCAGTATAGGCATTACCTCCTACATAAAAATAATTGCTTTCATAATTTACATAGCGCCCACCCAAAAGCACACCCAGTGCGGCAGCATTTTTTACTGCTTTAACTTCTGTACTCACCTTAGATACATCAGTTAAGGCAAGAGCTTGTTTATTGCTTTGTATTGAGCCGCTATTTGTTAGGGGTGTCTCTGTTGCAAAGGCAGAACAATAAAAAACTAATCCTAATGCTATAATAACACGTTTATTTTGTGCTTTTGTCATTTTTATCCTCACTATGTTAAATATTTTTGCATCATTTGAGAATATAAACAATAACGTTGTTTGAGGAGTTTAGCCAGATATTGCATTTAACCGAGATATTGCATTTAAATTCCACGGTATTTTTTTAAGATTAGAAACAAGGGTAGTACCCCATGAGGTATTCGATATAAAACCTCTGGCAACCATTGGTTTAGGATGTCCCAAAACAAAGGAAGGTAAAAATTTCCAAATAGCCTAGCAAATGCTGTGAGAAAGCCCCACACCACTCCATAAATAAGAAAAGGTGTAGAAACTTTAGGGATAAAAACACAGACAGCCATCACAAGATCAATATGACCTATAATTTTTATAAAAGTTCTTGCTTGTGTTTCTTGAAGAGGGAAAACCCGTAAAAGCATGTCGATGTAGGATCCTGGGACAGGATAAAATCCCATTGCATAAAGTCCATGACTGAAAAATGTTAGCGAGATAGCTACATTTATAAAAAAAACTAGCCGCTTGGTCGGAGCACTATTAAAAGAAAGGTATAAAAAAACAGGAATCAACACTTGTGAGGCATACTCAAAAAATTGTCCCAAATGGAAAAATTTTTCCTTGCAGTAAAGGAATGAAAGAAATGCTAAAGAGACGGCACCACCAATAAGAAAAAAAGCGCTAACTTTTTTAGGACATTTTTTAATAAAAAAAGAAGCAAAGGCACAACACAAATAAAATAATCCTGTTGCTTTAATAAGGATCTGAATTGCATAATCCACTTTTGGATGAGTCACATATTGAGTCCATGTGAAAGGAGTAAGCCCCTCTACTAATCCTTTTAATAAGTTTTCATCCCAAAAAAGTGCCCTGTACGGAGCATCCCAAACTAAATGCTGCCAACCCCGTCCTAAAAATAAGCATACGCATCCTAATTGTAAAAGAAACAACACTCGTGAATAGCCCCTATTGAATATATTCTACATGGAGAAGTGGGGCTTGAGAAGAAGAGCCGTTGTATGCTTTAGCAGTTCTCCTGCCACTTCCTGTAATCACAATCGCTAAATTACTGCTGGCTGTCCATCCACTTTGATTCACTACTTCTTGGACTACACTTGATAGGTCCGGTGTTCTTTGATTTGTTCCAGCTTCATTTACTACACTCCATGCTAATGGCACCCAACTTACAGATGCTCCCGTTAACACGCGTGATGATAGGTTTCTCCTAGATGAAGTAAACGCTGCTGCAGTATCAGCTGCTTGTGCTCGCACGGTCAAAGACACAGCTCCTGTACTAACTTCATCTGTTGTAAATTGAATAGTGGCTGATTGAATCTGGGCACCTTGAGGAATGTTAAGACCTGTAAACCGCATTCCTACTAACTGAGCATTTGAACCATCGGCAATTAACTCTAAGTCTGAACTCGATAAGCTCATGCTTCCAGACGACACCCGCTCCTCGGCATCGTTATTGCTAGCATTCACACGCACGTCGATAGTTTCAACAACTGTTCCCACTCTAATTTCTACAGGAGTAGAAGTTCTTGTGACACCACTACTGTGAGTTGCTGCTGCAGTGATAGAATAAGTCCCATCAGCTGGAATAAACCACGGCATAGAATAAGGTACCTCAGGATCAATACCTACAGAACTACCATTTACAAAAAATTCTACTTGAGTAAAAAAACCTTCATCAGCCTCTGCTGTTGCAGACAATGTAATTTCTTGGGGTTCGCTATATTGCTCATTCGCCAAAGGAGAGTCTACGGACACTCGAATATTATTATGCTCTATAACAGTTACAGCTCCATTGTTTGGGTTCCAGATGTCTAGATTTGCAGGAGGAGTAAAAATATCTGCATCACTCACTTCACCAACGCTAGATGCATTGTCTACTCGAATGACTCGAATTTCAATTTGGCTACGATCCACAAATATCCATTGAAAATGATTGAAGCTACCTGCATCGCGTGTCCAATCCTTAAGATCGTTAGCAGACCTGAGTGGAGCACCCCACCCACCTTCTCCTATGTATGTTGTGCCATTATCATCCCGAATAAAGCCTTCATCACTGCCTGCTTCTGTGCTGGGTCGAACAGGCCATGTGGATTTTACGACGTGACTATCACTTTCGATCACAAGATTTACACTGTTGTTATAAAAAAGCTCAGCCCAATTTGCATATTGAGCAGTTCCTTCAGGTTTAGAACTGGTATGTGGACGCATAGGTTTATGGTATTGTGCAAACTTCCATCGTACATTGGTGTTGCTTTCTAAATCTGAGGTCAGCCATGTAGTTTGGTCACCCGCTATAGGTAACTCGGTATTGAGAGTATAAATCCTTACAAGATCCCCACCGACAGATACCGAATAATAAACATTAGGATCCGTATCAAAAAGTTTTTCTAACATTTCATTAGATCCTTCATGATTGCCACGAGCTACTACCAATGGAATCATGCGACCATCCTCACCATTTGTTAATTGCCAATCATCAAACCATTCTCTCCACTGCAGCTCCTCTCCACCATCTGTCATATCTCCACTGAAAAGTACGGCATGTGGACGAAGTTTTTTCACAAGTGTATTTGCATTTTGCCGTGGAATGCGATTATTGCGAGAGTCACCACCTGAAATAAATGAGAGCCGCTCACTAGAATCAGCTGGAGCTGTTTTAAACCAAAATCGATTGCTGTTGCCATTGGTATCTGAAATCACAAAGTAATAGGCTGTGTTGGGAATAAGACCTGTTAGTCTAGCAAAAGTATTATTCATTCCACGATAAACATTTGTGCTGTCTGCACTTCTTACAAAAGCATAGGCAGCGACATCTGTTCCATGATCAACAGTATCATAATATATTCTTCGGTCCGCAACGAGACCAGATATCGAATTCCAGCCAACGACCACAGAAGTTGCTGGATCTCCTTTCCACATCAATCGATAATAATTTGTAGCTGCAGTTAATGTTGTCACATCAAACCTTGAAGAAACTGTATTAATTGAGACGGTTGCACTTCGTGTAACTGAAAGCGTTGAGGCCGAAGTAAGGTTTACAGCAAGGGTGTCTCCACTTTGAACAAGTATGCCATTGGCCGATACTACGCCATTAATGATAAGAACAGGTGATCCATCTCCTGTTACAAAAGCTGCTTGTGGAACATTAAATCCAGATAAAGCAACTGTATTTGAAGTAACTATTGCGCTCAATGAAACATTAGTTTGTGCAACAAAACTAAAGGAATCGGGAACAGGGTCTTCTACAATTTCACCAGGAGTAGTCGTATACTCTATATGTAATAGTGGGGCTTGAGAAGAAGAGCCGTTGTATGCTTTAGCAGTTCTCCTGCCACTTCCTGTAATCACAATCGCTAAATTACTGCTGGCTGTCCATCCACTTTGATTCACTACTTCTTGGACTACACTTGATAGGTCCGGTGTTCTTTGATTTGTTCCAGCTTCATTTACTACACTCCATGCTAATGGCACCCAACTTACAGATGCTCCCGTTAACACGCGTGATGATAGGTTTCTCCTAGATGAAGTAAACGCTGCTGCAGTATCAGCTGCTTGTGCTCGCACGGTCAAAGACACAGCTCCTGTACTAACTTCATCTGTTGTAAATTGAATAGTGGCTGATTGAATCTGGGCACCTTGAGGAATGTTAAGACCTGTAAACCGCATTCCTACTAACTGAGCATTGGACCCATCCGTAATTAACTCTAAGTCCGAACTCGATAAACTCATGCTTCCAGACGACACCCGCTCCTCGGCATCGTTATTGCTAGCATTCACCCTCACATCGAGTGTGTCACCAAAAGCAAGAAAACTTTGAAATAATCCTAATAAAACAAATAATTTTATATTTTTCATAAACTTTTCACTCTAGAGACAACTAGAGTGCTCCTCTTAGCTAAGATATAATTCAAGGTTTATGCCAACACCTAAGTCCCTGAAGTTTATAGCCCTTGTTTTTTAAAATACGGAGATGTTTTGATCTATTGTATAAAGCTTAAACGTTTGAAGTGGATTTTTTGATTGGCAATCAAGTTGCAATTGAAGTGAAAGCAACAGCAAGCTGTAACATTTTTCTAGCTAACTATTATTTTTAAGCTTTTGTTTTAAGGCAAGCCTGGATTCACGTCTGAGTTTTGCTTCTTCAAAACGCCTTTTTTCTTCTTCGGTTTCTGGCAACACGGGAGGAACAGTAGTGGGCTTTCCTCGATCATTTAACGCTACAAACGTAAGATAAGCTGTTGCAACATGGTTTCTCGTTCCTGTTTTTGGATCCTCTCTATCTAAACGAACTCCTATTTCCATCGAAGTGTGGTGCGTATAATTGACACTAGAAGAAATACAAACGATCTGACCCAATCGAACAGGAGCTACAAAATGTAATGCATCAATGCTTGCTGTTACACAAACAGCTCTAGCGTGCCGAGTAGCTGCAATAGCTGCTGCGATGTCAATCCAAGCCATTGCTTGTCCTCCAAATATATTTCCTAATTGATTCGTATGACTTGGCAGGACAACCTCTGTCATTTCTACTTTTGACTCTTTCACTGGTTTGGGTTGCATAATTACTTCTTAACATATTTTTTAAAAAAACCACCATTGACGTTTGGACTAAAAAAAGTCTATAAGAAATTACGAGTACCGCCCTGAGACCTGACGTAAGGAAAAATAGAAATGACGAGGGGGGGGCCACCGTGAGACTTGACGAGCGGAAAAGGAAACTCGTATAGGAAAAAAATGTCCATACAATCCGTAAGCTCTGAAAAAAAAGTGTTTTCTCTTGGTGAGGCGGCATCCTTGATGCCACTCGTTCAAAAAATTACTCATAACACGGTAGAAAGAGTGAATGAATTAACAAATCAACTTGGCAATTACACTGAAACAGATCCTGAATTTGAGGAAATTGGCTGCACCATTGATGCTTTGGTTAAAAACTGGGTGGAACAAGTTCGTAAATTAGGCTGTGATGTAAAAGGACTTTGGCTTGTCGATTTTGACAACGGCCATGGCTACTATTGTTGGGCATATCCAGAGGATAACTTAGATCATTTCCATGGCTATGAAGAAGGATTCAGAGGCCGCATCCGAATTTGTTAGGAGTATTCAAAATGCGTATTCGAAAAAAAACATTTGGGTTTGATGATCTGCTACTTGTCCCACGACTTTCTTCTATCGAAAGCAGGGCAACAGTAAATCTTTCCATAAATTTAGCAGGAATAAATCTCACTTGTCCTATTGTTTCCTCCAACATGGACACCATTACAGAATATGAAATGGCTATTGCGTTAGAGGCTCTTGGCGGGCTTGGGATCATCCATCGCTATTTAAGTGATGAGCAAAGATTCAAGCAATTACAAAAAATTTCAGATCTAAAACACCGCGCAATGGCTGTAGGAATTACAAAAGAAGAAATACTCTTTGCAAAGGAACTATTAAAACGAGGCGTGAATGTCATCTGTATTGATGTTGCTCACGGTCACAACACTCTTTTAGAACGTGCCTTAGGTGAATTAAAAAATTTCTCAGAAACTTTATCCCAGGAGAATTTGCAGGACGCAAATTTGACACAGTACAAAAAAGGATTAAAGCCTTTAAACAAACCTGTTTTTATTGCTGGAAATGTTGCTACTCCAGAAGGCGCTCAAGACCTAACACGCTGGGGAGCAGATGTTATAAAAGTTGGCATTGGTCCTGGTAGCATGTGTACAACAAGAATTGTAACAGGTGCTGGTTATGGCCAGCTCACAGCTTTAGGGGACTGTGCTTTAGCAACTACAGCGCCTATTTTAGCAGATGGTGGAATTCGAAACAGTGGTGATGCAACAAAAGCATTAGCAGCAGGTGCTTCAGCAGTTGTTTTAGGAAAATTGCTCGCAGGCTGTAAAGAAGTTCCTAGCTGGGCTAGAGAAGCAGGAACGTATCGAGGGATGGCTTCTTTTGAAGCGCAAAATAAACACTATGGATACACTTTTACAGATCGCCACCCCGAGGGAGTTGCTACACGTATTGAGCCTAAAGGGCATGTAGCAGATATATTAGGACCCTTATTGGGAGGAATTCGCTCTGGGCTGTCTTATGTTGGAGCACGCAATTTAACTGAGCTTCGTGAAAATGCTGAGTTTGTGGAATGCGCACCAGGCGTTGTTGTAGAAAGCTTGCCACATGGTTTGTCTCCAGAATATGGTCGCGAATTAAAACGATCGCAATGAGATCTTCTTTGTTGGCAACTCTCGTATTTGTTTAATGAGAGCATGAAGACTTGAGAAAAAAAAGCATGAAAACAACATCCAGAGGGCTGGATTAAGCTTGAACTGTTTCAAATTTTTTAACAAATGCAAGGTGTTCTGGTGTCCCAATTTGCGCTTCAATTTCTGGAATGTATATGGGTTTATAGGGAAGAAAATTCTTCTTTTTAAATTCATTTAATTTCTGGGATGAAACCCGCAGTGACTCTAGAGCTTCTTTACCTTCTTGTGCAGTAAGTTTTGAAAGCATGTTCTCAAAAACACGAGTTTCAAAAGGCTCTGTATGATACAGCAATATATCTACACCAGAAGCCAAGGCCAAGAGAGGCGCTTCAATCTCACCAAAGTGATCTGTAATTGCCCTCATTTCCATATCATCAGAAATAATTAATCCACTATAATGGAGCTGGTCACGTAAAATACCTTGAAGGATTTTTTTACTTAAAGTTGCTGGAAGTTTGGGCTCCACAGATTCTACAATAATATGCGCCGTCATCACTAAATCACAGTGAGATTTAAATGCTTTTAAAAATGGGGCTAATTCACGCTTTAGGAGCATGTCTAGTGATGCCTTTACTTTTGGCAAACGAAAGTGAGAGTCCTGAGACGTATCACCATGTCCTGGAAAATGTTTTACAACAGGCTGAATACCACTTGTAATGAGTCCTCTTACAAAAGCTGTAACCATCTTAGAAACTTGTTCCTCTGTTTCTCCAAAAGCCCTTCTTCCAATAATTGGATTTGAAGGATTGGTGTTAATATCAGCAACAGGCGCATAGTTTACATTGACTCCAACAGCCCGAAGTTCTTTTCCCATTATTTGCGCGCACTCAAAAATAAGTTTTGGTGAGTTCTCTTCTGCTATAGTTCTTGCTTCTGGAAAACGAGTAAACGGTTTTTTAAATCTCTGCACCTTTCCACCCTCATGATCTATAGCGATCACTAGGGGAGGATCGTGTGGCGCTTTTAAGGCTTGGATGCTATTGATGAGTTCAGCTGTCTGTGCTGGACTCTCGTAGTTATTTGCAAACAAAGTTACCCCGCCAATAGTATTTTCTTGAATGAATTTTGAAATACTTGGCGGAAGCTCAAGACCATCAAATCCTATAAAAAAGCACTGCCCAAGCAGTCTGCGCACCTCTGCACTATTCGTCATAACTTTCATCATACTCTAGAACTAAAAGCCGGGTCTAGTTTATTGCGAAGCTTAACCGCTAAAACATGCAAAAAAGCTAGGGTTAAAAAAAGTACAGTACCTGAAAAAATACTAATATGTGTAGCTTCTACTAAATAATCTCTCCCCTCAGAAATCAACATTCCCCAACTTTGGTTATTCAATGATCCACCACCAAGTCCAAGAAAAGATAGGCTTGCCTCGCCCAAAATAGCACTTCCAAAAGAGAGCAGAAACTGAACAAAAAGCTGTCCCCACAAACCTGGCAAAATATGACGCCAGAAGAGCTGTACTGTATTGAGTCCACAAGACCTTGCAGCCTCAAGATATGGCATTGAATTGATTTTTCGTATGAGAGCGCTAAAAAAACGTGCATGAGAAGCCCAGCTGGTAACACACAAAGTAAAAACAACCGTAATGGAAGAGGGCGGCAACAATGAAGCTAAAAGAATGGCTAGTAAAAATCCAGGAAAAGCTAAAACACTATCTATAAACCTGCTCAATATCATTTGAAAAGCAGGTGGTAAAAATACTGCAAGAGATCCCACACAAAGGCCAATGACAATGCTTATGGATGCTACTAAAAATCCAACCTGTATTGAAAAAGCTGCACCCTGCAATAAACGCTTCGTTAAATCCACACCATACGCATCACAACCCATCCAATGGATAAGGCTAGGAGTACAAAAAGCATTTTCTAATTGATACTTAATCATGATTCTAATGGAGTTAGTTTTCGATTAATAAGGTCTGTAAACAAATTAATCAGGACATAGCTTAATGCAATGACGAGCACGACCCCTTGAACAGTATTGTAATCCCTTTGTAAAATTGCTTCATAAGCTAAAGTTCCAATCCCAGGCCAATTAAAAATAGCTTCAGTAATCACAGCACCACCCAAAAGATGCCCAAGCTGTAAACCAATAATTGTAAGAATAGGAATTAATGTATTTGGAAAAACATGGATAAACAGCACACGCAACTCAGACGCTCCTTTTGCTCTTGCTGTATTGATGTATTCAGCTCTCATGCACTCTGTTGCTGCTATAGAAATCGTACGGACTAATACAGCCCACATGCCCACTCCTAAAGTTAATGTTGGCAAAATAAGTCCTGTCCAATCTTTAAATGAGGACAGGGGCAACCACGGCCACCTTAGAGAAAAAACTACAATCAGTAGCGGACCTAACCAAAAAGTAGGCAAGGAAAGAAAAACAACTGAAACAAAAAAACAAATGGTTGAAAAAAAAGAACTTGGTTTGTAAGCACACCAAATTCCTGCAGGAATGCTCAATGCTGCTGCAAATACTACTGCACACACCGCTAATAAAAACGTATAAGGGTAATGTTCAAACACCAGTTTATGAACAGGCTTATCCTGAGTCAGCGAGCGTCCAAGCTCAAATTTACTCAGAATTTTAAGATAGTCTATAAACTGACCACTAAACGGCTTATGAATCCCTAGTTTTTCTTTTAACTGCTCACGCTGTGCTGGAAGAGCGCTTTCTCCCAACATAAGCTCTACAGGATCACCTGGAATAATCCTTAAAGTTAAGAAAACAAGTATTGCCACACCAAAAGCAGTGCTGATTGCTTGAAAGACACTCTTTATGGCTTTTCTCCAAAGAAGATTTTTGCATCTTTTTCACTAGCTACTTTTCTAACTTGCACCTGGTGGTCTTTAATATCCATACGTACTAGCGCACCATTGTTTGTAATACACCAAAGAGATTTAATGGTATCGAGTTCAACTTTTAACTCAAGACAGTTTTCTTTTGTATCTGTTTTTAAGATCTCAAATCGAGCTGTTTTAGGTAAAAAGCTGTTGCTTGTAGGATCTTCAGCAAGAATTTTTATGCTACTTTTAAAGCCTGGTTTTAGTTTCAGCCAATGTTGCTTTAGCCAAAGAGGAAAAAACACCTCAAGGATTGTATCTTTTGATAAATACCTTTTAAACCTGCCTACTCGTGCTCCTTGAATTTCAATGTTCATCACACCTACATTTTTTTCTTTTTGATAATTTCCATTGATGGTTTCGGTGGCTCCTTGGCCTTTTTTGCTGAGATTAAAAGCAATGGGAGTGAGATCGAGTTCAGATAAGGCCCCAATATTTTCATGGTACTCTCCACCTTTTTCTTTCTTTTTCATGTCGTATCGATACGATAAGCGACCGGCTCTTTCTTCGATCACCTCGTGGTAATATCCCCATGGAAGGCTACCAGTCTGCATGGTGTACCATGCGTCATTAATAATTTTATTTTGTTGTGGTACTTCTGCAAAAACTACTGCGGACAGTAAAAGTAAGTTAAATAGCAAAAATTTCATAATCACCAACCTCCATTAAGGAGTGAAGATTATAATGGTTTTAATTTCTTGTCAAAATATGCCAAAAACCCTAGCTTAATGCTTTTTGAGGCATTTTAAATGAAAAACTGGCTCGCTCTTTTAGTTTTATTTTTTTCCATTAATTCTACTGCACAAAACACCACCTACACTCCACGTCACTTGATCCACTTGTTAGATTACCTAGCTCAAGACTATGGTGTTGCAGTAAAAGACGGAAAAGTTTTAGACCAAGCCGAATATGATGAACAAGTTGAGTTTAGTGAAAATGCTTATAAAATTTCTCAGTCTCTATCTGAAACAAAACAACACCCTCAAATTTCAAATAGTATCTATGAACTTAAAAAACTTGTTTTAAAAAAAGCCCCTCCAAAAGAAGTCTTTCAAACAGCAAGAAAAATTCAACAGATGGTACTAGGGATCAGCAAACTCAAAACATTCCCTAATCTGTGGCCAAACATCAAAAGTGGCGAAAAACTATTTTCTCAAAATTGTACACAATGCCATGGCATGACAGGCAGAGGCGATGGCAATCTTTCTATAAACTTAAATCCAAAACCTTCTAATTTTTGGGATGAAACCCGCATGAATACAATGTCTGCTTTTCAATCGTTTAACACCATTCGAATCGGTGTTCCAGGCACTGCCATGCAACCTTTTTCACAGTTGTCCGACCAAGAAATATGGGATCTTACATTTTATATTTTATCCCTAAGATATGAAAAGCCTTACCACTCTAGTCTCCCACAAGAACAAACAACACGAGAAACACTTGCACAACTTTCTTCAGGTTCAGATGAGGAGCTACTAAAAACTTATTCAAAAGATTTTCTAATACAACTGCGCACATTCCTTCCCAAACAAGATGCACAAAACTTTTTTGCCATTGCACGCACTTACTTACAAGATGCGCAAGACAACTACCAACGTGGAAATAAAGCCCAAGCTCAAAAACAAGCTTTGCTAGCATATTTAGAGGGAGTGGAGCTCGTTGAAGCTCGTTTAAAATCTATTGACAGACCCTTTACTGAAAAGCTCGAAGAAAAAATGTCACAAGTTAGAGCTTCTATTCAACAAGACAAGGATGTCCAAAACTCAATCACACAAGCCATGGAGTTTCTAAATACAGGTGAAAATTTATTAACTGAAAAAAAAATCTCAACTCATTTCACTTTCCTAATGGCATCGGGAATTATATTGCGTGAAGGCTTTGAGGCCATATTAATCATCATTGCACTTTTAAGCATTATACATTCTATTGCGTCGGATTTACGTCCCAACTTGTCGCTTGCACATCGGGCATTGTCACTTGCGCCTCCTGCGCGCATTCCGGCCGTGCAAGCTCCGGCAAATCCTCTGACCACAAATCTTAAAAAAGCAACTCATTGGATTCACGGCGGATGGATTGCAGCATTGGGGTGTGGGGGACTAGCTTGGATTTTTTCAGGCTGGCTTTTAAATTTAACAGGTGCACAGCGGGAAATTTTGGAAGGAATCACCTCTTTTTTAGCAGTTTCCGTACTACTTTACCTTGGACTTTGGTTACACTCAAAAACAGAAATAAAACGGTGGACAGCTTTTATTCAAGAAAAAGCCAAAAGCTCACTCAATGGAAAGAGCCTTTATGGAATAGGTTTTCTTTCATTTATTGCAGTATTTAGGGAAGTTTTTGAGACTGTACTTTTTTTGCGGGCCCTTGGGCTCGAGGGAGGTTCTGCTGAAAAATTCGCTTTAGGATTTGGTGTAGCCTCCGCTTTAATTTTGGTTTTCTTTCTAGCGTGGGTTCTGCTTTATTACAGCGCTAAACTTCCAATATCAAAACTTTTTAATATTTCTTCGCTTGTAATGGTTTTGCTTGCAGTTGTACTAACAGGGAAAGGGTTTCACGCACTGCAAGAGGGGGGCGCTCTTTCAGAAACAGCCCTTCCAATATTACTAAAGTCTGACTTTTTAGGGATTTATCCAACTCTTGAAACATTTTTATCTCAGCTTATCATCTTAAGTTTTAGTATTTTTCTCTGGTTTTATGGAAACAATTCTCACACAGCTAAAATCTCTTCTTAATTTAACCGAGATATTGCATCCAAAGAGGACAATTTTCGCACAAAAAGACTTTTTGGATGCACTCTTAGAAAATTAACAATAAAGTAAAACTATGTCCCAACCCATCCAAAAGAAACTAAAAAAAGGAGAACTCCTCTTTAACGAGGGAGACCCTTCTCGAACAATGTATTTTGTTCAGGGGGGCACCTTGAGATTGTTTAAAAAGAAAGGCACCTCTTCGATTGAGTTGGGTCTTATCCATAAAGGTGAAGTCATTGGAGAAATGGGTTTTATGGATGGGGGCCCACGAAGCGCTTCTGCAGAAGCAATGCATGATACAGATCTTACCGAAATTACAAACATCAATCTTGCAGAGCAACTCAAAATTTTTCCACCATGGCTAATGGTTTTATTAAAAACAATTGTTAATCGGTTACGGTCTGCAAATAATAAAATTAGACAACTTGAAACATCTTCTACCGCATACACTTATGGAAGTGATGGTGTCAGCACAACGTATCAATTCTTGTCTGTATATGACGTTCTTAAAACTTCTACAGCACTTTTAGTTGCAGGAGCTCGCAATGGAGTAGCAAGTCCGGGTGGCTCTATGCTTTGTACTATGCGACAAATTGAGCACTATGCAAATCACATTATGGGAGTACACCAGAGTAAAATTGAAGAGTTTGTTAACATTCTTGAACAAGTTGGCCTTACTAAAGTAGATCGCTCAGTTCTTGATAAAATTCAAGTTTATATCATGGACTTGGACCAAATTGAAGCTTTGATCCAGTACTTAAATGAGGAGAACTTAAAGGAACATAAAAAACAAATTGTTATTGGAATAAAAGGTGTAAACGTCATGGGTTTTATTGCAAAAAACATAGAGCTTTTTCCTCCAAATAAAGAGGGAGTTTCAGTAGTCAATTTATATCGAATTTTAGAAATCGAAAAACAAGCAAATCAAGGCAAGGAACCCTTCCGAATGGACGATTTAAGTGAAGTTATTAAAGTGAAACTAGCGAGTGATTTAGCACTAAAGGACAATAATACAATTCTCACCAATATTAAAACAGCTGAATTTATCCGTGCTTACCGTATTCAAAAAATTGTTAAATTAGTTGAAGCAGTAAATGAAAAAAAACGCGAACAGGTGCGCACAACAAGCCCCACCAGAAATTTATAACTCCCTTGCTGCGACCCCTAAATACACTAAAGAGCTCATAAACAACTCGATTTAATTTAAAGTTTATTTTCTAAACAAGCTTTGGATGTTGCTTTTTTACTTCTTCAAGAAGAGGTTTAATATCTTGTGCTTGGTTTTTTGATGCGACTAAAACTACATCTCCATCCCGTACAATAATTAAACCTTCAACCCCCAATAAGGTAACGATTCCACGATCTGCTAAAACAAAATTTGAAGAAGAATTCATCTGGATAACATTTTTTGGTTCAACTAACGACAGTTCTTCTAATGCTGTAAAAGAACCCACATCACTCCAACAACAGTTTGCAGGTACAACTAAAACCCGATCTTTTGAAAGCTTTTCCATAATCCCATAGTCAAAACTAATAGAATCTTCTTTTGAAATTTCTAAATAGGTTTTCTCAATTGGGATAGCCTTAGAAAATAGTTTAAAAAGATTGGGCATGTGTTTTTCATATGCATTTAATCCTGTTTGAATTGTAAAAACAAACATCCCTGCATTCCAAAAATAATTTTTAGACTCCAAATATTGCTTAGCAGCACTGAGGTCTGGTTTTTCAATAAAACGTAACACAGGTAATGCCTCTACTTTAAAAGATGACCTAGTTTTTTGTACTTCAATATAGCCATAACCTGTTTCAGGCCGCAGTGGCTCAATCCCTAAAGTAATTATTTTTTGAGTTATGTGGGCTGTCTCATCTGCATACTGAATCAATTTCAAAAATGCAGACTCATCTTTGATATAGTGATCTGAAGGCATAACCGCAATCGTAGCTTGAGGGTCTTGCTTTTGGATTTCGAGTGCTCCCCATAAAATGCATGCTGCCGTATTTTTGCCTTGTGGTTCTGCTAAATAGTGAATTCCTTCATACCGCTTTAAAACCTCTTGAGTTAAACCCAACACGTCTTTTGTTGTCACTATCCATATTTGATGCGGCGGGATTAAATTTAAAAAACGATCTACAGTATGCTCAATTAAAGTTTTTTCATCCCAAAGTGCCAGAAGCTGCTTGGGCCGATTCGACCGACTTTTGGGCCAAAACCGAGTGCCCTTTCCGCCTGCCATAATCAAAACATGAGTTGTTGGATTATTTTGTACGACCATATTGGTCCTCAAGGCGTACCACATCATGAAGCTGTGGAGTAGAAACTTCGAATATCTCACAATCTTCCAAAGCAATCATTCTGTGTTTTCGCTGAGGTGGGATGTGCCAAGCATCTCCAGCTTTAAGTTCAAACTCTTGCACGCTGTCTTTGCTTTCTTCATAAACAAACAACATATGCCCCGAGTGAAGATAAATCGTTTCTTCTTTCTCCTGATGATATTGCAAAGAAAGTTTGTGCCCTTTATTAATATGCAATATTTTCCCAATATATTGATTGGTTTTAGCAAAAAGCAACTCGTATCCCCATGGTTTCTCAATTTTTGCAATATTTGATTTAGGCATTACTCATTGATCCTTTGAACTATATAGGATGGCAATGGTTTTGATTTTTTTAGGCGTAGAGCTGTTTGCTCTGCAAGCTCTTTAGAAGGAAAAAGCCCAACTCCTACACGATACCAAGTGCCCTTGCCTTGCACTTTAGCCTCTAAATAAAACGCATCGAAATCACTTCTCTTTAAAATGCTAACTTGCTCTGCAGCTTCGGTAACTGTTCGGTGAGATCCAACTTGCAACGTATAGCGAACATTTTGGATTTCTGATTTTTTTTCCTTTGGAACATCCATTGGTAGCTTTTTTCCCAATGACAATTTCTCTTTATCTAATTCTTTATACAACTCAGAGTCCGCATGATCTTCTGCTATCTGCTCTGGTTTTACATGAGGCTTCTCTTGTAATGTATCCTCATCTTCATGAGGTTCTTCAACAGGGATGGGCAGGGGTTTCCCTGCAGCTAATGGCGGGAGTTCTACTGAACTCGTTTTAGTACCGACAAGATTTTTCCCTAATTTTAGTCCTATTGTAAAAGAAAAAAGACCCACCAATATGAGAAGCGTTAGGATAATAAAAATTTCTTTGCGAGTAAAAATCAGAAGCTCTGGTTTTATTTTCATTATATTTTATCGCTCCAACTTTTTAGAATCTTGTCGCATGTACATCACGTACATGCTCCCGGTTTGCGCTCAGTTAAATTAGTATTAGCAAAAAAAGACCGCTTTTAGAAATAATTTTTACTGATTCCTATTTTATTCTATCCACATAAAACCTGGCACACCTTGCATTGATCCTCATTTCTAGGAGGATACAAAAATGAATAACAAAAACAATAAAGGACAAAGTTTAGTGGAGTATATTGCATTAACAGCGTTAGTTGCAATTGTTTCTGTAGGAACAGTAAAAGTGTTTGGCAACAAAGTTCAGAGAAGACTCAATCAAATCACGAATACTTTTGATCGAAACATGCAACAAGGACTAAAGTCACGGCATAGTAATAATAGCGACGATGATGAAGAAGGTGGACAACGAGGCAAAAATCGTTTTCCGTTCCCTCTTCCTTTTTAAATTTCATGCTTAGAGAAAAGCGTGGGCAAGCGCTGGTGGAGTGGTTATTTTTAGGATCAGCAATTTTACTTTTATGGATATGTTTTTTTTCTGCTGCTCAAAAGTTGCTAAACAGAACTGTTTCAGAAACTTGGGGGATGTTTTCAGCAAGAAAAGCCCTTTCAGAGCTTCCCATTGCATACCTTCAAGGCATGAGGCTTACCACTTTCTCAAAAACATCTATAGCAAAATCAAAAACAAACTTCGAAAACTTCAAAACCACATCCATTATAAAAATCCCACAACCAAACAGCTTAAAAACACAGGATTCTTGGTTGTGGGACTTGCTCTCATTTGGATCCCACTCATTAGTATCTTTGGAGTAATTCTATGGCTACGCACGAGCACACTTTCTCAAATACAAGCACAAAAAAAGCTAGATCAATGTCTTTATCAAGTATTCAAAAATCGCTGTCAAAACTTAACACAGCTTTCTTCTTTAAATCAAAAGATCCAGCAACTCACAAAAGGAGTTCTAGCAATCAAAGTAGCAAAAGCAGCTTCAACCATATTACCTCCTGCTTATGCTATACTAGAAAGCACAGAGCAAACTACCCGACTCAGCATCAATGCACTTGCAAAATATCAAGATGCAATCCTCAATATCGAAACATTACAGAGTGCAGCCTTTCTTCAATGTGGGATACCAACACAATACCAAACTCTTCAATTAAAGCGAATGGCCACAATCGAATCCACTGCAGCAAACACAACGGCTCCTTTGGTTTGGCAGAGTGGAATCAAAGAGAGCGAAATCTCAATACTTTCTCAAAACTTCAAAACACAAAGTTTTGGCCATTGCTATGGATCAGGAAAACTCATTGGAGAAAAGTATATAATCAGCTTCCAATATGCCGCCAGAAACAAAACTCTGGTCAGGCCACCACAGAAATATTGATTTTTCTAATGATTACTTTAAGTATTTGTTCTGTCTTTGTAAAAAACTACGTCCATATTAATAACAAATGGGAAGGGGAGGTAAACAAACCATGGTTTGTAGAAAAAAAGGTCTCACTATTTGGCTCTTACTGACATGTCATTTTACATACGCATCAGCACTGCCTTACCAAAATCAAGGTTTCCTTTTTTTATGGAAAGGGGATAAACCACAAGCATGCCATCAGCTGGTGGAAATATTTTTAACAGAATTAAGATCCATTGCAACAGCACATACTATTGAGTTCGAGGCAATCGATAAAGACTCAAATAAAGGGTCAAATCTAAAAAAAATTGCAATTTACTGTAAAAAAGATGTGCAAGTATTAGAGATAAAAGATGAAGAAGGACCTATAACGATGCACTTTTTACCACAGGCTCGCAGCTTTGATTCAATAGATTGGCTATCCTTTCAGAAGAAATATTTAAGTGTAACAAATGTTCAATCAGAAAATTCTGTAATAAGTGCTTCAAATATTAATGAAAAAACTCTGCTTAAAGACTCTAAGACTCAGCCTTGGTGGTTCTGGACTTCAGTGGGTGTAGTTCTAGGAGTAAGTGCATATTTTCTTGCGCAATCTAGTGGTCATTTGAGTAGTGGAATAAAAGTAGAACTTAAATAATTCTATTGCTCAAAACCACTGAGTTCGCTAAAAAAGTTACGAGTACTGTTAGGAAACTCGTATAGGAAAAAATATGCAGAAAACAAGAGACATCCAAAAAAATATATTAGCCGTTGGATCATTGGCTTTTGACTCTATTAAAACACCTTCAGGAAAAGTAGATAAAATTCTTGGTGGCTCTGCAAATTACTTTAGTTTAGCTGCTAGTGTTTTTACAAACATTAATCTTGTTGGAGTTGTTGGAAAAGATTTTCCACAAGCTCATTTTGAGGTTTTAAGGAATAGAGGCATTGATACAAATGGTATTGAAACAGCAGATGGTGACACTTTTCATTGGGTTGGAGAATATAGTGAAGATCTCAATGAAGCAAAAACGCTTTCTACATGCTTAAACGTATTTGAACACTTCAATCCAATATTACCTAAAAAATATTCTGAAAGTCAGTATATATTTTTAGCAAATATTGACCCAATATTACAAAAGTCTGTGTACTCACAAATACAAAAACCTGTTCTTGTGGCTGCTGATACTATGAACTTTTGGATCACTGGAAAAAGACAAGAACTTCTTAAAACTCTCGAAATCGTAGATTTGCTAACCATTAACGAAAAAGAAACATACTTACTTTCAGAAAATTCGAACATTGTTGATGCAGCTAAAAAAATTCGGAAAATGGGACCAAAAGCACTCGTAGTCAAAAGAGGTGAATACGGAGCACTACTTTTTACAGATTTTGGAGTTTTTTCAGCTCCCGCCCTCCCCTTACCTCTTATACAAGACCCTACTGGAGCAGGTGATACTTTTGCTGGTGGGATGATGGGTTACATTGCCAACCAAGATATTGGAAAAGACTTATTTAAAGATGACGTACTTTTAAGAAGAGCTGTTATTTATGGAAGTGTACTCGCAAGTTTTACTGTAGAAGAGTTTGGCTTTAAAAAGCTTCTACAAATCACACCTCAAGATATTGAGGAGCGCTATCATTATTTTTTAAAAATGACCAAATTTTAGTTGGTAAAAAAGTTTTTAGTGTTTCTAAAAATTCTTTCTGAAATTTTTCACGTGTAAAAATTGTAGCTTGGGCTTTACAGGCCTCCACTGAAAATGTTTTTGACTCAAATTTCTCAACTGCCTGAATTAAAGCTTCAGCGGTTGGTTCGTAAAAAAAGATCCCAGTTTCTTTCGTAATGGTCTCTAAAACTCCACCTTTACCGAAAGCTATAACAGGTACACCACAAGACATTGCCTCCAAAGGAACTATTCCAAAATCCTCCACACCAGGAAAAATTAACGCTTTGGATTTTGCATACAAATCAGCAAGAGAACTTTTTTTCAGTACACCAAGAAAATCAATATTAGGATGTGCTTTTTTTTGAAGCCTTTCTCGATCTGGTCCGTCTCCTATAATGAAAAGTGGTTTACCCATTTGGTTAAACGCTTCAATAGCGAGATCAACACGTTTGTATGGAACCAAAGCTGTAACCATTAAATAATAGTTACCTGGTTTGCACTGAACCGAAAAAAAGTCAGTTTCACAAAATGGATAAACTACAGGCGCTTTTTTTCCATAATATTCTTCCACTTTACTTGCAATAAAATGAGAATTAGCAATAAATCCATCAACATTTCTTGCAGATTTTTTATCCCAATTTTGAAGATAGGGTCTAAAAATATTTGCTGCTAGCCGAGTGATCAGCCCGGCGCGATTTTTTGAAAAATACTCATCAAAACGATCCCACATATATCGCATGGGTGCATGGATGTAACTAATATGGTGTGCGCCTTGTTTCTTTCTTATCCCTTTTGCAACACAATGAGACGAGCTAATGATTAAATCGTATTGTGACATATCAAAACGCTCTATAACCCATGGCATAACAGGTAAAAAATATCGGTAACGCTTTTCTATAAAAGGGACTTTCTGTAAAATAGAAACATGTCTTTTCAGTCTAGTTATATTTCCTGAAACCTGCCCAGGAACATAAAGCAAAGTATAAAGATCTGCACTAGGAAAGAGTTCACAAATGGCATCTAAAACATTTTCACCGCCCCGCTGACTGACAAGCCAATCGTGTACTATTGCAAGTTTCATAATATTGTGTCGGACTTGCATTACTTTCTTCGTATGTATAGCGGAGTAGCGTTAGTTACTCATCAGATACAAGTTGTGATTTAAAATAAGCAAGTGTATTTGCAAGTCCTTCCTTAAGAGATGTGGATGGGCTCCAATTTAATATTTCTCTTGCCCTTGTAATAATTGGACGTCTTTGCTTAGGATCATCCTCATAAAGTAATGGCGAAAACTCTATTCTGCTTTTTGAGCCTGATACATTTTCTAAAACAAACTTTGCAAAATCTAATATAGTGTACTCATCAGGGTTTCCAATATTAACGGGTTCATGAAAATCACTGTGAGCAAGCTTTACAATTCCTTCTACAAGATCGTCCACATAACAAAATGAACGAGTTTGCTTGCCATCTCCATAAACAGTTACTGGTTGATTTCTCAGAGCTTGACCACAAAAATTTGGGACCACACGACCATCGTCTAGACGCATTCTTGGTCCATAGGTATTAAAAATACGCACAATCCCTGTATTGAGATTATATTTTCGGTGGTATGCCATAGTAGCTGACTCAGCAAAACGCTTTGTCTCATCATAACATGCGCGTCTCCCAATCGGATTTACATTTCCCCAGTAGTCTTCAGACTGAGGGTGCACCAAAGGGTCCCCGTACACCTCAGATGTGCTTGCCAACACAAAACGAGCATTATCTTTTTTTACAAGATCTAAGCAGTTGAAAGTTCCATAAGAATCTACTTGTAGTATTTCTAAAGGAATTTTTACAAAATCTACAGGACTTGCTGGGCAAGCAAAATGCAAAAGCACATCAACTTTTGGTAATGTGGGAAAAGGCTTTGAAACATCTTGCTCTATAAAATTGAAATTTTTATTTTTTTCTAAAGAAACAATGTTTTTGCGTGACCCTGTAATAAAATTATCCATTGCAGTTACACGTTCACCTTGCTCCAAATACTTTTCACATAAATGTGATCCAATAAAACCAGCACCACCAGTAATTAAAACATGTCTCATATGCCAAGAGCCTCTTTATAAACCAAATGTATTTGTTTTGCAGTTTCAATAAATGAATACCGCTCTACTACTTGCTTAAATTTTTCTAAAATGAATGTTTTCTGTGGTTCTCCTCCATTTAAAACAGACTGTAAAGCCCGTTCTAAAGATTCTGCACTGCTTGGATCAAAAAAATATTCTGGCGACAACACCTCTTTTAATGCTTCTCTATGAGCTGCGATATCGGAAACAACTGGCAAACTTTTACATGCTAACGCCTCTAAAGGAGGCAAACTAAACCCTTCGTAAAGCGAAGGAACAATGACTGCTTTCGCTGCTGCATATAATGGTCTTAGCCAAATATCTTCTACCTTATTTAAGTAATGCGCCACGCCTTTGTTTGTCCCTATTGTTGAGCGCTCACCCGAGACCGTACTAAGGGATAATGACGTGGGCGGCTCCAATGTAAATACCCAATGCTCATTTCCATCCCAAGTTCTCAACACTTTTTCTATAAGTTGAATATTTTTAGTTGGACGATTTGCTGTTACGCAAAGAAAATAAGGTTGCTGAATTTTAAAACGATCTCGCATCACTTTAATTTCCTCTGCCTTAACTGTGTCTCGGTACCAAGGATCTATAGCATTTGAGATAACTCTTATTTTCGGCCTAGAAACATGGAAGTGCGATTCAACTTCATCCGCTAATGTCTGGCTAACGGTAATAATAAGGTTTGATTTTCTAAAGGTGCGCTTGACTTGTGTTTCCTTTTTCCGTGCTTTTAAATTTGGAAACTGGTGTAACACCTCTAGTTCATGTGCTGTAACAACATTGGGAGTTGTTCCAGTCCAAATTGAACTATTTGATGTGTTGTGAAAAAGATGAATCCCATGGATTTTTAAAGTCCACGCTAATTCAGCTTGTTGTAAAGGATTATGAGGATGGCATAATGCTTTTATCCATTGGAACCGATGCCGATATACACCGCCTGAACGTTCTAAAACCTTTGGTGGCAAAGGATTTTTATAAAAAACAAAAAATTCAAGATTTGAATCTACATGACTTAACCCTAAAAGCAGATTTAATGTGTACCTCCCCACACCTTGAAGTTGAGACTCTACATAACGAGCATCAATTAGTACGCGCATGATTTCCTAGTTCGGATGAAAAGCGACACATCCCCTCAACTGGACACTTATTACAAATAGAATTAATATATTTTCGTTTACAAATATTCAATATTCCTAATCTAGTCAGAGCAAAATCATAACACACAGGATCCTCGGGATTGATTTTTTTCAAAGACTCTGTGATCTCAATAGCCATTTTCCAATTTGGAGCGCTCTCTTCTTTACCTTTACGTAAATTTAAATAATATGCAAGCCTAGCCACATGTGTATCCGTTGGTATAATAAGCTGTGAGGTAGAAATCCAGGGCCAAAGACCTAAATCAATATGGTCTTTTCTAACCATCCACCGAAGATACATCAATAATTTTTTGCAGGCACTTCCATTTTCAGGAGAATTAAAGAAAAATCTTAGCCCCCTCCAAAGTTCCTTAGTTTTTTCTTTTTTTAAAACATCCTCTACTTGTTTGCAAAAGTAACGAGAAACATCACTTAATATTTGTACACAGAGATTTTGAGTTGTGTGTTGACGCGCTTTCTGTTTAAAAAGCTCTCCCAACGACCCATATTCAGTTAAAGCTAGTTGTAACACCTTAAGCAAAACCTGAAGATGCGTGCTTTTATGAAAACGATAATAAAAATGAGGCCAATAGTTTTTGCCATCATAATTTTTAATAAATTCATAGGGGTGACTTTGCATCGGTAGCAAGACTTGTTTTATTGCATGTTGAATTTGATTGACTGAGCCATAAGAAAAACTTGCACATAAAAATCCAACAACTTCTTGATCCAAGGGTTTAGAGTACTGTCGCACAAAATATATTGGATCAGAATACAGTAAATCAGCAGTATGAAATTTGCTGAGAAGCTCATTAAAAAAAAAGTGCCTCTTTTTTAAGGATTTGTTATCGTCGTAGCAAGCAGATATGTCATTTAAACTTTTAACAATATTCATCATAACCTGCATTTATATCTCTACGTTCATGCTTTTGCTTTATCCTACACAAAGTCTAGCTGATGCCTTGTTTAAGCCAGACCACACTTGTGCTAGATCATTTATTTACCGTAATCGAACTCATGCCATGGATTCAAGCCGAAAACTCGATGCAGAAGGACTGAGAATCGTTTTAAAAAAACACGCTCAAAGCGAACAACTGCTGAATCTATATCAAAATAATTTAAAAGCATCAAAGTGGCCAGCTTATATTGGATCTGCTGGATTAGGGATTGCTCTAGGTGGGTTCATTTATGCAAACACCCTTGAAAATCCAAAAGATCAGACCATTGCCCGCTATTCTGCTCTAGCTGTAGGATTTGCCATTGCATTTGGAGCTTATTCCTACGGACAATATGCCATAAAAAACAATGATAGAATCTTGGAGAATGCTGTTGCGCGCTACAATAAGGACGTAAATAAAGAAGAAAAGATTCAAGTTAAGTTTGCTCCAACAACAACTGGGTTAGGTGGAGAAATAAAAACTGAGGTCCCATTTTAAATGGGATGCTAAAGAGGATTTTGTTATGTCTTCTTGTTACAAATGTGGATTTGAGCTCGATCCTGACTCTCACTATGGAAGACAGGACACTTGCCCAGGATGCCACACCGATACACGGATCTGCTATCATTGCTTACATTATGATTCTACTTGCTATAATGAATGCGCAGAACCAATAGCAGAACGTGTTGTAGATAAGGGAAAAAGTAACTTTTGTGATTATTTTAGTCCAGGCTCTCAAAAGTCTAAATTAACATCTCAAAAGGAATTGGCACTCAAAGCAGCAGAAGCTTTGTTTAAGAAAAAATAAAGGGTGGCAGTTGATGAACTACCACCCTTTTCCCCCGACCCAATACACAGGACTTATTGTTTTAAATAACGAACACAAGTCAGTTGTTTTTTAATGGTTTGTCCATTTCTTTTCTCAAGAACTAGAGTTCCATCCATCTCATCGCCTTCTTCAGTTGGATTAGCGTAGCTAAATGCCACATCTAAAGAGATCCGATCTAATTGTCCAAGCTTAGTTCCAGCAATCAATTCACCTTTTCTGCTGCTATCAGAAAAACGTAAATCAACTTCTGCTTCATAACGTGCAGAGTGGTTAGTTAGAACTTCGTTGTCTGCTTGAAAACGAGCAATAGTTTTTCTTCCTTTTTGAACTTGTGGATCTGATAAAACCATTACAGAAGCATTACGTGTGCCATCTTCAGGCTGTGTCTTATTGTACACTTTTACAACAAGGTCGCCATCCCATGTCTCACATACAAAGCCATCTGCTTTTGCTTGTGCAACTCCTAAAACAATCATTAATGCAATTAAGTTTTTCATTTTCATTCTCCATATTTTTTGTCACTTCTACTTTTTTGTAAAAGCTTTGGTTTATATTTTGAAGCACTTTTTTTTTGCGCTTACGGGTCAATAGATACACAAGCAATAATCTTACGTGAAATACATAGTATACATTTTATTATTCATTTTATATATAATAATTCACAAGTACCGTTAGGAAACTCGTAGGTGATAAATGATGGAGCTATTACACTGGGAACTTTCAGTATTAAGTCGTGCTATCGCATATAAAAACTTATCTGGAGCCTCTCAACACATTGGTGTAAGCCAACCCCAGCTATCTAGAATCATTTCAAAGCTCGAAACAGAATTTAAAGTCACACTGCTTGACCGTACCTCAAAAAGAAAATCCTCATGGACACAAACAGCACTGGAGCTAGCCACACACTATTCTAAGCACAACCAGAAACTCAATCATGACTTGCAAAAGCTTATCAAAGGTTCACAGCCCACACATATTAAAATAGGTACTTTAGAAGGTTTTATTTCTCTAGCTTTGCGCTTATCCAACCAACTACTCAATAAAAACTCTATACAAACACTTGAGCTTCATGTGCATGACCTTAATTTACTGGATGAATATTTTTATAAAGGAGAATTTGATTTTATTTTTACTTCTATCGAGCCAGGAAAAAGCAAATTTAAATATTCAAAGATTTTGGGACACCAATCTTTAGATAAAATTGAAAAAGGCAACAACCCACAAGTTATGAGTAGCTTTGAGTATGGTTTCCAATTTCATAAATATAAAGAAGACACAAACAAAAAAATATTTGTAAGTAATTCACTTGAAGTAAGAAAACGATGGATTGAATTGTATGGAGGAAGCGGAATATTGCCCTCCGAAGTTAAAAAGAAAAAACTTTCCCAAAAAGACACAGAAAGTATTTTTTTAATTGCTCCAGACAACTTAAGCCCAATGCTCTGGGATGCTGTTAAAGACTTTAAAATTTAAACTGACAAAGACGACTCAGGTGGTTTTGACTCAGGAGCAAGTCGATGCACAGATGAAGTGTAATAAGTAAGATGAGTGCTTGCTTTTTGAAACGACTCCTGGGCACGAGAAAGCTTATCCCCAATATCTTCATATCGCTTTTTAAAGTTTTCAAAATGATCTTGAGCGCCTTGAATCTGCTGAAGTGTTTTCTGCACACCTTTAGCCATTTCATAATATTGCAAGGATTTACCAATTGAAAAAACAGTAATAGCAAACGTGTGTGGCGAGACCGGAAAGACTTTGAATTGAACTAAAGCCTCCCAAAGCTCGCTATCATGAATCACTTCAAAATAAAGTGTTTCGGATGGCAAATACATCAATGCAAAATCTGTGGTTCCTAATTTTGGTTTGATATATTTAGTTTGGATGTCTCTCGCATTTTTTTTAGTTAGCTCTGCAAGCTTTTTTCTCGCTGTTTTTAGACCTTCTGTATCTATTGTCGTTTTTTCAAACAAGGGGGCAACTTGTTCTAAGGAAAATTTAGAATCAATGGGCAGCACAAGATTTAAATGAGGGAATTTAATCACCGCATCAACCAAATGTCCCTCTAATAGATACTGAAAATCATAAAAACCAGGCGGTAAAAAATCAGAAAGAAGTTTTTCTAAAGTTCCTTCGCCTATAATCTTTCCTCGCAAATGCGGCAAACTTAATACCTGATGTAAGGCTTGTACGGATTGTCCTAGGAGATTGAGGTTTGAAAGTTGTTTTTCTGCGCTACTTAAAATTTCTTGAACTTTTTGGAAATGGACAAAACCTTCTTTTTGTACCCCTGTTAGGCGATCAGTAACTTTTGTTTCAATTTGAGAAAACTTAGACTCCAAAATACGGGTATTTTTTTCTAGCTCCTCACGAAGCTCTTTGCTCATAAAAAGAAACTTGTCATTGAGTTTATCTGAAAAAGATTGTTTCCAAAGGATAAAAATAAGTGTCGCAGCTAACATGAACCCAATACTGATGCAAATAATTAAGGCAGCACTCATTATATTTTATCGCTCCAACATCCTGTTTACGTTCATGGAGGCATCTTAATCAAATTACTTGCAAGTGAGCAATAACTTCTTTAAAGCTTCGTTTGCAAAAAAATGTTTGTTTTTTATGCGGTTCTGATTTTTTTTAGATAAAAGCTTAATCACTTGTGTTTTTTTCTTAGAGGCTGCTATTCCAACATAACAAAGCCCTACTGGTTTTTTATTTGACCCTCCAGTGGGCCCCGCAATACCAGTTGTAGAAATACAAACAATGTTATTTTTAGGATATATTTTAAGAACTAAGTTTAACCCCCTTTCAGCTAAAAGCTTTGCAACTTGTGGAGATACGGCACCATGCTTTTTAATCACTCGTGGAGGAATCCCCAAAAGTGACCCTTTTGCTTCATTGTCATACACGACCCATCCACCAAAAAATACTCCAGATGCACCTGGGGTATTTGTAATCTGGTTTGCAACAAACCCACCTGTACAAGACTCTACTGTAGCTAAATAAATTTTTTTTAGTTTTAAAGTTTTAACAATCTGATCAGTAATCACAGTTTAATGTATTGAATAAGTTAAATATATTCAACAATGGAATGGACCCGCCCTGTTTTCAAACAGCTTCTAAAGAGCCGGAATGGATCTTGGTGGAGCGTAGACGGGGCATGTAACAATCCCATTATGTTTGAACACTGTGAAAATTACACACTGTATTGAATCGCATTTGCATCCTACAAATGCTCTGGCCTATTTCCTGTGCTAACTTACCAAACGAATCATCATGTTTTGAACAAACCACCAAGCAAGACCAAACAAAATAATATAGAGAGCAAGGATAAGAAAAAGTTTAAAGTCTGTTCTAAAAAATGGGATGTAATAAAATTTGGAATGAAAATATTTGCTCACTTTCTCTCCGTTTAAAAACCGCTCTAAAAGAGGGAGCATCATTTCAGAAATAACAGCGATCGCTGCTTCCCCAATTTCAGCCCTGGCAAGCGATGGAGTTCCTAAATAGCCCAAACCATCCCCCACTTTTTTTCCACTATTTTTTCGAAGCTTAAGCATGCTAGATAAAACAGCGGGCTTTAAGTTTTTATAAATAGGACGGACGTGTTCTTTATTAAAAGCTAAAAGAAGTGAAGTTTCAAAAAGTCCGCCATGGAGGTCTGTCTTTAAAGACACTTTTTCTTCCTGGGAAAGTTTTTGTCCGTTTTTTTCCATTTGTGCTTCAATCTTATCTGCAAAATCTCCTTTCAGAACTTCAACTATGAGATGAGAGGATGCGCTGATCATACGGGTTTTATGTCTCCATCCCATTTTTTCTGAAAGCTCTTCTAAGACAACGAGGTGGCGCGGGCCTCCATGTCCGCTAACAGCAATAATTGTACGGAAACCATCTCTGGCTAATTGTTTGCAGTGGTCATATAAAAAGGCTCGAAGGGTGGCTGGTTTTACAGACATGCTTCCGGTGTGCTCTAAAACATCCGTTCCTGAACAAAATGTGGGCAGGACAAGAAAATTCCAATCGGGATTTTTGCCTGAAAGTTTAGATAAAATTCTTTCACTGAAAAATTGAGCAATAAAAACATCCACACCCATTGGCAAATGCGGCCCGTGTTGCTCTAAGGGGCTTACACATAAAAACACACAAGTTTTCTCGCGAGGAAGACTTGCAAGCTCTGTGTAAGTTAAGTTTTCATATTTTAGTATTGGCATTTTAATTTCATCCCAGTTTTATTGTAAGCAGTTTCTTCTTCAATAAAAAATCAATTAATTTTGTGGACGTAAAGTCCTTTATGAAAAAAAGTTTTTTTCTAGAGCTTTCCCCCTTGATTAGCTCAAGGTGGCTTTTTGGAATCTCAAACCACTCAGACAAAAAACTTAAGCACGCCTCATTAGCTTTATTGTCTACAGGAGGTGCTGCAATTTTTATTTTAAGCATATCATTATGAATTCCTACAACTTGTGATTTTTTTGAATTCGGTTGAACTTGAACAAAAATACAAAGGCCACCTTTTTTTTCATAGCCAACCATATTAGCGCTCTCCAAAAAGCTTTCTTCCAATTCTAATCCAATGGGCGCCCTCTTCAATAGCTATTTCATAGTCTTCGCTCATACCCATACTGAGCTTTAGAGGTTTCTTTGACATACAAGCAAGATTTTTTAGTTTACGAAAAGACTCTCGCATTCTTTCAACTGGGACTTGAGGTTCGGGAAGGCACATCAGCCCCCCTAACTGGAGTTGGGGTGTCACAAGCACAAAGTCCAGAAGCTCTTTTAGTCCATCAAGAGAAACGCCAGCTTTTGTGGGTGAGTGATCCAAATTAATTTGGATAAAAACAGGCCATGGATTTTGTAATTTTAATTTCTGTGCTTGTTTTGAGATTTCTTTAGCAAGATTTAGAGAATCTAAAGCATGAAACACATCGGCGTGAGTTAGGGCTTGTTTGACTTTATTTTTTTGAAGTGGGCCGATGAGATGCCAGCGAATATCCTTTAAATATTGTAGAGCAGTTTTTTTTTGTAAAAGCTCTTGAACATAGTTTTCACCAAAGTCTCTTAGTCCCAATCCATATGCTTCCTCAATTTTAGAGATAGGCTGATGTTTACTCACGGCCAGCAAAGAGACCTCAGTAATCTTTCGATTGGATTTTTTGCATGCATTTTTAATGGTGCGCTGAATGCTAGTTAAGTTTTGAACAAGACTCACGGATATCCACACCAAAAGTTTTTAAAAATGATTGCAACACATGGGTTAATGGCAGTCCAACAATATTTGAGTAAGAACCCGTTACTTTTTCTATAAAACTCATCCCAGCCCCTTGAGCAGCATATGCTCCCGCCTTATCTAACGGCTCTTTAGTGGATGCGTACCACTTCCAAAAAGATGTGGACATTTTTGCAAAAGACACTCTTGTTCGTACATGGGACTGGTAAATTGAAAGCTTTCCTTTTACTATTCCTAGCCAGCAAAATGCTGTAAGCACCTCATGATTTTTTCCGGAAAGTTTAAGTAAAAACTGCAATGCTTCGTCCTGGTTTTTAGGTTTTCCTAAAGTTGATACACCCAAAACAACAAGTGTGTCCGCGCTTAAAATAGCCCAATCTTTTTCAAGTTGGATAGAAACCAACTCACCAGTTGTTTTTTTATTAAGAAAGCCCAATCCAATGGATGCACACTCCGCTTTTTGTATGGAAAGTCTTTGTGCATAATTTAAGGCTGGCTCACCACGTAGTTTAGTTTCATTAATTTTTGGATTAAAGACTCGAAAGTTGAGGTTCAGGTCTTTCAACATTTGTTGGCGCCTAGGTGAGCTTGAAGCAAGAATGAGTTCCATAAAATTTAGGAAGATATATACATGAAAGTAGATAAGAAGCGAAACTGATCTTTAAATTCTTTAAAAGAAGTGGTTTTTTTCCAAAACATAGTAACTTGTGTGCGCGTACCCATCTCACATGAAAAAATAATCCCCCCGCTGTTTCTATAAACTTGTGCTAAGCCTAAACCCGCTCCTGCAACATTGGTTCGAACCTTAAATTCGTTACTTTCATAAGTACGACTCATATGGAAAAGAACCTTTTTTTTATTTAAGGAACCAAACAAATCCAAAACCGATACTCCAAACCAATCCTTTTCTAAGGCAAATTTAATTTCTACAGGATCTTTTAATAAGAGATTTGTATTTCTTGGAGTTTGTGCATATATGGGCTTACCAAGCATATCTATCGGAGCATCAAAAATCGCATTCATGAGAAGCTCATCTAC
>Ga0213870_1000170_pt1 | contig 34539 bp, 37 predicted proteins | sample WICALVC2017_Meta_FD_160119 | JGI IMG/M metagenome (GOLD analysis project Ga0213870, IMG submission 160119) | Freshwater microbial communities from subterranean cave lake in Wind Cave National Park, South Dakota, United States - WICALVC2017 | ecosystem: Environmental > Aquatic > Deep subsurface >...
GAGTTCACTACGCCTTCAACAACAAACTCTCTCCGATGCAATTTATGTTACAATGGCAGGCAGAGCAACCGATTATTCTTAACATGCCTCAAGAGTCCAGAATTGGGTGGGGTCATACAGATACTTGACTATGGTTCCTAAAAATGATACGTTTAAGTCAATACTTTGTCTACTTTTTTCGGTAAACAATTTAAAAATTCGGATTCAAAAGGGTTTTTAAAAAATCCTTTCTTTTATTTTGGCCTTCTTTCCTTTTTTTTGCTGTTTTTGTTATTTTTTAATTCTAATAGTTTGGTAGAGTTAAATTATTTTAAAAATAGCGATGCCGCTTTTTTTAACCCTTTTTTTAAAAACACTAAAAATTCAAATAACAACGACTTATTTTTCAACCAAAATAAATTTTTGGCCCTGGAAACTCCCGATTTAAAAATAATACAAGACAATTTTATTTATGGTATTTCTACTCCGCGTCTATTGACACCGCAAACTCTGGGAACTATTTTTGGGGGTTCTGGTCAAGATAGGAAAGATATTATTGAATACTCTGTTCAATCTGGAGATACCATTGAATCTATCGCCCAAACTTTTAATATTTCTTTAAATACCTTGCTTTGGGCAAATAATCTTTCTAAAAATTCAACGGTTAGGGTGGAGAAAACTCTTGTTATTCTTCCTGTTTCTGGATTAGTCCATATTGTAAGGTCGGGAGATACGGTAAGTGAAATCGGCAAGACCTATAAATCAAAAATTGACGACATTGTTGTCTTTAATAATCTTACTAATGAGGGGGATATTTTTATAGGAGATATTTTAATTATTCCTGGTGGCGTAATGCCTAAAAAATCAGCTCCTTCTATCGTTGGAGTCCCCTTGCCCGATAGCTTCTTTATTTATCCGACAGAGGGTAGGATTACCCAGGGGCTTCATTGGTACAATGCTGTTGATATTGCCGATAAATGTGGAGCTCCTGTTTATGCTTCAGCCTCCGGCGTAGTCCAAAGGGTAAGATATGGCTGGAATTATGGCGGCGGCAACCAAACTACCATTTTACATTCAGGCGGCATAGTTACTTATTACGGCCATTTAATGTCTTTATTTGTCAGGTCCGGAGATCAAGTTACAGTGGGAGATAGAATTGGTTTAATAGGTCAAACAGGAAGGGTTACCGGTTGCCATCTGCATTTTGAGGTTATAGGAGCTCAAAACCCTTTAGCAAAATATTTAGTTGGAACAGTGATTAAGTATAAATAGCAGTAGATAGTTTATAGCGAATATTTAAAAATCTGCTTTTGGCGGATTTTTTTTGAGATAAAATATCCCCTAAATTTCGCAATTGCGAAATTTAGGGGATATTTTATTACTACAAACCACAAATTATGAACTAAAACCTATTACAAATCACAAACTACAAACTAACGCCTAATCCTTAAGCCGATACATTAAAGATTCTGCAATGTGTTCATATTTTATATTTTCACTTTCTGTCAAATCAGCGATGGTTTTAGCCACTTTTAAAACTCTATGGTATCCTCTGGCAGACAGCTTTCCTGAATCAACGTATTTTTTTAAAAGATTTTGAGATCGGCCGTCGTGTTGGCAATATTTTTTAATTTCTGGAATATTCATTTCAGCATTTGTTAAAATAGCTTGTCCTGAGTTTATCGAAGAGTCATTTTTAAATCTTTCTTTTTGAATATTTCTCGTTTTTGTTATTTTCTCCCTTAAAATATGGCTTTGATTTCCAGAAGATTCAGAAGCTAATTTTTCGTATTTTACAGCCGGAACCTCAATAAAAATGTCTATTCTATCCATTAAAGGTCCAGAAAGTTTTCTTTTATACATTGAAATCTGTGAAGGCGAGCAAGAGCAGGGTTTTTCTGGACTGTTTAGGTATCCGCAGGGGCAGGGGTTTGAGGCTGCTATCAAGGTGAAACGGCTGGGAAAAGTAAAGGTATTTTTAGCTCGAGATACGGTAATTTTTCCATCTTCAATGGGTTGTCGCAAAGATTCCAACGCATCTCTGTGGAATTCTGGAAATTCATCTAAAAATAAAATACCGCGATGAGCTAGGGTCATTTCTCCTGGTCTTGGGGGATTTCCTCCGCCAATTAAAGCAACCTCAGATAGTGTATGATGGGGTGAGCGAAAGGGTCTGGCATTAATTAAGTTTTGATTTTCTAATAATAATCCAGCAACGCTGTAAATTTTTGTAACTTCTAATGATTCGTCAAAAGTTAACTGGGGGAGTATTGAAGGTAGGGATTTTGCCAGTAAACTTTTGCCGCCGCCCGGTGGACCAAAGAAAAATAAATTGTGGCCGCCGGCCGCGCTGATTTCCAGAGCTCTTTTGGCGTATTCCTGACCCTTTATCCAGCTTATATCAACAACGTTAATGGAATTTTCACTAAGATTTGTAGGTAGATCTTTTAATAAAAGGGGTTCAATTGTCTTTCTATTTTCCAGATAAGCCAAAATTTCAGTTAACGATTCAACGCCGATTACTTTTAAATTTTTTACCAATGCAGCCTCTTTAGCGTTTTGTTTTGGCAGAATTATTTCTTTTAACCCTTCTTTCTTAGCCATTAAAGCAAAAGACAGAGCTCCTTTTATCGGCCTTAATTTTCCATCTAAAGACAATTCTCCTAAAAATATTTTATCTTCTGGATTAAAGTTAGTTTGCTTTGAAGCAATTAAAAAAGCCAAGGCGATTGGCAAATCATACAGCGACCCTTCTTTTTTTAAATCAGCTGGCGCCAAGTTAACTAAAATTCTGAAAGTTCTATGGTGGGGCGATAATAATTTTGAACTTTTAATAGCCGCCTCTATTCTTTCTTTTGATTCCTGCACCGCTTTGTCTGGCAGGCCGACAATGGAAAACGACCTTAATCCATGAGAAACATCAACTTCAACTTCTACTAATTTAGCGTCTAATCCCATGATGGCGGCTGAAAAAACTTTGCTGGGCATGATAGCAAATAGGTAATATTATTTATTGCACTTGATGCATAATCTTGCCTCGGGGTAAACTAATAATCTTTTTTCTTCAATCCCCTTTTTACATTCTTCGCATTTTCCATATCCTCCTTTTTCTATTTTTTCTATAGCCAAATCAACCGCTTTAAGTTTTAGTTCAAGGTTGTGTTCTAAGCTAAGCAAGTTTTCATATTCTTGAACCTCATCAGCCTCTTCTTCTATGTTTCCACTTTGGCGATTAGGATAAAGAGTATCCCAGTTGTATTTTATGTTTTTATCTTCTTTGGCAAAGCTTTCTAACTCTTTTTTTAAAGTAAATTTTTCTTTCTCTAAAGCCTGTTTTAATTTTTTTATTAAATCCTTATTCATTATTCTTGTTATTATTTTTAGATGATGAAGATGCCCACGCTTCAACATCCTCCATAAATTTTTTCCTTTGCCGCTCTTCTACTTTTACAAATGGTTTTGGCTTTTCCCCAACGGCTAATGGTATTTCTTTTAAATAAGGGTTTTCTTTATAGGAAGCCGTTTGTGGCATTGTTTTATTTTCTTCAATTTCTTTTTTTAGATCAGAATCAAATCCGGTTTTTGACGCTGTTAATTCTTGTTCTTTTTTTAGATTTAACTCTTGGTTATGAGTATTGCCAGTTTTTATTATTTGATCCTCGGTGGGCGGTTTAGGTTGTTTGGTCAAGGTAGCAATAGAGGTTGGTTTCATTTTTTGTTTTAGCAAATTTTCGCCGATCAATACATTAACCTGATCGGTTAAAGGTTTTTGGGTTTGTGGTATTGCTTTTGGTTTAATTATCTCTTCACTTTTTTTTACCAATGTAATTTCTCTTAGTTTCTTAATGTCTTTTTTCATAGTTCTTATATAGGCTTTTTGTAGTAATTCTTTTGTATTTGTTGCCATAATTTAGTTCGTAGTTAGTAGTTGGTAGTTTGTAGTGAGTAGTAGATAAAATTTTATTAAAAACCTACAGACTACTCACTGCCGACTACCCACTATTTTTTAATCTTAAATCCAGCTTCTATTGCTGAAAGGTTTATTCTTCCTAATTCATCAATAGATGTGACTACTACTGGGATTCTATCTCCCTCTTTTACCACTTCCTGCACGTTTTTGATTTGATAGGGCACGAATTTTGATATATGGACCAAACCAGATTGGCCGGGCAGTATATCAACAAAAGCGCCAAAGTCCATAATTTTTCTTACAGTTCCTTCAAATTTTTCACCAATCATGACCTCCCTAACAATACTTTTTATTCTATTAGCGGCTCCATCAACTCCTTCTTGGCTTTGGCCGGTTATTGCCACAAATCCAGAATCCTCAATATCTATCTCTACTCCAAATTCCTCTATTATTTTATTTATGACGCTTCCTTTTGGACCCACCACCTCTCCGATTTTACTGGGATTGATTTGCATAGAAAGTATTTTAGGGGCAAAGGGTGAGAGATTTTTTCTTGGTTCTGGAATTTCTTTTTTCATTATATCAAGAATTTTCAATCTTGCATATTTTGCTTTTTCTAAAGCCTCTTTTATGATGTCTTGGTTTATACCATCTATTTTTGTATCCATTTGAATAGCCGTAATGCCGTTTTTTGTGCCAGCCACTTTAAAATCCATATCTCCAAAATGATCTTCTGGCCCCTGTATATCTGTTAAAACCCTGTATTTTCCCGTATCACTATTTTTTGCCAATCCTATTGAAATGCCGGCCGCCGGCTCTTTAATTGGCACCCCTGCATCCATCAATGCCAAAGATGACGCGCAGACAGACGCCATAGAAGTAGATCCATTGCTTGATAGGGCCTCAGATACGATTCTAATAGTATAAGGAAAATCTTTTGCCTCTGGAATTAACGGTAGTAAAGATTTTTCAGCCAAATGGCCATGTCCGATCTCTCTTCTTTTTGGACCGCGCATAAAACCTACTTCACCTGTAGAAAAAGGAGGAAAATTATAATGATGCATAAATCTTTTTTTACCAATTATTTCCATTCCGTCTAAAAGTTGTTGGTCTCCCGGCCCACCCAATGTTAGAATAGACAACACTTTTGTCATTCCTCTATGAAAAACTCCGCTTCCGTGAGTCCTTGGCAATACCGCAACTTCGCAATTAATATTTCTTATCTCTTCAGGTTTTCTGCCATCCGGTCTTTGATTTTTTTCTATAATATTTTTTATAATTATCCCTTCCATTTCTTTTTCAAAAAATGGCAAAACTTGTTTTTCTTTTCCTTGTTCGGGATATTTTTCTTTTATAAATGTTACCAATTCTTGGCGAAGATTTTCTGCAGTCAAAAGATTTTTTTCTCCGGGATTTGCTTCTACTATTGCTTTTTCTAAATTATTACCCAAAAAATCTTTGATGTCTTTTTCTATATCTAATTCTACGATTGGATTAAAGGCAATCTTTTCTTGACCGATTTTTGCTACTATATTTTTTTGAAAATCAATGATTTTTGAAAGTATTTCTTTTGAAAATTCATAAGCTTCTAATACCTCCTCTTCTAAAACTTCTTTGGCCCCCATTTCCATCATATTGATTAAAATTTGGCCGTCTTCATCTTTTATAGCAGATAATGTCAATTCAAAATTACTTTCATCTCTTTGCTTGTAAGTAGGATTAAAAACAAATTTTCCATCATTTTTTGCTATCTTTATAGCCCCCAAAGGCCCATTCCATGGGATATTAGATACTGCTAACGCAAAAGAAGCCGCAATCATACTAATAATATCTGGGTCATTTTCTCCGTCAAAAGACAAACAGGTAACAATCACTTGCACTTCTTTTTTAAAGTCTTTTAGGAAAAGAGGTCTTATTGATCTGTCAATCATTCTTGAAACCAAAATGGCTTCATCCGATGGCCTTGATTCTCTCTTCAAAAATCTCGAGCCCAAAATTTTTCCCGTAGCATAAAATTTTTCTTCGTAATCAACTGTCAAGGGGAAAAAATCAAAACCATCAACATTTTTTTCTGACATCATAGCAGTGGCTAACACCACAGTCTCGCCGTAACTCACCAAACAAGATCCAGATGCCTGGGTTGTCCAATCAGTAGTTTTAATTTTAAGTATTTTGCCTCCTATTTCTATCTCAAATGTTTCTTTATCCATTTACCTGTCAACGAATTTACGAATCGGTTGCGAATTTGCGAATAGCGACAACGTTTCCGTTTGGTCAGTCATTCGTAAATTCGTAATATATTCGTTCATTCGCCGATTATTTATTTTTTAATATCTTTAAAACTTAATTTTATAAATCCAATCATGCGTACCAATGGTTAAAAATACCACCGTATCATCATTCAAAAAACGGAAAAGAATTCTGTGTTTTATGTTTATACGAAAACTCCACACCTCTTTTGACCTGGGAATCAATTTTTCGGTGTGAAGCGATGGATAAAAAGGATTATTTTTAAAAATAACTATCTGTTTTTCTGCCTGTTTTTGAGTTTGTTTTTCTAAGCGAGAAAAATTTTCCTTAAACTCTTTTGTCAAAAAAATCTCCATAAAATCTATCTTAAATCTTTAAGAGATCTCAATTTCGCGACTCTTCCCGCCTTTATGTCTTTTTCTGCCCGAGCCAAACTTTTCAAAAACTCTGGGTTAAAAAAACCAAAAACCGCCGCTAATCTCTCAAATTTATCGGCATCAAATTCAATCGTTGTTTTTCGAGAACGATTTTTATTTTGTTTGATTGTAATATTTAATGAAACCATATTTTTATTATATTTTCATACTACCATTTTTAAAGCTCGTGTCAAAATTTATTTTAAAATGGTTAGTTTTCATTTTCATATTTTAAATAAGGGTAAACTAATGGCAGATGATAATGTATCTGAAATCTGATAATTTTGAGTATAACCAAAAAATCCCTCTCTATTTCTTTCTCTTTCTTGTTCTTTGTATTGTTTGTAATAAAATCTTTCATTGTAATCTTTAAAAGTAACAATGCCATCATAAAATTGATTTTCTGTTTGCTTAATATGATTTTTTAATAAATCTAATTTTCCTGAATTTATTTATTACCGATAACAACAGCTGCCATTATAAAAATTAAATCTTTTAGTAAAGCCTCTCCGCCCTTCAGAACGGTGGGGCTTTACTTTTTAATAAAAATTTATCAGGCTCTTTATCTAAATCTATAAATTCATCGGCAATTTCCTTTAATTTTAAGGAGGTGGTTTTTCCAAAAGCCACAACCTCTACTCTTTTTCCTTGATTTTTTAGATATTCAACAAGAGGAATAAAATCACCGTCTCCAGAGGCCAATACAATAACGTCTAATCCCCCCGAAGTTCTTATGGCATCAATTACAATACCCACATCCCAATCAGCTTTTTTGGCTCCGCCATAAAATTCTTGCAAATCTTTGACTCTTGTTTCAATACCTAATTTTGTTAATGCATCAAAAAACGGCTTTTCTTCGCCGGTCTTTGTCCTTACGACATAAGCAAATGCTCGGATAAATTTTCTGCCCGCGACTGATTGTTTTAAAACTTCCTGAAAATTAACCTTTTGATGATAAATATTTCTTGCTGAATAATATAAATTTTGCACATCAATCAGTACTTCAACTCTTTGTTCCTTGGGCTTCTGCATAAATATAATGCCAATATGCTAATCTTATGCCAATGATGCAAATATTAGCGTGGGCGCATTCTCGTACCCGAGCGTAGCCCGCAGGCGGAGCGAGGTTGCGCTATTAGCTGCTATTTCTTGAGTCCTATTTTCTTAATAACTTCTTTATATCTTTTTTCGTTTTCTTCCTTAAGATAGTTTAAAAATTTTTTCCTTTTAACTACCATTCCAATCAGACCTCTTTTAGAATGTAGGTCCTTTTTGTGTTTTTTTAGATGAAGAACTAAATTATCTATTTCTAGCGACAATAGGGCAATTTGCACATCAAAAGATCCGGTATCTTTTTCATGTGTTCCGTATTCTTTTATTAATTTTGTTTTTGTTTCTTTTTTTATCATATTTTCCTTTATAACACATTTATATTATTTGTAAATATTAACCGCATAAAATTTTATTTTCCATCAATTCTGGTGCCTCGCACAGGAGTCGAACCTGTAATCTACCGATTAAGAGTCGGGAGCTTTACCATTAAGCTAGCGAGGCAATTTTATCTAATGATCTTCTTATCCTATAAAGCCCGGCGCTACTCCTAGTGCCCACAGTAAAGTATGTATAATTAGCCAAGAACCCCAAATTAAAAACCAACCAAAAATTGCTCCAGATATCATATTTTTTGCTGTATTGTATAAATTAGGACTTGCCACACCCGTAATAGGACTTGGGCTGCCAGGTCCGCCAGAAATCATCATTAATATTCCTCCAATTACTATTATTAAACCTGCCAAAGGAGTGGATATATAAAGTACAATAAAATTATAGATATTACGAACTAATGTAAATAAATCTCCGAGTTCGCACCTGGGTTTTCCTGGTTGTCCGCAGGGCACAAGGCCTTGGGCATAAGTTATTCCTGAAATTAACAATAAAAAACCCAACGATATAAATAATATTGGAAAAACCCTTTTCATTTATTTTTAAATTTTTATATTTAATTTTTAATTTTATTTTGTGCCCCCGGAAGGATTCGAGCCTTCAACTTATGGTCCGAAGCCATATGTGATGTCCAGTTTCACCACAGGGGCTATGCTATTTTAAATTTTACCTTAAAATTTGAAAAAAAGCAAACTTTATATTAAAATAACCTGAATCCCGCATTCTGTATCTTGAAGATAGAGCGGAGTTTTGAATGCCGAATTCAGTATTCTTTATTTAATTAAAGCTACTGAATACAAAATTTAATATTCTAGTAAAAAAATGATTATTCTAAAAGAAGTAAAAACTACAATTGAAAAGTTAAATAAAGCGGGATACCAAGCTTATATCGTTGGCGGGTGCGTACGCGATTTTTTGCGAGCCATTGAGCCCGAAGACTGGGATATTACCACCAACGCCAAGCCAGGAGAAATCCAAAAAGTTTTTCCTGACAGCTTTTACGAAAATAAATTTTTGACGGTTACAATAAAAACCAAAAACAAAAACCCAAAATTAAAAGAAATTGAAATTACCACCTATCGTTTGGAGGCAAAATATTCTGATAAAAGACATCCTGATGAAATAAGATTCGCTAAAACCTTGCAAGAAGATTTAGCAAGGAGAGATTTTACTGTCAATGCGATGGCAATAGAAATTCCAATTTCTAAACCCCAATTGCCCAAAATAATTGATTCATTTAACGGACAGGAGGACTTAAAAAATAAAATCATTAGAACTGTCGGAAATCCTAATGAGCGGTTTGGCGAAGACGCACTAAGGATGCTTAGGGCGGTAAGATTTGCCACGATATTTGGATTTATTATAGAGGAAAAAACAGCCCAGGCAATTAAAAAAAATAGCCTTTGGTTAGAGGCGATTTCCAAAGAAAGAATAAGAGATGAGTTTTTGAAAATTATTATGTCAGATAAGGCGGCTAACGGAGTTGACTCACTTTATCGGTTAGGACTTTTAAAATTTATTGTTCCCGAATTAGAAGAAAATTATGGTGTTGGCCAAAACAAACACCATATTTATGATTGTTATACTCATGCCTTAAAATCTTTAGAATATACTGCCAAGAAAAAATTTAATGTCTATGTACGTCTGGCGGCCCTTTTTCATGATATTGCTAAACCCCGTGTGAAAGTTGGCCAAGGACTCAACTCCACTTTTTATAACCACGAAGTAGTTGGGGCAAAAATGACTTTTGGAATTTTGAACCGCTTAAAATTTTCCAAAAAGGATATCGAAAAAATCACAACGTTGGTAAGGTATCATTTGTTTTATTATAATGTTGATGAGGTTTCAGAGTCATCGGTCAGAAGACTGGTTAAAAATGTTGGTCAAGAAAATATGGAAGAATTATTGCTGGTGCGTCAAGCCGATAGAATTGGGTCAGGGGTGCCTAAAGCCGAGCCCTATAAGTTAAGACACTTAAAATATATTATTGATAAAATTTCAAAAGATCCTATTTCGGTAAAAATGTTAAAAGTAAGCGGAAATGATGCAATGAGTGTTTTAAAAATGGAACCAGGTCCAAGAATCGGCCAAGTTTTGGATATTCTTTTAGGGTATGTTTTGGACGACCCTAAAAAAAATGAAAAAGAATTTTTAAAAAAAGAAATTGAAAAATTGGGAAAATTGAGCGATAGGGAATTAAAAAGTTTAGCAAAAAAATCAAAAGAAGAGAAATTAAAAGTAGAAACAAAACAGGATAAAATGACGAAACAAAAATATTGGGTAACCTAGGTCGCTCGGACGCGCCGCCAAAAGAGACGCAATATTTTCCCAGTGTGAAAATATTGCTCGTCTCTCTGTTTATTTTTCTACTTCTCCTTGAAGCGGAGTAAAAACCATGCAAATAAACCTCGAGACGCGCTTTTGATAGCGGGTCCTCGTTTTTGTTTTCTGGGTTGGTTGTTGCATCTCTGGGATATTTTCGTTGAAACAATACTTTCGTGATGTATCGCTTTAACTTAAAATTGATTTTAAATTTTTAATTATTTTACGGGGTGGAGTATGTTGGTAGTACGCGCGCTTCGGGTGCGCGCAGACTGGGTTCGATTCCCAGCACCCCGACCAATTACTGAACGCCGCTCGAACCTTTTTTGCCTGCCCGTCCGAAGCCCAAAGGGCGACGGAGGGAACGGAATTGACCCGCCCCGTGGCTCCGCTCGCCTGCTGGAAACCCCCAGCGGATTTTTCAGGCGACAGGACCGAAAGAAAAAGAACAGTTGCGCTTGCCCCACCCTTCCCGTGCGCGCGCAATAAGCAGGAACTCCCTTTTGTTTGGACAAGTATTTTGGAATTTGTTATCATTGTAATTGATGAAAGCAAAAGGATACTTTTTAACATATACAATATAATGGTATATCTTCCTAAAACCTATGTCAAATAACAATCAAGGTTCAAAAATAGCCAAAAACTTGAAGAAAATCCGACAGGACAAAGGCATTTCCCAAGATCGCCTGTCCAAGCTGGCGGATTTGTCGCTTAACACCGTTGTTACGGTAGAATCGGGCGTAAACCCAAACCCAACTATTGAAACGCTGACAAGAATCGCCAAAGCGTTGAATGTTGGTGTCGATGATTTGTTGAAATAAATTTATGGAACCAAAAGCACAATTTGAGAAAAAGTTAATTGCGATAGAAATAGAACTTGGGTTTCTGCGCATCCCAAAGGAGGGTGTGGGGTTTATGGCATCAGAATCTGGCACAGTATGGCTTAAATTTGACGAAGATAAACCGGTAATCCAATCAACTTGGAATAAAAAACATCAAAGAATTTTCGGCCTCACGAGTTTTTACAAAGAAAAAAACGCAAAACCAGGAGACAAGGTCGTTGTTGAGTTTGTAAGTAGCAGAAGTGGTAAAACTGAATTCTACAAACTAGACCTTATAAAAACTAAACCTGAGGACATAAAAAAAGAAGAAATAACCGAGAGTGAAGCGGAAGAGATAATTGATTTGTCTGGTCTTTCCTCGCAGGCGAAAGGAGATATCGTTGAAGATCGTATAAAAGAACTTGTTTTGCTTTATGGTCAGGGCTTACTGAATGTATACAAGCCGACAAACGACACAGAAGGAATTGATTTGATCGTTGTAAAGAATGGTGTTTATCAACCTCTATTCTTACAAATCAAGAGTAATTATAAATTGCATAGCGGCAGAAATTTACTCGTGCAAGTTGGTGAAAGAACTTTGCATCCACACCACACACTCTTTGTGGTCGGAGCGTATTTCAACCCCAAAGAATTAGAGATAAACGACAAACTCGCCTTTATTCCATCAGAGGTCGTTTATAAAGAAGGACAGAAAGTGAAACTATCTGGCACCACTACCGGACACAGAGTTACTATTTCTCTTAAAGACGGTTCAAAGGCAAAATTTACAGAATACCTTGTTAAGAAAACTGATTTTGTAAATAAATTACTTGAGAAATTTAAAGAGATAGAAAGATATTACAAATAGTTATGGGAAAACTAAAAGACATTCCAAAAATTGATAGACCGCGAGAACGATTTTTAGAAAAAGGGGCGGATGCGCTCTCAAAGAGTGAGCTTTTAGCAATCCTGATTGGCAGTGGAATTAAAGGAAAGAATGTAAAACAGGTTGCCGAACAGATTATCAAAAAATTTAGAAATAAATTTTTAGATATAACAATTAACAATCTTCTGGAAATTCCAGGAATCGGAGAAGCTAAAGCCCTGCAAATTGTTTCTGCTCTAGCATTAGTAAAAAGGTTCTATGAAGAGTTAGGACCCAAAGACAACATTGTTCTCTCGGCTCAAGACGCGGTTTCTTTAACTTCGGATATACGAGATAAGAAAAAAGAATATCTAGTATGTTTGTATCTCAACGCAAGAAACGCATTATTGAAAAAAGAAATTATCTCGATCGGCATACTAGATAAAAGCATTATTCATCCGCGAGAAATTTTTGGACCCGCTGTCGAACTTCGAGCGGCTGGTATTGTTTTACTGCATAATCATCCTTCTGGAGACGTTACCCCAAGCAAGCAAGATGTAGAGATTGTAAACAAAATCCTCGAAGCGGGGAAAATAATGGGCGTAAATGTAGTTGATTTCATTATTGTCAGCGAAAATGACACCCATAGTTTTTTTACTGAAATACAAAGCTCGGATAGCAAAGTAACGCATTACGTTTCTGATGGCGTACAAAATTCTCTTTTTGATTTGTTAGAGGCCGAACAACCGGCCTATGCCCACGAAATGAAAAAAGTACACAGGGCATATTTTTATCCTGAAAGCAGAGTTAGGGCGGGACGTTTCCGTCTGCAAAATAGAAGGTTTTTAGGAAACAAATATAAACTGCTCGGCTTTATTGAGGATATTGTCAACGAAAAATGTAACGGCTTTGGTGTATTCTGCGATATTTTTGCGGGCACTGGCGTTGTCGGTGAACGATTTAATGAGAAAAATATAAAGGTTATTGCCAACGACTTTCTGGCAAGTAACCACATCCCACTAAAAGCATTTCTAGGCACCTCGGAAATTGATTTTGAAGATATAGAAAAGAAAATACACTTGCTCAATCGTTTAGAGGCACTCAACGATAATTACTTTTCTGAACATTTTGGCAATACCTTTTTCACCATAGAGAACGCCCGCAAAATTGGAGCTATCAGAGAAAAAATTAACGAGATTGCAAGGGGCGATAATGAAAAAGCTGTTTTGATTACTGCACTGTTGTACGCAGTTGATAAAGTAGCAAATACCGTTGGCCACTATGATGCGTATAGAAAAAAACTAGATACCATCCAGCCGTTACGGCTTCTGGTTCCAGACTTTGAGCCAGAAAATAACGCGAATAACGAAGTATACAAAGAAGATGCAAATCAACTTATCAGAAAAATAAGTTGTGATGTTCTATACATTGATCCGCCTTATAATTCTCGACAATATTCGGACGCTTATCATCTCTTAGAAAATCTCGCTTCTTGGGAAAAACCATCAGTGCACGGTAAAGCAAAAAAAATGGACAGAGCGCATATTAAAAGCGACTACTGCCTAAGTTCAGCACCAAAAGCGTTTGCCTATTTAATTGCGAGCGCAAATTGTAAGCACATTTTAGTTTCTTACAATAATACCGGCGAATCTAAAGACGGAAGATCAAATGCTCGTATCAGCGATGAAAGAATTATAAATATACTAAAAACTCGTGGCGATGTTGATATTTTTGAAAGAGATTATAAAGCATTTACGGCAGGCAAAAGCGACACCGATGGGCATACCGAACGAGTTTTTTACTGCAAAGTAACAAAGTAGCAATTATGAAAAAACCTTGGTCAATATCAACGACAGTTAGAAACCCCGAAAGATTGCGGGATTTCTTGCGCGTTCTGAAAGAGTTAGAGGGGCAGCCTTTTAATTCGGAAAATCAAATTAAGTACCAAATCCTTCTCATTCAAAACAAACTTTATAAGCCGACCGATCTAACTAGAGAACAGCAAAAATATTTTGACGATATTGAAGCAGAAATGCCATTTTCTGTTGCAAAAGAAATTTTCAACGCACAAGGTTACGAGGATCCTGCAATGCGTGGCAGAAACTCTGTTGCTCCACTTAATAAAATGGGGTTGTGTATAGCAAAAAATTCAGCCGAGGGAGTTAAGGTTACCTCGCTCGGAGAGTATTTTCTTTCTGAAGATTACGATTTGGGTAAACTGTTCTTTATTCACTTTTTGAAATGGCAACTTCCCAATCCGGCAAGTACAACATTTTCAGAAAATGACGGATTCGCCATCAAGCCATTTATTGGAACACTACATCTTATCAACGAGGTGAATAAAAGGTGGGCTAAATTGGGAAATGATCCTATCGGAATAAGTAAAGATGAATTTTCTTTGTTTGCCACAACGCTCATTGATTACAGAAATACAAAAAGGCAGGCGGAAAAACTTATTGAATATCGTGTGGGACTACGCTCACAGAAAGACGACAAGAGTAAAAAGCAATTCAGAGAAAAATTTAGAAAAAGTTTTGCCAAAACATTTTTAGGGACAAACAAGAGTGGTGAAATTGCAAAATTTCTCAATAATCTAAAGGACTATGGCGATAACTCGATTCGATATTTCAGATTGACTAGATATTTACATATTCGAGGTGGTGGTTTTTATGTTGATTTGGAACCAAGAAGATCGATTGAAATTGATAAATTACTCTCAACGGACAACGCCGCTCCTTTGGTGTTCGAGAATGCCGATAAATACATAGAATATCTTGTTGATATTGAGCAACCCGTCTTACCGTGGGAAACAAAGCCGGAGTTAGTAAAAATTGCAGAAAGATTAAGCCGAGATGTGCAAGATTATGTAGTCGACCTTAAGTCAAAAGCAATAACAGCACCGACTTTTAGGTTTCAAAAAATTGAGAGTTTGAGTGCGGATCAGTTAAAAATATATATTGAAGAGTTGCGAGATTATCGCAGAAAACTACAGGAACTTGAGACACATTTTGAGTCGCAAGATGTATCCAAAATTCAGGAATACATTGATGCGCTGAAAAATATCTATCAATCAGATAATAAGAAAAGTATTGAGCTTGAAAAGCTGTCCACGCTTGCGCTCAACGCCCTGAATGACGCGCTAGAAATAAAACCAAATTATCCGGTGGGCGATGATAATGAACCCACATTTACCGCCCCAGCCAATAAGCCGGACATAGAATGCTTTTACGAAAAATTTAACTCTGTCTGTGAAGTTACGATGCTTACGGATCGTTCACAGTGGTACAACGAAGGTCAGCCAGTTATGCGACACGTAAGAGATTTTGAAAATTCAAATTCCGATAAATCAACCTACTGCTTATTTATCGCGCCTCGATTACACCAAGACACGATAGAAACTTTTTGGATGGCTACTAAATACGGCTACAAGGGCGCAACGCAAAGAATTGTCCCCCTTTCCATTACTCAATTTGTCAGATTGCTTGAAATCCTTTTGGAAATCAGGAAACAGGGAAGACGATTTACGCATGATGAATTGCTGGGTCTTTATGAGCAAATCTTAGGACTCACAAAAATTGTTGAGCATTCCGTAGAGTGGATTGAGCGAATACCGGACACTATTACTACTTGGCAAAAATCTATTCTAGCAAAGCAATAACTATGAAATTAAATACCATCTATCAAGACGACTGTGTAAAGATTATGAACGAAAAAATTGACGAAAATTCAGTTGATTTGATTTTTGCCGATCCACCCTACAATCTCTCGGGCAATGGGCTTAAATGGGAAGGAAATAAAACCGGTGGCGATTGGTACATGGTAAACGAAGAATGGGATAAAATGTCTGCCCCAGAGTATATGCAATTTACAAGAAAATGGATTGGTGCCTGCCACAAAGTATTAAAAGATAACGGCTCAATTTATATTTCTTGCACTTATCACAATCTTGCAGAGGTAATGATTGTGCTAAAACAGCTCGATTTCAAAATCAATAATGTCATCGTTTGGCAAAAGACAAACGCAATGCCCAACATGACAAAAAGAGTTTTTACTCACTCAACAGAATTTGTCATTTGGGCGGTCAAAGGTAAAAAATGGATTTTTAACTATCAGGAGCTTAAAAAAATAAACCCAGAAACACAGAAAGATGGCATGCTCAAACAAATGAGAGATGTTTGGGCATTGCCCTTGGTGCAGGGAAAAGAAAGATTGCACGGAAAGGACGGGAGAGCACTACATCCAACGCAGAAACCGGAAGAAATACTAAAAAGAATTATTGTTGCCTCGTCAAACAAAGGCGATCTGGTGTTAGACCCGTTTTTGGGTAGCGGCACAACGGCGGTAGCCGCAAAGAAATTGGGCAGAAATTGGATTGGAATTGAGAAAAGCAAGAAATATGTTGAAATAGCGAAGCGGCGCATAAATGAGAAATAGTTATGGATATTTCAAACACAGGTGGTTATACACTAAAAAATCTAAACAAGATCAATATTGTCTTGGGTAAAAATGGCTCGGGCAAGAGCACGATGCTTCGATTGGTTGAGCAAGGCACTTCTTCACAAAATCAAACTTACGGCAAAACAAAATATATTACGCCAGAGAGGGGTGGCGCTCTCGTATACGAAGCCGGAATAGAACAGAGTCTAACCAATGATATAAATTGGCTTTCAGGTCAAAGAAGGCGAAATCAGGCAACCGGTTTTAGGCAGCAAAGCGTAGCTCAATATCGCAGACTTGAAACGTTGGTTTTAAGAGAAATCGAAAAGGAGAAAAGGCAAGAAAATGATTACACTTTTGATATTTATGTAAGCAAGATAAACTCTTTGCTCGACAATATAGAAGTGAAAAGACATGATATGACCTTTAAGATTTATCGGAAAGGCACAACCGCTGAACTCGGAGCAGAATCTATAAGTAGTGGCGAGAGCGAGCTGATTTCTTTAGAAATTGAAAGTTTAATTTTCAGTAAGGAGTGTGTTGCTGAAAAGGAAAACTTTTTATTTCTTGATGAGCCGGATGTACATTTGCATCCTGATTTACAAGTGCGTCTGATGCACTTTCTGAAAGATTTGGTTACTGAAAATAATTTCAAAGTCCTAATCGCCACGCATAGCACGGCTATTTTAGGAGCTTTACAAACCTACGCCGATACACATCTCGCGTTTATTACATTCGATCAGAAAGAGCTTGATTTTAAAACAATTTCGGAGGTTTACAGAAAAGTTTTGCCGGTTTTCGGCGCCCACCCTCTATCAAATGTCTTTAACGAGGCCCCCATCTTGCTTGTTGAAGGCGAAGATGATGAGCGGATATGGCAACAAGTGGTGCGTTCTTCCGGCGGCAAAATTAAAATATATCCTTGTTCAGTTGATAGTGTCAGCAATATGAACGATTTTGAACAAGAGGCGCAAAAGATTATTCAAACAGTTTATGATAATGCTAAAGGATACTCATTAAGAGACAGGGACGATGGCACAGAAGCAATAGATGATTTGTCGCCGATGGTCAGAATGAAATTATCTTGCAGGAACGCTGAAAATCTTTTGCTGTCTGACGAGGTGCTTGGAATGTTGAATATAACTTGGGACCGGTTGAAAGAACGCATTGAATCTTGGCTTAACGCAAACGCACAACACCCACATTTTTCTACAATGAACGGATTTAAAAATGGCGGGTACGATAGGAAAAGCTATGATATCAAAGAAGTGCGAAACGATTTGATGGGAATAATCGGGAGCGCAAGGCCCTGGGAGGTTATAGTTGGACAAGCAATCTCAAATTTGACTTGGACAGACAACACGGGTTTTGAAGAAGAGGGAAAAATGTTATCATATCTTGGCAAGAAAGCAGTAGAGAATCTTATCCCGAAATCAAGCTCTTAACCCCACACCACCCAATTTGAGGTCCCGCCGTCCGAAAAATCCGCTGGGGGCTTCCAGCAGGCGGGCAAAAAAGAAGGGGGTTGGGAGGAAGGAATTTTTGCCCGCCCTCGCTTCGGAAATTTTTTCAGAATTGGCGAGCTTCATCCTAATAAAAAGATACTTTGAGAACAGAAATTCGAAAGAATTTCTGTTTGCGTTTTGGGCTTGACGTAAGTCCAATAATAATGTAGAATGAATAGTCAGATCAGGTGATCTGAATTTGCTCTTTCCAAAATCCAACAACCGAAAGGAGGTGTAGCCGTGAAGGGTACTTGTGATGTTTGCAAAAAACGTAGAACTGTTCGCAAAAACCGTAAGACCGGCAAAGCCATCTGTCTGAACTGCTATCGCAAAGACCCTTCCACGCACGAGAAATGTTTCGAGTGTGGCGAGGTCAAACCGGTGGCAATGCGCAACGAGACCAGCAAAGCCATCTGCCCTGCGTGTTATCAACGGAGCAAGGTGCCGAGTGCAAAGAGACGAAAGTTATCCAAGCACTTGGACTCTGCTACGGTTGCTACCAATCCCAACGGCGCGCCAACATAGCCGCCCGACCCGCGTGAGTATCCTAAAAAGATCCACGCGGGTCTTTTTCTATTATTTCTTGAACTTATGATTTTATAATTTGTCATTATTGAATTTTTTTGCTATTTTTAATAATGAAGCTCGCCAATTCTGAAAAAATTTCCGAAGCAAGGGTGCGGCGAAATTCCTCCCCCAACTCCCTCCTTCCGCCGCACCCGAGCGGATTTTTGGAAGGTTTGCGAAATTGCGTCAGCAATTTCGCTCAAAATGGGTTCGCGCTAAATTCAGAATACGCGACATGAATAAAAAAAATAAAATAATTATTATCACCATAATTGCTTTATTGATAATTATCTCAAGTGGTTTTTTTGTTTATGTAAAATCAACGTTTAACGGCAATAAAAAATATTCTGATATAAAAATCAATAACGTTGTTAAAGACAATGAAATTTTGCATGAAACAATAAAAAAAATAGGTATTAAAGAATCTATGCGGTTGCTTATTGAACAAAGCGGCGGGGGGTCTCAATACGATTGCCATCAGCAAGCTCACAAAATAGGCGGAGTTGGCTATAAGATTGAAAAAGAAAAATCCTTCCAATCATGCGACGCTTCTTGTCATTCCGGCTGTTACCACGGAGCCATGGAAAGCTTTTTGTCGGAAAAGGGCACAGCAAACTTAGCTGAAGATATTACCGCGGTTTGCAAAAAATTTGAAACCGGCTTTGGCAATTTTGAATGTCTGCACGGAGTCGGACACGGCGTTTTGGCTTATGTTGATTATGATATGCCGGGAGCCATAAAAGAGTGCCAAAAATTACCAGATAATTTTAGCCAAAACTCTTGCTACGGCGGCATGTTTATGGAAAATATATTAACTGGACAGGGACTGGGCGCCAGCGCTAAAACCGATCACGCCACCAATTGGGTCAATAGAACCGACCCTTATTTTCCTTGCGATAAAATTGATAAGGCGTATGATGTTCAATATCAATGCTATCAAATGCAAACCAGTTGGATACTGACTATGTCAAATTATAATTTTGATATTGTTGCTAAGCAATGTTTGGACGCTCCAGATAACATGCAATCAGTTTGTTTTAAAAGTTTTGGCCGCGATGCCGCTGGCAATTCACTGAGAGACCCAGCAAAAATATTGCAATTATGTTCAAAAGCGCCGATAATTAAAGGCTATTACGATCAATGCATTATTGGCGCCCTAAATGTAATTGTTGATTTTTGGGGACCAGGGTTAAAAAATCAAGCTAGTCAGCTTTGCGCTTTAACAAAAGGATCCCATAAGCAAATTTGTTACCAAACTTTAGCAGATCGTATACCAGATTTATTTAACGAAAAAACTAATCAACAGGAAATCTGCAACACTTTTGAATTAAGCTATCAAAACTTATGCTAATGGGGGGGCCTGTAGTCTAGTGGCAAGACGCTACATTCGCATTGTAGAGACGGGAGTTCGATTCTCCCTAGGTCCACCAACAGGAACTTCTTAAATTTTTGAGTTAGACGGAAAAAGTTGCCCCGGTGCAAATCCACCCGGCGCGGCTTGTTTTTTTCTTTTTAATATATTTTTTTAATGATCCTGAACTAAAAAATATTTTCCCATACAAAATATTTTCCTAACATAACTTTTCTCCTAATTCTGAAAGCTTTCAGAATTAGGAGAAAAGTTATAAATAGTATTCATGTATTTCGTAATTTAGAGTACCTATAAATTTCATATCTCTCCATAAAATTAGTTGTTGATAAAATGTGGATTATAGGTTAATTTTTCTACTTCAAAAAAGCTTGACATCTACTTTTGAAAGTTTAAAATGTAAAGTGAGGGGGATGAGAAATTTATTTTCAAGGACAGAATAGTTTTTAACATAAGAGGTTTAATGCGTACGCCTAATTTCAATTGTCCGAAATTAGTTTAAATAGAAACCGAGTACGTTGAAAATTATAATCCCCTTCATTTAAAAATCGCTAGGGTTGCCTGGCGATTTTTGAATACCTTGAATTATGAAATAGCTTTTAAATAGCTACATATAGTCGCGAGTTTTCTATAAAGCCCCGCCGCCGTGCCGCCAAGCGGCACGGTGGCGGGGCGATTGGTTTTAGTCAATTTTCCGAAAGTCAGATTTTGGTGCCCTCGGTAGGAATCGGACCTACATCAGAGATTTAGGAAACCTCCGTCCTGTCCATTGAACGACGAGGGCAAGATACAAAAATTAGGCGGGCATTTGCAATTAAACTAAACAAGTCTATAATAATACAATGAATGAAAATATTCAAACACAAAGAAGAAATTTGCCCCGAGATGTTTTTTTGCATCTTTTTGCCATAGTAACTCTTTATTGGTCAGCGGTAAGTTTTATTACTTTGTGTTGGCAGTACATCAATTATTTTTTACCCGATGTTTTATCTTTGAGGTACAACTATCAATCTTATATTTGGCCGATTAGATTCTCGGTCGCTTCTCTGATTATCATCTTTCCATTATTTATTCTTGCCTCTTTTTATTTGAATAAAATTTACAGGAAAGAATTGTTTGTCAGAGAATCAAAAATCAGAAAGTGGCTTATTTATTTCACCCTTTTTGTGGCATCGTTAATCATTGTTGGAGACCTAGTGACTGTAATTTATAACTTTTTAGGCGGAGATGTAACCGCAAAATTTATTTTAAAAGCGTTGTCGGTGCTAGTGGTTGCCGGCGCAGTCTTTGGTTATTATCTAGATGATGTAAGACGCCAGGAACCATCAAAATTAGCAAGGCATTTTGTTTTTGCAACCAGCGCCATAGTATTAATTGCGATTGTTGGGGCATTTTTTATAGTAGGATCTCCAAAACAGGCAAGACTGATTCAACTTGACCAACAAAGAGTCGGTGATTTGCAAAATATACAGGGTCAGATTGTAAATTACTGGCAGAGAAAAGGAGAATTACCAAAAACTTTAGCTGGCCTGAATGATTCTATATCTGGTTATGTAGTACCCAACGATCCTGAAACCAACCAACCATACGAATATAATATAAAGGATTCTAATGCATTAAATTTTGAACTATGCGCAGATTTCAATCTTAATGGTCAGACAGGAGGAGTTTCCCGTAAATCTGTTCCTGTTTATCCAGGCGGCGAATACTCCCAAAGCTGGGATTATTCAGCTGGCAGGGTATGTTTTGGAAGACAGATTGACAAGCAATTATATCCTACGTTGAAAAAAATAAAATAATTAACAAGATAATGAACACTAAAGAGTTAGGAGACTTGTCCCCCACTAATTTTGATGGGAAAACGGACAAAAAAAACATAGGCCGAAAAAGTAATTCAAAATTAGTGGGGGATGAAGGAGAGAGGATAGCTTGTCAATATCTTGTTAAAAAGGGGTATAATATTATAGCTAAAAAATATTGGATAAGTTTTGGAGAAATTGATATAATTGCTAAAAAGAGGTGGCGATTTTTTGTAAAAAATTATAAAACAATTCATTTTATTGAGGTGAAAACCATAATTGGCAACGATAATAATTTTTTTCCAGAAGAAAAAGTTAATTATAAAAAACAGAAAAAATTAAGACAACTTTCACAAATTTGGCTGGAGAATAATAAATTTCCACAATATTATCCTTGTCAAATTGATATAATCGGAGTTTTAATTGGCCAAAACTCTAAGAAAGCTCAAATTCATTTTTTTCAAAATGTGGTTGAAGATAAGTAACGATTGTATTTTTTGGTCATATGTCTCATATATCTGATATCTGAGCTATCCGAGGCCCGACCTCGGATATCCGAGGTCGGGCCTCGGATAGCTTTCTTAGAGTTGAGGCACCGCGCTTTAAAATACAATTGACGTATGTACAAAGAAATTATAGACAACATAGTTAAGCTAAACAAAAAATCAATTTTAATATATGCAGCGGTATTGGCGATTATCGTAACGGGATTTTTATTTTTTGTCCGTCCCAATTTTGGTTCTATGAAAATACCATCAGTTTTTAATTTTAATTACGGCAACCCTGATGTTATGGCAAAAAAAGCGGTAGAATATTTGAATAAAAGTATTTTCCAACAAGGGCAGAGCGCAACTTTAGTAAGCTATTCTGAAGAGAGTGGAGTGATAAAGTTTCAAATTAACATAGGGGGCAGGTCCTATGATAGTTACATAACAAAAGATGGCAAGCTTTTGTTTCCAGAAGGCGTTGTCGTGGGCACAAAAATACTAAGACTGCCGGTAAATCAAAATCCTCCAACTCAAAAAGATACACAAAATCGACAGTCTCCTCCAGCTAAGTAAATTGTCAATAAACCAAAGTCAAAAAAGATATTTCTAATGGCGCGGTATTGAGAATAAGAAACGCATCAGCCACATTAAAAACTAGTAAATAGAAATCCATGGGCTCTTACCAGTGGCATTATCTAAAAGAATAAATAAACATGAATAAAAAATTAGTAATCACAAGCTTCATAGTCGTTGCCGTGTTTGGATACCTTTATCTTACGACGACGTCAAAAAAGTCGGCGTTTAACTTTTCGCCCACCGCTCCTTCGCAAAAACAGTCGTCTAATCCTGTTAACGTAGCTCTTGCAGCCGAGTTTGATTATCTGAGCCGCAATGGCAATTCGTCTTGCTCGGCGGCATTCCGAGATTCAATCGTTTCAAAGCCCGATGATGCTCGTCTGCAAGGCTCATGTTGCAGTCCAATGAATATACATCGCTACAAGGAACAAGTCGAGGGGCTGAAAAAATACAGCAATATCCCAGAGATTCCGCCCGACCCTTATAATATCGAAGCAAAAATGGCAAAAATGATGATGTCCCACTATGACGATACGCTTACTCTTAAAGGGCAGAAAGCGTATGACTATGCAATGGCCAACTCAATGGAAAAGGGGCCGTGCTGCTGCAAGTGCTGGCGCTGGAATGCATACGGAGGGTTAGCAAAAATACTCATCACACAATACCACTTTACGGGAGAACAAATAACCGATGTTTGGAATCTTTCCGATGGTTGTGGCGGCGACAGCAATGAACATCATCATTAATAAATATGGAACAAGATCAACAACAATTAAATACAAAGAGCGAGTACGATCTCAAGCGCCAAAAAAAGCTGGATGAGCAAAGGCGATTCCAGCGCAAAAAGACGATAAAACGAATTTCAAAAATTGCTCTGGTGGTATTGATAGTCGGCGGAGGGATCGGCGCGATTAGTTGGTATGTCGTAAAGCAGCCACCAATCCCAGCAAGCGACATCATTTCTCGTAAAGGAGTTCACTGGCATCCAGAACTCTCTATCTACATTAAGGACAAGCAACAAGAAATTCCTGCAAATCTCGGCATTGGTGTAACGCATCAGATGATACATACCCATGATACGACAGGTGTGCTGCATCTTGAAATACAAGGTCTTGTGGTTAAAAATGATACGACGCTTAGCAGATTCTTTAAAATCTGGGGTAAGCAGTTTGACTCTAATTGTATATTTGAATCCTGCAACGGGCCTAATGGCAAACTTAAAATGCTTGTAAATGGTCGAGAAAACACCGAGTTCGAAAATTATCCGATGCAAGACAAAGATAAAATCGAAATACGCTATGAATAAAGTTTGGTCGGTAACGTAATTGATATAAATCAATAAAAAATTAAACTATGGTTCAAATAATTAAAAAAACTAAAGAATACTACCAGTGTGGCGAGTGTCACATGCAGTACGAAGAAAAAGAATGGGCAGAGAAATGCGAGACGTGGTGCAAGGAACATCACAGCTGCAATCTTGAAATAATTGCGCATGCAGTCAAAGAAGAGGACAAATTTGAGAAAGACAAGCCAAAGATGGAAAATACCGAGTTTATGACCCATTCGATAAATTCAGGGTCAGCTCTGAGCAATGTCGAAGGGCTAACAAAACTTTTCTATGGGCTTATTGGCATCGTTTCATCGCTTCTTTTTTTTATTGTTCTTTACTGGAGCCTCCGCACCAATTCAAGCATTGCCAGTTTAATCGAAAACACATATGACAAACCGTTGTATTTCTGGCCGTATGTTATCTTGACTTTTGCTTCCATCATTCTTTTTGGTGTCAACGCGATTTTATTTGTATATCGCTGGAGAAAATTCGGCCCGCTCAAGTTTAAAAAACAAGGAGCAACGGGCGGAGGTTCGCTTGTGGCCGTAACGGCCTCGGCATGCCCGGTGTGCGGATCAATTTTCTTATCCGCTATTGGTATTGCTGGAGGTCTTGCGGCTTTCCCGCTGGGTGGTCTGGAGCTTAAGGCGCTTTCAGTGGGGCTTTTGGCCTTGCCGATTTGGCTGACGATAAAAGATATGAAAAAATTGGAGTGTGGTGATGGCACCTGTCCGATCCCGCAAGATCCCTCCTATAAAGAAGAAAAAGATAAACTGTGGCTCCTTGGCGTCTATGCCGTTATTGTGCTTTTCGTTCTAGTCGGCTGGAGTATGCTTAAAACCGATCCTGCCCTAGCGCAGATTCTATTATCAAAAAAGGCAGGAATTATAAATCTCCAAGATAATAATTTACAAGACGCAAACTTCGCAGCCGCCAATAACCCAGTTTTTGACGAGGTTGTAGCTAAAATGCTCCCCGAAAAAGGTTTTCAAAGCAAGATAATTCTGGGCAATAGCGTCGTAGAACTTGTCCAACAAGGAGTTATTGACAAAGTAAAGTTCGAAAACATCTATAAGAGTCGCGGGGGATTTCCCGACCAACTAAAGGATGTGCTCACTGCGCCGTCAAATAATCCCATTCTTCTTACCAAAAACAATGTTAATTTCCTTGTCAATCTGCTCTGGCCAATAGGGTTGGCAAATCATATGGAGACCAACAAGCAGAGTCTCATAAATGGAAAATCGCTTTTTAACTTCGCTTCAACGGGCGGATGGAATCTCGGCAAAGAAAAAAATGGCGGCGCATACTTCAACAAACTAAATATCGTCTCACTAACTCCCGCACAGGAGGCGTTAGTAACAAAAATAGCTAAAAATTCCTACCGGCCATGTTGCGATAACTCCACTTTCTTTCAGGATTGTAATCATGGATCAGCGCTTTTGGGACTCTTAGAATTGGGAGTTTCGCAAGGCCTCACGGAAAACCAGCTCTGGCGGGAAGCCCTAGCATTTAACTCGTTCTGGTTTCCGCAGAATTACATTTATAACGCACTCTACTTTAAAATCGTAAAAGGTCTTGATTGGGATAAGGTTGATCCTAAGATTGTTATGGGTAAAGATTTTTCGAGCTCAAGCGGCAATTACAAAATACAAACTGAAGTCGCCAAAATTCCTAATCTTATGCCGAATCAAAAGGGCCACGGAGGAGGCGGAGGTTGTGGCGCATAAAAGTCAATAAAAAATTAACTAATTATAATCAAGACATGAATAACGATCAACCAAAATTTAGTCTATTAAACGGGATATTAGTGATTACTATTATAGGTATGGGGGCTTATATAGTAATGAGCCGATCCTCACAAGCGGCAGATTCAATTATAAACGTAGGCCAAACAGAAAATTCCAATCCTGCCGAGCAAAATATCATACCAGATCAAGGTGGCGGCGGAGGCTGCGGCACATAAAGCAGGTAGTTTGAGTTTGTTGAAGGATAAAAATTAACTCATTGATACCCATGATTTCAAATAGATTAAGCAAAATATTATTAACAGTTGCTGGAGTTAGTTTTTTGTTTAATATTATCTGGGAAAATCTTCAAGCACCGCTTTATCAATGGCATGGCAATTTCTGGCAACAGCTCCCAATTTGTTTTATTGCTTCTCTTGGAGATGTGTTGATAATTCTTATTTTGTATTTCATATTGGCGACCCTCAATAGAAATGTGTTTTGGACCGCAAAATTGAGCAGAACTGATGCTATTATAGTAATTGTGTTGGGAGTTTTGATTGCGGTTGGAATTGAAAAATGGGCATTGGCTGTTGGACGTTGGCAGTATAATTCTGCTATGCCGCTTATTCCCTATGTTGAGGTTGGATTATTGCCTGTGCTTCAGATGGCTTTATTGCCTTTGCTTGCCTATTACGCCAGCAAGTACATTGTTGATTGAGTGTTTTAACCGTCTTGAGCTTAATAAACAAATTGTGCAAGGCCCGAGCTTGCAAAATATTTGGCTTATTAAACAAATCAACAAATGAGTAATCAATTAAAAAGTATCATTGCCATTTTTCTTGTAGTGGTCGCGATAATCAGTTTTTTCTGGATTGTCAATTTTCTTGGCAGTGGGGAAAAAGCTCAAAGCGAAAAACCATTAGTGATTTGCCAGCCTCAAAATGCTCCGCCTGAAAAACAAAAGTGCAACTGGACTACCCACATTCATGCAATGGTCAAAGTATTCAAGGACGGAAAAGAACTCTCGGTGCGGTTTGAGGAAGGAAAACTGGAAGGACAGCACACTCACTCCGAGCCAAATAAACTTCACTGGCACGGCTTGATTTCCGTTGATCCAAAAACCAAAGAAGTCACGGATTGGTCGGCGCTTGAAGTCCAAGAAATCGTCACCGATTTCAGACTCTCCAAAGAAGGAATAGCAAAGTTCATTGTAAATAACCAAGAGGTCGATCCCTCCCATATCTGGAAAGATGGCGATAATATAGAGATACGATATGAATCCCGTACGAAATAATTTAATCATGTTTTATACTTACGTTTTACAAAGCAATAAGAATGGAAATTTCTATACGGGATATACAAATGATTTACGGAAACGCTTCAAAGAGCATAATGAGGGTAAATCAGTATACACCAAAGGACGCGGTCCTTATAAAATAGTTTATTATGAAGCATGTCTCAATGAAGAAGATGCAAGGTCGAGAGAATTATATCTTAAAACAGGCAAGGGCAAACGCTATCTAAAATATCGTTTGAAGCGTTTCCTATTTCGTACGGGATGAATAATAATCATTTTCCCAATCAAAATGGAGTACCCAAAAAACTCGTCGCAGTCGCCGCTCTGCTTTTCATTATATTTGTAGTAGGCCTTTTGTGGCTTGCCGGAGTAAGAGAGCAAGCAGTGGCTGGCGGCACTTTCGGCTTTATGGCGCTTCTTGCTTTTGCCGCCGGACTTTCTATGATTGTGCTTCCATGCACATTGCCACTTGTTTTTGTTATTGTTCCTTTGGCCGCAGGCAAAGATTATAAAAAGGGTTTTTTCATGGCGCTCCTTTTTGGATTGGGCTTAACCATTACGATTACTCTCTATGGTGTTGCCATGGCTTTTGCCGGAAAGATTTTTGGCATTGCGGCGGCGACCCCAATGCTTCTTATAATTGCCGGTTTTGCCGCCTATCTTTTCGGACTTTCGGAACTGAATATATTTAAATTACGAATTCCGTTTGCGGCAAATATCATGCCCCGATCCCTCCAACAAAAAGGCGATTATGTAAAAAGTTTTTCGCTCGGACTTCTTTTAGGCAACGCAGGAATTGGATGTCCCAATCCGCTCTTTTATGTTCTCCTTCTCTATATCTCAGGAACCGCCAACATTGGCAGTGGCGCGCTTCTTGGATTCATTCATGGCATAGGAAGAGCATTACCAATAATTCTTCTTACTGTTCTTGCCATGTTTGGCTTTCAGGCGACAAAAGTACTTTCTGAAAAACGCTTCGCTATAGAGAAATTTACTGCTTGGCTTCTTGTTTTAATTGGCATATTCCTTATTCCCACTGGCGTCTTTAACCTTCGCGGATGGTGGATTTTGGCAACGCCCCCCGATCTTGGCGCTTTTGGACTTGCGTTGGGACTAATCATTTTGCCGCTAGTCGTAAAATTATTCACCCGTCAAAATTTTCAGAAAGAAAACTTAGGCGGGTGAATTAAAAAAATTAGTAGGTGGTAATCTATTCTGCCATAAATCATTATGCTATAATCAGAGTGTCTTTAGCTTTAGCTTATTTATCACCCACAATCCACCTTCGGGGAGATTGCTGTCTGGTAGATAAAATAGTAAAATTACAATGAAGATTATCAAATCTATATTACTTTCATTACTTTTTATCCCAGCTTTAGTTTTTGCCCAAGCCCAACCACTGCCAAATGCGGGACTTACACCCGAAAGCCCTTTTTATTTTCTTGATAAATTAGGAGAAACATTGCAAGAATTCTTCACTTTTAACCCAGAAAGCAAGGCCCGCCTTCAGGTTGCATTTGTCACCGAGCGTGTAGCCGAAGTAAAAATTATATTGGAAACAAAAGGCGTTGAGGCAAAAGGATTAGAAGTTGCAAAAGCGCGACTGCAAAAGCACCTCGGCGATGCGGCGGAAATCGTTATTAAACAAAAAGGCAAGGGAAAGGATGTAAGTAAACTCGCCAAAGAACTTAATGATAAATTTGAAAAACCAAAATCCGCGCTTGCCGATAGTTTCAAAGTTGAGAAGCGAGCGTTGAAAGCAAAAGAAGACGAACTCAAAATCCAGCTCAAAGCCGCTCGCCAAGCGGGTGATATCGCTAAAGAAGAGGTGTTGATGAAAGAACTCGATCAAATAAAAGCGCAAAAAGAACTTCTAGAATTAAAGAAAGAAAAAATTGAAGATGAATTAGAGGTAGAGAAAGAAAAGATTAAAGAAGAAATGAAAGCCCAGCATAAAGCCGAGAAAGCCATTAGAGAAGCAGAAGAAGAAAAATTAGAGCTCGTAGATAAAGCCGCAGAGGAAGGCGTTGAACTTCTAGCAAACGTCTTTGCTAAATTTGATAGTTTGCTAACCCAAGCCAAAAACGCGCTTCAAGCAGGCCTGTCCGCCGAAGATTTAGCGCAGGAGGATAATTTTGTTGAAGCTAAAAACTTTGCCAAACGAGCGGAGAAATCTCTTGACCAAATTGAAAAAACTATAAAGGAGTTAGATAAGAAACAAGAGAAGAAAGAAGAAGCGGGGGAAGCGATTAAAGAAGCCGAAGAGGAAAAACAAGAAGTTTTGAGTAAAGCAAGCAAGGATGGTGTTAAATTGCCAGTCACCGCCTTTGTCAAATTTGACCGATTGTTAGCCCAGGCAAAAGAGTTGTTTGAAAAGAAAAATTACGAGGGAGCTAAACAGCTGGCAAAGCAAGCTGAAAAGGCCCTTTTGGATATTGATAAGGAGATAGAAAAACTTGATAGAGAAAAGGGGAAACAAAAAAAACTCATAGAAAATAAAGAGGAGACCACAGAAAAAAAACAGCCAGATCTAGATAAACAATTCTCCGATTTGAAAGATGAACTTATGGGTAGTAAGGCATCGGGAATGTTGCTCAAAGAGGAACATTACTATCGTATATTAAGCGATCTCGACATGCTTTTGCGCAGCGGTTACCCAAAGAACAGTATTGATGAACTTCGCAAAATGGCCTTAGACCTTGTTCCGTATCTAAAGGATAAAAAAACTCCGGTAAAAAAAGATGAGTCAATGGTGGAACCTCAACCGTCGACTGCAAAAGAAACACCTAAATCTATCCCCATAACAACCCCAAATTTCGAAGAAAAACCAGTATTGAAAAACTTGATCGTGGAGATTGAACCGTACGATAAATCCCTGGGCCGAGCCGGAGCAATCGTCTTCGAATCGGGTGACGACTTGGCTTTTGCCACATTTGGTGAAGTGGTGAAAGGGCCGGAGGGCGCTAAAACATTACCCACCTTCGAGTATCACACGGTGCCCAATGCAACGGTTTTTGCTGCCGCCGACGGGGTGATAATGGATGTGCATCTTAATTCCGGCTGGAATGATTACGAAATCCTGATTACTCCCAATGCGGACTCCTACTGGCAAGTCTGGTATGACCACGTGCAGAATGTAAGTCTAAAAAAGGGGGATTATGTGACTGCGGGCCAAAAATTAGGCACATCCGGAATAAGGAGTCAAACCGCCGGGCGCACCGAGCTAATGGTGCGTTACAGCAACTGGCGCGCTAAAGAGACATACACCATCTGTCCTTTCAGTGTTTTCGATCTTTCACTTTCCTCTACCTACCAGAAAAAAATTTCCCAGTTAATGCAAGATTGGGAAGATTTTAAAAGTAATTCGCTTATCTATAATCAGGGCTCTCATATTTACCCCGGTTGTCAACAGAAAAAAATAGAAGAATAAAAATGACTCCAACCAATAAACTCCATAGTAGAAATTTCGTTTCACTGCGGAGTGGGCGCTATGACCCTTCGACAAGTTCAGAGTCATGGTCAATGAAATCAAATCTATGATCAAAATCACATTAATTCGTCCCTCTGGATGTCAGCACTGTGTTCAAGTCAAAGGGACGGTTGAAAAATTAAAAACAGATTATCCTGATTTAACGATTGAAGAAATAGAGGCGACGACGTTGGAAGGTCGGACGCTCATCCTAAAACATGGCATCCTCTCAAGCCCCGGGATTTTAATCAATGATCAGTTTTTTGCTATGGGCGGCGCAACAGAAAAACAGTTAAGAGAAAAGTTTAATGAATTAAAAACAAGAGTTGACAAACAGTTTTAATTTTGCTAAATTAAAACTAGTTAATAGATTAGATAATTTTGTCCGTCTGACCACGGACATTTTTTATAAAAATTAAACGAATTACCGCAAATATAAAACCAATTTTCACGAATCGCAAATAACGGAAGACGTAATTCGTGATTCGTGAAAATTCGTTATCAATTCGTGTAAATTCGTTGCCTATATGGACTTAAAATTATTTCAAAGAGCATTAGCGCAGATTGCCGAAGCTCGCGGCATATCTCCTGAAGTCGTGATAGAAACTTTGGAAGTAGCTATTGCTACCGCATACAAAAAAGATTATGGCCAAAAAGGCCAGAAAATAAAAGCCAAATTCAATCCGGTTTCTGGCGATGTTAAGTTTTGGCAGGTAAAACTGGTGGTTGACCAATCAATGCTTTATACACCGGAAGAAATTGAAGAATTAAAATCAAAGAGAACCGTACTCGCGGAAGATTTTCAGATGTCTGGGGAAGATGATGAAGCTCCGAAAAAAGTTGTTTTTAATCCAGAAAAATATATTATGGTAGAGGATGCCAAGAAAGTAAATCCAGATATTAACGTTGGCCAAGAACTAGAAATTCCTTTGGAGTCAAAGCAGGATTACGGCAGGATTGCGGCTCAAACCGCAAAGCAGGTTATTCTGCAGAAAATAAGGGAAGCTGAAAAAGAGACAATTGCTTTAGAGTATAAATCAAAACAAGGGGAGATTATCTCTGGTGTTGTTCAAAGAATAGAGGGTAATACCGTTTTGGTTGATATTGGCAAAACCTTGGGAATTTTAAGCAAAGAAGAGCAGATTCCCGGAGAATTTTATCGCTTAGGCCAACGATTAAAGTTTTACATTTTAAAAGTTGAAGATACTCAGAAAGGTTCTGTGGTTTTACTTTCAAGGGTTTATCCAAAGTTAGTTTCTCGGCTTTTTGAATTGGAAGTGCCGGAAATTTCTTCAGGGGTTGTGGTTATAAAGTCAATTGCAAGGGAGCCGGGTTACCGCACCAAAATCGCAGTTGCTTCTATCGAAGAACGGATTGACCCGATTGGTTCATTGGTTGGCCAGCGCGGAATAAGGATAATGGCGGTAATAAACGAATTGGGAGGTGAAAAAATCGATGTAATCGCATGGCAATCAGATCCCCAAAAGTTTATTTCTAATGCTTTGTCGCCTGCTAAAATTGAAGAAGTAAAAATTAAAGATAAAAATACGGCGGTGGTTTTAGTTACAGAAGACCAGCTGTCTTTGGCAATCGGTAAAGATGGTAGAAATGTCCGCTTGGCATCTAATTTAACCGGCTGGAAGATAGATATTAAACCTACTAAAGAACAAAAGAACGAAAGAACAGAAGTCCCTATGTCGTCTTCGGCGACCGGGATGGCGGCCGAAGGCCTAGCCAAACAAAAGGGCGAAGAAACCGAAGAACAAAAAGGGAAGGGAAAGCAAAAGAAAAAGAAAAAAACCAAAAAAGCTAAAAAAGCGGACTTAGAGAAAGAATCTGAGGCTTCGGTAGACAAAGAAGAAACTACGGAAGAAAACAATAATCCTCTGTTGATAAAAAAAACAGAGAAAGGTTAAATTTTTTATAAAAAAAGAGGTTCCTGGACGCAATGCGTCGGAACCTTTTACGCTGAAAGGGTTATCTTTACGGTACCCTCACCTTTTTTTGTTGTGTCCCCTCTTGAGAGTATTTCTCCCCCTCTTTTAGGAGTCTTTGAGCCTCTGCCAAATGTTTTTCATCAAGCGCATGCCATGCGGTAGAATTTACGGTGCAGGAACAAGGTGGTTCTACATCTTTTTTTATTCCAAGTAGCAAGGATACTAAGTATTGTTCGTGATTACCCTGCATCTCTTTTTTGAATTGCTTTCCACTTTCTTTTCCCAGTCTCATGGCACCGACAAAGAAATCTTCCAGAAAGTGTTTGAAAGATTCTGACAGTTCAATTTTCATAGCAGTTCTCCTTTCGGGGGTTGGGTTGGTTGTTCCACTTTTTTGAAAATGTTAAGGGTGAGATTAAAGAAGCTGGCGACCCAGATTTTTTTTTCCTCTCTTTCTGCAAGAATGACCTGTTCAGCGAATTTCTTTACCAGGTATCCAAACACAAAGAAGGCACAGTCATCCCGCCACTTGTCAACCTCTTTAGCAACAGGTATGAAATATTTTCTGGCAAAAGCCAACTTCTTTTTATTTTTTACTAACTGTCGGTGGTGAGTGATAAAACTTCTTAATTCGGCCTTATCCCAAAGCACATATTCGTCCAAGTTGCCTTGTTGTGTAATGCACCAGAAAAGTATACTGCGTAGAACATCAAAGTATCCTGCATCGGTTGCCTCTTGAACATAGACGCTCGGCAAACGAAACATAATGCGTATTACCTGGGTTCTCTCTTCAACCACACCGCTTTATCTTTCCATACCTTGAATTACGAAATGCGCTCCACTGCGTCATTGCGAGCCGCGGCGAAGCAATCTTTCTTTCATAATGGATGCAGAGATTGCTTCGCCGCGGCTCGCAATGACGGGAAAAACGGCATTTCGTGATTCAAGGTATTTTATTTTTGATATTTTATTTTTAACATGCGACCTTTGTTTTAAATTATTCTATTTTTAAGTTGGGATATTGCTTCCTTAAGTTTTCTTTTTCTGTCGATATGAGGCCAGAGAGGTAAATGTTTCCTCCAATACTTTCAGGAAGTTTTAATCCTTCAGCTGAAGTCAGGCCTCCGAGGTAAAGGTATCCTCCAATACTTTCAGGAAGTTTTAATCCTTCAGCTGAAGTCAGGTCTCTGAGGTAAAGGTATCCTCCAACGGTTTCAGGAAGTTTTAATCCTTCAGCTGAAGTCAGGTTTTCGAGGTTAAGACCTCCTCCAACACTTTCAGGAAGTTTTAATCCTTCAGCTGAGGTCAGGCCTCCGAGGTCAAGGTCTCCTCCAACGCTTTCAGGAAGTTTTAATCCTTCAGCTGAAGTCAGTCCTCTGAGGTCAAGGTATCCTCCAACGCTTTCAGGAAGTTTTAATCCTTCAGCTGAAGTCAGGCCTCTGAGGTTAAGGTATCCTCCAACACTTTCAGGAAGTTTTAATCCTTCAGCTGAAGTCAGGCCGCTGAGGTAAAGGTCTCCTCCAACGGTTTCAGGAAGTTTTAATCCTTCAGCTGAGGTCAGGCCTCCGAGGTAAAGACCTCCTCCAACGCTTTCAGGAAGTTTTAATCCTTCAGCTGAAGTCAGGTTTTCGAGGTTAAGACCTCCTCCAACACTTTCAGGAAGTTTTAATCCTTCAGCTGAGGTCAGGCCTCCGAGGTCAAGGTATCCTCCAACGCTTTCAGGAAGTTTTAATCCTTCAGCTGAAGTCAGGTCTCTGAGGTCAAGGTATCCTCCAACGCTTTCAGGAAGTTTTAATCCTTCAGCTGAAGTCAGGCCTCTGAGGTCAAGGTATCCTCCAACGGTTTCAGGAAGTTTTAATCCTTCAGCTGAAGTCAGGTCTCTGAGGTCAAGGTATCCTCCAACGGTTTCAGGAAGTTTTAATCCTTCAGCTGAAGTCAGGTCTCTGAGGTCAAGGTATCCTCCAACGGTTTCAGGAAGTTTTAATCCTTCAGCTGAAGTCAGGTCTCTGAGGTCAAGGTATCCATAATGGTA
>Ga0213870_1000171_pt1 | contig 34537 bp, 34 predicted proteins | sample WICALVC2017_Meta_FD_160119 | JGI IMG/M metagenome (GOLD analysis project Ga0213870, IMG submission 160119) | Freshwater microbial communities from subterranean cave lake in Wind Cave National Park, South Dakota, United States - WICALVC2017 | ecosystem: Environmental > Aquatic > Deep subsurface >...
GAGCATCAGTTGGGGTTGGGGTGGGAGTGGGAGTAGGAGCTTTACATTTAAACTGTATACATAGATTTGGGCTGCAGCAGTGAGAGTTGTTATAACAAATATCAGCATCTTTACATACTGGGGTTGGGGTGGGAGTAGGAGCTTTGCATTTAAAGTATATGCAAACATTTGGGCTGCAGCAGTCAGAGTTTCTAGAACAAATATCAGCATCTTTACATACTGGGGTTGGGGTGGGAGTAGGAGCTTTGCATTTAAAGTATATGCAAACATTTGGGCTGCAGCAGTGAGAGTTGTTATAACAAGTATCAGCATCTTTACATACTGGGGTTGGGGTGGGGGCAGTGGCAATTGCTCCGGCTTTTTCTACAAAGAAAAAAGATAACAATACAGCAAATATTATTATTAGCAGCGATAAGCTCTTGATCAAATTTTTCATACTATTCAATATTTTTTAATTGCTCTGCACACTCATATATCTGGTTGCCAATTTTGCATTTGTCAGTTGACTTTTGGCAGGGAACGTTCGAAGAATCAGATGAAAACGTGCAGTCCGAAATATTATTAATATTTTGGCATGCAGGGTTCTCTGCTGCTCTTTGGCGAATTTCTTGCTGTTGTTGGGAGATAACAACCGTTAGGGGAACAACTGCCAATATTAACAAAATTATCAAAAGCCCTGTTGTTCTGGAGTGGCTTGGAGCCATAACAAACTCGCCCGCATTTTTCAAAAAGCTCATTCTAAATTTAGCATAGAATAAAGAAGACGCAGTGTCAAGAGGAAGACTTTCGCCTTTTTTTGCCAGGTTGGCGTCAGGGCAAGATCAAGCTTCAAGATTTTGATTATTGACAAGCGTCTACTGTCTAGTATATGCTGTATACAGCATAAGGAAGGACTATTATGATGCAGCGTACGCAAGTATATTTTGAACCAGAAATATTAGAATTACTAAGAGAAGAGGCAAGAATTAAGAGAACAACCTTGGCAGGGGTTATTCGTGAGAAAGTGGAAAAGACTATAAAGAAAAAGAGGATAAAGAGAAAACAAATGAATGCAGCCGAGTTCCTTGATGATATTGCGAAACTAGGGAAAAAGTTAGGAGTAAAGGGACCGAAAGATCTCTCCCAAAGAATAGATGAGTTTGTTTATCGTACATGAAGCAAAGCCTTATTATAGACACTAATGTAATTTGCGCACTTTATAACTCCGAAGATTCTCTATATCAGAAGGCACAAAGAATAAAACATCTTCTTACAGAATACAATCCAGTGGTCTCTAATTTTATTCTTCTTGAGACTTACACAGTACTTTCTCAAAGGGTTTCTAAAGAATTCGCAGTTTCTTTTGGCAAACGTGTCAGAGAAAGACATTCTTACGCTGTGGTTTGGATCAATAGGAAACTAGAACAGGATATTTGGAAGATATTTGTATCAATCAAAGACAAAAACTTTAGTTATGTTGACGCAAGTATTTTGGCAGTTATGAAAAAAGAGAAAATAAGCCATCTTTTATCTTTTGACGCGGGCTTTGAAGGCCTCCAAAGCCAACTCAAATTCAAGCTTATCGGTTCGTGAACCAGCCTCTTTTAGCAATCGAACAATTTAACAATAGAGCAATGAACGTTCTTCTCTTGTCAGGTTGGCGTCAGAAAAAAAGTCAAGCGCTAAGTTTTATTTCCGATATGTTTCCTTAGAAATGAGACAGTCCATAGTTAGAAGCGACGCAGTATTTGTCATGCTGAATTCATTTCAGCATTTTGTAAGATTTTGAATCAAGTTCAGAATGACACAAAAGATGCAAGCTCACGCGTATATAAGCACTAGGGTGCGACCGCCGTTAAAAGACTAACTGTTTCATATTAAAGGAAAGTATTGCGCTTGATTTATAAAAATAATAGTGCTAGACTAGGCTCAGTCAAATGAAATTCTCAACAATAACATTAAAATAAGTCTTGAAAGTGAGGGAAATAAATGATTGAATCAGGATCAAGGTTTGAATTTCCAGAAAACTTGCCGGTTTCTAGAGAATTATTATCTCAATGTCTAGAACGACCAGTAGAGCATCACCAGTGCCATCGTTGCGGCTTTCAATGGAATAGTTATCGTAGTTTTATATCATTGGACGATATTTCCCAAATTACCATTAACAAACAGGATCCATCTAGTCTGGATCGCATTCCGAGAGATTATATGGATTCGCCTTTCGGAGTAGGAGATACGTATCATATTGAAATAGTGTCTTTTATCACTAGGGATAATAAAGTCTTGTATAGTATTGTCCCACAGGATATTGACCACTATGTAGATGATGGCGGTCAAAACGACAGATATATAGAAAGCGGAAAACGAATTAGCGACGTACTTAAAGAAACGGAGAATATAAAATATGTTATTAGCTATAGATGGCAATTCAATGGCAACAAAGATATCGCGCCTAAAGTCAACAAAAAAACATTAGAGATTATGGAAGTAGTTTAGAAAATAGTTTATAATTTAGATAACTATTTTGCTAAAATAGCAAGATTGAATCTATGAGCTTGCATGAAAACAGTGGACAGAAAGATCAAGGAGATTTTGCGAATAAAGTCTTAGTCGAACCAATAATTAAAAGACTGCATAATCCAATTAGTAGACTTCCCCGTCTTGAGATTCCAGGTTGGGGCGACCTTAGCAGGGAAACATTGGTTATGGAACCATTTTCTGGACTAGTACGAGATATTAAACAAATGTCAGATGACGAAAAACGAAAACTTCCTGCAATATATATTTTAAAATTCAACTATGAAGATATTCCGTATGTAACAAAATACGATTGGGAATATCTTTCCTTTCCGCAATCAGCTATTACAGAATTAGCAGTTAATAAAATAAGTTCCCCCGATGCTGAGGAGTTGAGAGTTTATGCTTTGGGAAAACAAGTATCACGCTACGACAGATGGGATGACTATGCAGGTGTGCATGAGGGATACGGTTCCAAATCTCGCGATGTAAAAGTAGCTCTTTGTTTAAAAAAAGGTATCGAAGGTCAGTATCCTAAATTTTATGCTGAGGTCATAGAAGATCAAGAAGACAAAAAATAAATGGATATAGAGTAAACTAGCTTAAACAACAGTATCCCTCACAGATATCTATTTTGCTAAAACAATTCTTTCAAGAATATCTGCGGCGGGGAGAAGCCAACGGAGACTCGCTACTGCACCTAAGTCTGCTTTCCAAATCTCTTTATGAATAGATAAAGAGGTTGGAAGATCAAATCCAGAAAAATCCAACTCATGTCGGACAGCCGAAGGATCAAGCGCGCCTCTATATGAAGGCTCTGACACTACATCAAATTCTTCATCCCCTATTCTATAATTCACTTTTTCTGTAAGTCCTTGCTCCATTCTTCCAAGAAGATCGTGTGTTTTAATCATCCAGGCTGTTAGATCGGCATCTTCCTCATTTACCCAATCAGGCTTGGTCTTCATCCACATTTTTGCACCTATTCCTTCATGGGCTCCAGGTGTATATACATCTACGATTTTACCAACATCATGGAACAACATTCCCATCCGCATCGCCATTCTTAAGCTATTCTGTTTCGACGCATCAACTAATTTAACCACATGATCTGTCTCCAATTGATACGACGTTTCTAGAAGATGTAAACTTAGTTCCCATCCTTGATGTGTCAACTTCTGTTGTGGTTTATTATTCCCACGTTCCTGCAAATAAGAATCAAAGAACTCATATGACAACAGTTGTTCAAGATATGAATCTTTCCCTCCTATCGGTCTGCGACTTCGGCATTGGTTTACCAACCATTCCTTAAATTCATCATCAAGGGATTCGCGAGTTGTAAAGTGTAGCCAGCTTGCAAAACCTTCAGGCACTAGAACTTCCTGCCCGTTTTCTCCCCCTTCGTTTCTTTCTCTTCTGATATTTTCTAAAACATCTGGGAGCCGTGCGGGTTTTGGTCTAGGCGGTGGCGAAGCTGATTTTATAGAAGACCGAAAAAATGGCAAAAATTCTTCTTCAGCTATTGTTTGTTCCGTATTACTCAACCCGTTCCAATGCGGTCTTCCTTTATCTTTGTCTTTAATATTTTCTTCATGCATCTCTTGCCAATTACTAACAATCTTCCCAAAAGGAACATGCAATCCGTATCTTTCTTCATAAAGGCCTCGAATTATTCCTTCAAGTCTCAGACCAGGATACTCTCTTAATGTTTTGTGGGCTCGGACTAGTGCCTTCTCTCTGACTTTTTCCTTATATTCATCAGGCACATAAGATAAAAATTCTTCGTCAATTCTTACTATGCCATTTTGTAAATCTTCTAGAGCGCCAGGTGTAACCAAGATTTCCAATTTTCCGTTTATGCTTCTTATACCGCCTTCACGAAATCGTAAGGGGAAAATACTTAGCGATTCCTCGAGGGTGTTCGTTTTAATACCATAGTCTGTTTCTGTATATGCAACTCTGTTTTCAACAGTCCAACGTAAGTCGGGCTGTATTTTTTGCAGAGAAGTTAATAATGGTTTACGGTCTTTATCTCTTGCTACCTGTACGTCTTTATCCATTCCAAGCTGGTGAGGTCCAAATCTCCCGTTAAAAAAGGGTCTATAAAGTAACCCTGTTGCCATCCATGCATTTATACCGGTTTCCTTTACTGCTGAATCGAGCGCATTTAGCGAGTCCCCTTCCCAAGGCATTGATTGAAATTCTTTTGAATCTTTTTTGAAACTTTTTTCTCTAAGTACTAAGAAGTTGTCTACAGGTAATTTCGACTGAAGTATCTCTTTACTCATAGCAATTCATCTTTCACCAGCATTACATCAAGTATTAATTTTGTATCAAACACCCTATTCTTTCCAAACATATTCGCTTGAGTATTTAACCATAATATCTATAGCGATTTTACTGTCACTTCTCCATCTTGTGAAATATAAATTGAGATATTTTCCAATAATAATTTTCCTGAATCAGTTACGCCTATAGAGGTTTTTATAACCGGTGAATTGAGATCGAATACACCATTATGCGCACTTGTGATTTCTACTTTACCACGAAGCACTGCATCCTTTAGCTTGACTTCTCCCTTTATATCTAGACTATCAACTTCCAATGTGCTGGCATGTCCAAATGCCTCAACCACATTCTGCACATCCATATAATAAGGGTTTTGCACGAGAGAATCGCTTACTTTAGGCAAATGGCTCGGTCGAGCATTCTCCAATCGCCATGTAGATGGATTAATCGCAAAATGATCACTATATGCCTGCATCCAAAAATCAAATGCATACTTAATAGGAGTAAAGAATTCAGTCCGTTCATCAATGTTTAGGTTTACTATCCTAAGAAATTGGTCGCTACCCGAAATCTCCTTCCACTGCTTCATTGCTTCATCGTTATTCGCTACAAAACGATTTAGATTTAATATAACCGACCCAAGCGCACCTTCTAACTGCACAAATTTTCTGCCTTCTTCTTCTTTTTCATTCTCAATTAAATCTGGAGTGATTATTTTAGCAAATTCCTCTTTACCCATATTATCCTTAAGGTTTTTCAAAAAAGGGGAAAGAAGGGTTTCATTAATAAGAACTACATTTGTATTAAAGTATTGCTTTCCAGACTCATGAATCGAATGAAAAACTTCTGGTAATTTATCTGTGTCTAAACCCATATTATAAAAAACTGATTCTTGTTTGCTTTTTCTTGCCTGCGCCAATTCAAACAATTGAGCTGAATAGATTTGACTGTCACTATCCCCAAGTTTTTCAACTCCAATAATACCCCCTTTTATATCAACCCCAGTCTTTGTGGTTGAAAGCATAATAATACCAGCCTTTTCTTCAACCATAAATCCAACCATTTCCGGAGACACTGTATTATTTGGTCCATCGCCATTATATATAGCTCTTACTCTATGAAGATCTCTTTCCCCAATGGTTTTATCAGCAATTTCTTGAAGAATCATCGATCCTATATGTCCATGTCCACCTGGTGCTTTTCGGTCATTAGTAAGCTGACTAGTGTTAGCATCAATTGTAGGTAGATCGTTCTGAGCAATCTGCTCGCTTAGAACTATTTTAGGATTACCTGATAAAATTTCACCATAGGTCTTCTTGACTGTTTCGTCTCTGCGATCTAAACGATGAGGCAGGTAAGTTATTTGGAAAAAATCATGGACAGCTTTCGAGCTTTCTGCATTTACAACCGGATTTATTATCACCTGTTCGTAATTATTAGCTTCATTTATTAACCTAAGATACTTTAATTCCATAATACTAATCAGAGCTTTTGTCGCCTTGGCGTCTTCGCTTGGAAACCTCACCTCATAATAAAGATCAGGAAATCCTACTTCAAAATATAAGTCTGTCCCCTTAGCTCCATTTTGTGGCATTCCTTTTCTTCCTGTACGCAACCAATTCATTTTTAAATAATCCAAGCGACTCACGCTTGATCCAAGACCAGCATCCATAGGGTGAACAGTTAAAATAGTAGACAAAGCAGTGTTAAGATATTTTTTATTTCCCTTTATGTCTTTTGCATATTCAACAATACCTAAATCCCTTTCTCGCTCTTCTTTTGTCAATAGTGCTGAGGGCCAGAAATTCTCACCAATGCTTAAATGACGTGGTGATTTATCTTTAAATCTACCATACAGCGAAGCCGCATAATCTAAATCTGCGCCTTTTACCCCAAGACGCAAAAGCTCTTTCTCCACCAAATTTTCTTGATTAATTGCTGGATTAAATGTATCTCGTCCTGTTTCTTTATTTGCCATATATTTATTTCCCTCTATTCATGTTGTCTTTTTCAAAACGCCCAATACCGAAAAATAGTCCTTGCCATGTACTCCATGCGGCGCTCCAATTTCATCAAGAACTTGTTTTAATGGATATTTTTTATTTTCCTCATCTTTACATATTATAAACGCGTAGTCTTGAATACTTGAACCATCAGGAAATGATCTATTTCTTATATTTTCTATAATCCCATCATCTCCGTCATCTATTACAATATTTACTGAGTTAGGATTATTAATCATCTCTCTCATAATTATATAAGGCTTGGGTATAGAATCATATGCCTCAGGTGTTCTGCCGTATATTCTATTTGATGGTAATCCAAGAATAAATCCTAAGCCTTCAGCCACCAAAAAATGGTTTGTAGTCAGAAGTCGCATGTCTACATTGTGCTTTTCTGCATACTCAAAAGTTTCTTTAACGCCCGGCACCATGCTCACATGCTCAATTTCTTTTCCAGCCTCTCTAAACATTTGTCTTCCCCATGCTCCTCCAGTACCACTCTGGTTTTGCAATGCATCATAGACTGATGCAAATACTGCTGGTTCCAGAGCTGATCTTCCATACCGATGATTAGCTATTCTTATGTATCTGGCTGCAGGGATTTGGTCATTATGGCGTCCTCCTTCTGTTAAATTCTGGTCAATATCGTTCCAGACAATCAATATAGGATCTGCCTCGTGCATACTCTCATCTCTAATTTTTCTACGTGCAATTTTAATAGCGCTAGCAACATCTCCCTGTCCTTCAGACCACGCTTGCTTAATAATATCTCTATTTTTACGAATGTCAGAAGATTTATCCGCAAAGGATTTATTTACACTTCTCAATAATTCTTCCAGCCCAAGTTTGCTATTTACTATTTTTGACGCAGCGCAATCTAATTGCATATTGGCATCTCCATTTTTTATAGCTCGAGCCAACGCTATTACGTGCCGGACACTTGCTGATTCTACTATATTCAATCTATTTTCTGAAGATAGCAAGTTAAAATCTGAATGCGCTCTATTTAACTCTTGAGTATCACCATTATGCGTATACACACTAGTCTCTTTATCTTTTTTTAAGGTATCGCCACTATTAGCTAATAATTCTTCCGCTCTTCTATTTACGGCTTGACTAATCTGCGCAACTGCATTTATGTATTTCTCCTCAGATACAACTTTACCCATGTTATCAATGAATGGCCTCCCAAACCTATTAAGCAAAGGGGCGGTGCCGCATTCTAAATTTAGCTCTGCTTTATTCATAATTTTACTATGAATAACACCTATAAAGATGTTTTATCTCTTTGAGAATTATATAATGTTTTTTAGTCTAAAAACTATATCATATTTCCATCATTAGAAACAACTTTTATTTGTTTCTTATGCTATACTATGCGCATATTATTACATAATTATGCCACCAGAAATTTTGGCTGTCGGCGGAGCAAAAGGCGTTGGTAAAACTACTGCGCTAAAAGAATTACAGAAATCACCCCAAACTCAAGTTGTATATGTCAGCGCTGAATTAAATAGATTTAGTCTTACAAAAAACTCAAAACGTTTAAGTGCACTTCATATTTCCGAAAGAGACGAGGTAAGAAAAGAATATGGAGAGGGTCTTGCAGAAAAACTAACAAAGAGTTCTGATAATAAAGTTTATGTTGATTTACATTATACCGATATTCGAGAAGACCCTGATAAGATACTCCACCCAGCTTTGTTTCTTAGCATAGTTAATTATTTTGTTATAATGACTGCTGATCCGAAAGTAATTCACGCAAGAAGATCGGCTGACACAACCAAAACAAGAGAATTAAACTTAGAGAAAATTAAGGCAGATCAAGATTCAGAACTAAACTGTGTAACGAGATTAGCTCACAGTTATGGCAAAGCGCTTACGCAGATAAATGCTGCGCTGCCAACTGCACAAATCATTTCTTTATTATTGAAGATTCCGAAGAGTACTGTCGCCCCAACTCCCCACCTGACACAATTTTGTCAAAAAAGGTAGGCATTCAGTTTTTACCAATGTCATCCTCACGAAAGTGAGCCCTCGATCTAGTCGAGGGGATTCCCCAATTTCTTGGGAATGACTGGGAAGAACTGAATAGTTACCTGCCTCGCATTGACTTTATGTTATAGGTAGTTTACCATAGAGATGTTATGAAAAACATTCTTTTTACTCAAAAAGTTAAAAAATATCAAGGAAAATATATTGCAGTTGTTAAAGATAAGGTTATAGCCTCTGGAAAAGATGCAAAAGAAGCGTTCGATCTAGCAAATAAAGTTTTAGGCAACAAGAAAGTTGAGGGCGTGTACTATGTTCCTCAGAAAAAAGACTTTTTTATCGCTTTATGCGTTTTCCATACTATCAAGTAAGCGCAGATGAATTTGAACCCATTGTTACCCTTAAAGTGTTAGGAAAAGAAGGATGGGTCGAGCTAGAGGCATATATTGATTCTGGTGCAAGTTTTAGCATTTTCCATAAAGATAGAGCGGAAATCTTAGGTATCAATTATGAAACAGGCCAGGAACTCTTTGTAACAGTGGGTGATGGCGGGCTTCTAAAAGTATATCTTCATAAATTAAAGGTTGAGCTGGCAAACGAGAAATTTACAGCTAGTATAGGTTTTTCTGAACAACTAGGAGTGGGATTCAATCTTTTAGGAAGAAAAAGTTTTTTTGAACATTTTAGGATTTGTTTCGATGATAAAAATAAATTTGTAGAATTAAATAAGCTTGAATAAGCATGTAAAATACCCTAAATATCTACGTTTATTGCTGAGAATTATTCTTGTGCCATTCCCAGGCAGTTCTAACAATAGTCTAAATTTGTCAGTTGATACTTAACAAATTTTGTATAAATGCGTAAGCTACAGGCATGGTGTATCCACGAAAGATTCTACAAGATATTCGAAGAAATAAGGACACAAAAGAAATAATTGTTTTAACTGGAATAAGAAGATCTGGAAAGACAACAGTCTATCGAATGCTGTTTGACGAAATTAAAAGTAAGAATAAAGTTTTTTTTGACAGGATCGAGCAGCTTTTATTTTAAAAACCTTTTTCCAGAAAGTCTAGCTGGAAGAAAGTTTGTTTTGGAAAAGAAATGGATATAAAGAGACTGTAGATCAAGCTGTAGAGCAGTTGATTCCGGAGCATAATGTTAAATTGTAGAAATAAAAGACAGCGGCGTTCTTGGCGCCGCAAAGCTTGTTTTTTAATCAAACTCATCGACTTATTAAAGCCATGGCAATGTTAAGTCGATAATAAATCCGCTAGAGGCCTAGGAGTTTTGCCGAAAATCTGACAAGAGTGAAAATAACGCTTCCTAAAGAAAACCCACCAACTGGGAAAAGAAGGAGAAAAAATATAATAAAAAATCCGATTGAGCCCAACGACAAGAAGACAGGAGCCTGTTTTGCGGGAAGCAAAAGCGCAAAAACCTTTGATCCATCAAGCGGAGGAATAGGGAGAAGATTAAAAATAGCAAGCAGGAGGTTTATGGTAATTATATGTTCTAATAGAAATGATGAGAAATAGAAGAACTGTGAACCTTCTAGCGGGAGGAAGATCAGCAATTTTAATGCAAAGCTTCCTAAGACAGCAATAACAATATTTGTTAACGGTCCGGAAAGTGCTACAAGTGCAATATCTTTTCTTCCCTCTTTTAGATTGAAAGGATCAATCGGTACTGGTTTTGCTGCGCCAAAAATAACTGGCGAGCCAGAAAATATGAGAAGGAGGGGGAGAAGAACGCTCATAAAAGGATCAATGTGTTTTTTTGGATTTAAGCTGAGCCTTCCTGCCAGACGAGCAGTTGGGTCCCCAAGGCGGTCAGCCACAAATCCGTGAGCAATCTCATGAAGGATGGCGGAGTAGATTAAAATAATTAGGCTTATGATGCCAGAGAGAAAATCCATAGCTTAATTTTAAATTTTCAATTAATTAATTTTTAATGTTTTAAACATTTAGATTTCATTGAAAATTGAAAATTGTCTTGCGACATGGTATTGGCAATTGCTCATTTTTTTTAGTATAATCTAACAAGCGAGGTTTGTCTATGGCACTAAAATGTTTTAATTGCAAAAAAGGCGTAATGTATGGGCACAAAGTATCCCATGCAAAAAATAGAACAAGAAGGATTTTTAAACCCAATTTGCACTTTGCAAGAATTAAAGTTGATGGTACAATAAAGAAGAGAGTTAGGTTGTGTACGAAGTGCTTGAGAAGATTTAAGAAAGAAATACCAGAAATACAAGTTAAGGAATCTATTTCTGTTGTCCCAGCAATTTCTCAATCCAGTTTATAGAATCAGGATAACCTCTTTTAAAAGTCTCAATATCAACTGGTTTTTTTCCTTCAATTTGCACGAGAGCATTTGGGTAAAATTTAATTATTTTGCTTTTCCATCTAGTCCAAACATTAGGCCATGGATAATATGCCCTTGTCATTCTATCGAGGTATTCTTTAGATTGTGAATTGTTAGGGTCAATATATCCGTCTTGGCGAGTAAGAGATTTGGTAAAAGTGGCTTGGGGATTATCTTGTTCATAAGGAGTAATTTTTCCCTTTACATACAGTTTGATAGTTCGGACTATCAAACTGCTACCTAGTCGAAAAAGCCGTTCGTAAAGAGATTCACTTGTATCGTTTTCAAGAATCGGTTCGTGAGATTGCGCTAATATTGGTCCATGATCTACCTCTTCATCAAGTTTAATAATAGTAATTCCAGTGGTTTTATCGCCATTTAGAATTGCAGCCTGTACTGGGCTAGGGCCGCGGTATTTTGGGAGAAGAGAAGGGTGGATATTGATTATTCCTTTGGGAAAAAGATTTAAGATCCGTAGAGGAATAATAGCTCCAAACGAAGCAAGGGCAGCAATGTCTGCATTTATCTTCTTTAGTCTATCGATTATCCTTTTGTCTCTAAAGTCTATCACTACATAGTAGTATACTTTGGACTTAAGGCAATACGATGGTATTGGGTCGGTTGGGAGCTTTTCGGTGGTTACCACTAGGGCAAGGTCGAAGTTTTTTTTAAGAACCTCAATGATTGGAATTACAAATCTTGACGAGCCAAAAAAAACAACTTTAAGTTTCTGCATAGACTCCACGATATTCTTGGGGAAGGCAGTCGGCAATACGATAATTTTTTTATATCTCTATTTCCTCAAAAACATCATCATTTTTTTCGTCTTTGTGGGATTTATATAATTTGCCTTTTTGCTCCAAAACCATTTTTGGGAAAAGAATTCCATCCAGATGATCCATTTCGTGTTGGATGATTGTTGCGATAAATAGAGTAAATTTACGATTATGTGGTTTTCCTTTTTCATCTTCGTAATTCAGTATTAATTCTTTTTGTCGCTGAATTTCTCCCCAGATGGCAGGAAGAGACAGACAGCCTTCAAGCATTTTATTTTCCGAGATACCACTTTTTGCTTTAGCCTTTTTTGTTTTACTTGATTGAATGACTTGTTGATTTTTCTCCTCCGATATATAGATGATTTTAGGGTTGATAAAAACCTGGGGTTGTGATTTATTCGTAGACTTGACGATAAATATTCTTAGAGATTTTCCTATTTGAGGCGCTGCGAGGCCAACGCCAATAGGATCTCTCGCAGCGGCTAAAGACTCTTTCATGTCGCCAATAAGTTTTACAATATTCTTATCTATTTTTGAAACTTGTTTTGTAGGCTTAGACAAGATGGAATTAGGCGCTGTTACAATCTTTAACACAAATCAATTATAGCACAGTTTTTATTTTTTCTCCCAACTTTTTAGAGCGTCTTTTGCGTTGGAATTGTTTGGGAAGTGGGCTATAATGTATTGCATCTCTCCAACTGCTTTTTGTTGGTAGTCTTGATTCACAACTTTACTCTTTTCATCAACCGCGTCCTCACGATAAAAAAGACCTAGCGCAAAGTGAGCATCTTGATAATTTGGCTTAAGTTTTATTGTATTTTCCAGAGCCTCGATTCCTTTTTTAATGTCATTATTTTGTCCATACAAAACTCCAAGATTATAAGAAGTACTAGCATCGTTTGGCGCAAGTTCTGCTGCTTTTTCGATTGATTGTAGGGCGTGTGGCAGATATTGCGTATCAATTTGAGAAAGAGTGTAAAATATTTTAGTTCGCGTTTTCCAGAAAACAACATTATTTTCATGATTAGAGGTTAGTTGGTCGCTTGTGTCTATTGCTTCTTGTGCAAGAGCATTAGCTTTAGCTTTTAACTCTTCTTTGTTTCCCCCTGAATCTTTTTGACTAAGCAGTGCAACTGCCAATGCAGCATCATTTGCGGAAAGTGCGTCTTTAAAAACTGGTTCCCCTCTCTGTTCTACCGCTTTATGAAGATGAGTATATGCGTTTAAATAGTCTCCTGTTCTATTTAGATCGTATCCATAGGTATAGCTTTTGTCTGCGGCCCAGAAACGGAAAAGCTTAAATATTAAGTATAAAGCTATAACAAGGATTGCAGAAATTACGACCAAATGCATTATGGATATTTTCTGTGTATTTCCCAGGGTGTTTATGGGTTTTTCCCTGTTGCTAGCAAGAATTAGAATCTTCGTAGGATCTAGAGCTCCTTGAAGAGCAAAAACAAAAGCAGGAATCATAAATAGATAAATATTAGTAATTACAACAGAAAAGCCGAAAAAGTTGGTAATAAGGATAGATATGTAGCTTGCTAAAAGCGCAACGTTCAAAGTTAAAAGCGCAAAGTGACTTTTGTCATTCTGATCAGGCAAAGCCTGATCAGTTTTGAATTGTTTTAAGCATAAGAATAGAAACCATCCAATCATCAAAAGATATGTACAAAGACCAAATGCTCCAGTTGTTGCTAAATAATTTAGATACTCATTGTGGGCTTTGTTATACAAGAAATTCCATTCAGAAGTAAGATTATGAGCAGCTGGTTTATATTTATAATAGGCAAAAGCAAATGTTTCAACTCCAGTGCCAAAAAGTGGGTGATGTTTCCAGATATTCATTGCCCCGGTCCAAACTATCGAGCGAATCTCACCAGAATCTGTTCCACCAAGTTCTCCTGAGTATTGTTGAGGCTGTTGAGTCTTGCTTTCTGTTGTATTCGTTGGATTTTCGATTTTGTTTTTTGTAACTTGAGCTTTTATTCCTTCAAACGTAAATTTACTAATTTGCGAAAACGGAGTTCCTATAAAAAAGGTAATAGAAACAAATACGATAAATACTACCAATACATGCCAATATTTCAATAATGATTTCTTGCCATTCGTCCACAAATATAAAATAAAAAATAGAGCAAGGGTAAACCAATTAGCAATAATTCCAGAACGAGCGCGAGTGAAGAGAAGATCTACATAGAAAAGTATCAAAAGCAAGAAAGGCATCAAGAGCATAAGAGGGTTTCTGTTCTTATTGGAGTTCATAAAAACAACCGACGCAATAGTTATTGGTATTAAAATGGCAAGGTATGCTGCTAGCCAATCAGGTTGTCCAAGGGTAGAAAAAATGCGGACTCTGGGCTGGAAGTCTTCTGTCCAGCAAGAAACATCGAATGTACGTCTAAACATAAAGCAAGTTGGATCATGGCCAAAATGAGAAGGAAGACCCCATAAAGCAACTACAAGTCCAGAAAAAAGGCTTACAAAAAGAGACTTTTTTATTACGGGAACAGCATTAATTGAGAAATTTGAAACAAAGGCATAATAGAGAAATATGTAGGTGATAATAGAAAGCAAACCGCCGTTAAATCTGGAGTAATAGCCCCAAATAGAAACATACATATCCCAAGAAAAAATAGTTGCAATAAACTGAGACAGTAAAAAAAGAAAAATGGGAATATCTAAGGGCGTATGCTTAATCCATATTCTTTTTTCAAGAATCATTTTGGTAAACCAAGCTGCAGCAATAATTGAAGCTAAACCAAAAGTAAGCCACATTTTGTTAAACTCAAAAAGCTCTGAAGTATCCCCGGCAATAACAAGAGGAATAAGTAAAAAGAGGGCATAGAAGGAGTATTCAATAATGCGAGCACAAATCTTAATAATTGTCATTAGTATTTAGGATTTTATTTATATTAATGTACCATATTGGCAAAGTTGAGGCAAGGTGATATGATGTGAGAAATTATGTTTGATAAATTTTTTTCTCTTTTTTCACACGACATAGGAATTGATCTTGGTACTGCGAATACCTTAATATGGGTAAAAGATAAGGGTATTGTAATAAGAGAGCCATCGGTTATTGCAATGCACAAAAAAACCAAAAAAATTATCGCAATTGGTAGTGAAGCAAAGAAAATGATTGGTAAAACCCCATCTTCGATTACAACTATTAGGCCTTTGAGGGGTGGTGTTATTTCGGATTTTGATGCAACTTCCAGTATGATTTCTCATTATATACAAAAAGTTCATGAAGTTGGAAATATTTTACCAGTTGCTTGGTCTAGACCAAAAGTTGTTATTGGAATTCCATCGTCTGTTACCGAAGTTGAAAGACGAGCGGTATGGGAAGCAGCAATTGACGCTGGAGCAAGAGAGGCATTTTTAATAGAAGAGCCAATGGCCGCAGCAATTGGAGAAAAAGTATCGGTTTTTCAACCGACCGGAATTATGATTGTTGACATTGGAGGCGGAACAAGCGAAATTGCAGTGATATCATTAGGAGGGATTGTAGTGAGTAAATCTTTAAAGCTTGCTGGAGATGATATGGATAAAGCACTCATGCATTACATAAGGCTTAGATACGGTCTTATTATTGGAGAAAAAACAGCAGAGGATTTAAAAATTAAGATTGGAAGCGCGTACGAAAGAAATTCAAAGTTTAAAGTGAAATCCTTCGGTAAACTCAGGATTGACCCTGAGCAAAATCGAATGGGTCAAAGTGAAAAGTTAAATAATAAAGATCAGTCATCGGCAAGCCAGAAAGAAAATACAGGAGATAAAATGGCGGTTGTAAGGGGGAGAGATATAGAGACTGGTTTGCCGAGAAGTCTTAGAACCTCGGAAGTCGAGATACGAGAAGCATTGGCGCCAATTCTTGAACAAATAATTGAAGCAATTGTGGCTACTCTTCAAGATTCTCCTCCAGAATTAACAAGCGATATTTTAGAGCGTGGAATTTTGCTAACTGGTGGAGGATCTTTGCTCACAGGGCTTGACCAATTGATAATTGAGAGGACGCATATTCCAGTTAATCAATCTTTAGATCCGCTAACTTCTGTTATTAGGGGAACAGGTAAAGTCTTAGAAGACCTAGAGTTGCTCAAGCGCGTAAAAGTTACCGGCGGATTGCAATAGCCCCAATGAAATCTACTACCATAAGCTTGCATAGATCTAATAAACTTATTAGAATGGGTTCATGCGACAGAGAGAGCGTTTTTTCTTCGTCTTTTTTATCTTTATTTTTGTTAGTCTAATAATCTTGCTACTTTCTCTTGGAGGGCACCTTAAAATTGCATCCCTACTTTTAGAAAAAATAGCATCTCCCGTTGGTAGCGTAGTGTATTCTGTGTTTCATAAATTACCTTTTGTTTCGGAAGATCAACAAACAAAAAAACTTACAGATAAAAATCTGAGCGTTGTTGTTCAACTTTCCGAAATACAAAAACTTAAAAAAGAAAACTCTGCTCTTCGCGATCAATTCCAAACATCAGAGCCCAAAAGTTATTCACTTTTGCCTGCAAGTATAATCGGTGCACCTAGTTTTATTCCAGGCGTCACAACGCCCACTAACTTTATTGTGGACAAAGGCCAACAGGACAAGGTAAAAATTGGACATGCAGTCCTATTTAAAAATAACTTAGTTGGTAAGATTATTGAGACCTCTTCTAATTTATCAAAAGTAGAACTTATTGTTAATAATAATTCTTTACTTACTGCAAAAACCCAAGAGGGTGCAGTTGGGGTAATTAAGGGGGACGGTAGAGGAATGACATTAGATAATGTTTTACTTTCCGAGAATATTAAAGTTGGTGATTTAGTTACAACTAAAGGAGACATAATTTTTAATGGACTTGGTTACCCGCAGGATCTTATTGTTGGTAAAATAATGTCTGTTGATAAAAATCCAAGTAGCCTTTTTCAAAAAGCCCGCGTCGAGAGTTTTGTTAATCTTAATAAGCTTTATATGGTTTTTATTATTATGAATGAATAAATTAACCTTTTTCCTACTTATTACTTTTGCAATTTTATTTGAGGGTACAATTACATCTATCCCAATTGTACTTGATGTGCTTCTTGTTTTTTATATTCTTAAAAGAAAATCTAGGATATTTATTACAGCTTTTATTTTGGGCATTATTTTAGATGTTTTTATGGTTAGGACTTTGGGTCTAACGAGTATTTTTTTTATTGCTTTTATTTTTGTTGTCTTTCTTTATGAAAGAAAATTTGAAACAGTGACTTATCCTTTTGTTTTTTTCGCGTCATTTTTGGGAGGATTTTTTTATTTGTGGATTTTTAAGTATGATCATATTTTTGTACAGGCCGTAGTTAGTTCTATAATTACCGTTTTATTATTTAAAGGATTAAAGAAATTATGAAGACTGGTATTGCCTTTCCTGATTATATTCAAACTGAAAAACTTAAACGTAATAGTAGACATAATTTTTTTTCCAAAAACTACACAATACGCGCATATTTATTGCCTTTACTTTTATTTCTTGTAATTGCTATTCTTTTTGCAAGACTATTTTTTCTTCAGGTTATAAGAGGAATTTATTACAGATATTTAGCAGATGGCAATAGAATTAGAACTATAATTGTTCGTTCTCCCAGAGGAATCATTTTTGATAGAAGCGGCAAACCTTTGGTTTTTAATATTCCAGGTTTCAGAGAAACAATTAATGGAAAGACTAGAATTATAGATAATACAGAAGCTATATCTCTAATTGCTAAAGGCAAAAAAGACTTGAAAGTAGAGTCATTGCGCTCATACCCTTATAAGGAAATTCTGGCTCATACTTTAGGATATGTTGGACAAATCTCAGAAGATACACTCAAGAAATCAGAATTTATAGATTATAGGGCAGGAGATTTAGTTGGGAAAATAGGTATAGAACAAAAATACGAGAGAGACTTAAAAGGAATAAATGGGAAAAGGTTAGTAGAGGTGGATAGTGTTGGAAAAATTATTAGAAAGCTTGGACAGACAGATGCAACTGCGGGAGATAACATTAGTCTAACTATAGACATAGGACTTCAAAAAGCAGTTTATGCTGCAATGGAGGGTGTAAAAAAAGGAGCAGCTATTGTCTCTGATCCTGCTGGTGAAATATTGGCTTTAGTTTCAAAACCTTCTTTTGATCCAAATTTATTTACGCAAGGAGAAGCTTATACTGTACAACCTGATTCACCTTATGCATCTTTGACACAAGTTTTAGGGGATGAAGAGAATCAGCCACTGATAAATAGAGTGATTGCTGGGATTTATCCGCCTGGATCAACCTTTAAACTAATAGTTGCCGCAGCGGGTTTAGAAAGTAATATTATAGATGAACATTTTCAAGTTGAGGACACAGGGATTCTAAAAATTAGAGAATTTTCTTTTTCGAATTGGTATTTTACCAAATATGGCAAGACCGAAGGAAACGTTAATGTAGTAAAAGCGCTAAAGCGTTCAAACGACACTTTTTTCTATAAGGTTTCCGAAAAGATTGGTGTAGATAAGATTTCGAGTAATGCAGAAAAGTTTGGTGTTGGGAAAAGGTTGGGTATTGACTTAGGGGGGGAAGAGAAAGGTCTTCTGCCAACTGTTTCTTGGAAAGAAAAGACAATAAAAGAGAAGTGGTTTTTAGGCGATACATATCATTATGGAATTGGACAGGGATACGTTTTGACTACTCCACTTCAAGTTAATCTGTGGACATCGGTTATTGCAAATGGTGGCTCGTTATATGAACCGCATCTTCTAAAAAATAAAATATCAAAAATAAAATATCAAAAATTTTTATCAGATAAGACAGTTTCATTGATAAGACAAGGCATGATTGAGAGCTGTAGCCCGGGGGGGGTGGCGTGGCCGTTATTCAAATTAAAAATTAAAAGCGAAGCCACAACCTCATCTGGTTTTAAAAATTATAGAGAGGTGGTTATTGCTTGCAAGACTGGAACTGCAGAGCATGGAGGCGAGAAAGACTTACCTCATGCGTGGATTACTCTTTTTGCCCCAGCGTTTGATCCTCAAATTGTAGTAACGGTTTTGTCAGAAGAAAGCGGCGAGGGCTCAAATGTCGCAGCCCCAATTGCGAAGGAGATTTTGGAGGAGTGGTTTGGGAGATAGCTTATAGTTTTTTTGTCTCTTGACAAAAGTTTTTTTTTTGATACTCTTTTATATAGGCGTAGCTAAATGAATAAAGAAACAAAGTCAGACCCAATAAAAGTTCTTGTAACGATACTTTTTCTCGTTTTTGCAGCTCCGATTGGATTTTTCATGATGATATTTTGGACCAAGTGGAATATTTGGGTAAAAATTTTAATTTCAATATTTTGGGTTCCGCTAGCGTCAATAGGATTTACCTCCATAATGCTTGCTTTAATTAAAACTTAAATCTCCATAATTTTCGGCTATGATCCCAAGTTTCGTACATGAAATTGTTTGCATTTAACTATTGACAGGGATCGCGGGAGGATAGAATTAGTTAAATGGTTCGTTTATCAAAATTATAATAACAAAATTTTTATTAATTAACCCTTGACAATTTTTTTATGCGATCGCAATAATTAGTTGTATGATTAGCATGGGAAACTAATATGAGAAAAAGAGTGGTGATTGGAGGGTTAACGAAAGCATTGCTGGTAACATTGGGCACGGGGGTTGTTATAGGAACAGCGCTTGCATTTCCTGGAGCATGTCTTTTATACAAGGAGTTTAAGAAAAAGCAATGGGAGGATGCAAAAAAGCGGGGATTGTTAAAATCAACAATTAAAAGATTAGAAAAGCAAAAATTGCTTTCTTGGAAGGAAAAAGATGGAGAATTGCAGTTGACGCTTGAGGAAAAAGGAATTAAAAAAGTGCTTAAGTATAAAATTGACCAATTAGCTATTAAAGAAACAAATAGATGGGATGGACTTTTTAGAATTGTAAGTTTTGATATCCCAGAGGACAAGCGCATAGCAAGAGAAATGTTTAGAAAAAAGTTAATAGAACTAGGCTTTCAAAAACTTCAGAAGAGTGTACTTGTTATACGTTTTCGATGCAAAGATGAAATAGACTTTCTACGGCATTCATTAGAAATTGCGCCGTACGTTTTGTATATAGTGGCTAAGGACATCTCTACGGTGGAGAAGAGTTTAGATAGTGGAGTTAAAGATTGACAATTATTAAATGCGATCGCATAAAATAGGTGTATACGTAAATATATAGAAAAACACATGATAAGAGGGGAATGTAGGAAGAGTTGCGTGTGGTAGAATGGTAAAGTTGTCAAGAAAAGTTTAGAACATATATTTATGTACTTAATATGAAAGAAAATTATGTTCTTTTAGGAGGATGGTCAAGGGTTGATAGCTCGTATCAAAAAATTGTTCAAATGACTCCAGATAACTCTGAATTTATTGTTATCTCTCACGACCTTATTATTCCTGATAAACAAATTCCCTCACTTGATAAGATAAATAAAAATATTTTAAAAGAAATAAAAAGACGAAGTCTATCTTCATTTATGCTTATTGGACATTCATTGGGAGGTGGCATTGCTATTTCTTTTGTTGCTAGTTATCCAAAATATGTAAAAAAACTTATTCTCATTGATTCCGAAGGAATACCACAGAAAAGAAGTTTGCTTTTAGTTTTATTTTATCTGCTTTATGACAATATTTTTATTCATGGTTTAGAGAAAGCGCAAGAAAACATCAGGGCATTATATAGAGTTATTCGAAAATGCAGAACTTATTTAGCTCTTGCGCGCTATGCTGACAGCTTGGATCTGGGTTATGAAGCGCAAAAAATAAACTTGCCGACGATTATTATATGGGGAGAAAAGGACAGGGTAACGCCTATTGATAGTGGAAAAGAGCTGCATAGGCTAATACGGAATTCGAAACTAAAAATACTACAGGGAATGGGTCATGATTGGATTCTCCATTATCCACAGGGGTTGTGGGAGAATATATATGGCTGAAAGGGATTATTGGCTTGGGTTTTCGGTGTTTTCGGGGATTGGACCGATTAAGTTCAAAAAACTTCTTGAGCAGTTTAATAGCGCAAAAGATGCGTGGAATGCATCGGTTTTAGATTTATCAGAAGTGATCGGGGAAAAGTTAGCGGAAAAGTTCGATAAGTACCGTGACGCATTTTCAGTTTCTAATTATGCAAGGAGATTCCTTAACGAAGGAGTATCCTTTTTGATTTTAACAGATAAAGATTATCCAAAGCTTTTATCGCAAATAAAAAACCCACCATTTGTGTTATATACTCGTGGTAATTTTGATTTCAACCTGCTAGAGCATCAAAATACTATTGCTGTTGTTGGATCAAGAAAAACTACACAGTACGGTCGGGAAGTTACAAAAATTTTAGTAGAAGAATTGGCAAGCGCTGGTTTTACAATTGTATCTGGACTTGCAATTGGAGTGGATGCTATTTCGCATAAGACTGCAATTGATAACAACGTAAAAACAATTGCAGTTTTAGGATGTGGCGTTGACTGCTGCTACCCTTTAGCTAATAAGAATATATATAATAGTATAGTTCAAGGAAGTGGCGCTGTAATATCGGAAGTGCCTCTTGGTTTTGCGCCATCTCGCGGATCATTTCCAGCAAGAAATCGTATAATAGCTGGACTTTCTTTGGGAGTTTTGGTAACAGAAGGAGCAGAAGATAGCGGATCTTTAATTACCGCAGGTTATGCAGTAAAGTTTGGCCATCCAGTTTTTGCAGTGCCAGGGCCAATTACATCTAGTCTTTCGAAAGGTCCATATAAGTTGCTTGAAAGAGGAGCAAAGATAGTTACGAAAGTAGAAGATATTATTAATGAGTTGGGCATCATGGGTATTAAGAGTGTCACAAGTGCCACAGGGAGAAGGGGCACTGCGAATATCAAAGGGGAAAATAAAGGGGAAAACATGATTCTTGAGATTTTGCAAAATGAGCCTTTGCATTTTGATGAGATTCTAAGACGGACTGGTTTGCAATCTTCAAGAATTGGCAGTATCCTTTCTGTTATGGAAGTAAAAGGAATGGTTAGGAGTTTGGAAGGAGGGGGATTTGAGATTTGTAGATAGATGTTTTTTATGAAATTAGTTATTGTAGAGTCACCAACCAAGGCTCGGACAATCTCTCGCTTTTTGGGAAAAGAATATAAGATTAAGTTTTCTATGGGGCACGTTATGGATCTGCCAAAAAGTACGTTAGGGGTAGATTTAGAGAATAACTTTAAGCCAATATTTGAGCTTGTAGGAGATAAGAAAAAAATAATTGCCGATTTAAAACAAAGTGCCAAATCTGCAGAGAGAATTATCCTGGCGACAGATCCCGATAGAGAAGGAGAAGCAATCGCCTCGCATGTCAAAGACATGCTCGGCTCAAATTCAATCCGCCAAAGTGGCGGACAAAATTCAAAATTCACTAGGATTGTTTTTCACGAGATTACCAAAGAAGCGATTGAGGAGGCGTTGAAAAACCCAAGAGCGATAGATGTTCGCTTGGTAGACGCTCAAACAGGAAGAAGAGTTCTAGATAGATTGGTGGGCTACAAACTGTCTCCTTTGCTTTGGAGAAAGGTAAGACGTGGTTTGTCTGCAGGGCGAGTTCAGTCGGTGGCTTTAAGACTTATTGTAGAAAGAGAAAGGGAGATTGAAAACTTTAAAAAAGATCCCTATTTTACTATAACAGCCTTCGTTAAAAAGGGAAATATTGAGAATATTCCTTTCGAGCTAATTGAAATTGACAACGAAAAAATAGAGATTCAGAATAAAATTAAACTATACGATGGGGAATACAAATTTGCAAAAACAACTATTGAAAAAGAGCAAGATGCGCAAAGAATTCTTGACGATCTTAATAACAAACCCTTCACTGTTTTAGATGTTCTTACCAAAGAAACTCGTCGTACACCTCCGCCTCCCTATACAACTTCAACTCTTCAGCAAGATGCCGCAAGAAGATTAGGGCTTAACGGAAGAAGAGCAATGAGTTTGGCGCAAAAGTTGTATGAAGAGGGCTATATTACGTATCATAGAACCGATTCAGTATCTATTTCATCTTCTGCAATGAATTCTTTAATAAATTTTATTAAAAAAGAATATGGTGAAAAATATGTTCCTCCTAAGCCCCGATTTTATACGACTCGTCAGAAACTAGCGCAAGAAGCTCATGAAGCAATACGCCCGACAAAAATTCAGAATTCAGAATTCATAATTCAGAATGAGCTAGGAAGGGATTATGGGAAATTATATGGACTTATTTGGAGGAGGGCGGTGGCGAGCCAAATGACAGATGCGATTACGCAGTCAACTACGGTTTTTGCGGATGCGAAAGGAGAAAGAAACTTTAGATTCAGAGCTAATGGATCAGTTCTAATTTTTGATGGATTTCTAAAAGTTAATCCTCAAGCATTGCAGGATAATAAACTTCCTGAATTTCAAAAGGCAGAAGTTTTACGCCCAACAAGAATTGAAAAAGTGTTTCATAAAACTTTGCCTCCGTCTCGATACAACGATGCCTCCTTAATAAAATCTCTTGAAGAAGAGGGCATTGGCAGACCTTCTACGTATGCAACTATTGTTTCAACAATTGAGGCGCGATCGTATATCGATCGAGAACAAGGTAAATTTATTCCGACTTCTGTCGGAATTGCGGTTAACGATTTTTTAGTAGCAAATTTTTCAACCATTGATGATATTCCATTTACTGCGTTTATGGAAGATGAGCTAGATAATATTGCCCATGGCAAAAAAGATTGGCGTCCAATGATTAAAGAATTTTATATGCCTTTTGAGAAGAAATTGGAAGAAGTGCAAAATGCAGATCGAGTTAAAATTGCCGTTGAAGAAACAAATGAAAAATGTCCAGAGTGCGGGTCGCCCTTAGTAGTCAGAACTGGTCGTTTTGGAAAATTTTTAGCTTGTTCAAAATTTCCTAAGTGTAAATTCACAAAGCCGTTTGTTCAAGAGACCAGTTTTTTATGCCCAAAAGATAGAGCAAAAATAGTGATCAAAAAGACAAGAAAAGGTCGCAAATTCTATGGTTGCTCCAATTACCCCGCCTGCACATTTGCGGCTTGGAGGTTAGAAAACATTAAGAAAGAAATATCTGCTTAAGAAGTTTGACTTGTTGCCTGAGCGAAGCGATGGCGGGCAGGCCCAAATGTGACTTTGCTGTGTGGAGACTGAAAGATATTACTGCATCTTAGTTTCGTTTAACAATTCGTATATGTCTTTAGACATAAGAGACATTTGTTCGTTAGTTAATCCAACATCTTGGGTTTTGCTCATGTATACAAGAATGTAATTAGCTTTTGGTGTATAAAATACGCCAGCGTCGTGAGAGTAGTTTTCGAATTCGCCGGTTTTGTTGTGTGCGTAAATATTAGGCGGTAAGTATTTGGGAAGTTTTGATATTTTTTTCTGATTCGAAAGAAGATTTAATAAATAGCTGCTTTGATCATCGCTTACTTTAATGGAAACCGCAATGTCTTCAAACAGAAGCGCAACATTTTTTATATTTATTTGTAAATTTTCACTAAATGTAAAATCAATTCCAAGCTTTTGTCTCATTGCCTCTCCTATCTCTTTCCATCCATATTTTTGGGCTAATAGTTGAGCGTATTCGTTATTGCTTTCGGTTATTATCTTATTCAAGCCAGTCCCAAGCGTTGCGCTAGAAGTCCCAATTTTTGTATCTAAGGTTATTTTCCCATTTTTTATTTCATCAAGAATAAAGATTGTTAAGATTACCTTATACAAACTTGCCATATAATATTTTCTATCTTGATCTACAACAATAGATTCATTAGTTGTGAGATTTTTGTAGTAAACGCTAAGATCGCCATTTACTTTCTTAGCATAATCATAAATTATGCCTGCTATCTGGATATTTTTTGAATCTGGATCTTTTGCCAAAATAATTAATTGTCGAAGATTTTTTGTTTGCTCTTTGTAAGATCCATATTGTTGCTTAAGTTTTGCATAATCATCTTTTATGCCCAAAATGGCTTTTTTGTATTGTTGCAGCTGCTCGGTTCTGTCATATATTAAGTAATAGAATACAATAACTGTAATTACTGTGATAATAGTTACAAAAACCTTAAAAAATTTCTTCATTAAACTTATTGTAGAATAATTAAAAGACAATATAAATAGAGAGAAAAGGTATCAAAAGATTGCAAATCTTACTAAGTGAATTTGCCTACAGTGAGTCTAGTCGAATCTGAAGGTGGAGAGGATTTGGTCGAAAATATTTTTAGGAACATCGTAGCCAGTATTCCCAATGTAAATTGTAGTGTTATTCTTTCGTAAAAATGCTAGCACCCAAAGAGCTTTTTTTGGATACCCTGGTCCATCGGCAGTAATTAATATTCCATTTTGGATAAGTTCTTTTTTAATATTAGAGAACGCAGTGCTAGGAATATATGAATTAATGAAATCGTTATATTCAGTGTTACTCTTTTCACTAATATCAATACTCATAGATATATTAGCATCTCTTAAATCAGCTATGTTGACAGGAGGACCCAAGGCGCCGTTTGTTTTAACAATGTAATTAGGAGGATATTTGAATGAGACTTTTCCAAACATATACGTTTTCCAATTAGCAGTGTCTTCTGGCGTTGGGGTTGTGGGTTTGCTTAGAGCCGCTACCGGGAGGTGGTTGTTTTGTTTTTTGAGAAGATCAATTGTTTCTTGGTATGTTATTCCAAGACCAAAGCCAATAATCATAACGGTCACCAAAACAATCACTGCGACAATTCTAGATACATGAGTAACTGTTGTTAGCTCTTTTGGAAGCGTCATACTTTTATATTATGAGTATTTCATTAAAAAAGAGGTTTGTCAAATTTAAAATACCTTAGCAAGAACTACTACGAGAATAAGGAGTAGGACTTGGGTGATAATTCCCCACGGTTTATCCAAGCGAGTATTAAAGGCTTTTTGAAGCTTATGTATTCCTACAAAAGGCTGAATTTTAATCTTAAAAAATACATACGGTGCAGTTATCCAGTCGGGCAATTGCGAAACAACAATTATAAAAAAGGCATAATTCAAGTTTGTTTGTGGAAAAAGTACAAATATTAAAATATAGGAGAGAATAAAACTTATGGCTACGTCAAAAAGACTTTCTATAAGAAATCTTTTTTTACTTTTTTCTCTATGATGAGTAGCAGTATCCCAGTGAGGAAACACGTCCGCTAGAAAGTGAGATGTAATAGCAATAGGTACTGCTAGGACAGGATTTCCAATTTTTGCTGCAATAACTGTTCCTAATACCGCGTGTGCAGTTGCCGTCATACTTAGAATACCTAAGTGGCCCTGATCTCGTCGCACATTCGACTTTGCTCAGTGCGATACTGAGTTCACCGAATGTATCGAAGGGTCATAGAAAATATAATAGTAGCATAAGCACTTGTGTGTTACAACCCAAAACTTTTGAAAGTATTTCAGTTCTTCCCAACAGATTTGTCATTGCGAGCGTAGCGAAGCCAAGCACCAGACGGTGCTTGGCGAAGCAATCCCCGATCTAGTCGGGGATCGCCACGGCTACGGCGTCCCCTCGCGATGACAAGTTACTGGTAACAACTGAATACTTACAAATTCTTGATACTTGACATTTATTCAAAAAAGACTAAATAATAGATTATGAGCAAGAAAGCAATATTTTGTACAAGCCTAAGTACAGCACTAATTTTGTTTTTGGCTTTTTCAAATCCAGCTTCCTCCTACCACCAAAGACAAGTTTTAGGAGATAGCAAGGTTGCGAATATTCAACTTCCTCCAACAACTGAGGGTCCAGGCTTAGTGCTTCCAGATAGTCCACTCTTCTTTTTAGATGAAATTAAACAAAGTATTCGTCTTATGTTTGCCTTTACTCCTGAGGCGAAAGCTAAAATACATAACTCGATTGCTGGAGAACGATTAGCAGAGTTAAGGATCATGTTGAATAAAAATAGTAAAGATGGAGTAGCAAAATCACTAAAAGGAGCAAGGGAGAATTTTGAAAAGGTTTCTTTAAGTATAGAGGAGGCAAGGCTTAGTGGACGCGATATTCATAAAACCGCAAAAGATATAAACGATAATATAAAAGCAAAGCAAAAGGCACTAGACGAGGTTGTAAAGGATATTGAGACCGAACTTAAATCAGAATTTGAAGAAATTGATGAAATGCTTTTAGAAACAAAAGTTAGCGTTGAGGATGCACTTCCAGAGGATGAACTTGAAAACGAAATTGAAGATGATTTAAATAGAAAAATTGAACATAAAATTAGAGATGCGGATAGATCGGTAAAAGAACTTAACGAAGTATTGCATGAACTGGATAAACGAGCGAGAGAAGAAGCCAGAAAAGCTTTCAAAAGGCGAGAAGAAGCTCTTAAAAAAGCACTAGAAGAAAAAAATGAAGCTTTAAGAAAAGGTGCAGAAAGACTTTTTGAGAATGAGAAGAAAAAACAAGAGAAACTAATGCATGCAAAAGAAAAAGCTCAAGAGCAGGCGAGGCATGCTATTGAAAAAGCCCAAGAAGCAGTTCAGGGAGTTAAGAGAGTACAAGAGGTAGTCAAGGAAATAAAAAATACATCAAGTTCAGCAGAAAGTTCTAGTTCGTCATCTAATTCAACTGGCTCTGGTTCTTCGGAAAGCAAAAGCTCAGAGAGTGGCAGTAGCGGGTCAGGTGGTTCTGGCGATAGTGGCAAAAGCGGGAAAGATTAATCTTCGATTTTAAGACCTCATTGTTATTGACCATAAGATTTTATTGTGTTATATTGCCCTAACTTGGATATGAATATACTAGAGAGAAGAATACGTCATTTTAGAGATAAAGATCAAACATCAGGCGAGGGGGCAGAGCAAAAAGCAAAAGCAGAACTGCAGTCTTTTCTTAATATTAACTATCGTGTAGTGGGGGCAATGAGAGCCCGCAACCAAAGTGGGGGTAAGGGATTCAATATTGATCCGCAAGAATTAGGAAGACTTGAAGAGTATATTGAGAAAGAATCGAGTGGTCGTATGCATTGGTCTGATGGCATACTTTGTGAGATAAGCGACTTTGGAGAAGTGTTTGAGCATGAAACCCTAAGTTTTGGGTCAGAACCACTTGCGGAAGGTATACAAGCAGTAAGAGGTTTTCATTTCAGATTTAAACTCGAAGGAAAGAATTTTGAGTGCGTAGATCTTGACGCTGGTGAATCGCGAAAATATTTTGATCAAAAAGATTCCGATGGCAAAAGAAAATTTATTAGAAGATTTGCAGAACGAAGAAGGAGCTCTACCATTTATATGGGTGATCCAGAAAAGCTTCCTTTTGCTTTTACTGCATTTATCACGGATGTTGGGGGAAAATTTGTTATAGAAGATGTAGTTTCTTATCGAGATACAAACTCTTACCGTAGGTAGTTAGAATTTGTTTTCGGTTCGATAGTTCGAACTATCGAACTATAAACTATAACATATTCCGTCTTATTTTTCTTCTAAACACTTCTTTTCCAGCTCTTTGCTTACTTTCAAATGCTGCGCTTCCATAACGTTTTGGTGGAGATAGTTGAATAAGTATTTCTTCGATCTTGTCGACGAATGCTTCTCTTCTTTGTGACTGTAATATTTTTTCAACAACCTTTCTATAGCCAGTCTTACCGTATTTTAGGCAATAAGATACGCGCATTATGGTTGGTCTGGAGACTTTTAACGTATCATCTATGTCGTCATAAGTATAGCCCTTAGATAAAAGTATTGCGATTGCTAGACGCTTTACTACCATAATTCTTTCGGTCGGAGAGAGAAGATCTTCAAGGAAATCTAATACATCCTGCGGATCTCTAAGTTCAATAATTGTCTTAATGAATAATTCAAAAATGTACTTTTCTAGATCTTTGTTTAGTATCCTTCTTGATACTTTAGTCATATAGTTCATTAGTTTGAACTATTGAACCGAAGAAGTCAAGACCCACGATTATCAAATTTTATTGTAACTTGTAAATAGGAGTATAATTTAGTAAGATTCGGGCATGATAAAACTTGGGGCGAAGGAGCTTCGGACAAGTACGCCTTCGCAAGAAGACCTAAAAAAAATTAAGAAAAATCCAATATACATTATTCTTGATAATGTTTTGGATACTTACAATGTTGGTGCGATTTTTCGACTGGCAGACGCAGTGGCAGCAGAAAAAGTAATTCTTTGCGGAGAGACAGAAACTCCACCTAGCTCGCGCATTAAAAAAGCTTCGATTAATACCACTGAATGGGTGACTTGGAGCTATGCTCCGACTGCGGTCGAAGCAATTCAAAATTTGAGCAAAGAGTTCTCGACTTCGGGACGCACCAGACGGTGCGTTCCTTCGCTCGAACAATATTCTTCGAGTGAGTCCCGACTTGTCGGGACGAATCGAGAAGTTCAAAAGCTGCAGGTGGTTGCGATTGAGCAGAGCGAGAGGAGTATTCCTTATGATAAAACAGATTATAAATTTCCAATTGCATTGGTTGTTGGACATGAGAGCGAAGGAGTTTCTAAAGAGGTTTTAGAAATGGCAGATCAAATAGTTGAGATTCCCATGTGGGGAGTAAATAGGTCGCTTAATGTTATGGTTTCTTTGGGAATTATTTTGTATGAGTCAATGAAGCAGAATAAATAAGCTACATAGAATTTGACACGGATTTTTGTTTGTATTAAATTGTATTTATGGATAAGATGCCGCAAATTTCAAAAGACGCACAAGATGCTAACAGTACTCCAAAAGAACCTAGAACAATAAGAAAGATCTTTAATGTCAGCTCTTGGTTTGTCTTTGTTGCTCTTTTACCATTTACAATTTTATTTTTGTTGTCTCAAAATAGCATTCCGGGAGATTTGTTTTATCCAATAAAGCGGGGAATGGAAAATGTTGTTCTTGCAGCAGCGTTTGTAAGCCCTGCGACAAGAGCTGCTTTCAGAACAGACTTAACTACTGAACGATTTGATGAAGCAGAGAAACTTTTGTTAGCCCGTTCTGACATTAAGGGACTTAAAGAATTTGTTAGAGAAATTCAGGCTGCTCAGACTGAGGTTTCGGCAATATCAGATACTGTAAAAAAACAAGACTTGCAGGAAAAAATTCAAACATCAGTTATAGAATACCAGAAAAGACTTAATGTAGTAAAAGTGCAATTGGCAACACGGGAGCAGACTACTCAAGTAGCATTTGCTCCTACAGTAACGCCAACGCAAGCGGCCCAGAGCGGAAGGCAAAACTCTCAACCTACTTCTTCACAAATAGAACCGACAACTTTGCCTCTCCCAACCAGTACTCCTGTTCCTGTCCCAAGCCTTAAAGTAGAACAACCGCCGATTCCAACAAATACTCCGGTACCCCTTCCAACTCCAACACCGCGACCTATAAAACGGTCCAAATCACCCACTCCTACACTAATTAGAGAAGATACTGTTTTAACTACAACTCCCATTCTTCCAACAAATGCTTCTACTCAAGTTCCAACCTCAACTCCAACACAAACTTTAACACCAACTCCTGCATTACTACTCACTGGTGGGGAGGAGACTATTGAGATAGTGGGCAAAGTACAGGAGTATCTTGATTGTTTGCAAACTACGCCAGCACCGCACAGCGAGTGTATACCTCCAGAAATTGGCGCGACAAGCTTTAATTTTGTAGATGAATCAGAAAGAAGGCAAAGCGAAGCAGAATCAGAACGAGATGAAGGACGAGAGGAGAAAAAAGGAGAAAAAAGGAGAAAAGAAAAGAAGAATCAGGAGTCGCCTAAACAAGAAAATGAAAATACCGAGAACAGAACAAACACACATTGACAAGTGGGTAAAAATGTTTATAATGTTTGTAGTTATGATTGGCTCTTTGAAAACTTAAAATTCAGGATTACTTCCAAATTTAGGAGTTTCAATACTTTGTATTTCAACTTCTCAATCAGGAAGTGGTAGGAATTTTTTGTACGTTCGATAATACTCAGTACAAAAATGCTGAGCGAAGTCGAATGTATTTGTGAGAGTTTGATCCTGGCTCAGGATGAACGCTGGCGGCGTGCCTTAGGCATGCAAGTCGAACGGTACTAAGAGCAATCGAAGTACAGTGGCGGACGGGTGAGTAACGCGTAGGAATCTACCCCTTAATGGGGAATAGCTAGCCGAAAGGTTAGGTAATACCCCGTAGTCTCGCAAGAGTATAGATCGTAACTGATCGTTGAGGGAGGAGCCTGCGTCCTATCAGCTAGTTGGTAGGGTAATGGCCTACCAAGGCAATGACGGGTAGCTGGACTGAGAGGTCGATCAGCCACAACTGCACTGAGACACGGGCAGTACACCTACGGGTGGCAGCAACCAGGAATATTTGGCAATGGACGAAAGTCTGACCAAGCGACGCCGCGTGGAGGATGAAGGCCTATGGGTTGTAAACTCCTTTTGTCCCGACACATGTCGGGAAGAATAAGCCCTTACTAACTACGTGCCAGAAGTCTCGGTAATACGTAGGGGGCTAGCGTTATCCGGATTCATTGGGCGTAAAGTGTGCGTAGGCGTCCCAAAAAGTCGCGCTTTAAATACTAAGGCTCAACCTTAGGAATGGGTGCGATACTGTTGGGATTGAGGATTGGCAGGGATGCTGGAACAGCTAGTGTAGCAGTGAAATGCGTTGATATTAGCTGGAACACCAAAGGCGAAGGCAGGCATCTGTGCTTTTTTCCTGACGCTGAGGCACGAAAGCTAGGGTAGCGAAACAGATTAGATACCTGTGTAGTCCTAGCTGTAAACAATGTTCGCTAGCTCTGGCAGCTTGGCTGCTGGGGTGTAAGCTAACGCGTTAAGCGAACCGCCTGGGGAGTACGGCCGCAAGGCTAAAACTCAAAGGAATTGACGGGGACCCGCACAACCGGTGGAGCGTGTGGTTCAATTCGAGACAAAACGAAAGACCTTACCAGGGATTGACATTTTAGCGTTCTATTTCTAGGAAACTAGAGAAATCCGTAAGGAGGCTAGAACAGGTGCTGCATGGCTGTCGTCAGCTCGTGCCGTGAGGTGTTCCCTTAAGTGGGGAAACGAGCGCAACCCCCATCCAATGTTAAATATTCATTGGAGACTGCCCCAGCTTAGCTGGGGAGGAAGGAGGGGAAGACGTCAAGTCAGCACGGCCCTTATGCCCTGGGCCACACACACACTACAATGGCGAAAAACAACGGGTTGCAAGCCGGTAACGGCAAGCTAATCCCTGAAATTTCGTCTCAGTTCAGATTGGGGTCTGCAACTCGACCCCATGAAGTCGGAATCGGTAGTAATCGCGGATCAGCATGCCGCGGTGAATTCGTTCTCGGGTCTTGTACACACAATAAATGCGCGCCAAGCAGCTTACTAAGCAAGGTGGTTAAAATCCGCCTTATAGCTAAAAAAATTTGGCAGGGACAATACTGGTGACAGATGTCCTAGAGGGCCTGAAGCAAATGGCAGCCTAACAAAAATAGACGTTCGACCTTAATCAGGTGTGTCTAAGGGAAGAACAGATAAAAAGTCTAATTAGGATGCCAGGAATTGTTTAGTAAGTAACCTTGGGAGATCTCTTAAGGATGAAAGTAAATGCTTTAAGAGAAGTCAGCTGTTTCCATAGTAGTCATTGACAGCATAATATTTTTGAATTAAACTTAAAAGTATTACGCTGCGGTGATGAAGGGGGCAACCTAAGTGGTAGATGCAAGTTATATTGTCGGTTTAACAGATGGCGAAGGATGTTTCTACGTTAATCTAACTGAAAGAGACAAAGCCAAAAACCCTAAAGCCCATATCAGAGCGAAGTCGCATTTTTACATAAAACTTCGCGCAGACGATCTTACAGTTTTGGAAAAAGTTAGAAAGTTTTTACGATTTGGTTTCATCTATTTTCAGAAAGAAAAGCGGAAAAATCACTCAGCTTGTTATCGATTTGAGGTTAATTCTAGTGTAGATAAGCTAAAGCTGATTGAGTTTTTCAATAGATATCCTCTTCATAGTCCGAAGAAAAAACGTGATTTTGAAATTTTCTCTCAAATTACAAGAATGATCATCGATAGAGATCATTTTGCACAAGAGGGAATAAACAAAATCCGACAATTAAAATCATCAATGCATCGTTAGGGCTCGCCCGGTGCGGGAAATCCGCTCGCCGGGTGGGAACGGGAAATAACTTTCATTTATCCCAATCCGCCCGTCAAGGCAGCAAAGTCGGAGGTGGCTGAATCCCGATGCAAATCGGGAGAAGCCAAATTCGGCGATGAAGCTTAAGTCGTAACAAGGTATCCCTAGCCGAAGCTGGGGATGGATCACCTCCTTTCTAAATCTTCAAAGAAGATTCTGATGTAAAAGTTAGAATTCTTTTTTGCAGGAGGAAAGAGAGAAGGTACGGCAGACTAGAGGGTAGAAAGTAGAAAATAGAAGGTAGATTTATCTATCTTCAACCTTCGATCTTCTATCATCTAGCTCAAGTACACTCAAGTGGAGTGAATAGCACTTGTCCCGCACCGTCCGGTGCAGGAGAATCCTATTCTTTAGTTTTCCTACCACTTCCTGGTTGTTCTTCAAAGAAGAATTGCTTAACTTAAAAGGAATATTTGATAGATCCATCCGAATTCTGCTTTGCAGAAAGGATGGATTTTTTGTGGCTAGTATGCTAGGATTGATTATCGGCATGGTGGTGAAGTGGTTTAACACGCCTGTCTGCAGAACAGGTATTCGGGGGTTCAAATCCCCCCCGTGCCTCACAGAGGGTCGGTAGTTCACTGGTAGAACGCTTCACTGATAATGAAGAAGTAGATGGTTCGATTCCATCCCGACCCACAATATGTCGCAAGCTGGTGAATCGTTTTTTACCACAGTTGGCTGCATGGATGGGAGGGCGCAGGAAGCGGTTGCGCAGTTTGGTCGGCAGAGATTTGGCGCGCAGTTTCCTGACACTATTACAGAGACGGGGTTGGTTCGGAAGTTAACAAAAGACTCGCCAGATCAGGGCTTGATTGATTCAATTAAAAATAAACTTGACATTTCTTTGGAAAAACATCATTCAAAAGGCATTATTGTTCATGGCCATCAAGAATGCGTTGGAAATCCGGTTAGTGATGACGAGCACAAAGACGACATCCGAAAGTCTGTTCAGAAAATAAAATCACTAATTAAATCTTCGGTTCCGGTTATTGGGGTATTTGTCAAGCGCTCTTCGCAGAATGCTTCCAAATGGGAAATCGAAGAAGTATAATTTTCAGATTCTGGGTACCCGTTCAGGATTTGACAAAATCTTCCTTGTCATTCCCATGAAAACGGGAATCTATATAAATAATATTCTGGATTCCCGCTGGAGTTTACCCCGTAGATTCCCGCTTTCGCGGGAATGACATACGGGGCGGGAATGACATACGGGGCGGGAATGACATTGGAAAGTCCTGAACGGGTACGATTCTGGGTCTTGACATGCACATGTTACATGTGATATATTTTATTTGTTATGCAAAGAACACATATATATTTACCTGAAGAATTAAATAGGGAAATAGATTATATTGCCAGATTAGAGGGCAAGACTAAAGCAGAAGTTACCCGTCGTATATTGGAAGAAGGATTAAAAGTAATTCAACCCCAAAAGTCTGGGTCCGCAAAAGCGCTGTTAGATATCG
>Ga0213870_1000172_pt1 | contig 34514 bp, 33 predicted proteins | sample WICALVC2017_Meta_FD_160119 | JGI IMG/M metagenome (GOLD analysis project Ga0213870, IMG submission 160119) | Freshwater microbial communities from subterranean cave lake in Wind Cave National Park, South Dakota, United States - WICALVC2017 | ecosystem: Environmental > Aquatic > Deep subsurface >...
AAGCGCATCTGTCGCACCTCCTGTAGGACTGCTGTCCGTGTCATGGTGGCCCTCCTGTGAGGCCCCACCTTAAACCGGACAGATCATGTGCTACATAAACCGGACAGATGATGTGCTATCTACACAAATCGTTGGGCGTCGTTGCAAGGCAGTCCCGCGTTGGCTACAATAGGCACGATTGGTTTGCTTTGCTGGGGAGGCGCGCGCACGATGCTGAAGACGATCCGGGAAAGCGCGATTGAACGACCGTGGTTCTACCGGACGATCATGATCCTGATCGCGGTGGTCTTCGTCGTGACGATGGGCTGGTGGGGCTTCGAGGAGAACACGGACGAGACCATCGTCCGCGTCGGCGACGAGCGCGTCGCGCGCGAGGAATACCTGCGCCTCCTGCAGAACATGTCCCGGTTCTACAAGGACATGGTGCCGGGCGGCGACACGATGCCGGAAGACCAACTCAAGCAGATGGTGATCGATCATCTGATCGACTCCCGCCTGTGGACGCAGGCAGCCCGCGAGATGGGCGTCGTCGTGACGTCCACTGAAACGCGGGACTCGATCATGGCGGTCCCGGCGTTCCAGCACAACGGGGCCTTCGACCCGGAGCAATACACGCGCCTACTGGCCCAGAACCGCCTGACGCCCGAGCTCTTCGAGACATCGCATCGGAGCGACCTGCTGCGCGAAAAGGCGCGGATGCTGGTGCGCGAATCCGTGGCCCCGACCACGGATGAGCTGTCCGACGTCCAGGCAATGCTGGCCACCCAGCCGATGCCGAGCGTGCCGATGCAGGGAGGGGCGTCGTCTGATCGCGCGGCGCAAGCCGTGCTGGCGCAGAAGCAGCAACGGGCGCTCATGGCCTATCTGGAAGCGCTGAAAGCCAGGAGCACGATCAGCGTCCGCCGGGAACTGATGTAAGTTGGAAACGGTATTGAATATCCGGCGCCTTTGATCGTTGTGCCCGTTGCAATCAGGAGCAATGGGCGCCCAGGGGGAGCAAGCTCGGTATGGCGATCACCGCACCAGGGGGGCAAGGAAGCGGCGGCAGAGGGCGCAGCCTGGCCGTGATGGCCAAGGAAGTCATGGAGGGGTATATTTCCCTGAACCCGCTGGTGCTGAAGAAATTCGACACCATGGCGTTCAAGGAGATGCACCAACTGCTTCGCAAATTACAGACGACCATTCGCTCGGCGGGGATCGACCTCACCAATCAGGAAGCCACCCGCACCCGCAATCAGAAACTGCAGCGGATGCACCAGGCGATGGCGGTCCTCGAAATCCAGGCCAAGAAACAGAAGATCGTGCTCGGCTAGTCGGACATCACCCCGGGCCGACCAGCCTGAGCATGCCCCAGATGACGACGATCCCGAGCAGATCGAAGATGAGGCCCACACGGATCATCGTAATCATGGGGATCAGCCCCGAGGCGTACACGATGGCGTTGGGCGGCGTCGAGATCGGCAGCATAAACCCGAAGCTGGCGCCGAGGCAGGCCCCCACAGCCGGCAGCAAGGGGTCCATCCCGGCCGACTGGGCGATTGCAATGACGAGCGGGACGACCAGGCCGGCCGAGGCGGTATTCGACGCCAGTTCGCTCATCAAGACCCCCATGGCGATGGCCATCAACGTCAGTTCCCATCGCGTCTCGACCTGGAATGCCTGCATGAACGCCTGACCGAGGGCTGCCGAGAGCCCGGTCTGGAACATCAGGTTGCTCAGCGCCAGCCCGCCGCCGAACAGCACGAGCGTCCCCCAATCGATCCGAACGGCATCCTGCCACGACAACGTGCCCGCTCCGACCCGGTCGCCGACCGGAAACAGGAACAACAGGCTCGCGGCCAGCAAGGCCACGATCCCTTCGGGCAGGCGGCGCTCCACCCATCGCGCGGACGGGCTCTCCATGCCGACGAGCAACCCGACGGCGCCGGGGAGCACCCACAGGGCCACGGCCACCCCAAACGCGATGGCCGCATTGATCTCGCCCCGACGCCACGGTCCCAGTTCGTGCCGTTCGCGCGCGATCAGTGCGGCGAAGGCCGCGGTATCCGCCGTCGGCGGCCGGTGGGAGAGGAACAGGAGTCCGGTCAAGGCGAGAAAGGACACGCACAGGATGGGGACGCCAAAGGCCAGCCAGTCCAGAAATGAGAGGGTGATCGACAACCGGTCGAGGATGATCCCCGCGCCGATCAGGTTGGTGGGCGTACCGATCAACGTGCCGATTCCGCCGACGGAGGCGGCATAGGCGATCATGAGGAGCACCGTCGTCCCGTACCCGCCGGCCGTTCGGACTCCGGCTCGCCGGAGCGAGGCCAGGACACCCAGGGCGATCGGGTACATCATGGCCGTGGCGGCGGTGTTGCTGATCCACATGGAGAGGAAGGCCGTGATGGCGCCAAAGGCGACCAGGATCCGTGCCGGGCTGCGATGCACGGCGGGACGTGATAGGCACCACAGCGCGATGCGCCGGTCCACGCCGTGGACCATCATGGCCTGCGCGAGGAGCAAGCTGCCCAGTAACAGGAAAATCACGGGGTGGCCGAAGGGGGCAAAGGCCTCCTTGGCGGGGGCGATACCCAGGACCACGCAGGCGGTGACCCCCAGCAGGGCCGTGACCGGAATGGGGATCGGCTCGGTCATCCAGTAGATGCCGACCCAGACCATGATGCCCGTCAGAATCTGCGCGCTTGCGGAGACGTCGAACGGGGGGAAGACCGCCAGCACGAATCCCATCAGCGGGCCCAGGACGAGTCCGACGCGGGCGCGCCATTGTTCGAACAGCGCCTCAGCAGGCGAGAGCGCGTCGACGGGGTCGGCACCTTCAATAAGACCGTCGCCGAAAGGCGGATGTGTCGGCGGAAACCGCTGGTTATGCGTCTTCACTGCTTTTGTCTCGGCTGTTTCAAGTCCATTGCGTCCACATGGCTGTCCGTCGCTTCGGGGTTGCCTAAAAGTTTGAGCCACACAAAGCCGAGTGTTCCCGCCGTCAGCGACGCGACAAGAATGGCCATTTTTGAGGCATTGATTGCCTCCGTATTTCCGGCAAACGCGAGATTGGTAATGAAAATGGACATCGTAAATCCGATGCCGCCAAGAATCCCCGCGCCAACAATATGCCGCCAATTCAAATCGGGCGGCCAGCGGCAGAGGCCGCTGGCCACGGCCACGACACACAAGAGCGTGATGCCCAACGGTTTGCCCACAATCAACCCAGCGGCGATGCCGAGGCTGTTCGTACTGGTCAAATGTTGCATCCAATCCGCGCCGACAACGATGCCCGTATTGGCAAGTGCGAAAATCGGTAAAATGATGAACGCAACAGGTTTGTGTAAAACATGTTCGAGCTTGTGTGAGGGTGACTCGTCGTCGTCTTGAGCGGAAAATGGGATGGCAAAGGCCAGCATCACGCCGGCAATCGTCGCGTGAACGCCTGACTTCAGCATGAGCACCCACATCAACGCGCCGCCCAGCACATACGGAACGAGGGACATGACCCGGACGAGACGATTCAACGCAACGAGCAGGGTCCAAACTGTTACAGCACCAACAAGATACCACACCGAAAGTTGCGCCGTGTAGAAAACGGCAATGATGACGATCGCGCCCAAATCGTCTATGATGGCAAACGCCACGACAAACACTTTCAGCGACGCGGGAATACGGTTTCCGAGAAGGGCCAGCACGCCAAGAGCAAACGCGATGTCCGTAGCCATCGGAATCCCGATTCCGGCTTGCGTGGGCGTCCCCGCGTTGAGTGAGAAATGAATCAGCGCCGGCGCGACCATGCCGCCGATGGCCGCAAAAATCGGAAGAAGGGCGTCCTTCACGTGTGACAGTTCACCGTTGTAAATCTCGCGTTCGAGTTCTAAGCCTATGAGCAGGAAAAAGATCGCCATCAGCGCGTCGTTAATCCAATGCTCAACGCTCAGCCCCCCGACAGACCGCTGCCACACACTCAAATACTCTACGCCGCTTGAGGAATTCGTAATCGAGAGCGAGATGGCAGTACAGATAATCAGCAGAATCCCGCTCGACTTTTCCGAGTCGAAAAATCTTTTGAACGTGTTTGATAAGTTTCGCTGGACAAGACCCATACTTGTCCTTAGCGGATCAGCAGGATTTGCGAAGATGAACAGGATGGTTGCCAGCAGGTAATCGTCCACGGCCCCGATGATGTGGCCGACCACGGTGACGTGGAACTCCTCGTACGCAGCAGGCGCCCGTTCATGACGGTCTTAATGTCCGTTCCGCGGCCCACAAGACCAGGCGGCGGGGCAGGATCCGCTGAAGTCCGATCAGGACGCGGTTGCGCTGGCCGGTGATGACCCGCGATCGGCCCCGTTCCAGCGCGGCCAGCGACTCGGCCACCACGGCATCGGCCGTCTGCTCGCCTCCGGGCGCCCAGTAGTCCTTGACGCCGGCCGTCGCATGAAAGTCGGTCGTGGTCCGGCCGGGACAGCAGGTCTGCACCACCACCCCGTATGGTCCGGCTTCGAGCGCTACGCTGTCTCCCAAGCTCACCATGAAGGCCTTCGTCGCGGCGTACAGCGACAAGTACGGCAGCGGCATCAGGCCCGCGACCGATGACACATTGATGAGGGCGCCGCGCCGGCGCTCACGCATCTCCGGCAGGAACAGGCGGACCAGTTTCGTGAACGTCACCAGGTGCAGCCCGAGCATGGCCTGAATCTTCGGCATCGGCAGGTCTGCAAATTCGCCATACAGGCCGAACCCCGCGTTGTTGACCAGCAGGTCCACGGGCGCTGTCCGTCTCCCGCGTACCTCCGCGTACAACCGCTCGGCCGCATCCGCCTGGGCCAGATCGAGCACGATCTCTTCGACGGCGACGCCGTGCCGCGTCCGCAGATCGCCCGCAAGCCGCGCCAGCCGCTCGGCGTCGCGGGCCACGAGGTGGAGCGTGTATCCACGCGCCGCAAGCTGTCGAGCGTAGCTCTCTCCGATCCCACGCGACGCTCCGGTAATCACCGCAAGCATGCCGTGCACTATACCAGGCAGGCGGCGCACACACAAACCCGGCCTGCGCTGGACAAACGGCCACGCGATGATTACCCTGAGACCTATGGGCGTGAAGTTTAAAGACTACTACGAGGTGCTGGGCGTGTCGCGTGACGCCACCGCGAAGGCGCTCAAGGACGCCTATCGGAAGCTGGCGCGCCAGTATCACCCGGATCTGCAGACGGCCCCGGCGAAGAAGAAAACCGCGGAAGAGAAATTCAAGGAGATCAACGAAGCCTACGAGGTCCTGGGCGATCCGGAGAAGCGCAAGCAGTATGACCGCCTTGGCTCGCGCTGGAAGGAGGGCATGGACTTCACGCCGCCCCCCGGAAGCGGACAGAGCGGCGGATGGACGGCCGGTGGCGAAGGCTTTACCGGAGGCTTCAGCGACTTTTTCGAGGCCCTGTTCGGCGGTCGCGGCGGCCCGGCCTCCGGGGGCAGGGCGCCCTGGGAAACGGGAGAGCGCATGCGGAGCGGCCAGGAGAGAGGGTCTGACCTTGAGGCGGAATTGCCACTGTCCCTGGAGGAACTCGCCCAGGGAGGCACCAGGCGCGTGACGCTCACGGCGCGGGATGCGTCCGGCCGGCTGCGCCCCAAGGAGCTCGACATCGCCCTGCCGCACGGGCTGCGGACGGGAGCGCGCATGCGGCTCAAAGGCCAGGGCGCGACGAACGGCCGGGCGGCCCAGCCTGGGGATCTGTACCTGAAGATCGGCGTACGGCCGCATCAATTGTACTCGCTGATCGAGGATGCTCCCGACGATCTCCAGATGGACCTGCCCCTGCTGCCCTGGGAGGCCGTGCTGGGAAGGGACGTCACGGTGCCCACCCTGGAGGGCCCTGTGTCGCTGCGCGTCCCAGCCGGAAGCCAGGGCGCCCAGCGCCTGCGCCTGCGCGGCAAGGGACTGCCCAAGCGGGACGGGACCAACGGCGACCTCTACGTGCGCCTGGTCCTGATCGCGCCGAAGACCGTAGGACCCCGCGAGCGCGAGCTGTACGAGGAACTCGCGACGTTGTCGGCCGAAGACCCGCGCAAAGCCTTTGCGGCCAGAGCCACCAGCCGGTGACGGCCTCCCCTAAGCTGCGAAAAAGCAGCGACTCCCGTCATTGCGAGCCCTTCGCCTACTGTCATGCTGAGCCCTTCGCGTTCTGTCATGCTGAGCCCTTCGCTTGTCATGCTGAGCGCAGCGAAGCATCTCATCGAGACGCTCAGGGCAGGCTCCGCGAAGAATCTCAATTGCATGCTCAGGATTAACTCCGCGAAGCAATCTGCCCCCCATCCGGGAACCGATCTTCGTAGGGGCGCCGCTTGCTGCGCCCGTCTTTCTCACAACGGGCCGCAAGGGGGAAGAGGGGGGGATGGCCTTTTTACTTTTTGGGAGAAGCCGTGTCTAAACGAAAAAGGAGTCCGATCTATGGCCGGCGAGCGGTCCCCCATTCCCGTCGAACGAATCGAGCGACTGATCCTGTTAATCCGTGGAGAGAAGGTCATTCTCGATAAAGACTTGGCGGGCCTTTATGGGGTTTCAACCCGCAACCTCAACAAGGCCGTCAGTCGAAACCTGGACAGGTTTCCTGAAGACTTCATGATTCAGTTGGATTATCAGGAGGTTAGAAACTTGAAGTTCCAATTCGGAACATCAAGTTGGGGCGGCACCCGCAAACTACCGAGAGCGTTTACCGAACAAGGCGTCGCGATGCTCTCCAGTGTGTTGAACAGCAAGCGCGCTGTCCAGGTGAACATCGCCATCGTGCGCGCGTTCGTGAAACTTCGCGAGATGTTGTCTGCGCACACGGAGCTTCGCCAGAAACTGGCGGAACTGGAGCGCAAATTGGAAGGCCATGATGGGCAGATTCGGTCACTGTTCGACGCCATCCGGCAACTGATGGCCCCTCCGCACCCCAAACCGAGGAAGATTGGGTTCCGCGCCTAAGCCGAGGAGCCTGTCCCTGTCTGCGGTCGATGTAGGGGCGCCGCATGCTGCGCCCGTCTTTCTTCTTTCAGTTCAGGCGTTCAGGGTGAACCGTGCCCCAAACAAAGTAGCCTGGCACTTTTTTCTCCCCTGGCAACGCTACTTCATGTATTGCTTTGCGATGCCTGCCCATGTTTTCTCCGCCTGAGGAATGAGAAGCGTGAATGCCTGTTCTTCTGCTTCCAAGCGCTTCTTATCAACGGTGTCACTGGAGCCCCAAGCGTTGGTAAGGCCCGATGCTTTCGCGGTGGCTTCTGCGACTCCGTAGATGAATCCGGTGCGGACATCGGTGAAAAGAGCGGATGCAGTGGATGTGATGAATGCGTCTCGATCCGGCGCCAACCCGAGAGAAATGACTGACAGCGGGCCATATGCCCGTCCTTGAACCCGAAATGATGTATCGAGTGTGTAGACCAGCAGGACATCGGCTTGTAGCTTTGCGGCTGCAAGCCGTAAATCATCAAGGGAGTCCAAGTTTGCAGGCAAAAGCAAGCGATTGATCGGTGCTACACCTGCGACACCTGGCCATTTTGCGAAACGTTCAAAATGTTCCTCTGTAATCAGTTCCTGCGTCGTAACGACGCTGTAGCGGCCGCTGCCAAAGCTTTCTGACGAGTAAGACTTGTACTGCGGCGCCTGAACTCTTGCGATGGCAATGCGCACCGGAAAATTCGGAGATGGCTTGCGCGAAGCCACCTCAGAAATGTCGGCGCGATTGATGTCTTCCAAACGCACTGGGCCGCCTGGCGTCACATAGCTGGCGCAGCCAGAGCAAAGAATTACAAAAGCGAACAGTAGGGTTCTCAATGACATTCTCCTTTCCACATAACGCCGGGCTGAGCCGCGGCGGCGGAACGCCGTCCGCTCCACTTGCGGGTTAGGCGATAACCTCCCGGATCGGCACCTTAAACTCCTGTTCGAGAAATTTCACGGTTTCTCGCTGCCCATCGAGAGACGCCCGGACGTGCGTCGTGGTGTATAGCTTCGGTGTAGCCCTCCACTTGGCTTGTTCCCTCGGAACCGACGCGAGCCACTCCACAAGGCAGACATATTCTGAGCGTTCCGCATCATCACAGTTGTCGTCCATCTTCTGACAGCGAAGAGGCAGCTCCAGAAGCACCCTCCCTTTGATCTTGACCTCTCGAATCCTTCTGGCGCGAGAAAGGATCCTCCCGACTCCGACGAACCCACGCCGTTTCAAGTAGGCGGCGAAGACGTCTCCCTCCTTGAACCCGAGCATCGCGTCCCGCCAGCGCGCCCCTTGTCCGGCGGAGATGAATCCGAACTCAACGTAGTCGTCCCAGTTCCGGTGGGTCCCCTCGCCCACGTTGTAGTAAAAGACGCTGCTGCGAAAGTCAAAACCGGACAGTTCCTTGTGGAGCGTGTTGTGTGGTCGAAACTTGTCGGCAAAATGCTCGGTCGCCATGTTTGTCGTCCACTTCCCCAGCTTCCACAAGAGAGTCTTCTCGACGAGGAGTGCCTCGGCCTCTGACAGTCCACGAGCTATGACGCGGACGATCGGGGTGAGGCCCTCTCGGTATATCTCCCCTATCCGTTTAGCCTTCTCGGAATCCGACTGATCATCCAGGTGAGCATCCTTACGCGAGCCTACGCCCTTGCCGTAGTAGAACTCCTCATGGTTCCGCGGATCTATGTAGACGTAAACGTAGTAGTCGTTCATTTGATTCGCCCAACGCATCGGGTGAGCGGCGTGCTCGCCCGTCTCAACCCGATGGTTAGACGTACTGGCCATGTGCAGCGAATAGGTAGCTGAATGCCCCCGCCTCATTAGAGGACGATTCGATTCCGCCGAGCAGGAGAGCCCCGGCACCGAGAATAGCGCCGATGGGATCGCCCGTAGTATAGGTCCAGCTTGCGCCTGCCAGACCGAGGGCGAAAGACGCGGGCTTCTTCCACGCTGCGCGAGCCATTCGTTTGAGGTCGTTCGCCAGATCGTCGAGTTCTGCTTGGCGGTCGCTGAATGCCCTGTTTCGCTCTTCCTCGGGCATGAGACTTAACTCTCGCGCGAACTCCCGAACAGAGCGGACGTACCTGCGATGCTCTTGACGGTGTTCTGCCCGGAAACCAAGCACTTCATCAAGGGGTACTGTACTGAGATCAACCGAGACGCTCTGGAGGTCGAAGGCGACGACATGGCCGGCTGATGGTGCGGCGGGAAGATTAAGGAACTCGGTTAGTGCTCGTACGATGCGGAACTGGTCCGTGACAGGAGAGAGATCGAGACCCAGACCCAGGCCTTTAGGGCGGAGAATCTGAGCCAGGAGCACTAGTATCAGATATCGGATGGCGGGATGGAGAGGAATGGACACTCCATCCTCGGAGTCCTTTGCTAGTTTACGAGTCTTGAGTTCCTCGAAAAGCATCTGAGCAAGACCCCTGTCTCCGGAGTATCCCATGCGCGACATGGATATCTCATGGAACGCAGTGCCGTCCTTGGAGAGGGAGTCGAAGGCACCAGAGGATATGAACTCCGCAAGCGCCGTCGCGAGGCGCTCCGTCGCCTCCTTATCGACCACTTGGTCAGCAACTAGGTAATGCAACAGGCCCTTGTCACGAAGCGGTGCAGCGAGTACAGGGTCGACCAGCTCTGGCTCGCCCTGTTTATACTCCGGAATGAGCAGACCAACCCCGTCAAAGAACAATAGCATGGTCTTTATCCAATCGGTGTGGTACCAGAGGTGTCCGGGATAGTAGAAGGCCACCTCGTGAAGCGTTTCGTTCTGAGTCGGCATTTCTATCTCCTGCAGTACGCCTAACGGATCGGGCGGTCAGCGGCGGCGACCCCAGCGAAGCGTGGGCGCCGTCCGTTGCACCGCCTTGTTATACGGCGTTTGAACGGCCGGGGAGATAGGTAACAAAAACGTCGGGGGACATGGGTTACACGGTTTTCCGATTGAGCCTCCCGAATTGGTCTTCGATCTTCATGTGTCTTTCATTGAGCCGACCGAGTTTAAGCGCTCCGAAGTAGACATTCCAGATGCCGTCGTCGATTTCCTCGAGGCCGACGTATTCGCCGATGCAAACGGTTGAGACATTGACCCAGTCTTTCTTCCAGCGGATGCCGCCGTTGCCGCTGACGTAGCGCACCTCGAAGCGATCGGGATAGACGAGCGGCGGCAGCGCATTCGGCATTGCACGCGGCGAGGCGCTGTAGCACGAAGCCGGCGTTTGCTGAGCGAGTGCCTCATGCGGGCGCTCCTGGTTGAACTCCTCTCTGAAGACATTGAATTTTCTTTGCTGAGCGGCAAGGCTGCCCGCCGCAGGGCGCGTCGTCTCCGCTTTGAGTGTGCGATGCATGCGTTCGTGGCGGCCGTTTTGCTGTGGTTTCCCCGGCTCGATGAACTCCGGCACGATCCCCAGGCGCACCCACCAGGCCGAGAGCTTGGAGAGCCGCGCCAGGGTATTGGTGGCGAAGGGCACGCCGTTGTCGGTGCGGATGCGCTTCGGTAGCCCGTACTCCTTGAAGAGCTGCGTAAACACGGGCTTGGCCTCGTGCACGGCGGTGGAGCTCAGCGCCTGGCAACCGAGGAGATAGCGGCTGAAGCCATCGGCCACTGTTAGCGGGTAGCAGTAGATGCCGTTGCCTGTCCTGAATTGGCCCTTGTAGTCCGCGCTCCAGAGATCATTGGGCGCCAGGATCAAGCTCGTCGGTTTGCCCGGATGGCCGATGCGCCGGCGACTGCGCTTCTTCGGCACCATGCCATGGCGATGGAGAATGTCGCACACCGTGGATCGATGCGGCAATTCCCAGCGCGGGTGGGCCTTGTGCACGAGCGTGAGCAGCTTCTTACCGCCCCAGGAGGGATGACGACGGCGTGCCTCAAGAAGTGCCGTCACGATCTCTCCGGAAGTCTGGTTGGGCGAATGCTGGGGCCGACGCGACTGTTCCTCAAGGCCGGCCGGCCCGTGTCGGAGGTAGCGGTCGATCCACTTATAGGCGGTCTTGCGCGAGACCCCGTAGAGATCACAGAGCTCGGTGACCGGTAACGACTCTCGCAGGTAATCGGCAATGAATTGGGTACGCTGGTCCATGGGTGACGTTTGACTCCAGGGCATAGGGCACCTCCTTTGGTGCCCGTGAGTGTGATACAACTGTTACCCATGTCCCCAGACTATACTGTTACCTATGTATCCAGACTATACCGTTCATCATAGGATTTTCTTGAAATGCAAGCTCGAAACATTGAACCCCTTCCGCACATAGAAGCGATGAGCGTCCTCTCTCTCGGTTCCTGAGTCCAAGTGGATCTGCTCGCATCCCTCTTGCTTAGCCAGACGGTCGAGCCACGAAAGAAGAGCGGCCCCGTGGCCCCTGGAGCGAGCCTCAGCGAGAGTTACCAGGTCATCTACGTATAGGTGGCGACCCCAGGCCAGGTTCTCACTCACGCGAAAGCCAGCGACTGCTACCGGGCTCCCGTTCAAACGAAGGAATGCGAGCCGATACCCTGCTTTTTCCTGCGAACGTACCCGTTCCAGGAAGGTAGACGCATCTACGTCGCGAAGGTGTCGCATAACCGCGTGACACTCGATGATTTCCTCATTCGTCTGAGCAAGTTCGATCCTCATCGCACTATCAGTCCGTATAACTATTGAGTAGATTGGTCAGCCTATCTCCACCAATCAGTTTTGGGGTTCCGAGGAATCCTATAAGCTTTTTCCGCGCTTAGCAAGAAATTTTCGGCTCTCTGGAGCATGGCAAACACCGCACGTCTTGTCAGCCTATTCCGGCAGACTCCACTGCTTCTCCAGTGGCCCAGGAAGGGGGCCAGGCACCGCTCGGAAGCGGAGCCAGTCCCCGTGCCGTTGCGTGCGGAAGACGATGCGGGAGGGGAAGAAACGGTGAGCGTCACACCACAGTTGGACGCGATGCTCCCTTGCGGTGCGTGACGACACTGGACCGGGACCGAACGGTTGCCCACCACTTGGACAAGGCTCCGGACTTCGCCCGGTCACGGAAATAGGCGATCTCTTCCTGCGGGCTCAGACGCTTGGTCTCTTCGTAGACCTTGGCCTGAGCGGACCGCTTAAAGGCAATGCAATCAAACTTCTTGGCCTTACTCCTGCTCATCCGGCAACACCTCCCTTGGGGAGACAATGGTTAGGATACCATACCCCTTTAACACACGCTCCTCGCGAGCAGCTTCGATCAGCCGGCGCGAGTCCGTCGCGAATTCCGGATCAAAGCATCCTCCGATCGCCGAAGTATCGGCGTACACCCGCAAACGCTTAGCACGCCAGGGCTTACTCATAGACGTTAAAGTAGCCTGGCACCTTTTTCTCCCCTCAGGCTTCATAATAGAACTGCGCGGTTTCGCCCACATCCAGTCGGGCCGCAACGGTTCCGTTTAGCGCAAGCGAGTAATAACAGGCGCTCCCAATAAAACCCTAGTCACGCGTGACCACCAGAATGGCGCTCGTATCTCCGGTCTTTTCCTGAAAAGCAAAGAGGCGGTCGCTGGGAGCCTGCGTAGCTGTAGGTAGGGGCACTGGAGTGGTCGCACACCCCAGGAGCATCATACATACTACGACTATGGCATCCATATTGCGCACACATCACCTATCACCTAGTCCGAACGCTAGGGATGCGCCGCACAGCAGTGTCGGGCTCCATCCCGCTGTTAGCGGTCAACTCTCGAGCGCCAGTAACCTGGACGACGACGCGCATGCGCAACGGCGACAACCCGCAGCAAATCGGTGGTGAAGCTGTAGATCAGGAAGTACGGAAAACGAGTCAACATGAGCCTGCGCAGGTCAGCATCCATCGGAACACCAAGCTCAGGGTACTCCAAGAGCCGCTCTATAGCGTGGCGCACCTCACTACCGAAGCGTTCGCCAAGACCCACGACCTTTCGCTCGTAATCGGCTGCGGCCTCCACGAATTCCTGCTCCGCCTCAGGGTGAAACTCATATGTCATCGACGAAGACGCGAGCGCAGCTTCTCAAACACACGCTCACCGGGAACACCCGTCACCTTTCCTTCAACAAGCTCCCGGTGTCGCCTCTGTGCCTCGTCGTGCCATGCACGCTCGACGTCGGCGTCAGCCGGAGCATCGAGTTCGGCTATAAGCAAGCGGAGCAATTCCACTTTCTCCGCGGCGCTTAACGAACGGATTTCTTCCTCAATCTTTTCCACTGCGTGGGCCATAACGCTTTCCTCACATTTCTTACCGACATTCAGTTTACCAGACGCCCATGTGGACGGTTAACGATGGCTTATCCTCATTATTCCGTATAAGACCCGTATCTTTGCTGGCTGCAGTATAAGCGTCTCCTTTTCTCGCTTCAAGGAGTACACGTAACATTCGTTATTTCCACGGCTCCATCAACGGCCGCGCTGTAGTAGATATTCATGCATGCTCCGAGCTAAGATACACAGCCATGGCGATCGGCCCCCCCACCGGCATGCGCGACTGGCTGCCGCAGGACGCGCTGCTTCGCCAGCGCCTGATGGAGACCATCAGCACGGTCTACCGGCTCTACGGCTACCTGCCGATTGACACCCCTGCCATGGAAGACCTCGCTGTCCTGCTCGGTAAGGGCGGCGGGGAAAACGAGAGGCTCCTGTTCAAGATCCTCAAGCGTGGGGAGAAGCTCGCCGACGCGCAAGAGGCCGGTGGCGACCTTGCGGACCAGGGCCTGCGGTTCGACCTGACCGTGCCGCTGGCGCGGTTCGTCGCGACGCACCAAGGGAAACTCCCCAGCGTCTTCCGCCGCTACCACATTGCGCCCGTCTGGCGCGCCGACCGCCCGCAGAAAGGGCGGTTTCGGGAATTCTATCAATGCGACATTGACGTGGTTGGCGGGGCGTCCCCGAATTACGAAGTCGAAATCATCACGGCGACGGAGCGGGCGCTGAAAGCATTGACTCTCGGGGGTTATCGTTTCCGGCTGAGCGATAAGAACCTGCTGCCGCTGCTCTTTCAGGGAATGGGCGTGCTCGCGAAGGACCTCGGCCCCCTGACCATCCTCCTCGACAAACTGGACAAGATAGATCATGCGCAGGTCTTGTCAGAGTTGCAACAGTCCGGCCATGCGGGGTCGCGCGCGGCCGACTCTGTGCGACACTTCGTGTCGCTCGCGCACGGCCTGACCGCCTCTGGCAGAAGTGCGCTCTTTCAAGACGCGCTCAAGACGATAGCCCCTGCCCTGCGGAAGACCATCGATGCCCTCCTGGGAAACCTGCACCAGATTGAGGCGGCGGTGAAGGGCATCAACCCGGCGTCCTCTCTCGTGCTCGATCCGATCCTCGTCCGTGGGATGGACTACTACACCGGCCCGATCTACGAGGCCGTCGTGGAGGGATCTCCGTCGTCTATTCTCGGGGGCGGTCGCTATGACGGCCTGATCGGACGATTCGCCGGAAAAGACATCCCGGCCGTTGGGTGCTCGATCGGCTTCGAACGGATCCTCTCCATCCTGCAGGAACGCACAGAGGGCCAAGGCACCGCCACCGGATTACGGGTATTGCTCGTCAACGGCGGCCAATCCGGCGTCCTGCTTCAGCAGGACGCCGAGTACCTGCGGAGTGCCGGACTGTGCGTCGAAACCTCCCTGGATCAGGATGACCTGGGCAAGCAGTTCAAGTACGCGGAAACCGCCGGCATGGTATGGGCGATCAGGCGGTTCGATCTGGCTTCCTCGACCGTCACCGTCCGCTACCTCCCTGAACGGCGCGATCTGACCATGCCGTTGGCTGAGTTACTCTCCCGCCTGAACGGCACGACCACGCCGTAATTTCTTACCGCCTTTTCGCCTCCGGCCTCGTCTGGTTGTACCCATTTTTTCATTTACTCGCTGCTGGGTGTTATGGTATCGTTTCACCGTGGTTCGCGTCTGTGAATGTCTTATGATCCTGCGCGGTTACACGTGTCGCCGCCCTGCGGATCCACGATGAAAAAAAGGGCCTTAGGTATTCTCCTCTCCACGGGGCCAACGGCGACCAATCTCTCCATTGCAATCAATCTCGCGGATGCGGCACTGAAAGCCCGCGTGGACGTCTATCTGTACCTTATTGATAAGGGTGTGCTGGCGGTGGACGATCCGCGTTTTCAGCCTCTCCGAGATGCTGGTTTAAAATTATTCGCTTGTGCGTATGGTGCTCAACAACATGGAGTAGCTAGAAAAGATGAATATGCCACATATTGTGGTTTAGTAGTCCTTTCAAATATTGTTTCGACGTGCGACCGTTTTGTGGCGTTAAATTGATCTCCTTGTTGTGATAAGTCCTTCACCGAGTATCGTGGTGGTAATCGCTGTGGATCCGATGAGAAGTCATCGGGCTGTTGAGGCTCTCCGTATTGCGCTTGGCCTGGGCTCGCACAATGAAGGCGCGACGGTGCGCCTTCTTTTAAGTGGTCGCGCGCCATTCCTTCTCGCTGACGATACGAGCGAGATCATAGACGGCGACATCCTGGAAAAACATCTCCCGGTCTTTCTTGAATGGGGCACCACTTTTTATATCGCAGCCGATGTGGAAGAACCCTCACACTACATTCAACATTGCGTCACGATACCAGTTTCACTTCCTGACATGATCACTATGATACATGAAGCTGATCGTGTCCTTGTCTTCTCGTAGTTTCAAGTGATGATATTGCACCTCCTCAAAGACCCTGTCACCTCACTAGCTCTTCAGGTGCTGTCCTCTCCTATCCCCTCCCCTGCAACCTCTCATGTGGTTGTGCTGCTGTCTCCTGACTGTACCCTTCCAGACTTGCCGTTCTGCACTGTGTATCGCGTCATGGAGAACGGCACCACGCAGAGTGGCGACAGGATTTCCTATGACCGGTTGGTGTCACTCCTGTTTGAAGCGGACCATGTCATCACATGGTAATGTGTTGTGCTCTTCTCTTCCAAATTGTCTATTGAAAGAAAGAGTAGGATGAGGAAGTAGTTGGAGTGGGTGTGGATAACAAGAACAAGAGCGAAAAAGAACAGGTAGGTCATAATATAGCAGGATCGCGTATCAGAGCTGTGATGGTGGACGCGTCAGGGCGGGAACAGCGGATATCTTGTCGCTGTCCTGGGGAGATGGCGCTCTAGGGCGCTCTAAGGATGAACGACAAGGACTGGATGGAGTTCTCTCTAGCGCGCCTGTCCACAGGAGTGGACAAGACTGTGGATTTCTTGAACCATAAGGATTGATGGTGGACGCAGCAACTGTCTGGAAGGAGAGTGCCGGGATTCTGAAGGCCCAGCTATCACAGGAGGTCTACGACACCTGGTTTCAAGACCTCTCGATCGAGCATCTACGCGACGATGAGGCAATAATACGGGTGCCCAATCGCTTCTTCCGTGATTGGATACGGGAACATTATCAGGCTGTTTTAGAAGCGGTGCTTGGACAGGTCGTCGACAAGAGGGGTTTGAGGGTAGCCTATACCGTTGCAGAGCCGGAAGCGAAAGGGAGTGAGCCTGTACGAGCGGCGGTGGAGCGGCCACCTGTTGTGATTCCCGCGCGCGGCAAGCGACCGACGCAGTTGAACCCGCGCTATGTGTTTTCGACGTTTATAGCTGCGACGAACAACCAATTGGTGCGGGCGGCCTCACTCAAAGTCGCCGAGTCGCCCGGTGCCGCCTATAACCCCCTGTTGATCTACGGCGGGGTGGGCTTGGGCAAGACGCATCTGATGCATGCCATCGGCAACTTCGTCCTGGAGCAGACGGACCTCCGGATCGCCTACGTCACCTCGGAGCAGTTCACCAATGAAGTCATCACCGGCATCCGTTACGACAAGATGATCGACGTCCGCCGGCGCTATCGCAATATCGACATGCTCCTCGTGGACGACATCCAGTTCATCGCCGGCAAGCAGGCAACCCAGGAAGAGTTTTTTCACACCTTCAACAGTCTCTACGAAGCCCGCAAGCAGATCGTGGTGTCGAGCGATCGCTACCCGAAGGACATGCCGGACATGGAGGAACGCCTGCGTTCGCGGCTGGAATGGGGACTGGTCGCCGACATCCAGCCGTATCCGCTGGAGGCGCGGATCGCCATCCTTCAGGACAAGGCTGAGCGGGAGAGGATCGCAATCCCGAACGACGTCGCGCACTTCGTGGCCCACAATATCAAGGCCAACATCCGGGAATTGGAAGGTTCGCTGGTCAGGCTGGGCGCCTACTCGCACCTGACGGGGCAGACCATCACGCTCCAGATGGCGCAGAATGTGCTCAAGGAGTTGATTAATGAGCGAAAGCGCGTGATCACGCTGGAGGCCGTGCAGGAGGTCGTGGCCGAGAAATTTCACATCAAGATTTCAGAGATGAAGTCCAAGCGGCGAACCCGGGTGCTGGTCTACCCGCGGCAGATTGCGATGTTTCTGTGTCGGGAGATCACGCAGCAGTCGTATCCGGAAATCGCGCGGCACTTCGGGGGCAAGGATCACACCACCATCATGCACGCGTGCACGCAAATCGGGAAGGCCAAGCAGCGCGATCCGGGCCTGGCCGGGACGCTTGAGGAACTGAAGCGCCAGATCATCGACGCATAGGGCAGAAGGAGGGAGGCCGATGAAGATCACGATCGCCCGGGATGAATTACTGACCGGGTTGCAACGCGTCCAGGGCATTGTGGAGAAACGCAATACGATGCCGATCCTCTCCAATATCCTGCTGGAGACGAAGCAGGACGGGATCGAATTGGTGGCGACGGACCTCGAGATCGGCGTCCGGGGACATTACAAGGCCGACGTCCAGCAGGCCGGCAGCGTGTCGCTCTCCGCCCGTAAGCTCTATGAGCTGCTGAAAGAGGTGGCGGACGGCGAGATCACCCTCACGGCGCAAGAGAACAACTGGGTGCATATCCAAGCCGGCCGCAGCCAGTTCAAGATTGTCGGGCTCGCGGCCTCCGAGTTTCCCGCGCTCCCCACGATCGAGCGGGAAGGGCGGGTCGCCATTCCCGGCAGCGGGCTCGCGTCCCTGATCCGCAAAACGCTGTTCGCGGTCGGGGACAACGACGCGCGGTACATCCTCAACGGCCTCCTGATCACGCTGCACGCCTCGGACAACAAAGTCACCATGAAGCTGGTCGGCACGGACGGGCACCGGCTGGCGGTGGCCGAACACGACCTGACCCAGAGCGCGAAAACGGACCTGCCCAAGGACATCCAGGCCATCATCCCCCGCAAGGCGGCGCAGGAGATACGGCGTTTGTTGGACGAAGAAGAGGGCGAGCCGCTGCTGGGCTTCACGAAGAACCTGGTCACGTTCCAGAAAAGCGGCCTGTTCCTGACCTCGCGGGTCATGGAGGGGACGTACCCCAACTACCAGCAGGTCATTCCCAAGGAGAGCGCCAAGAAGGCCGTGATCGAACGGACTGCGCTGGAAAGTGCGCTCCGGCGCGTCGTCGTTCTCGCGAAGGACAAGACGAACGCCGTCAAGGTGCTCCTCCAGCACGGCTCGATCACCCTGCACACCAGCAATCCCGACCTCGGGGAAGCCACCGAGGACCTGCCCGCGCAGTATCGCGGGGAGAGTCTGACGACCGGCTTCAACGCCCGGTACCTCCTGGACGCGCTGGCGGTGATGGACGGCGACACGGTCCATCTGGAGATCAGCAGCCCCCTGAGCCCCTGCGTGCTGAAATCGGATGGAGACCAGGGATTCCTCTGTGTCGTCATGCCGATGAAAATCTAGGACTTCGAAGAAGAGGAGGCTCATGGCCACAGACGAGACCACAACCGCGAACGGGCCGCGCGACTCGTACGACGCCGACCAGATCAAGGTGCTGGAAGGCCTCGACGCCGTCCGGAAGCGTCCCGCCATGTACATCGGGAGCACCGGCCCAGACGGGCTGCATCACCTGGTCTACGAGGTGGTGGACAACAGCGTCGACGAGCACATGGCCGGGTTCGGCGAGACGATCGAGGTGGCGATCCACATTGACGGCAGTGTCACGGTGGTGGACAACGGCCGTGGCATTCCGACCGGCATGCACTCGATCCAGAAGAAGTCAGCGGCTGAAGTCGCGCTGACCATGCTCCATGCCGGCGGGAAGTTCGAGCAGGGCGCCTATACGGTGTCGGGCGGACTCCACGGCGTGGGCATCTCGGTCGTGAACGCGCTCTCGGAGTGGCTGGAAATGGAGATCTGGCAGGACGGCCAGGTGTTCGAGCAGCGGTACGAGCGCGGCAAGCCCACGGCCCCCCTGAAGAACACCGGCAAGACCAGGAAGCGTGGCACGAAGATCACCTTCAAACCGGACCACCAGATCTTTGAAGCGCTGGACTTCAGCTTCGACATCCTGGCCCAGCGCCTCCGCGAGCTGGCGTTCCTGAACAAGGGCCTGGAGATCGCACTGAAGGACGAGTGCAAAGAGAAGGAGCAGGTCTTTCGGTACAAGGGCGGCATCGTCTCGTTCGTCGAGCACCTGAACGAGGCCAAGACCCCGCTGCACAAGCCCATTTATATCAGCGTCGAGAAGAGCGACATGATGTTGGAGGCGGCCCTCCAGTACAACGACGCCTATGCCGAGAATCTGTTCTCCTTCGCGAACAACATCAACACGCGGGAGGGTGGCGCCCACCTCGTCGGCTTGAAGGCGGCGCTCACCCGGACGATCAACGCCTATGCCAACGCGAACGATCTCTTGAAGAAGGAGACGGAGTCGCTCACCGGCGACGACGTGCGTGAAGGGCTCACCGCCGTCATCAGCGTGAAGCTGCGCAATCCGCAGTTCGAGGGGCAAACCAAAGCCAAGCTGGGCAACAGCGAGGTCAAGGGCCTCGTGGAAACGGCCGTCAACGAGGCCCTCGGCGCGTACTTTGAGGAACACCCGCCCATCGCCCGCAAGATCATCGGGAAGGCCATCGACGCGGCGCGGGCGCGCGATGCGGCCCGCAAGGCCAAGGAGCTGATCCGCCGCAAGAGCGCGCTGGAAGGCGGCTCCCTCCCCGGCAAGCTGGCTGACTGCTCGGAGCGCGACCCGGCCCACAGCGAGCTGTTCATCGTGGAGGGCGACTCGGCCGGCGGCTCCGCCAAGCAGGGGCGCAATCGGAAGTTCCAGGCCATCCTGCCGCTCAAGGGCAAGATCCTCAACGTGGAGCGAGCCCGCTTCGATAAGATGCTTGCCAACGAGGAGATCCGCGTGCTGATCCAGGCGCTTGGAACCGGCATCGGCCGCCCGCGCGAGGACGGGGAGAAGAGCAAGGACGACTTCGACATCGAACGCGCCCGGTACCATAAAATCATCCTGATGACCGACGCGGACGTGGACGGCAGCCACATCCGAACGCTGCTGCTCACCGTGCTCTACCGCCAGATGCACGAGCTCATCGAGCGCGGCTACATCTATATCGCCCAGCCGCCGCTCTTCAAGGTCAAGAAGGGCAAGACGGAGAAGTACCTCAAGGACGAGAACGCCCTCAACGAGTACCTGGCCGACCTGGCCGTCGACGCCGTCGAGGTCTACCTCGAGAGCGGGCAGGCCTACGTGACCGGCCGCCGCCTGCTGCCCGTGCTGAAGAAGCTCATTGCGTACGAGGGCTTGCTCGCGCGGTTCGGCCGTAAGCAGCACGAGGCCGGGATCCTGCGCGCGTTCGCCGAGGAGCCGGGCCTGGATCGCGATCTCCTGAGGAACGCGGCCACCCTCAAGAAGGTCGTGGCCGGCGCCCACAAGGCGCTGACGGCCGGCTATCCCACGGCGGCGCTGGATCTGGAGATCGTTCCGGACGAGGAGCATGAGTCCAACAAGGTCGTCTGCCGGGTCCAGACGAACGGGCGAATCCGGAGCCTGGAGATCACGCACGACCTGGTGGGATCGGCCGATTTCCGCGAGCTGCAGCGGATGGCGCCGTCGGCGATCGGACTGGGTCGGCCGCCGTACAAGGTCAAGGCGGCGGCGGAGGAGACGCAGTACGCCCACACCGCCGACCTGGTCAAGGCCATCCTGGAGATCGGCAAAAAGGGGAGCAGCCTCCAGCGCTACAAGGGTCTCGGAGAAATGAACCCGGATCAGCTCTGGGAGACCACCATGAACCCGGAGACCCGGTCGCTGCTCCAGGTCAAGCTCGAGGACGTGGCCGGCGTCGAGGACGTGTTTTCCGTCCTCATGGGCGACGAGGTCGCGCCACGGCGCAATTTCATCCAGCAGCACGCGCTCGAAGTGCGGAATTTGGATGTGTAGGAGGTAAGGGATGCCGGTTGACGAACGCCTGACGCAGATCGCCATCGAGGACGAGATGCGCTCGTCCTACCTCGATTACGCCATGAGCGTGATCGTGGGGCGCGCCCTGCCGGACGTCCGTGATGGGCTGAAGCCGGTCCACCGCCGGATCCTTTACGGCATGAACGAGATGGGCCTGGTCCACAACCGGGCCTACCGCAAGTCCGCCAAGATCGTTGGCGAGATCATGGGCAACTACCATCCCCATGGTGACTCGGCGATCTACGACACGCTGGTCCGCATGGCGCAGGACTTTAACATGCGCTATTGCCTGGTGGACGGCCAGGGCAACTTCGGTTCGGTGGACGGCGATCCGCCGGCCGCCATGCGGTACACCGAGGCGCGCCTCACGAAACTTGCCGAGGAGATGCTGGCGGACATTGACAAGGAGACCGTCGATTTTCGTCCCAACTACGACGAGTCGCGCGTCGAGCCGGTGGTCCTGCCGGCCAAGGTCCCGAACCTTCTCGTCAACGGCGCCGGCGGCATCGCGGTCGGCTACGCGACGAACATCCCGACCCACAACATCGCCGAGGTGGTGGCGGGCCTTCTCCAACTGCTCGACAACCCGGAGACGACGATCGCGCAACTCATGGAGGTCATTCCCGGCCCGGACTTCCCCACCGCCGGCTACATCTACGGCACGCAGGGCATCACGGATGCCTACTATACCGGGCGCGGGCTGCTGACGCTCCGTGCCAAGGCGAACATTGAGACCGACGAGCGCACCGACCGCGACCGCATCATCGTCACGGAGATCCCCTATCAGGTCAACAAGGCGCGCCTGATCGAGAAAATCGCCGAGCTGATCCAGGACAAGCGCATCGAAGGCATTTCGGACCTCCGCGACGAGTCGGATCGGGACGGGATGCGGATCGTGATTGAGCTGAAGAAGGGCGAGATCCCGCTCGTGTTGCTCAACAACCTGTACAAGCACACGCAGATGCAAACCACCTTCGGGGTCATCATGCTGGCGCTGGTCCACAACCGGCCGGAGGTCCTGACGCTCAAGCAGATCCTGGAGGCCTTCATCGAGCACCGGCGCGAGGTCGTGCTGCGCCGGACGGCGTTCGACCTGCGCAAGGCCGAGGAGCGGGCCCACATTCTCGAGGGCCTCAAGATCGCGCTGGACCATTTGGACGCCGTGATCGCCCTCATCAGGCGGTCGCGCTCGCCGGAAGAAGCGCGCGCCGGCCTGGTGCGGCAGTTCGCCCTGTCGGTGATCCAGGCCAACGCCATTCTGGACATGAAGCTGCAGCGGCTCACGCAACTGGAACGCGAGAAGCTGACACAAGAGTACGAGGAGGTCATCAAGCGCATCGCCTCTCTCAAATCCATCCTGGGCTCCGAGGCCCTGGTCCGGCAAATCATCAAGGACGAGCTCCTGGCCATCACGGAGGAGTACAAGGACGAGCGGCGGACGCAGATCGTGCCGGAGACGGCCGACATCAACGTCGAGGACCTGATTGCGCAGGAAGAGGTGGTGGTGACCATCTCCCACACCGGCTACATCAAGCGGAATCCCGTCTCCCTCTACCGGGCCCAGCGCCGCGGCGGCAAGGGCAAGATTGGGATGGGGACCAAGGAAGAGGACTTCGTGGAGACGCTGTTCACGGCCTCCACGCACGACGCCCTGCTGTTCTTCACCGACGCCGGCAAGGTGTACTGGCTGAAGGTGCACGAGATTCCGGAAGCCGGTCGCGCCGCCAAGGGCAAGGCGATGGTCAACCTGCTGGCCCTCGCGGGCGACGAGAAGGTGACGGCCACGCTGCCGGTGAAGGAATTCCGGAACGATCGCTACGTCGTGATGGCCACGCGGCAGGGGGTCATCAAGAAGACGGAGCTGTCGGCCTATGGGAATCCCCGCCCAGGGGGCATCATCGCGCTCACGCTGGACGAGGGTGACAAGCTGATCGGCGTGGCTCTCACCGACGGGCAGAGACAGATCCTGCTGGGCACTCGCGAGGGGATCGTCATCCGCTTCAAGGAAGAGGACGCCCGGCCGATTGGCCGCACCGCCCACGGCGTGCGCGGCATCACGCTGGATGAAGGGAATTACGTGATCGGGATGGAGACGATCACGCCCGACTCCACCGCGTCCATTCTCACCGTCACGGAACGCGGCTATGGGAAACGCACGCTGGTCAGTGAATACCGCATCCAGGGACGGGCCGGCAGGGGCATTATCAGCGTCAAGGTGACCGACCGGAACGGCCCGGCCGTCTCGTTCCATCAGGTCCGCGACGGGGACGAGATCATGGTGATGACGGCCGAGGGCAAGATTCTCCGCACCCGCGTGGATGACGTGCGCGAGATCGGCCGGAATGCGCAGGGGGTTCGGCTGATCGACATGGAGGACGCCGATCGCGTGGTGGGCGTGGCCAAGCTGGCTGAATCCTCGGGCGAGCCGACCGGTGAGGACAGGAACCATGGAGACGAGTCCGGCGCCTAGGCCCCTCGACCCCCTCGTCAAGACCGCGCTCACGATCTGCATCGGGCTGATTGTCATCACCGTGGTCGGGATGATCCTGACCGCGCCGGATCGGTCCATCCCGCCCTACAGTGTCATCGCTCAGAACGGTGAGCATGTGACGGTCCATGTCCCGCCCCGCACGACGGTCCAAGAAATTGAGGCCCTGCTGGTCCGCTTTCAAGCGGCGGGCCACGGCAACCGGGAGGGATTTGCCCACCTCAAGATCAACCCCACGACCGCCGGCGAACCAGCCGGCCGCTACCAGCGGATCACCATCTATGTCTTTGATAATCAAGGCCTGGCGGAGGAAGTGTCGCTCACCGAGTACCTACGCGGAGCGGACCCGCTCGCCCGGTCTAGCTTTGAGCGCGGCGTACGAGGGGTCTATCGGCTCACGGCCGAGACGGAGTTCGGCGCCGTGGGCGCGAAGGTCCTCTTTGAGGGGAAGAGCAGTGGCGGTTAGGGCGCGGAGTTCGAGAAGAGCGTCGTCAGGCGCAGGTGGAGATCAGGATCGGCAACGGCATGCACGGCCGCCGCGATCTCGGCGCGGGTCTCCATGCTGGCGTCCGCGTCCGTCTGTTCAGAGCGAGCAGGCTGGGGTGCCGGGCCGTCGCCGGCGTCCGGGGGACGCACAGTCCCGACCCTGAGGACGAGATCGCTGAGTGCCTCGCCGTCCGCCGCCCGGTTGATTTTGGCGAGCAGTTCCGGCTTGAGGAAGAGGAGGTGCTGGAGCCAGACGGAATTCTCAGCCACGAGGTAGAGCTTGCGGTGCCGGACGGAGTCCGGCCACGTGTGGCGGGCGATGTGTTCGCCCACGATCTCGGGCCAGTGCTGCTGGAGCTTGAACTCCAGCATGTGGATTGCCATGCCGTGCGTGGTAAGGAACCGGGAGAGGATGTCCGGCAACGAGTTCAGGCTCGGGCGCTTCTTAGCCATGGGCGTATCGTAGTGCCTGATCGTGATGGCGTCAAGACGGAGGAGCCGACATGAAAATCAAAACGCTCTTTGACAATGCGCTGTTCGAGGAGTTTATGGGGCAGGCGCTGGAGAAATTCGAGCAGCACCTGAAGGACGAGGCGATCAAGCAGGGGCCGCTGGAGCAGCGCATGCGGGGCGCGCGGGAGTTCGCGGTATTCCTGCTGGGGCGGGGGCATCGCAAAGGGGAGCGAACCAAAGGACGGATATAGCGGGGCCTGTCGCCGGGTGCCCGGATGTGCTCGCGGTCGGCCTCGCCGTCGCAGCCCCGCGGACTCGGCTGCGGCCTGGAACGCTGCGCTCCTCCGGGCACCCGGCGCCACCTGCAAGAACCACCTCCCTTGAATACCGCGCGGAGGGGTGGTATCGTCTAAGCACAACGCGAACGAAAGGGGGCGACCGGTTTCGACGGGGATCATGACGCCAGGGTGGCATGCCGAGCTCCGGGAACTCGTAAAAGTCCGGAAACAACAACAGCCAATCACGAACTGGCACTCGCCGCTTAATCAGCGGTGACGTCTCTCTCCTGACGCCCGCGCGGGGGAAGAGGCGACGATGGCGGGCTGGCCTGACGCTGGTGCTCAGCGGCGGCAGGCGAGATGCACTGGGCTAGCGACCGTTCTAAGCCTGCCGGAGGGCGTGGACGGAAGCGAAACCACAAATCGCCGGCTACGCATGTAGAAGCCCTCAGCTGACGGTCTTCGGACAGGGGTTCAACTCCCCTCGCCTCCACCATCAACGGCCCCTGGGTTGCGGGACTCAGGGGCCGTTTTTATTTATGGGGCGGGCTCGTCCGCGAAGGACAGACAGTCCGCTCTGGCAGGAGAATCACGCAAGCTGGTCATCGGGGCTGGCATGCGGTGGAATTCTCGTGTACCGTGGGTGTCATGTCGCGTGTCCTGAAGCCGTGCCCCTCCTCTCCCAACTGCGTCTCGTCGCTGGCGGAGGAAGACGCGGCGCATCGCGTTGCTCCGCTGAATTGGACCGGCGATCTCGACCAGGCCAAGGCCCAGCTCCGGCAGGCCGTGCTGGCGGCCGGTCACGCCACCGTTGTCGTCGAAGAGGACCTGTACTGGCACATCGAGTTTCGCAGCCGCATCTTTCGATTTGTGGACGATGTCGAGTTTCGGTTCGATCCCCGGACCCGGCTGATCCACGTCCGCTCGGCCTCGCGTGTGGGGCACTCTGATCTGGGCGTGAACCGTACTCGGGTTGAAACGATTCGCGCGCGGTTTCAATGAGCTGCCGGGCGGATTGACTCCCAGCGGCCCGGTCCTTATAATGACGCCTCACTTCACCGCAGAGGCAAATGGTATTGAATATCCGGCACGGGTGATCGAAGTGCCGGTCCAACAAGTTCGGAGAGGAGTCGTCATATGTCCATCACCATGCGGCAACCCTCGAACAAGGCAAGGAAACGTACCCACGGGTTTCTCGAACGGATGAAAACAAAGGGCGGCCGACGGACGTTGGCGCGCCGCAGAGCCAAGGGACGGCACAAGCTGACCGTCTGATCCGGGTCGGTGGTTCCCCCCCGTTCCGCTCGCGCACAGCACCTCCTTCGCAACAGCGCCGCGATCCGGTTGGTCTTCAAGGAAGGGAGGCGGGTATCGTGCCCGCTGTTTACCCTCCTCTACCGCCGGAACGATCTGGACCGCACGCGGGTCGGCGTGGTGGTGGGGAAGAAGCTTGGGAGCGCGGTGGCGCGCAACCGCGCCAAGCGACGGTTTCGCGAGCTGGGCCGCCTGAGCCTGGAACGCCTTCCTGACGGGTTGGATCTATTGGTCTTGCCGAGGCGAGAATCCGTGGTCGAGTCCGCAGGACGCTTGCGCGAACACTGGCACGCCGTCCTGAAGCGGGCGCATCTGGTCGCGCCAGAGAATGCATGATGATCCGTATGATTGTCGCAGCGATCGCCTTCTATCAGCGATGGGTCTCACCGATGGGCCCGCCGTGCTGCGGGTTCGTGCCCACCTGCTCCGCCTACGCGCGTGAGGCGCTGGTGCGTTACGGCCTCCTGCGTGGGCTGGGGATGTCGGTGCGACGCCTGCTGAAATGCCATCCGTTCCATCGCGGCGGCTACGATCCGGTGCAGCCGGTCCGCTGACGAGCACCTCGCATGGAAAAGCGCATCATCCTCTTTCTTATCTTCTCGATGGCGATCATCGTGCTCTACCCCTACCTCCTGGAGAAAATGGGGATCGCGAAGCGGCCGGCGCCGGCCGTCTCCGCGCCTGTTGCCGACACGAAGGATGCCGACAAGGCCGGACCCGTGTCGCCTTCACCGACTCAGACTGCCGCGCAGGTTCCCAAGGCCGACGCGACCATGTCGGCCCAGGCGCCGGGTAGAGGACACGAGCAGGAGGTGACGGTCGAGACCGATCTGGTGAAGGCCGTCCTTTCGAACCGCGGTGGCGTGATCACGCGCTGGGAACTCACGCGCTATCTGAATACGGACCCGAAGCAGCCCCAGCCCATCCAGCTCGTGCCTGCCGATGAAAAGGGGGTCTCGCTCATCCCGCCGCTCACCCTGGAGGTCCCCGATGCCGGACTGCAGGAACGGCTGGCGAGGGGCGTGTATGCGGTCTCCGGCAAGAACCTCCGTCTCAGCGAGGAACAGCCCACCGGCGAGATCGGCTTCTCGTATACGGATCCGGAGACCGGCGCGCAGGTCACGAAGCGCCTCACGTTTCACCACGGCAGCTACCTCGTGGATCTGACGGTGGAGACGTCCGGCGTGAGCAGCTCGACGACCCTCTCGCTGGGCACGAATTTCGGGATCCATCAATGGGAAGAAGGGTTCGTCGGGTTCATCGGGCCGGCCACATACAGCGGTGAGACGCTCGACAAGTCCACGCCTGACAAGGAAGACCTGCGGGTGGGTCCAATGAAATGGGCCGCCATGCAGGACAAATATTTTCTGGCGGCCGCCATCCCCGCCGACGCCGTGACCCATCTTGCCGTCGTGCGCAACGAAGGCGAGCGGCTGGTCTCGGTCGGCCTGCGCACGCCCGCCGCGCCGGGGACCGTCGCGAGTCACTACCGGCTCTTCGTCGGTCCCAAGGAATACGACACGCTGGCGGCGCTCAAGGTCGAACTGGAGGAGACGATCGACTTCGGCTGGTTCATCTACGGGAGCTGGTCCTTCGTGCGGGCGGTGGCCAAGCCGTTGTTCTACGCCGTCCGCTACCTCCATGATCTCACCCACAATTACGGCGTGGCCATCATCATTATCACCATCGGGATCAAGCTCCTGCTGGCGCCCCTCGCCTACAAGAGCTACAAATCCATGAAGGACATGGCGGCTGTGCAGCCGGAGTTGATAGCCCTGCAGAAGAAGTACGCCGACGATCGTGAGCGGCTCAACAAGGAATTGATCAAGCTCTATAAGGACAAGAAGGTGAACCCGGTCGGCGGCTGCCTGCCGATGTTCTTTCAGATTCCCATCTTCGTCGCGCTCTTCAACATCCTCTATATGACCATCGAGCTGCGCCAGGCGCCGTTCATGTTGTGGGTGAAGGACCTGTCGGCGCAGGACCCCTATTACGTCCTGCCGGTCCTGATGGGCGCCACGATGTTCATCCAGCAGAAGATCCAGCCGACCACGATGGACCCGAAGCAGGCGCAGATCATGCTGCTGCTGCCCGTCTTTCTCACGTTCCTGTTCATCACGTTCCCGGCGGGACTCGTGCTGTACTGGCTGACGAACAACGTCCTGACCATCACCCAGCAGGTCGTCACGGACCGCTACATCCTGCCGAAAACGCCGGCCCCGGCGGCCAAATGAACGCCCATGCATGCCGGCGACACGATCTGCGCCATTGCCACCCCGCCCGGTGAGGGCGGCATCGGCATCATCCGGGTATCCGGCGACAAGGCCCTCGACCTCGCCTCGCGGATCTTTGCCGGCGCCGCCGGACGGACCGTCCGTGACTACCGGACGCACACGCTGCACCACGGTGAGTTGCGCGCGCCGGACGGCAGACGCATAGACGACGTCCTGGTTGCGGTGATGAAGGCCCCGCGCAGTTACACCCGTGAGGATGTCGTCGAATTCCACTGCCACGGCGGGCCGCTCATCCTGCGCCTGGGGCTGGAGGCCCTCCTCCTGAGCGGCGCGCGGCTCGCCGAGCCGGGAGAGTTTACGAAGCGCGCCTTCCTGAACGGACGCCTCGATCTCGCGCAGGCCGAAGCGGTCATGGACCTGATCTCGGCCCGTACCGAGGCCGGCCTGCGGGTTGCCCTGGAACACCTGCGCGGCGCCCTGTCGGAGGAACTCGGCCGCCTGCGCGAAGGCTTGGTGCGCCTGCTGGTCGAAGTCGAAGCCGGGATTGATTTCTCAGACGAAGACATTACGTTTATTTCCGCGCAGGGCCTTGCGCATGGCGTCACCATGGCGCGAGATCGGATCACCCAGCTCATCCGCACGGCGGAGGACGGGCGCATTGTCCGGGAAGGCGTCACGGTGGCGCTGGTCGGGCGTCCCAATGTGGGCAAGTCCAGCCTTATGAATGCGCTGGCAAAGGCGGATCGGGCGATCGTAACCCCGATTCCCGGCACCACGCGCGACGTGCTGGAGGAGTTCATCGCCGTGCGCGGCATTCCTGTGCGCCTCCTGGACACGGCGGGTGTGCGGGAGGCCGTGGACGTGGTGGAACGAGAGGGCGTACGCCGCGCGCACGACGCGCTGGCACGCGCGGATCTCGTCCTGGCGGTGCTCGACGGGAGCGAGCCGCTGGGCGAGGAGGACCTGCGGCTGCTGGAGTCGGCGCGGGGGAAGACGATGATTCTGGTCGTCAATAAATCAGACCAGCCGGCCCGCCTGGACCTGTTGCCGATCCAGGGGCCAGGGCCAGGGATGCGCGAGGGCGCTCGCCTCGTCCGAACGTCGGCGACCACCGGCGCCGGCCTGGACGACCTACGCGACGCGATCCGCGACGCCGTCCTCACGCAGGGATTGGAATCACGCGAAGGCATGGTCATCACCCATCTGCGCCATCGCGGCGCGCTCGAACGCGCACAGACCGCGTTGGGGCAGGTGCTCCTTTCCGTTGAGCGCGGGATGGCCGCCGAGTGCGTGGCAGCAGACCTGCGCGCGGCCGTCAACGCGCTCGGCGAGATCATCGGCGCAACGACCACGGACGACATTCTCGACCGCATCTTCAAGGAGTTCTGCATCGGCAAATGATCGCCCGGACATCGCATGTAGCGCGGCCCACGCTTCTTGACCATGCCGTTCGCCCTGAGCAAACCTGTCATGAGCGTAGTCGAAGGGCCTCCGAGAGAGGGTGGGGTGAGGGACGCGTGTCTTCCGTCGGATGCCCCGCTCGGTTAGAATCCCCTCATGCGCGCGCGCCGCCTCCATGCGAGTCTGTTCCTCCTGCCGCTGCTGTCGGCGATCCTGTTGGGCCTGGCCGCCTGTGGCTCGCACAGCGACGCCATCGTCGTGATTGCGCTGCATCCGAACAACCCGGACATCCTGTACGTCGCGACGAACGATTACATCTACAAGTCCCGTGACGAGGGCCGGACGTGGGCAACCGTCTCCGGCGGGATGAGCTATTCGCGGGTGATTTCAATGGCCATTGATCCCGTCTATCCCGCCACGATCTATGCCGGCATGAAAGGCGATGCCGTGTATAAGAGTTATGACGGCGGGCAGCGGTGGGCGGCGCAACAATCCGGGCTGGATGACGTCACGTTCACATCCGTCGTCAATCAGATCGTTCTCGACCCGGCCGACAACCAGCACCTCTGGGCGGCCACCTCCATGGGCATCTTCGAGTCACCCGACGGCGGGGAGTCCTGGCAGGCGCGCATGGCCGGGATGAAGGAAGTGTTGGTGACCGTCACGGTGGCCCTCGACCCCCTGCGCCCCGACATCCTGTATGCCGGGACCAGCGGGGGCGTCTACAAAACCTCAACCCGCGCCCAAAGCTGGGCGAAAGCGAACGAGGGGCTGGTCTCGCCCGCGCTCCTTGCCTCTTCCCGCGCGCTCATGGTCAATCTCTTGCTCATTGATCCATCCCGTCCCGACATTGTGTATGCGGCTACGCTCGACGGCCTCTACAAAACGATGGACGGCGCGCGCGCCTGGACCCGGATCGGCCTGGCGCTGCCGGATCAGATGATTTACGCCATGGCGCTGGATCGCTCGTCGCCCGACAGGCTGTACGTGGCCGGACGCCGGGGTCTCTCCAAAAGCACGGACGGGGGTGTAACCTGGCAGGAGAAAAACGTGGGGCTGGGGAGTTTGAACATTCGTTCACTGGCCATCAGTCCGGGTGATCCGCAGACACTCTATCTGGGCACCAACGGCAGCGGACTCTACCGAAGCCGCGACGGCGGCGACACCTGGCAGCCGATTCCGCTCGCCCAGGGGCCACCAGACACAGTCTTTAAGTCTGCTGGGGCCTCGCCTGATCCGTCCTGATCGGCGTCGAATTGCTCGTCTACACGGAGTGACCAGGGAGGAAATCAATAATGTGCAGCGTCAGTTTTTTGCGGAGATCACGGTGATCTCCGGCACGGGGTAGTCCTTGACGTTGCCGGTGGCTACGGCGGCTCAGGTCTTGGAGAAAGCGTTGGGTGGCCGCACGGCCGCGCAAGAGATCAATGAGGACGTCGGTGTCCAGGAGGACCGTGCTCACACGCGTGCGACCCGTGTCAGGCGGGAAGACTTGCGCAGCCGTCGGACAAACTGACGCGCGCCTTTGTCCAGTTCAGGATGACGCCCGGCTCCCCAAGCCCCGAAGCTCTGTGTCAAGGCTTTCTGGAACTTGATCCGCGTGAGTTCGTTGCGGAGCGCCTCCCCGACCACCTTGCTCTGCGCGCCCCTCGGCGCCAAGGCCTTCAATTCGTCCAGGAGATCTTCCGGCAACGTGAAATTCGCCTGTTTCGTCGCTGTCGCCATGCCGCCCTCCGGTTACGCCTATGAGACTTCCTATATGATGACCTAGGTTCGTCTGCTTGTCAAACATCTCACCCTCCTTGCATCAGGAGCCGCCTGCCACTACGCGAGAGAACGGATTCTGCTAGAATGCCTGCGCAACGGGGATGCGCGATGATGATGAGGCACAGCAAGGACGACTCCTTTGACGTGATCGTGGTGGGCGGCGGCCACGCGGGCTGCGAAGCCGCGCTCGCGGCGTCGCGCATGGGGGCGCGCACGGCGCTGCTGACCATGGACGAGGACAAGATCGCGCAGATGTCCTGCAATCCCGCGATCGGCGGGATTGCAAAGGGCCACCTGGTGAAGGAAATCGACGCGCTCGGCGGCGAGATGGGACGTAACACCGACCAGACCGGCATCCAGTTCCGAATGCTCAATACGCGGAACGGGCCGGCCGTGCGCTCGCTGCGGGTGCAGTGCGACAAGACGCAGTACCGGCTGGTCATGCAGCAGACGTTGCGCGCCCAACCGGGCCTGGCGATCATTCGCGGGACCGTGGATCGGATTGAAACGGTCGGCGGCCGGGTCCGGAGCGTCGTCACCGGCGCCGGCGCGCGGCTGGACGCGAAGGCCGTCGTCTTGACTACGGGGACGTTCCTGAAGGGGCTCATTCACGTAGGGTTAAACCACTTCCCGTCCGGTCGGGCCGGCGAGGCCCCGGCCGAGCATCTTTCCGACTGTATGCGGGAGTTTGGCTTCGAGCTGGGCCGGCTGAAGACCGGCACCCCGCCACGCCTCGACCGAGACACCATCGATTTCTCGATGCTGGCGCCGCAGTGGGGCGACGAGCCGCCGGCGCCGTTTTCCTTCCGGACCGAGACGATTCCCCTGCCCCAAGTCTGCTGCCATATCACGCACACCAATGAAGAAACGCATCGCATCATTCGGGACAACCTGGACCGGTCGCCGCTGTTCACCGGCGTGATCGAAGGCACGGGGCCGCGCTACTGTCCCTCGATCGAGGACAAGGTCGTGCGGTTTGCCGACAAGCCCCGGCACCAGATCTTCATCGAGCCGGAGGGTCTAGACAGTAATGAATATTACCCAAATGGCATCTCGACCAGCCTGCCGGTGGACGTGCAGGCCGCGTTCCTCAAAACCATCCCCGGCCTCGAGCGCGCGGTGATGCTCAAGCCGGGCTATGCCGTTGAATACGACTATTTTCCGCCCCGCCAGCTCCACCCCACCTTGGAAACGAAACTGGTAGAGGGGCTCTACCATGCCGGCCAGATCAACGGCACATCCGGGTACGAAGAGGCGGCCGCGCAGGGGCTGATGGCCGGCATCAACGCGGTTCTGAAGATCCGAAGCGAGGTGCCCTGCATCCTGGACCGGTCGGAAGCCTACATCGGGGTGCTGATCGACGACCTCATTACCAAGGACGCGAGAGAGCCCTACCGGATGTTCACTTCGCGGGCCGAATACCGGCTGCTTCTCCGCCAGGACAATGCCGATCTCCGGCTCACGGACATCGGCTACCGGCTGGGGCTTGTCCGCGAGGGCGCGTACCGGCGGTTTTGCGACAAACGGGAGGCCATCAGCCTGGAGCGGGCGCGGCTCATCAAGACCCGGCCCAGGATCACGCCTGAGGTGGCCGCCAGGGCGGTTGCGCTGGGCATGGACGGCCTGAGCCCGGAGACCACGCTGGCCGGCCTGCTCCGGCGGCCCGAGCTGGATTACGAAGGGGTCATGGGCCTGGCCGGACTGGAAGGCCATCCCGCCCCAGCCGTGCGCGAACAGGTCGAAATCCAGATCAAGTACGAGGGGTATATCCACCGCCAATCCCATGCTGTGGGTAACTTTAAACGCCTGGAATCACGCAGAATCCCATGCGATTTTGAGTATGCCTGCGTGAAAGGCTTCTCGCATGAGGTGTTGGAGAAGCTCCAAAAAGTGCGCCCCCACTCGCTGGGGCAGGCGTCACGGATCGAGGGGGTGACCCCCGCCGCCGTGTCACTCCTTCAGGTCGCCCTGGAGCGGTCCCGAAGGGCCTGATTGTTCCACGTGGAACAATCATCGCGCACGCCCGCCACCCCGGATCCGGTCTCGCCAGCCGCAGCCATCATGGAAGGGGGCCTGCGCCTGGGGATACCCCTTTCGCCCCATACCGTCGCCAGGCTGGTCCTGTACCTGCAGGAGTTGACCCGCTGGAATGCCAAGGTCAACCTCACAGGGCACGCGACCCAGGCCGACATCATCGCCAAAGACTTTCTGGACTCCCTGGCCGCCTGCACGCTCATCACGCCGGACCCGAGGCTGATCCGGCCTGGACCGGGCCTTCGGGTGCTGGATGTCGGCGCCGGCGCCGGGTTTCCTGGGCTGGTGTTGACGCTCCAGGATCCGGGCTTGGCCGTGACCCTGCTCGAACCAGCGCAGAAGAAAGCGGCCTTTCTCCATCATCTTATCGGCCTCCTGGGCATCTCCGGGACCACGGTCCTGATTACGCGGATCGAGGACCTCATACGAGGCCCCAAGCCCGGCCCAAGCGGACCCTTCGACCTCATCACAAGCAGGGCTGTCCGGCCCGCGCTCATCCTTTCGGAGGCCCCCAGGCTCCTGGCCCCAGACGGCCGGGTGCTGCTCTTCAGGGCCAGTCCGATGAGCGGCGCCCCCCCCGGATACCGACTGCTCCGCGAAACGTCCTTTACGCTCCCGTTCACCAACGACCCCCGCACCCTGACCCTGCTCCAGCCGGCCTAATGTTCCACGTGGAACAATGAACCGGCGCGTCCGTTGACACGGGAGGGCGCACTTGCTAGCATGCCCCCTTTGGAGGTCAGCCGATCGTTTATGGGGCGAGTCCTCGCCATCGCCAATCAAAAAGGGGGAGTCGGCAAGACCACCACCGCCATTAACCTCGCGGCCTCACTGGCGGTGGCAGGGCGGACGGTTCTGCTGGTAGATCTGGACCCGCAGGCCAATGCCACCAGCGGGGTGGGGATTGATC
>Ga0213870_1000173_pt1 | contig 34450 bp, 27 predicted proteins | sample WICALVC2017_Meta_FD_160119 | JGI IMG/M metagenome (GOLD analysis project Ga0213870, IMG submission 160119) | Freshwater microbial communities from subterranean cave lake in Wind Cave National Park, South Dakota, United States - WICALVC2017 | ecosystem: Environmental > Aquatic > Deep subsurface >...
TCTCTATTCTGGTCAATTGCTAGTTCTCTTACCGCGGCCAGATCTCCTTCCAGATCCATAATTTCATTCATATATCCTCTTTGTTTTTCGGTAGGCGAAGAATCAGGCGCAGCTTTTCCTGCGACTTCTCCGTATTTGGTATCCTCAAGAGGAATACCCAATACTTTATGTGCTAAATAGCTGTGCAGACGCTTCTTCTTTTCTCCGATATCATCTGAAACCGGAATTTCCAGATTGTGAGTAACAGCCAAAGGGTTTCGCATTGCCATAGCTACCCATGTCCGAGCAATAAAAGCTTTTTTATATTTCTTGCTCATATCCTCTATTTTTTGTGCCGTTCCTTTGTCTTTTTTCAATTTTTCCCACTCAGTTTCGATATCATTCTTATATTGTGGTTTCCCTCTCTCTTTCCATAATCTATCAAATTCAGTTCCGCTTCTGGGTAAGTTAGTAGCTAACTCTCTTCTAAATTTTTCTCTGTATTTTCCCTCTACAAAATATTCCTTCACTCTTTCACCAGCAAATCTGCTACTAAACATAATTAGTGTCGGTCCGCCTAGTAGTTCTCGCTCTTTGTCAGACCAACCAATAGTGGTATCCATATGCCGCCACTGGGTCGTGGGAGGACCAAAAGCTGAGGATGAACCAGCAAAATTCAATTTATCAATTAGTCTTTTGGCTTCAGGACCGTACTTTTCGGCAAAGGTTCCATCTCTATATGCTATGTACGCTCTCATTGATTCGTCTTTATCTATATGTTTAATTTTATGCTCATCTGGAAGAAGTGTGTTCATGAGATGCAAATATTTATAACTTCCAAATTTCCACTTGTGTATTACTGTAGCCATATAATTCATTGCCCTGGCTGGACCTTCGTAAGGAGTACTATGAAATCCCCCCAATTCAAATCCTGGTTGTCCGCTTCCTGGTACTTTGGAATTGGCAAACATTTCAAGCCAACGAAGAGATGACAAGCCAAACCCTTTCCCCAAAGTCATATACATTGATAGCTCTAGATCTTGAGGATCCTCTCTTTTTAAAGTGTCTAGATCGAGCTTATTATTTGGATCCAGTTTAACTGTATTTCCATCAGAATCAACAACATGAAAACCTGTATGTTCATCCCTTACTACATCGTTTACCACCCCACTTTTTATCATTTTCTCTACCATCTGCTGGGCTGACCTATCCCAGTAGGAATCCATGTGTGCAGAATCGTAATCAATAAGAGATGGAGGGATGTAACCATCATTGGAATCGCGTAGAGATCGAAGTGAAGTTTCATAGGCTCTATAAGCCTGTTCCACCGCTGGAAGAGTAAGTGCTTGTACACTTGCAGAGTTTTGGAATAGCGCCAAGGATTTTTGTAAATCATCTATACTTGCTCCAGGTTGGGCTGCCCAAAAATCAATATCTCGGGAAAGTCGAATAGTATTACTCAGATTTACATACCAATCTACCCATGTCTGACCGAATGCTGTTCCAGTTTCTGGCCGTATCAAATCTGCCATACTGCTCCTCAAAATATTCGTAAATGTAGTAAAATCTGCCCGCTCATAGAGTCCAAAATTCTCATTGGAGGAAACTCTTTTATCAGAAAGTATGGCTTGGTGGACAGTCAAAAATACCTGATTGCGGAAGCGACGACTTTTTTCTACATCATCACGCGGAACGTTACCTACTAAAAGCTTTTCCATTTCAGGATTTTGACCAAGCAAATCTCCCAGACGTCCGGGATGTCTAACCATTGCTTTCAAAAATTCATTAGTGTTAGTAATAGGGTCAGCTTGAATTTTAGGCGCGTCCATTCTTAATCTCTCTCGCAACTGTTCCGCTAAGGCGTCTAATTTTGAATTAATGAAACTTTCTGATGCTAATACCACATTTTGATAAGCTTGGGTTCCTGGAATTACATCTTTGGGCAACTCTCTTGAACTAGTCGCCAAAATTCTTCTTTGAACATCCAGCAGTTGATTAGTAGTTAGATGAGAACCAGCTTTCTCACTTTGTTGTACCCCTCGCCAAATCTCATCAACCTCTTGGACGAGTTTCCCTGGTGGGGCAGACGCACCAGTGCCCAAATTTTCTCCATTGACATTAGTCCATTGGACATCTTGCGTATCTGGTTGCGGTGGAATTGTAAATAGTTGATTTATCGCTGCCTCTCTTCGCTCTTTATTCTTGAATCCTTCTCCTTTTAAATCTTGTTTTAGTTGATCAGGAATGCTAACTGGTATAGGATGATCTAGCCCTTTCATAAACCATGTCTGAGGATCATCTTGGCGGGTTCTTTTTAATGATTCTTGATCGTAAAGCTCAATTCTTTCAGGAATAAGCACTAAAACTCTTTGCTCTATAGCCCTAAGGAGGGGATCAATCGCTTCCCTACCGCCAGGAATTGATTGTGTCTCATAGAGAAGGTGTCTAGCTAAATTGGTCAAGGCGACAGGATCACCATGAAGCTCCCTACCTTGTGTAGCTAATTTATTGAGTAGGTCAGCTGATGCTGTACTTTGATCAATAAGCTCAAATAACCCTCTTCGACTATCTTCATCGCTTATTAACTCTAAATAATATCCTGCTCCAACATTATCTCTAGCTTGCTCTGCAATAAATTTTTCAATGTTAGCTTTGATCTGCTCTCTTCTTGCCTGTCTTGCCGCAGTTAATGTCTCAACACGCTCTTGCCCACTTTCCCTCTGCCTATAACGCCTCTCGGCATCCTTTCTTTCTTTTTCCTCATCAGCATCTCTTTGTGCTTGCCGAGATTCTGCACGACGCATTTCCTCTTGGGCTCTACGTGCTTCATCCTCATCAAGCATTTTCTTACGAAAGATTTGCTCCAGTGCTTTTTTTAGCCACTCTGTAAATGATCGTCTATGGGGACCACGAGGTGCGCCCATTTCTGCTGTTGCCATATTAAATTCATGATACGGGGGTTATGAAGATGAGTCAAGAAATAGATAGTGGATTTTATGCTCCACCTTTTGCAAGTATTGCAATTCCGCGTCTGCTACTGCCAAAAAGTCGGGCAAAAGAAGGAATCACCTCAGGTAATATCATATTGACATATAAATTTACAAGTGACGGATAGTTTTTTGCTTGCCAGAAAATTCCTCCCTCCATAACTATTGGAACAATACCGTGGGTTTTTTTAATCTTTGTTAGTATTCCACATAGTTGAATGGCAACGATTTGAGCAGACCGGTGAAAAATTCTATCCACAAATAATTTTGCTATTTTTTTTGTGTCATTTTTTACCGCCTTGGGATAGATAAATGCGTCAGTTAAGATGTCATTTAATTGATCGGTAGAAGAAAGCTCTGGAAAACTACCTAATATTTTATCTTTTCCTGCATTAAAAATCTGGTAAAGGTACGCTCCGGAAACCTCTTTTTCAGATAAAGATCTTCCCCGATCTTCACTAGTCTTATCAACAAGAGCACGCAAGAGATTCCCCTCAATCTTATCAAAGTCAGCAGACTCAATATTTATAGCTACCTCAGCTTGTGCAAATCCGGATAGTTCTGATAGTTTCAAGGGTGCGATAGCTTCTCTTCTCTCCCAATAAGCGAAATTAAGACCAGTCCCGACAACTCCAGCTACATCAACTCCATCCCCTCCCAAAAGAAGACAAATAGCATCGTTAGCAACAGCAACAGTTGTATCAATACCGTATTCCTTGATAAGAAACTTATGGTATTCTTGTCCAACTTTTTTTCCGACCAAACCCTCTATGTTTCTGCCTTTGGTCATAGAAAGTAGTTGCCCATCTATAAATCTGTGGTGAAGTAAGGGTTTCAGCGGATAGGCAAAACCTATGCCTATATTAAATGTATTTTTTCTACCTCTTGTTACTTTTAAAATATTTTTACTTATAAGGTGAAATAGTTCATATTTTGTAGATTTCTCAGGTATTGAGAAAGGCTTTCTATTCAAAAAGGTAATCACCCCTTTTTTGGATATTCTAAATGCTGAGGCATAACCATTGGTCCCACCAATTGCTACTGCAACTCCCATTCCTGGGTTTGGACTCATCCTGTGGATAGGATTTAGAATTGTGGGCAGTGATGAGGTTTGATTATGCAAAGCCGCAATAAGCTCTCTTTGAAAAAGCTTGGCGTATTTGCCTAAATCGACAGTTGAAATAAGAGGATACAGCTTGTCCACAACTTGCATAATATAGCATACATACTAGTTTTTGGGAAAGAATTAGCAAGCTTTAGTAGTATTCTGAATATCTTACTTGAGATTAGATCGTTTTTACCTTTATTCCTGTTTGAGATAATCTCCTGGGGTTAAAACCTGGCATATTTTTCCAGCAGATGAAAGAAGCTTGCTGTCCCAGGTAATAAGTAAGGCTTTGTGCATTTTGGCTGTTATGGCGATAATAAAATCACTGGTTTTAAGGGAAGCGGTAGTAGGAAGATGTTTAGCAAAATAATTCAGGAATTCTTGATCAAGTGGTATAAGTATAAGTGAGAAAAAATATCTTAATAAACTAGCAACTGACTTCTTTTTTTGCTTTCCAACTATTGTTAGTGTCTCTGCCACCACAAGCGAGGGGACGAAAACCTGTTCATTAATAATTTTCCGGAAAAAAAGTCTTGAGGTTTTTGTAAATTCGTCGTCTATCCCAAGAGAGGAAACAAAAACGGAACTATCAATAACTAGTCTCATTGGTACTAATCTCTTTCTTCCCTTATAAGTAGCGAGGCTGATTTACTAAATCTTACTCTATGCATCTTCGGAGGATTAGCAAAAAACCTCAATGCTCTCTTCTGCGGACTAATCTTCCCATAGTGTCGTTTGATAACCTCAGCGGCTCCTTCACGTATAAGATTGGAAAAGGTAGTTTTCTTTTCCTGGGCAAGCTGTAGAAGAGTCTTATGTATTTCGTCCTGAATATAGACTTGTGTTCGAATCATTATCTCTATAGTAATGTATATGTCGTATGTTGTCAATAGCTTATACTCGAGGATAAAGCTTGTCCACAACCTGCATAATATAGCATAAGAGAGTACTGTTGAGAAGGGTTGGCTTAGTAATACTTATACTTATTAGTAATACTTGACATACTTAGTAGTATATGTAATAATAATTACTACTATGAATGGCTTATCTACAATTACACAAAAAGGTCAAGTAGTTATCCCGATAACACTGCGAAAGGCTCTTAAACTTTCTCCTCCAAGGCGAATATCTTTTGAATTAAAGGGTAATGTTATTATTATGAAACCCGCTTTATCAATTGATGAGGCTTTTGGTATGTTTAAAACAACCAAAAGAGCTTCTCAGGCGGATTATGATCAAGCCATTGAAGAAGCAGTTGTAAAAAAATTTCAAAAAAAACTTCACAAAAAAGACTCATGATCTATCTTGATACAAATGTACTCATTAGGTTTTTCACGAAAGATGATCTTGCTAAAGCCAAAAAAGTAAAAGAACTCCTGCAGAGAGAATCTAAGATTTTGATTAATGACGTTGTATTGCCAGAACTTGACTATGTGTTAAGAAAAACCTACAACTTACAAAGAAGTGATGTTGCCGCTGCATATAGATTTCTTCTCTCCTGTCCATCAATTAGCTTCTCAAAAGTAATACATGAGGCAGCACATCTTTATGAAACATCAAATCTAAGTATGGCAGATTGTATTATCGCAGCAGCTTCTTTTGACGGAAAACTAGCTAGTTTCGATAATAATCTACTTAAAACTCCTGGAGTAAAACCTTACTGGTAGTCCTTGAGTAAACTTAAGAAGTTCAAAATAGTCTTTTCAACAATTCATTGAGCATTTCTCAAGCTGCAATAAGAGGATACAGCTTGTCCACAACCTGCATAATATAGCATACTAAATATAATTTTAAAAATCTTTACGATAAACAACTAAATCTACAATTTTTGTTAAAAATGATACACAAAGTCTCCTAATAAAGACATTTTTCATATATAGATATATAAAATACTTATATTTTTCTATTAAAACCTATAAAATTTGACAAAAATATGTTTGTATGATAAAGTATGAAGAGTTTTGGGCTTAAAAATAGATGACTAAATATAGCCTAAAGTAATTACTATATGCGTTAGTATTTAATACTAACGCTTTTTTGTGAATAAAACTATATGGCAATAGAACAACTTACAATTACATCGGCCCGAATTAATGATCCATCTCTCATTCCTCCTCATGCTGATAAACTTCGTGAAGCGATGGGAAGAGAAAATATGGCTCTAATAACAGCTGATACTCCTGATGAGGTTGTAGTTCTTCCTGACACGCTTGGTGCAGTCCGCAGTCAGTTGGCAACTATTCAGGGAGAAGAAAATATTATCATTTCTGCTTCTAACCCTGATCATTTATCTACAGATTTACAAACTGATGGTCAGACTCGTTTAATTGATGCTAGTCAGATACTTGATTGCTTAAAAGCCGATGAGCTCTATAGTCGCTATGGTGTTGATAGAAATATAATTGGAGGACATGGTTCTCTGCTTCTTGCAGGGATTATTGCAGCTGAAACTATTGCACAACATGAAGGAAAAGCCAAAAGTGGAGGGGTAGTTTACCCAAGCTATGTTCCTGACGGTGGAAATTCTATCTTATGGTTAGGATGGCTCCAACATCTTACTGAGAGTAAAAATCCTGCCGTTGCTAAACAAACGCATTGGACTTCGGGACATGAAGGCTTACAATATCAGGTAGAACTCTACTCGCATGATGGTGAAGTTGGCAGACAGATATTTGATGATTTTACTCGAAAAGAAAGCTGGCTACCTGCAGTTCGTACAATTACTTCCCGACCGTTTTTGCTCAATTCGCCTATTGCTACGGCTACATATCCCCACGAATTAGTAGCAACACTTGCCACTGGACAACTTGCACGCGAAACAGAAGCGTCGTTAGCACGGTTAGTGACTGTATTTAGAACTCAGGATGTTACTTTCCAAGCTAAGGATCCAAGAAGTGAAGCATGGGCTCGAGTATTTTATATCCTTATGGAAGAATTTAAACAGGGAAGACCAATTACAAAACTTACTCCTAAGCAGTATCAGAGAATTAACAGCCAACTCGCACAAAATGGCGACGCACTTGCAAACGGCCAATTATTGCCTTCACCACAGAAATTAATAAGAGAAGGTCTGATTGATATAGATAAAGTTAAGCAAAGATTGAGTCTCGACTTGACGGTAAGCATTCCTCGCCGAGTAATTGAAAATAAACCCTACAATATTGCATTATCAGGGTCAGATACTTATCTTCCGGAAGGACTAGTACCTGATGATGACTTTAACAAATATAGTAGCCTTCGCGATGAAATTAGGGCTTATTTTGAAAAACAGAGTAAACAAAAATGGTCTGGACGTATGCGCGTGGATAAGCAAGATGAGAGACCCCATTATGCTTTGGTACAGGATCCAGAAATACAAAGAACAATGGATAATTACATGGAGCTTGGGGTAACAAACAGATTAAAAGGTTCTAACGGAGATATACTACCTTTGAATCTTCACACAAGTGAACTTCAAGGCACAGCAAAGCGAGTCGCAGACTATGTAAGAAATGAAACAGACATTGTTATTATTTCTCCCTTCGCCGGAGAAAGAGACACTCACCTAATTGGTTTTAACTATGGAATTCAGAGATTGGGTGCAAACAGAGTTATAGCGGTAGATGCCAACTTTGATGATGTTGCCTCACAACGCGCCAAAGACTATGCATCACAAACAGGAATAACTTATATTTCAGAAAATATACAATTGGGTCGAATCAATTGGGAAGCGCTAGTCGAAATGGGTATTATACAGCCTGAGCTTGTATATACCATACCCGGTGGTACACGAGTTATTCCTGGATTAAAAGGGTTATCGCTTCTTGCTGGTGATATTGAAGTATGGGACAGGTTACAAAGAGGAGAGATTACACCTAAAACAATAGTAGTAAATTTGGATAGTGACGTAAAAAACACTGGATTTGTTAATACTTATCCTGAACATCTTTGGTACGACCCTCTCCTATATATGTTTCTCGGACCAGCTTTTTATCCTGATAAATACAAAGATGTGCACTCTTTTCTTACCGCAAAATCTGGTCGGGGGCGTAATAACTACGTCGTATTTCAGGCATTTGATGACATGATGCGCTCAACTGACCCTTTAGCCTCAGATATGGGATATGATGCTGCACGATTAACTTGGGCACTTACAGGAGAAAGAGGCATGCGTGCATGGATGAGAATGCATAAACCTCATACTAATGCCATGGGAATTGAGACAATGGATGATTTATCGGGAGCTACATTAAATGCTGCCTCAGACATATTAGGAACTGCACAAGGTTACAATCCTGTACCTAAAATAGAAAATAACGTAAGCAAACCCCATAGAGAACATGGAATGATTCAGGGGCTTGCATTATTTGCCAAGGATGCAAAAACGACTACGAAAGAATTTGGAGTGGGGCCATATTTCTGGAATAAACCTGCATATATTTTTCTGAATAGAAGATGGGGTGCAAATATATATCCACAAACTGCTCCAGACGACGAAGGACACGCAATCAAACGTATGCAACCCGCTGTGCAGGATATTGCTTTACCTTCTATACAACAAATGTACGATTGGGGAATTTTTCAATAATACAACAATATGACTTCGAGTATAAGCGATGATATTGAGGAAATAAAAACAATAATTGCTCCTTTTAAAGCTTTCATCAAAAGACCAGCACAAGGGCATATTCCGTATGACTACCTGGTTCCCTCTGGTCCTTATCAGGAACACTGGGACTGGGACGCTTTTTTTATGGGAGTGGGACTGGCTGCAGAAGTTTCTTCTGAGGCAATTTATCTTCGTAACTGGGCTTTAAATTTCATATTAAACTCCCGATCAAGTGGAAAAGTGGCTGGATGTCTCACCACCAAAGGCGTGGATGAAAGGCTTAATCACATGAAGCCATTTTTAGCCCAAGGTGCATATCTGGCTGGAAAATTTCTAAAAGACTACAGTTGGTTAAAGAAAAATTGGACAAAGCTTAAAAAGATTGTTCTTTATCGGGAAAAACATCTCTGGAATAAAAAGTATGACCTGGGAGTTTGGTATGACAGTATGGAATCTGGTTCTGATAATAATATTGCAGCTTTAGACTACCCAAAAGCTACAGTAATTGCAACTGATCTTAATACATTTATATATAGAGAATATAAGGCCATGAGTTTGCTGGCCAAAATACTAGGTAAGAAAAAGGATGAAAAATGGTTTGGGCAACGAGCAGAAAATATTAAGAAAAATTTCAACAAATATTTTTGGCATGAAAAAGATGAAATTTACTACAACATTAATTCTGAATCAGGTGAGTATATAAAAAGAGTTTCTTATAACTCATTTATTCCTCTTTTTGGCAAAATGGCGTCCATTGAACAAGGAAATGCAACCATAAAAAGATACATGCTTTCGCCAAAATATATGTGGTCTAACTATGGTATACGAACTTTGTCAAAAGGCGATCCTGATTATAATAACAGAAATATAATCAAGCCTTATTCCAACTGGCAAGGGCCTGTTTGGCCAATTGCCAATTATATGTATCTCCATGGACTATTAAATTACGGGTTTCAAAAAGAAGCAATAGAACTTGCAAAAAGAATTTCTAATTTAGTTTTGGAAGATGTCAAAACTAGTGGCGGTATGCATGAAAACTATGATGCTGAAACAGGCAAACCACTGGCTGCTCCAAATTTCGTAAGTTGGAACATATTGGTAGGCAACATGCTTGAGGAAGCATCCCAAAATAAGAACCCCTTCGCGATAACCTAGTTTTTAATCACTTTTCCCTTTTTAATAGCATATACTATATAAGTCCCACACTTATCGCACAAGGAATGCATTTCGCCATTCATATCAACATCAAGAGTAACGCTATATAATAGATTATCAATAAGGTAACCTTTAATCTTCAACTTCTTAGATTGCCACTCATCAATATTTGCACCACATTTGGGACATTTTTCCTGTGATTTAATGGTATTAAACATACCCATAGTTAACTTATTATATGTACTCTCGTGGATTTTTCAACCTACAGTCTTAATCTTGACAAAGTTTACAAAGTTGCTATACTTGACATAATATGCAAACCCAATCTGTAAGTATTAAAGAACTGCGCGATAATCTGGCTCAACTTATTGAGGAAGTAGCTATTGCTAAAAAGCGCATTGAGATTACTAAATTTGGCAAAATCAAAGCAGTTATTGTTCCTATAAAGGAAAAACCCATTAAAGAAAAAAAGGGGGTCGATTGGACCAAACTTCCTGCATTCGGAATATGGAAGGATAGAAAAGATATGAAAGACTCAGCCAAATGGGTAAGAGAGCTTCGGCACCGAGAAAGTACTCGGAGAATAGCTAAATTACTTCATGACAGACCTATTACTTGATACTACTGTTGTTATTGACTTTCTTCGAGGAAATAAAAAAGCTGCTAACTATCTCGCACATCTTGTTACTCCTACCATTTCTATCATAACTGAGGCAGAAATCTATCAAGGAGCAAAAAATAAAAGTGATATCAAAACTTGGGAAAAGTTTTTAATTAGATTTAAGATTATACCTATTACGGCAGAAATTTCCAGATTAGCAATTAAGCTGCTGAAAAAGTATAGACTATCACACGGTCTACATATTCTGGATGCTCTAATCGCAGCCATAGCAATTGAGAACAGTCTTGCTCTTGTAACAGAGAATACTAAGCATTTTAGTTACATAAAAGATTTAAAAGTTATCTCTAGGTGAAGTGAAAAAAATATATAGACTACAACTAAACTTTAGAAATATACTTAATGCGTGAAGAAAATACTCATACTTCTTCTTATCTATTTTTCCTTTATCGCAATGTTCCTTCCTCTAAGTAGTACAGATAAGACCTTCGCTTGACATGAGTATAATGATGTAATATAATTACATCATATGGACTCACAACCTACAATTCGAACTCAAATTTCATTGACACCTTCTATAAAGAAGGCAATCGAGGCAAAAAAACGTCTGACAGGAGAATCTTTATCTGCCTATCTTCGTAAAGCCGCATTGATTCGATTGGCGGGTGAGGAAGAAGAAGAAAAGGAGTTAAAAAGATTAGCTAACAGTTTTGTCGGTGCCGGAAAATGGAAAAAAACCCACCCCAATTGGGGCAATAAGAAGTCTGCGCAGAAGTGGCTTGAGCGTTTAAGAAATGAGTGGAAATAAATGGCTCTTTTCCTTCCCGACACAAATATTTTTATTTATGCCTATCATGGCGAAGAACCTTATGGATCGCATATTAAAAAATGGATTGCCGAAAAAAAACTTGTGGTCTCAAGTATCGTGGCAGCCGAATTCCTAAGCGGAGCAATACAAGGAGAAGAAAACTTATTTGAAGCACTTCTAGATAAATTCGGAAGTTTACCTATAGATACAGCCATAGCCCGCATTGCTGCGAACTACCGAAAAACTTTTTTTAAGACAAAAAGACATTTAAAACTTCCTGACTGCTTGATAGCTGCTAGCGCAAAATTATATAATGCTACCCTCGTAAGCCATAATATTTCTGATTTTCCTATGACAGATATAAAAAAACTGAAATTATGAAAACCACATCGCCGTAGACCACGCACCTTCTTAAAGATATACTCATTATGTGAAGAAAATTTTGGTACTTCTTCTTGTCTATTTCTCCTTCATTGCTGGATTTCTTTTAAGAGGACACATTACCTCTGATAAATCCATTAATTCTTCTAATCCTTCCCCATCAACAACGATCATTTCAACCCAAGACAAGTTTAAAGTTGTCAAAGTTCTAGACGGGGATACGATAGTTATTGATACTGGAGAGAAAGTTCGCTATCTGGGAATTGACGCTCCGGAGCCAAATGATGCTTATGGAACATCCTCTACTAAATATAATGATGGACTGGTTTCAGATAAAGAGGTAAAGCTCGAGTACGATTATGAAAAGATTGACAAATATGGAAGGACTCTGGCTTATGTCTGGGTGGATGAAGTTTTGGTTAACGAAAAAATGGTCGAGGAAGGTTTTGCCAACGTTTATACAATCCCACGGACTAGAAAACTTAAATATATTGATAGATTAAATCAAGCACAACAATGGGCTAAAGATCATCACAACGGTATGTGGATTGAGAAGTGGAGAAATTAGGCTAAAAAATAAGGCAGTTTGTGTTTGAATTTGTTAGCATCTAATCTAGAGATAACTTTCTCAATAGTTTGTGGATCATTTCCTTCTTTTATTATCTCTTCCCTACTCTTTTTTTGATCTATATATAAATGTAGTATTTGATCAGCCTCCTCATAAGTAAAGCCAAACTCTCCTTCATCTGTTTGTCCTTGCCACATACCCGCAGTTGGAGCTTTATCAATAATTTTTTGCGGTATTTTTAAAAATTGAGCCAGTTGTCTAACTTGTGTTTTATAAAGATTCCTGATCGGCTCGATATCTGATGCTTCATCACCAAATCTGGTAAAGTAGCCTAACAAATGTTCTGTTTTATTTTCAGTTCCTAATACTAAAGCTTTATATTTCTTAGCCAAATCATAGAGAAGAATCATACGCAGTCGCACCATAATATTTCCCTTTCGCAATTTGTCTGTCGTACTATCAAGAGCAAGTATGGGATCAACCAAAGGCTTGATATCCACTTTATGAGTACTTGTAGAAACAACATTTAGTTGTTTTAATATTAAGTGTGCATCGTAGAGACCTTCTTCATTAAGCTGTCCATATGGAAACAAGGCAACGTAAATATTTTGTTGCCCCAATGCGGCAACCGCCAAAGAGAGTGAAGTTGCTGAATCCACTCCGCCAGACAGACCAACTATAAGTTTGGAAAAACCAGCCTTATTGACTGTTTCTCTAATAAATTTAACTAAGTCTTCAGAGGTTTTTTGTGGATCTATTGATAAATCAACTAACATAGATTTTTAAATTCGAAATCCGAATATCGAAATACGAAACAATATCTAAATTCAAAAATAAAAAAATTTCAAAACGTTTCGAGCATTTTAATTTAAATTATTCGAATTTGTTTCGGGCTTCGAATTTCGTGCTTCGGAATTTACTTATATAAGTTCCTTCTTCTAATATAATCCTCTACTTCCGGAAATACTAAGCCAGATATAGTCAATCCAGCCTTTACTCTGTCGCGAATAACTGTTGATGAGACATTGGAAAGGAGTAAATTACCCTCGACTCTGCCAAATCCCGGCGGGAGATTTTTGATGGGGTAATCTTTGCGAGGAATAACCAAAAACTGGATCATGCGCGATAATTTCTGATAATCTCTCCAGCGGGTAAACTCCGCCGTGACATCTGAACCAACTACCCAGAAGTAGTGATTATAAGGGTCTTTAACTAACTCTGAAACTATGGCAACAGTATAAGTTGTTGTTTCCTTGGCTATTGCAATTGTGGAAAGCTTGAGCCTACCAGTTTCTAAAAAATGAAGCATTTCAACTCTATCGAAGGCAGCTGCAACTATCGGCTTAAAAGCATTAGCATAATCTGGCAAAAACCAGACTTGATCCATACCTTTGACGTTTTCTAAAATTTGTTGGGCGCTCCAGTAATGCCAAATATGTGGCGGGTCAAAACGACCGCCTAGAATTGCGATATTCATAAATCAGCGTTTAGTGTTTAGCGCCTGCCTGCCGGCAGGCAGGTCTAGCGTTTAGTTATGTTCTTTGCAACTGCCGATTAAACCATTGAGTTAAACTAACAACAATTGGAAACGATAGAGCTCCTTCTGATACAATAAATTGGGAAAAGCTCCCACAAGAAGGACAATTTCTGATAAAAGCAAAAAGAATAAGATCCAAGACTAGAGTTAATAGCAAAATTATTAGAAAGAGAAGAATTTTATGAAGTTTCATTATTGCAATGCTAATATACGAATGCATTCGAATGATACGAATGTCTACGAATAAAATTAAAATTACATAATTCGCATACTAGTATCGTGTTATTGATATTATACCCTACGTTTTATCAGGGCAAGCGAGGCGAAGAGTGTAAACAAAAGTTGGCCTTGTTGGAGTGTGATTAAATAGTGATCGAAAATACCCAAAATATAAAGTTGAATTAGAACAAGAGCAATAATAGGCCTAATCAAGCTTCGTCGAAAAATATAAATTAGGAAAAAAATAAACAGCGTAAAACCAATTAAACCAGTTTCCGATAACACGAGAAGATAAATATTATGGACCGGCTGGAAAATATAAGCTTGCGAAGATGGCGCAATATATGAGCGCAAGTGAATTATAAAGTTGTTTAACCCCACTCCAAAGGTAATATTAGTTGTAGCAATAGAAAGACTTGCTCTGATCAAACTTACTCTCTCTTGTAAACTCAGATTAGTAACGTCTGTCCCCTGCTTTATTGCCAGTGGCAAAACTATCGAGAGTATTAAAAATACATAAAAAATAAATAGCGTTATCTTTTCTTTTCTCTTGATCCAATTAACTATTATTTTCCCACTATTGCCGCTTGCTAAAAATAACCCAATAAGAGCAACAAACCAAGCTGCACGACTAAAAGTGAAAAATAGGACAACAGTTCCAAGTGCTAAGCTAACTGCATACCAAATTTTAAGCTTTCTACTATTTTCGGAAATAAGCCTAATAAGTATAAGCGGTATAGTTATAGCCAGAAACCCGCCTAGTACATTGGGATGAGGAAAAGTTCCGTAAGGACGAAGAATAAGTCTACCAAAAACTGAGAAATTGGCAATCCCAGGAGTTGAAGCATTAAACGAACGCTCACCTAATAACCAGAGAAGTCCTCCAATTGATTTTTGCGCATTAAACTGCCATAAAGCTATAATGGAGGAGTAAACCACACCAATAGAAAGGAGTTTAATTACTGTAATAACCTTAGGTCTTAGATTTACAATAACAAAACCTAAAAGGATAAATTCAATAAGTCTAACTAGTTTGTATAGGGCTACCCATTTGTTGGTAGCAATAAGAAGACTATTAAAAAAGAGATAACCTAATACTAGAATACAAATCCGAAATCCGAAATCCGAATTACGAAACAAATTCAAAATATTAATACCAAATGACCGAAACATTTTCTTCTTTGAATTTTGACCATTTGTTTTTTTATATTGTTTCGAACTTCGTGCTTCGTGCTTCGAATTTATTTGTTGTAATCCAATCCATTCCACCAGGGATGATAAAAGCATCCCTAGAATAATAATGTCTGTAAAGTAAATAGTTGGGGCTAGATAGTCGCTGCGAATTCCAGAAATAAATGAGAATTCAAAAAAGAAATGGCGACCGAGCTGGGTCGGGGCAACTAGCAGGAGAAGATAGAAAAGAAAAAGTGTTATCTTCACCGCAGCTCTGGCAGTTTAGGCTTAATTGTTAGTCTGCGATCACGACCTTCACCAACTGACTCAGATGTGACCTTTTCGTGATCAGCCAACATTATATGAACAATTCGTCTCTCAAATGGAGTAAGATATGGCAGCGTAACTGGTTGACTATCGTTCTCAACCTCTGCAACAATTCGTGTAACCATCTGCTTTATACTTTCCTCTCTAGTCTTGCGGTAGTCACCCACATCTACAATTACTCTAATCCAACTGCCAAGTTTTTTATAAAGTATTACTCCTAAAAGAAGTTGAAGACTATTAATCGTCTCGCCTAAGCGTCCAATAAGTAGACCAGTATCGGGAGTACTAATGTTGGCTTTATAATTATCCTCATCAACTTTTGCGACCTTAACCTCTGCCTCTACCTGAAGTTTTTCTAAAAGACTAACCGTAATTTTTTCAATTTGCTTATCAATCTTTTCTGTTTTGAGAGCTTTCATTTTGTTTTTCAATACTTTTGTTTATTTTATACTGCTGGATTATACCAAAAACAGTAAAAGTGTTCCAATAAATAGATAGACCAACTGGAAAAGAATAGGCAAAAAAGCCAATCATTGCCGGCATCATAAAAGTCATCTGTTTTTGCATAACTGTCGCCATATCCTCCTCCTTTCCCTTCTTGCCATTTTCTTTATTTTTATTCTCATGTTCTTGGTTCTTGGTTCTTGGTTCTTGGGTTTTTATCTGCGGCGTCATCATTTTTGTTTGCCAATACTGTAAAAGGGCAGTAATAACTGGAATTGCCAGAAGCCATAGCCCCAACTGCTGCCACTGGTTGGGCTTGGAGGCTAAATTCATACCCAAAAAAGAAAGGTCAAGTCGGGTTATTGAAAGAATCGGATGGTAAACTACTTTGTTTATTGCATCAATCACATTTGTTAAATCGCCTGGATTTAGAAGCTGAAAAAAGAGATTATACAAAGCAATAAGAATAGGCATCTGAACCAGAAGCGGTAAACAACCAGCGGCTGGATTTATCCCTTCTTTTTTATATAGATTAAGTTGCTCCTGATGCAGTCTTTGCTTATCATGTTTATAAATAGCTGTGATTTTATCAAGTTCAGGTTTAAGTTTACTTAACTTTTGGGTACTTTTAAGTTGCTTAGCTGTAAGTGGGTTTAAAGCAAGTCTAATAAGTATAGTTAAGGCAATTACAGAAAAGCCCAGTGCGCCAGGTATCCTCAGAATAAGTAGAAGCTTATAAATGCCAATTAAAACATTTAAGATTGGTATAATAAGAATTGAGTTAAAAAGATTATTTGGATCAAACATTATAATTTATAATATAAATCCGAAATCCGAATATCGAAATCCGAAACAATATCAAAATACAAAGAAAAAAATCTAAACGTTTCGAACATTTGAATTTGAAACATTAGAATTTGTTTCGAGTTTCGGATTTAGTGCTTCGAATTTATCATTTAACTGGATCTACTCCCCCACGTGAAAATGGATGACACCGTAAGATGCGACCAAATCCCAAAAACAATCCTTTGATTGTACCATATTTTTCTATAGCTAAATAAGTATACTCTGAGCAGGTGGGGACAAAACGACATCTACCCCAAATAAAAATATTTGCTAGTATCCCCTCTTTTAGGTAGTCTTGGTATAATCGGATTGAATATAGGACGAATTTTCTCACCTTATATCTTTAATCGTGGGTGTCATGCTGAACTTGGTTCAGCATCTAATAGTCCTGAGATCCCGAAATAAATTCGGGATGACAAACTAATTCGACAATCCTGATTTTTTAAACAGATTACTTAGCTCTTGCCTAAGTAAAACTCTATCTTCCTTTCTTATAATTTTTTTGGCTTTAATAAGAATATCAACTCCACCTTTTATTTTTGATAAATTCACCCGTAAAACCTCAACAATTATCCTTTTGGTTAAATGTCTTAGAGTCGCGCGCTTATCCAGTCTTTTGGGAACAACAATCACAAATTGCGGCAAACTTATATTTGACTTTTTAACAACGACATTAAGAAGCGACGCAGAATATGATTTTGAGGACTCAGAATTTAGTGCAAAACCAGGGACTGTTGTTCGAAATTTTTTGGGTAACATCAACTTTATACAGTAAGACGCTTTCTACCTTTTAGTCTTCTTCTTTTTAAAACTGCAAGACCAGTTCGGCTGCGCGCCCTACTGCGATACCCATGTCGCAGATTTTGTCTTTTCTTTTTAGGTTGATATGTGCGCTTAGTCATTGCAATAATAATAGCATATTTTCGTTATAGAAAGTACCACTTAATATTCTTGACAATTGTAGATAACTTTTCTAGCATGTGGATATCTCAAAAACTTACTTATGGATACGCGTACAATTTGGCAAACGGTACTAGCTGACCTTGAGCTTCAGGTAACTAAACCAGTTTTCCGAACACTTCTCTCGCAAACTAATCTAATATCGCTTATTGACAATACAGCCATAATTGGCTGTAAAAACCCAATGTTAATCAATCTTATTGAAAAACGCTTCCATGATATTATCAAAAGTACGCTTGACTCATACACAAAGCTTAATACCGAGCTTGTTTTTACAGCAAAAACTACTGACGGGCCCTCTAAAATCGACGGGCCTTTGTTTAAGCTAAAACTTCCTCCTGAAAGGATAGCCACTTCCACTATCAGTTTAAATCCTGATTATACGTTTGGAAATTTTGCAGTGTCGTCATCAAACCAAATGGCCTATGCGGCAGCAACCGCAGTAGTCCAGCATCCAGGCTCGTCATATAATCCACTATTTCTTTATGGAGGAGTAGGCGTGGGCAAAACACACCTGATGCAAGCGATTGGGCATGCAATATTGCAACATCGGCCCACAGAGAAAATAATTTATTGCACGGGTGAGGAATTTACCAATGAGATAATTGAAGCAATTGGCACCAAAACCACTACTGCTTTTAAAAAAAGATACAGACAACAGGATTTACTTCTAATTGACGATGTCCAATTTATAGCCGGAAAATACGCCATCCAAGAGGAATTTTTTCATACTTTTAATGCTATTACACACTCTAAGGGCCAAATTATCTTAACCAGCGATCGGCCACCGGATGAGATAAACAAACTTGAAGCCAGATTAAAGTCTCGTTTTGAAGGAGGACTGACTATTGATATTGGCCCGCCAGATTTTGAACTTATGACCGCAATACTTATAATCAAAACCAAACAAAGAGGAATAGAGCTACCGATTGAGCTAGCAAAACTGCTTGCGGCAAATGTTGATAATACTAGAAAATTAGAGGGAGTTTTTATACGCGTCATTGCTGAAGCTAAAATGAGAGAAGTTCCTATAGATTATGAGCTTGTTAAAAGTGTTTTGGGTAAAGTGATTAAAGAGACACCCGTGAAAAATAATATTAGCCCAAATGAGGTAATTGATGGTGTTGCCTCTTATTTTAAATTGAAGTTATCAGCTCTTAAAGGTGACAAAAGAGACAAGTTTCTATCTTTACCTAGACAGATCCTTTACTATATACTACGCACTGAAATAGGAGTCCCACTTATGGAAATAGGTAACCTTCTTGGAGGCCGGGATCACACTACAGTTTTGCATGGAGTTCGCAAAATAGGAAGACTTTTATCAACAGATGAGAAAATACGTGGGGATGTAGTGGGGATAAAAAGTAAACTTTTTGGATAAAAAATAAAATTATCAACTTATCAACAATAATTTCGCTTTTATCCACAAACTTATAAACATTGCTTTAAGCATATTTATACACGTAGAAAATTTACGATTTTTCTTGTCCTTGACTGACAGGCTTAAATTTTCTACACTTATCGACACCTTCTACTACTAACTCTACTATTTAATAATTAGTAAAAAGTATTTTATGCATTTTTTTGTTTTAAAAGAAAACCTAGCAAAAGCTCTTTCAATTGTTGGTAGGTATATCCCCATAAGACCCCAATTGCCAATCCTTGCCAATGTCCATTTTAAAACTGAAAATAACCAGTTAAAAATATCAGCAACAAATCTTGAACTAGGAATTATCTTCACAACGGCTGCTAAAATCGAAAAAGATGGAGAAATAACTGTACCGGGTAAGCTTTTGGCAGAATTTATTAGTAGTCTCACGGCAGAAAAAATTGAGTTTGTTTTGGATGGAAATACTTTAATAATAAAAACGGGCAAAACAAGGGCGACATTCGCTACAACTAGTCCAGCTGATTTTCCTCCATTTCCCGCTACTCCTGATGCCAAAAAAACTTTTCCACTTGATAAAGTAAAAGATGCGATAACTAGAGTCGTTTTTGCAGCTTCAAATGATGAGGCAAGGCCGGTTTTAACCGGAGTGAAAACAACAATTTCAAAAGGGGTAATCTCGCTTTCCGCAACAGACGGATACAGACTTTCAATGGAACAAGTAGAGATTGAGGATAAAAAAGAAGAGTTAGGAGCAATACTGCCTGCTAACTCACTGATTGAAGTTATTCGCGTTGCGGCTGAGACTAAAGCCGAAACAGTAGGATTTTCTATAATTGAGAATAAAAATCAAGTAATTTTTATTTTCCCCCAGGTACAAATCTATACCAGGCTTCTTGAAGGAGAGTTTCCCAACATAGAAAAAATAATTCCGGTTGGTTTTAAAACCCGGGTGATTGTTGAAAAAGAATTACTTGCTCAATCAGTTAAAACTACCTCTCTTTTTGCCAGAGGAGCGGCTAATATAATCAAGATAAAAATAGAGAAAGATGGCATGCGGCTTTCTGCCAATACTCCACAAGTGGGTGAAGATGAAGATTTTGTTGAGGCAAAAGTTGAGGGCGAAGAAGTGGAAGTAGCTTTTAATTTCCGTTTTCTTCTGGATTTGCTTGCAAATTTTCCGGATAAAGAGTTAATTTTTGAAACATCAGGACCGCTTAATCCCGGAGTATTTAAGCCAGCAACTAACAAGCTCTCATTTCTTCACATCATCATGCCTGTCAGGGTACAAGGGTGAAGAGTCAACCAATCAACTAATTATCCAATTACCCAATTACCCAATGATCCAATTGGGTTATTTATTTTCACCTGAGGAGAGGTATGTCTTTTGAGGTATTAAATTTTCTTTTGCAAATTGTTTCCATTCATTATTGACCAAATATATTTCCTCGAACTCTTGCCAACTTAGCGATTGTTTAGTTGGTATTGATCCCTGTATGGTTTTTGCATTCCCAGCGCCATAATAGGGCAATGTGTTTGCATTTTGGTTCAATAGGGCAAAAATTATAAGAGCTATTGGAACTCCTATTATTAAGATAGCGAGCCCCTTACCATAATCAATTGCTGCTCTTAGGCCAGATTTTAGATATTCTCCAATAACCGGTATTCTTTTAAGCATTTCCCAACCTCCTTGTATCACAAGGCTAGCACCAGCGGTTAGTCCCGCCCCCAAGGCTGAAAGACCTGCTTTTATAGCCAATTTACTCATCGCTGATTTTAAAAAGTTTCCTCCAATTTTCGTTAATCCAGTTTTAAAAATATTTCCAAACGAGGTAAATTTGCCTAATCCGCCCATGAAAGATGAAAATCTTTGTGGTGCCGAGAAACTGACAGAAGGCCTGAGATATGTTTTGGGAATTTTGGGTGTTGCTGATGGTGCCTGTTGTGCTTTGGTTGGAGGGTGCGAGGGAATGGTTGTGGGTTTTTGAGATTGAGGAACTGCCTGAGATTTTTGACTGGATGAAATTGTTGTTTGAGGTTCTTGGGTTGAAATTGTAGCTGTATCTGTAGTTTCCCAGGTTGGTATAGGAAAAGCAGTGGTTCCACTAAATGAGGATGGAATTGTGGTGGTTGGAGCCGACCATTTTTGTGTCGGGGTTGTTGTTGCCCCGGTTTCAATATATTTTATATCATCTCTTAGTTGGGTGATTGTTTGTACTGGTCTATTGGGGTCAAGTGTTTGGTTGACTACTACTTTTGCTCTATCTAAAATTTCTTTTTCAGCTTCAATGGCCTCTTTTCTGGCTGATTTGTTTCTTTCCAATAAACTATTCTTTTTATTATTAATCTCTTGTTTTTGTTCTTGGGTTAAACTGGTTTCCTCAAGATTATTTTGTTTAATGTGGAAAATTCTACCTACGACAGTTAAAGCATCATCTAGTGTTCTTCCAGGATTATCTTTTAGCCAGTTTGCGACTTGTGCTTTAAATTGTAAGGTGCTTTCAGATGTTAGATTTAATCCATAAACAGCAATAGTATTACGAAATCGAATTTGTTCATCTCCACTATTAATTTTTCTATGTAATCGTCTTGCGATTACTAGGGCATAAGTACGTCTTCTTATCCCCTGTGCATCCATATGATATTTACCCTTTTCATTGATTAATCTTCCCGTAACTTTATGGGCGTTGCGGACCGTCTGATATTTTGTGGGATCGTTAAAGTCAAGTAGATTTTCTGCTAGTTTGGGATCGTTAAGCGTTGTGAATGCATCCCGGATTTCGATTCTGCCTTGAGCCCACTTTTCTACGGGTATTAAGCCCAAAGCAAGAAAAATCTGTGCCATTTGATTGTCTTGCTCACTTGCAAAGACATTTCCTGTTAGGTCTTTTTGGCTTTCTGTCAAGAGATCTGTGTCTTCTTCTTCAGTCTGTGGTGTGGAAACATTTTGGCCGTGTGTTGCCATATAAAACCATTATACTCCACTTGGATTAGGTGTGGTAACTGAGGACCGAGTGGAAGGTTCTGCCATTGGTTTTTCGTGGAGAATTTCAGATGGTTTACTGGTAGCTAGTTGATATTCCTCGGGTGAGGCAATAATCTGAATAGCCGCATGTGATGGTCCGGCAAAAAATAACCCTTCTCCTACATTGGCTGATAAAAGATAATGTTTCTCTCCTCCTGAGAGATAAAAAACCTGGGCTAGCTTATCTATGGCTGCCGGAGATTGTTTAAGAAGTATTTGCAAACTTGAATTGGTAATAATAGCCTTACCGTGATCAGTTGAGAGAAAGTCTTCAACGTCCTGGGTAATTGTGGTTACTCCCAGATAATATTTTCTTGCCCGCTTGGCAATGCTATATAGAAAAGTTGCAGAATCCGGGTGTTTCATCAAGTACCAAGCTTCATCAACCACCAGAAGTCGTTTCTTTACCTCTCTTTTTACTTTGGTCCAGATAAAATCAAGGATTATAAACATGGCAACTGGACGAAGCTCTGCCTCAAGCTCTTTAATGTTAAATACAGTCAATGGATTTTTCAGATCTAAATTTGATTTTTGATTAAAAATTCCAGCCAAGCTACCTTTGACAAATTTTTCCAGTCTCTCGGCTAAGCGCTTGGCGCTTTCTTCCTCCATACCAAGTAAGGTTTTATATAAATCCTCAATTAAGGGCGGTTCATTTTTCTGGGTAGCCGGATCAGGGGTAATCCCCTTTTGTCTATAGGTCAAAACCAGAGCTTTATCTAGTAATGCATCTTCACTGGGAGTAACTTCTCCCATAATAACCCGCATCAGTCCATGTAAAGATAAAATTTTAAGACCTAACTCATTTTCACCTTCCTCATAAACACCGGATAAATCAAAGGGATTAATTTTTATAGGTGAGTTAAAGGAAAATTCAATTAGTTCTCCCCCTAAAACCTTAGTTAGTTCTGTATATTCTCCCTCCGGGTCAATAACAAAAACTTCAGTTCCAAACATTAACTGTCTCATTGTCTCTAATTTTACTAAAAAACTTTTCCCGCCTCCGGAATTGTGCACAAATAGCCCGCCGTTACCTGCTAAAAATACTTCGTTGTCGACTGTAAGGTCATATACATACTGCTCTTGATGTTTTATTTTTTCTATATTAACTATCGGATCCCAAAATAAATCTGACTGCGCCAACAGGCGAAGATGTTTTAATTCATTTTGCGCATGTCGAATAGTTAGCTGGAGCGAGCGATAACGTTTTTTTAGTAAGCCAACTGCCTCTAGAATTGTAGGGTAAGTTGTGTCACCAGATCTACGCGCCTCCAAAACAATTGTTGAATAAAGACTCCTATTATATTTAGATAGTGATATACCCATCTCTTGAAAGGTTTCGTATAAGACAAGTTTTATCTCTGGCAGTGTAATTGTTTCACCGGTAATAGTTTTGTAAGCACGAAGTACTGTAGTTGCTTTTGGAACAACAGCCCTTTTTCTCATAAGCGACCACGATGCTCCTAATTCTTTCCAAAGTAATTTATTTAGATGTCTATTTTTTGCGCGTTTAATGAGAGTATCGATATTGGGAAGACGATTAAGAAATATTATGCTTTGTCTTAGTGATCGAAGTTGAGAAATCCGATTTTCTATAGCTGTAATAATAAGTTTTAACTGATCTTGTGATGGCGAAAAAATTCCTCTCTTAATGGGCAACAGATTACCGGGCGATTTTACATCGTCGCCCTGGTAGAGTTGGGTATAAAGCCTTTGTAATATTGGCATAAGGGTTGGAATCGTGTCAACGTTTGTGTTGACTGCTTTACCAAGAAGATTTGTAAGTTTCTGGATCTTAATAGTAGTTAAAAAGCCAATATTTTGAGCAAAAGATGACAAATTTTTTCCTCCGGAAAGCACTAGCTTGTAATAGAAATCTCCGGCGTGGTTAGTATTGGTTGCGCGTTTAAATGTTTTTCTAATTCTGCCAATTATTCCAAAACGCAATAGTAGGTACGCAAGATCTGAAATAAGCTCCGGAGATTTTGAGGTCGCGGATACATCTTTTTCGGATACTGTCCCATCACCCTCAAAGTATGCTCGCAGATAATGGGCAATTTGAGTATTGCGGAGCGAAAAGATGATTGGTGGTACGCGTTTTTGTCCTGAATTCCCTCCCGCTCCCAGAGTCGAAAATAATTTTGCGTACCAAAATGGACGAAGTTTAAATCCTTTAATATTATCACTTCTGCCATCCCTATAAGGCCGCGTTGTTGCCCCAATAGCTGTTGCAGCTTTTTCAATATAATCAAGTACAACAGGGTCAGTATTAAAAATAGTAAGAGTGCTGTTGCCCAAATGGCCTTCGCTTGTAGTGAGGCCAAGTAACCCTAGAAGGTTAGAGTCCAAAGGAACATCTACTGGTAAATTACTTGGCCAGGATGGAATATGATTTTTGGGTATAATATTTTCTATTGTATTTGTTGGTTCTGGTAAGCTTCTAGCTAGTGGTGCTAAGTCTCCAATTTTTATAGCTTTACCCTGGATTGACCGTACACGGCCATCGCGCAGAGTAATTAGAGAATGATCCGCAGTAACAGTGATAGAGCGTCCGCTTTTGGTTTCAACTTTATATAGTTTTTCTCTTCTGCCAAATTTTTTCCTTGCTGCAATTGATACTTTTGTCCATGATCCTTTTAAGTTTCTGTCATATGAATAGACTTCTAGGTGCGGATTTCTAACGCCTTCAAGTTCTTCATCTTTGTAGGTTATTCCATTTTTATTTATTAGTTCTTCAACAACAGACCCGATTTTTTCTACTTTAATTTCGTTATTTTCTCTAACCAGTACATTTTCCCAACTCGCAACCGACTTGCCAAAAACCACTGAGTTACTATTCTCTAAGCTGAAGCGATCAAAAATTACTAAACTTCCGTCATGCTCATTAATGCCGTAAAGAATTCCCTCATTTGCAGTCAGAGAGGCAGTTGTGAATGGAAATGTGGTAGCAAGAGAGGTTGTATCCATGTTGCGAGTTACATCAATTTTGTCCTGTCCCATGGGCAGAGTTGATTTAAATCCATCTTCTTGGGACAAAGTGGCATGTTTGGGGATAATTAGAAGTGATCCAAGAGTTGATTCTACTTCTTTGGCTAGTCGATTAAGTTCTTCTAAAGATTCAGACGGGATAGTAACGTAAAGGGCAAATTGGAAAAAACGTTCTGCTCCTTTTGCCAATTGCGACTGTAGTGATAAAGCATCATCGAGACCTACCTGGACAGAGGGATCAACTACCTTTCCCCTTTTCATATCTACCTGAATGGTGGCTTCCATTTCTGCAATTTTCCTCTTTAAATCCTCGAGTATTACTTTGGATTCGGTGGGATAGAGAAACATAGAGATAAATAAAGAATGATCAAAAGAAAGAATTGGATGAAGCCAGTTTGAGGAAACATAGCGTGGATAAGCAGCTACAAAAAGGGTGCGGTAGTAATTGTTGTTTATGCGGATATTATCAAAGTCAACTTCAACCAGAGACGGAGCAATTATATCGCGTACGCTCACCATACCGCGCCCAAATCTTTTGGCCGCCGATGCTACATCACTAGCAACCGTGCTTGCTGGACGTATTCCTGCTGTTTTGGAGGTAGTAACTGCCGAGGTTGCAGCAGCTTTATTAACCATAGCAAGTTGTGGTTTAACTTTAGAACGCAAAAAAGGGATACGCATAAATTTAATTAAATTCTGCCCAATCCTTCTACTAGGGCCTTGCTATAACCGGCAACTTCACCTAGTTTTTCACCCGTTATAGTTATATTATATAAATTGTAAAATAACTCAACCAGCTCTTGGGTATTAAGTTGTCTGCCTTTAAGTCCTATGCGGCCTAACTGGCGAAGTAAGTGATCACGCTTAGGCAAAAGTGAAGTTTTTGCTCGAGATAAAATATAGTCTTTGGGAAAGGGTAGCTTTTTTTTCTTCCCTGTAGTTGAAATTGCCCCTTTGGCACCAAGCTCCAAGTTTGAGAAGCGAATAACTAGGTAAAATTTCTTTTCCAAAACTTTATTCTCTTTGACAATAGATAGAATAAAGTCACGATAGCGAGCAAGTCTATCTTTTATGGTAGGGTTAGTTGCTTTTCCTTGCTCAGATCCAATAAGTTCAATATAGGAGGAGATATCCATTCTTTTGGATAGAATAACTATTTGTAAAGGAAAAGAAAGAGAATTAATTAAAGATCCATAAGCATAGATGAGAGAATCTTGTTCCTCCTCAGACAAAAGTCCAAAGTTTACAGCTGCAGTTTCAATAACTATGGCAGCTGATCCATCCCGAAGAAGGATGATATCACCTGAAATATCCTCAATCTCAAGAAATTCTTGGGTTGTCGCCCTAATTGGTGCTGATGTTGGCTGAACCATAAATTGCGATACCAATATACTAATGCATACCAATTATACAAATGGATATGATACTAATATACGAATGTATGCCAATGATACTAATAGGAAGATGAGATTTTCTTAATTAGTATCATTAGTACTATTAGCCTGCCTGCCGGCAGGCAGGTATATTCGCATCATAAATATTCGTTTCATTGGAATCAATTAGTATATTAGCATCAATTAAATATTCGCGTTTCCAAATAATTCTTTTGAAAGTTTTTCACGGATTAGATCCTTTTCGCCTCGGGCTGTTATTTCAATTGGTAGAAACACTTTACCATCTACTGTAATCTGGGCAATATCAAAAAGATACCTTTTGAGTGGATCTTCCGCTTCTATGAGATAAGTACCGTTAGGTAGAGGTGTGGCTGTGACAAACAGACCAAGTTTGTTGGTCTTTAAAGCTCTAATTGGAACTCCTTTTACATCTTTTATAGTAAGGATAATATTAGGCAGTATTTTACGCGCGGCATCTTTGATAACTCCGGAAACAACATTGGGAGTTTGGGGAAGTTGCGGCATGCCAATTTCATCAATGGCGGCTTTTGCGCTAACGCTCTTGATTGTAGGAGTTCTTTTCTCTTCGGGTGCAAGCACTGGTTTGACGATACTTCCTTCTCTGCCTTTATTTATTTCCTGCCTCAAGGCAGTAAGTTCACTAGTTAGTACTTCTTTTTCGGCAGCAAGCGCTTTAAGTTTTTGTTGCAAAGCTAGATCACCACTTGTTTGTGGCACAGTTTTGATTTGGGGAGCGGGTTGGGGGGGTGGACTAGCTTTCGCTTTTTCGACAGGTGGGGGTGATGGTTGCATGTGTGGAGTTGGGATTGCTTGAGTTGGTAATATTGCCCCTCGGGCTTGGGTTGCAGCCGGACTCATAGCGGCAATCAAGACAGATGGTGGTTGTTGAGTTGGGGAAGCGGCGACTTTATAAGCAGTATTAAAAAGAATTAAAGTGTTGTCGATGTAACTTTTTTCCTGAGCATTTAATGTTTGATGCGGTTGTGACGGAAGTGTATTTAAATAAGATTTAAGCTTTTCTCGAGCATCTCGGTGGGCTTCTATATGTACTGGTGAGAGATTTTTTATCTGGATAATAACTGGTTTCAAAAAAATCTCAGGAGGCGTCGAATCTTTATGCCATAAATACTGAGAAGGTGAAAATATACTTTTGATGAAAGCAACTAGCCAGCGGTCTAGGGGTCTTTCTTGAATAGGGAGAAAAGCAAAAGCAATCCCAGCAATAGCAAATACTGCCGCAAGTGGAATATTTATAATAGCTGGTAGAAGGGCTAGCTTAAATATTATATAAGCTAATATTCCTCCACCTGCAAGATAGCCAAATTGACGAACAGTCATGTCGCCTATTAGGCGAAACTGGAAACTACTGATATTTCTGGGTACGGGATGTTGTTCCATATATTTAAATATTTACTCTTGTATTAAGCTTAGAATGTGAAAAATACTCATGCAACTGTTACAAAGATGATCAAACTTAATCCTAACTAGGTACAAAATCGTGAAAAGCTATTTTGTGGATTAGTTTACTGCTATTTCTTGACAGAAACTCATATTCATGATTTACTAGGAATAATGCCAGGGCAATTTTTTAATTTTTCCAGATATTTCAAAAAAAGTCCTTCCTCATCTTCATCGGCTCAGGATCAAGAAGATACAACTCTTCCACCCAATCAAGAGGTATCTCAAACCAGTTCAGTTACAACCACAACCACTCAAGCATCGCAAAATAAAGCTGTGCCTTACTCTGGTATAGGCAAACCACCTGGAGGCGGAGCTAGTTATTCAGGCATAGGAAATCCACCTGCGCCTGCACAGGCAGGTCAGCCACAACAAAAAGCGGACACAAGCAAATCAGCAATTGATATGAATAAAAGAGTTGGTATGGATGTATTGTCCCGGCTAACTCAAAGAACTAATCAAGCCTTAATTCTTTCTGTTGCTAAAGCCAAAGAGCTTAAACTTCAATACGTTGATACTGAGCACGTTTTGTGGGCGCTTCTTCACGACAGCACAATTTACCAGTTAATTAGTGAGTGCAAGGTAGTTCCAAGTGAACTGCAAGCGGCATTAGAAAAAGGTTTTAAAACTGGAAACTATACTTTACAGCCGCATTTTTCACCACGTGTAAAAAGGGTTTTAGAGCTATCGCTATCAGCTGCCAAATCTTTGGGGTATGAGTTTATTTCTCCCGAGCATGTACTACTAGCTCTTTCTCAAGAGGGAGAAGGGGTAGCCGCTAGAACTCTGGCTCAACTTAATTTAAAAACCGAAGCTTTAAACCAGAAAATAACGGGTAAAAAAGAGATAGTTGAAAAAGAAACAAAAGGTCGAGGTTCGGCCCTTGAGCAGTATGCCGAGGATTTAACCGAGAAAGCCAAGCGCGGTGAACTTGACCCAGTCGTTGGTCGATCCTGGGAAATAGAGCGCATTATCCACATTCTCTCGAGGCGAACTAAAAATAATCCGGTTTTAATTGGCGATGCAGGGGTTGGAAAAACTGCAATTGTGGAAGGGCTTGCTCTTAGAATTGCCCATGGAGACGTACCAGAAACTCTACTTCAAAAAAGAATTCTCTCGCTTGATCTAATGTCTCTTATTGCTGGGGCCAGACACAGAGGAGAGTTTGAAGAAAGACTTAAAAATCTGATAAAAGAAGTAAAAAGTGCAGCAGGAGCTATAATCCTTTTTATTGATGAGATTCATAATATGGTGGGAGCAGGCAGTGGCGGTGAAGGGACAATGGATGCCTCAAATATACTAAAGCCATCGCTTGCCAGGGGTGAACTTCAGACCATTGGTACGACTACAGTAACGGAATATCGTAAATATATAGAGAAAGACCCAGCCCTTGAGAGACGTTTTCAGCCTGTTTTAGTAGCAGAGCCAACTGCTGAGGTAGCTACAGAAATGTTAATAGCGCTAAGGGATAAATATGAAGCATTTCATAGAGTTAAAATCTCTGATGAGGCAATTGACGCGGCAGTAAAACTTTCTCAAAGATATATCGGAGACAGATTTTTGCCGGATAAAGCAGTTGATCTTATCGATGAGGCATCTGCGGCTGTAAGGCTTCCTGCAATTTCACTACCTGAAGAGATAAAAAGTGGTGAACAGCGTTTGAAGAAGTTAACCAGTGAAAAGCAAGAAGCAGAAAAAGGCGGAGACAAAGTTCATGCTGAAAATGTCGCCAAAGAAGAGCAAGATCTGGAGAAATCACTTTCTGAGCTTAAAGAACAATATCAATCCAAGAAGTCTACCACGACTAATATTGTTGGCCCGGATATAATTGCAGAAATTGTCTCGCGCTGGACCAATATACCCATAAATCGCTTGACTGAAAGTGAATCGGCAAAACTCCTGGATTTGGAAAATACGATTCACAAAAGACTCATCAATCAAGATGAGGCAGTGGCTGCCGTTTCCGAAGCAGTTAGACGCGGACGAGCTGGGCTAAAGTCCAACAAGCGACCAATTGGTAGTTTTATTTTTATGGGGCCAACTGGAGTGGGTAAAACTGAACTAGCCAAAGCAATTGCAGAAATACTTTTTGGCAGTGAAGAAATGATAGTTCGACTCGATATGTCAGAATATATGGAAAAACATGAAGTAGCCAAATTAATTGGAGCCCCACCAGGTTATGTGGGATATGAGGAGGGTGGGCAACTTACTGAGGCAGTGCGTCGTCATCCTTATAGCGTGGTTTTACTTGATGAAATTGAGAAAGCGCATCCGGATGTATTTAATATTTTAATCCAGCTTCTTGATGACGGAAGACTCACTGATAACAAAGGACATACGATTTCTTTTAAAAATACAATTGTAATTTGCACCTCGAATTTGGGCAGTGTAATTATACAAGAGGAAATGCTAAAAAATGTTGGAGTTTACGAAAAAAAACCAGCGAGTCTTAAACAGCAAGTTTTTAAGACTTATTCAGTTTCCCCAACCGGAAGAGAGATGATAACTCTCGATGGCACATTTTGGCAAAAAGAGACAAATGGATTAGCTTGGAAAGCAGGAGCTCTGGCTGATTACTTTGCAGGATCAAAAATAACTAGCGGAGAAGCGCAGTTTCCCGACGATGGGATCACTACGCATCTAATTGCAGCAGATGGTTCAGAGACAATTAGCAGTGGTGATAAAATTTGGTTTAGGACTTCAACTACCAGCCGCGAGTGGACAGTACGCTCACTTCTAGATGGTTTTAAAGGTCACGTGGTTTTTAATGCAGAAGTTGATAAACCAGAACAACAGTTACCCACAGCAAAACTTGATACCCATGCTCTCTCCCCTACCAATACTGAGATTATTACACAAGGCGATAGATTCTGGAAGAGAGAGAATCTTCAAATTCAGGATTGGACAACGGGCCTTTTGAGCGAATATTTTCCACCAGATCAGGATACGCTCGACAAAGATAAGCTTCAAGCTGCAAAATTCCCGCCTCAGCGGGATCCCGCAAGCGGCGGGACAGAAGACAAGAAATCAGACGTCAAGAATAAGACGGTTAAAAGTGACAAGATGAAATTTCCCAGCAAAAAATGGGACATTCATCTTTTTAAACCAAATGGTGAGGAGCTAGTTTTGCTGGGAAATAAGTTTTGGAGGCGAAAAAATAATGGGCAGAACAAATGGGAAAATGGAAAAGTTGAAGAGCTATTTACTACATCGACAGTTGAAACTGCAACTCCTTCGCAAATGTTACCTTTGGGATTGGAAGTTGAGGAAGAAAAACAGTCAGATGCGGATGAAGCATTTGTCCATCTTGCAGAAAGGCTTATGGAAGAACTACGTAAATTTTTCAAACCTGAACTTCTGAATCGCTTTGATGAAGCGATAGTTTTCCATCCTTTAAGTCGAGAAAATATGAGCAAAATTGTTGACTTGCAAGTGGGTATACTAGCCAAGCTACTCATTGAACAAAATATAGCCATTTCAGTTTCAGTAGCTGCCAAAGATTATCTGGCTGAAGCTGGATTTGATCCAATTTTTGGAGCAAGACCACTGCGACGAACTATCCAAAGAATGGTAGAAAATCCAATCTCATCATTACTTATCAAAGGAGAGCTATCAACAGGTGACACATTGACAGTAGATTTCGACGGAGATAATTTAATTTTTCAAGTCAAAAGATTTGAAGCAAGAAAAGCCCAGCAAACCAAGGCTCAAACTCAAGAACAAGAAGCTAGTAAAGTGTCTGTGCCTTTAATAAGATACACATGTCAAACCTGTGGTAATCAGTGGGAAGCGCAAAAAACAGATGACTCTCCAGTTGTTTGTCCAAAATGCACAGGTACAACTGTGGTGGAGACTCCCGTTGCAACTGCTCAGACAGAAAAGCCTCAAGCGGAAACCGCGGCACCAGTGTCCGAGTCAAATCAACCGCAGGTACAGCCCAATCAGCCACAACAGGAAGTGTCTCAACAGCCACCTGTCAATCCTCTTGAAACATATTTTACTCCATCAGGAGACCAACCAGTTGTAGGTACAACTCCCCAGTCTGGCGACCAGTCAGGCCTGCCTTCGCAGGCAAATTCAGCGGAGGAAAAACCTCAAGAAACTAGCTCTGTTTCGGTCTAAATATACCTAAACCCGCAGAAAGAAAAAACCCAAGAATTAAAAGCACTAGAAAATTTACCGTTGTAGTAACTAAGAGGTAGAAATTGACAGCAGTCAATATTGGTGCAATTTTATTTGTTAGATTTTCAGCCAGTGAAATTCTAATTCCAACTAGGTGCAGAGAGATTGCTGCGACTAATGTAATTGGAGCGGCAATAATAAGACGTTCCAAATCTTTTTTGCTAGAGAACATGGTAACTGAGATTATTAGTAGTAAGTAGTTAGTAGTAAGTAGTAAGATAGGAGAAATATTATTTAATTGACTCAAATTATTAAACAATTCGGAAGTAGTTGGAATAATAATTTTACCAATTAAATAAATTAAACTAATTCCGATTATAAGCGGGGCAAGACCAATAATTGTACGGCGGATAGGATCGGATTTACCAAGCATGACATGGCCAGTTTTGACTTCCCTACTCTCTTTATCAAATTTTGGGAAAACAGAGATCTCTCCGGTTGGAACTCGAAGAATTGATGCAATTAGAAAATGAGAAATTTCGTGGATAATGGTTCCAGGTAGAAGTATCCAAGCAAGTACACCAACCGCAAGTTTCTGGCTACTACTTAATAAATAAATTAAATTATAGATATTTGAGGTGATTTTTTTGGAGAAGATAAAAAGGAGAGTAAGAAGAAGTATTAAAAAAATAGTCTGAAGAAGCATTGTAGATTAGTTAGAATGATCCATGCTTAAGTATGCTCATATTATTATCTTTGAGGTTGTGGTGTTTCATCTCCATAGAGTCCTTCATTAAAGAGCTTATCTAGATGTGGAAAGATACTTAGACCCACCATTTGGGCAATAGTTTTGAGAAGAGCGAGATTTCTTCCGTTTCTATCATTTTCCAATCCCATAATAACCAGATTTTTAATTACTTCTCTTAAATTAGGTTCAATTTCATTTCCCTGCCCTCGTATCGAATTAACTGTATTAACTATTTTATCTGCGTATAAATTTGCATAGTTTTTACTCATGAGGGTTTCTGTGTCAAAACGATAATGTTCTTTTAGTATTCCAGTGGCAAATTCTGACAAATATGTAATATTACCTAGAGCTCCCGATGATATTTCCCCTCTCTTAACCATGCCTTTAATTATACGTTGAGCCTTATCTGTAAGAGTTGGTCGACCACCAACATAAGTAACTGCATCTGCAAATCTGGCAGCAGCTAAAAGTAGTGGAAAAGCTTCCTCGCTTTTTATATCAAATTCGTCTGGTTTTAATGGCCTTCCAAAGAATTCTTCAACACTCTTTCTCATTATGCTTATAATTTGATCAGAGTATTCTGAAAGTGGCTTTTGAGATTTTTGTGATAGCTCTTCAAAGTCTTTTGCCAATGAACCATCTGTATCAAGGTTTTCTAGATTTAACTTTGACAATTCACCTTGCAGCGCAGCAGTTGTAAGCATTTGACCTGTTTGCAACTGCTGTGCAGAATCTACTTTATCTGGTTTTTTGGAGCGGAGTCTATGAAGTTCAGTTAATAATATGCCAATCCTACCGGCAGCGCTATGAGGATCACGTTTAAGAATTTCCTGAAGATCTTTAGATTCCCAATCGATTTCTCCTTTTATCTTTTCTTTCTCTTTGTCACCCCACCAAGTCAACCTCTCTAATAATCTAACCTTATTACGAGGTAGGGGTTTTTCTAATTCTTTCCTAATTTCTGGATCTGTGGCAATTGCTAGAAAAGCTTTTACTCCGAAATCTAAAGTTCCAGTAATAATTTCATCCTGAAGCTGGTGTTCTTTTTCAGTTACGGATAAAACTCGGAATACTTTTGCTTCTGGATCATAATTGATTGATCCTAAAAGTTTTTGGGCTTCTTCAGCTTCTGGTGCGGGTGTGTCATCTGGTTTTATTAATTTGGCCTGTCTTTGCAATTCTTTATATATAGGCTCATAAACGTCCTTTTCATCTAATGGTTCTTTCTGATTGGGTTGTCCAGATAAGTCGACTCGATAAAATCTTCCCTGATCGTCCATATAAATTGATGAGACTTCATCAAAAGAAGACTCCTGTAAGGTTGCTAATTCATCACTGGTCAGAGCTAACTTGGTTGCTTCATCTATTGGGAGTTCGGTAAGTTGACTTTTCTGATCTTTTAAAGCGTTTAAACGACTCAATATTTCATCTCTCTTTTTGCCAAGGGCTGCAGTTTTGTTTCTTTCTAGAGTCTGTTTTAAAGCAGTTTCAAATGCAGCTTGAGTATTACCTATCCCGTAAAGAATAGAAAATGAATGCTTTAGAGATTCTCTCCTAGTGGTTTGCGCTTTTTGCAGTGCTGCAGCTTTTACTTCCTGACTAAGAGGG
>Ga0213870_1000174_pt1 | contig 34390 bp, 37 predicted proteins | sample WICALVC2017_Meta_FD_160119 | JGI IMG/M metagenome (GOLD analysis project Ga0213870, IMG submission 160119) | Freshwater microbial communities from subterranean cave lake in Wind Cave National Park, South Dakota, United States - WICALVC2017 | ecosystem: Environmental > Aquatic > Deep subsurface >...
GGGGGGTCTCGTTTGCAAGTATAATTGGAACTATGGCACTTCTTGATAAAAAATACCGGCATTTTGTAAAAGGATTTGTGATAAACAAGTTTCGGGGGGATCTTGATATTTTAAAACCGGCATTTCAAAAACTAAAAAAAAAGACTGGAAAGCCAATTCTTGGAACAATTCCTATGGCAAAGTTTGCATTGCCTGAGGAGGATTCACTAGGCGTCAAGGCAAAGCACATGGTCTGGAACAAAAAAAACCTAAAAAAGATCAATTCCGAGATTGACAAGCTAAGTAAATTAGTAGAAAAAAGTCTAAACATAAAAGAAATAGAGAGAATGATAAGATGATACTAGAATCACTTTTAATAGTTTCTCTTGCACTGCTTTTGGATTTTACGCTAGGTGATCCAAAAAACAAATACCATCCAACTGCATGGATTGGAAAACTTGTTGCAAAACTAGTTCCCTTTACAAAAAACGATTCTCCAAAACTTGAAAAACTAGGGGGCGTATCTCTTGTTTTGATTGTAACATCAGTTGTTGCATCATTTCTTGTCCTTTTAGGAATTGGTATTGAAAGCATGCCTATAACCTACTATGTTGTGCTGTTCATCTCGGTTGCAGTAGGAGGAATCTTACTTAAAACAACAATTGCGATAAAGGGAATGGAAAGGCATGCAATTGCGGTGTTAAACGCACTTGAACGTGGAAACTTGGATGATGCAAGAGCAAAACTTGCACTGATCGTAAAGCGCGATACAAAAGACCTTGACAAAAATCACATTCTATCTGGGATTCTTGAAAGTATAAGTGAAAATACAGTCGATGGGGTTACAGGCTCGCTGTTTTACTTTGCGTTATTTGGCTTGCCTGGTGCATTTGTGTACAGAACAGTAAACACAATTGATGCAATGGTTGGTTACAAGACAAGTCTTTTCAAAAATGTGGGATGGTTTGGGGCAAACTGTGACAAGATTCTCAACTATATTCCTGCTAGGTTGACAGGACTTGTAATGATCCTAAGTGCAATGATCCTTGGAGAAAACTGGAAAATGTCATACCAAATCATGAAGCGAGACGGAAAAAACACCGAAAGCCCAAATGCTGGATATCCGATGGCTGCCTTGGCTGGTGCACTTGGAACAAGGTTTGAGAAAATAGATCATTATTCGCTTGGAGATGGAAGCCTCGAATTTTCAAAATCACATGTAAAATCTGCAATCAAGATGATGAAGCTAACATCTATTTTGTTTTGCGCAATAATAACAGTTCCAATAATTGTAACGTTATCATATCTTGGGTGGTGGATACATGCTTAGAGAAATCGGTTCAGTATTTTCGTTTTTGACCATACTACCATCAAACAATGCAAGCCTTGAGACTATTGCAAGATACATGTACATTTTTCCGATTGTAGGAATTACAATCGGGCTTGCAATTGGTGGAATCGGTTTTGGCCTGTCACTTTTTCTTGAACCACTAATTGTTGCATTATTAGTAGTAGCTTCTCTTGCATTCATTACTGGAATTCACCACATTGATGGTCTTGCAGACTTTGCAGACGGTATTATGGTAAAGGGAACAAGGGAAAAGAAACTACAGGCGATGAAAGATGTCTCAACAGGATCTGCGGGAATTGTTGCAGTAGTGCTCTGTCTTGTTGGGGCTATTATTTCACTTTCATTGATTAGAGGATTTGAAATCTTTTATGCTATTTTGCTTAGCGAGATTTTTGCCAAGTTTTCAATGGTTCTTCAGGCAAGCTTGGGCAGATCTGCTGCAGTTGGCTCCAACTCTCCATTTGTACAAATAATGAAGGATAGAAAACGGCTGCTTGCAGCTTTTACAATCACAATTGTTCCGCTAGTTGTGCTTGGAGGTACTACAGGACTTGTCGTGTTTGGAGTAGGAATCACAATCACACTTTTCATTTTGGCTATCTCCACTCGAAGCTTTGGCGGTATTACAGGTGATATTTTGGGTGCAACAAACGAGCTAACAAGACTGTCGTCACTTTTGATCTTTGCATCGCTATGATAGGACTTGTGATGGCAGGCGGCAAAGGAGGCCGCATGAACTTGTCAGAAGAAAAACTTTTGCTAAAATACAAAAAACCTGTTGTCCTTCATGTAGTTGATGCACTAAAAAATTCGAAATGTTTTTCACAAATAGTTGCAGCAACAAGCCAAAACTCGCCAAAGACAAAGAATCTTTTAGAAGAAAACGGAATCAAGGTTTTTGAGACTCTTGGCAATGGATATGTCAAAGACCTAAACGTTGTACTAAAGTCATTTGATGATTACGTACTTGTCGTATCAGGTGATCTTCCTTTACTTGATGAACAAATCATAAGACAAATTGCAAACCACAAATCAGATAATGTCTGGCTAAGCTTTCTTGTAACAAAAGAGTTTCTCGAGTCGTATAACATAAAACCACAATACACAACAAGATTTGAAGGAAAAGAGTGTGCCTTTACAGGAATTTCACTTGTTAATGCAAAGAAAATATCAAGCCTTGATAGCGTCAAGGAAAATTATGTAGTTTTAGATGACAAGAGAATTGCATTTAATCTAAACACAAAAGAAGATCTTGCGCTTCTTTCAGGCCTTTAACTATTCTGCGCTTCCTAAAATTTTACCAAAAATTTTTGCCTTTGCACCTGTTGGCTTGGCAATGACGTTTCCACATGACTTGCATGTTACTTCAGTTGATGCATGTGAATACACAATGTTTTCCTCGTTGCACTCTTTGCAGCTAACCTTTTGAAATACGCTGTTTGGCAGAGGAATCTCAATATGCTCCTTTTTCATACTGCCACAAGCTCCACTTTTCTTACTCTAATTCCTTCCCTGCTCCACTTCTTTTTGCATTCACTACAAGTAAAGATTGGAGTGAACTTTTTTGTTGTCTTTGCAGGCTTTGCCAATTTTGGAAATTTCTGCCCACCATAACCCTTTTTGTCCTCTTCATGTCGTCTTTCTCCTATAGCAGAACCTCTTCTTTTTCCTGCCTTGTATGCTGCTACCTTTTGTTTTGTGTGCTTGTTGCACTTGGGACAGTATCGAGTTATTTCCTTTGGCATGTTCATACGCAAAAACCTCTTTGTCGGTAATTTAAACATCGCTTTGAATCTATAATAAATGCAAACTCACATTATTTTTGTTGTACTCAAAACTGTCATCTGTAATTTCAGATATCAATGCAGTTGCGATGGGTGATGCAAAAGCAGAACTTTTACTAAAAAACTGCTCACTTGTAAATGTCTACACACGTGAAATTTTACCAAGCACAGATATTGCGATTTCAAAACAACGAGTTGCATATGTAGGTGATGATGCATCACATACCAAAGGAGAAAAAACTGCAGTAATTGATCTTGAGGGCAAGTATGTCACACCTGGCTTTGCAGACACGCATATTCACATTGATCAATTTATTTTGCCTTCAGAGTTTGCAAAAAAGGCACTTCTCTGTGGTGTAACCTCGCTGTTTTCAGATCCAATCGACATTGTAAGCGTGTGTGGATATAGAGGCTTTAGAGAATTTCTCAATCTTTGCTCAAACCTTCCTATACGAATCTTTAATGTTGTTCCAGGTGGCCTTCCTGTTGACAGAAAGTTCAGCCATAGTAGAACACTTAGTGCAGCTCAGACCAAGGCTGCAATAAAACACTCATCTGTTCTAGGACTAGGTGAGGTCTTTTCATGGACAAAGGTGACAAACCGAGACTCTAAAACAATGAAGACAATATCTACAATGCTTGATAATGACTGCATCATTAATGGTCATACAGCTGGCGCCTCAGGCAAAAAGCTTAACGCATATGTCTCATCTGGAATTCTTTCATGCCATGAGCCAATCAACTATGATCAGGTAATAGAAAGACTCCGACTAGGTATGTGGATAATGGTAAGAGAGGGCTCTATCAGACGCGACCTAAAAGAAATAATTCCATCTGTCTTGTCGAGTCGGGTTTTTACAGACAGACTGATGTTTTGCTCAGATGGCCTTGATCCAGTAGATATTGACAAGTATGGTCACATCAACTACTGCGTAAAGGAAGCTATAAAGCTTGGAGTAGAACCGATTGAAGCAATTGCAATGGCATCAAAAAACTGCTTTGACTATTACAATATGGGCCGTGATCTTGGAGGAATAGCGCCAGGCAAGCTTGCAGACATGTTGGTATTTGACAGCCTTGATGAGCTAAAACCACACAAGGTCTTTGTTGGAGGAAAACTTGTAGTTTCAAATGGAAGCATTGTAACACAGATAAAAAAACACATTATTCCAAAGTGGATAAAAAAAACCGTAAAACTGAAAAAATTTTCAGAAAATGATTTTGTCGTAAAATGCAAGACGACTGTTGCAAATGCCAACACGATAAATCTCAAGACAGAAATTGTCACAGAAAAAGGAACGGCCCAGCTTGCAACAAAGGATGGAAATGTCTTGGCTTCGCCTGATAAGGATATGTGGAAGGTTGCAGCATTTGACAGGACATATGGCTCAAAAAAAGGAACTGTTGGTTTTTTGACAAACTTTGGCTCTCAAATTGGCGCATTTGCCTCCACTTGGGCATTTCATGAAAATAACCTGATTGTAATTGGCTCAAATGAATCAGACATGGCAGTTGCAGCAAACAACTTGATAAAAACACAGGGTGGCATGACTGTAGTAAAGGACGGAAAGACGCTTGCAAGCCTACCAATGCAGCTTGGAGGAATAATCTCAACAGATCCATTTGAGAAAGTATCAAGCAATTTTGTAAATCTAAATTCTACGATAGTAGATTCTGGCTGCAGATTTTCAAAGCCGCATCTTATACCACTATTTTTGCCTTTTCTTGCGTTGCCTGATATTCGAATTTTGTATAGCGGTATAATCGATGTAAAGAAAAGATCCTACCTGCCTGTTTTAAGCTAAAGATATTATAATGGGTCATAAGAAAATTCAACTGAAAATTAAATGGCATCGATTCAACAAACACCTCAGGGGCCTGTCCTAGTTCTAAAAGAGAGTGCACTTCAGCAAAAAGGACGAGATGCGCAGGCAAATAACATTATGGCTGCAAAACTTGTTGCAGACCTGGTAAGAACAAGTCTTGGTCCAAGAGGAATGGACAAGATGCTTGTTGATTCATTAGGCGATGTTACAATTACAAATGATGGCGCCACCATTCTAAAAGAGATCGATATTCAGCACCCAGCAGCAAAGATGATGGTTGAGATCTCAAAGGCAATTGACAATGAGGTTGGCGACGGAACCACATCATCTGTAGTTTTTGCAGGTTCTTTACTTACAAAGGCGCAAGATCTTCTAAAAAAGGATGTTCACTCATCAGTCATAGTAGAAGGATATCAGGCTGCAGCAGAAAAGACACTTGAAATACTAACCGAGATTGCAAAAACGGTAAAAATTGATGACATTGAGGAGCTAATTAATGTCGCAAAAACAAGCATGGAATCAAAACTTGTTTCAGAGGACAGCCCAAGTCTATCAAAGCTTGTAGTTGATGCTATACTGAGGATTGCAGAAAAACAAGGAGAAAAGAATGTTGTTGATCTTGATAACGTTAAAGTAGAAAAAAAGGCAGGCGGCTCAATTCAGGATTCCAATTTGATAAAGGGAATTGTTCTTGACAAAGAAGTAGTTCATAGCGGAATGCCAACAAAAATTCAAAATGCAAAAATTGCATTGCTTAACTGCCCACTTGAGATAGAAAAGACTGAGATGAGTGCAGAGATTCGAATTTCTGATCCAACACAAATGCAGATGTTCATTGATGAAGAACAAAGAATGATAAAACAAATGGTAGAAAAAATACACAAGGTAGGTGCAAACGTAGTCATCTGCCAAAAAGGAATTGATGACATTGCACAGCACTATCTTGCAAAATATGGAATACTTGCAGTAAGAAGAGTAAAAGAAAGTGACATGTCAAAGCTTGCAAAGGCAAGTGGTGCCACAATTACCACTAATTTAGAGGATTTAACAGAAAATGATCTTGGCTCAGCAGAGCTTGTTCATCAAAAAAAAGTAGAGTCTGACAAGTGGGTATTTGTCGAAGGATGTAGAAATCCAAAATCAGTCTCTCTCTTATTAAGAGGCGGTTCACAAAGAGTTGTTGACGAAGTAGATAGATCAATGCATGATGCATTAATGGTAGTAAAGGATGTAATTGAAAAACCAGCAATTGTTGCAGGCGGTGGCTCAGTTGAAGCCTATCTAGCAGGCAGAATAAATGAATGGGCAGATGGTTTTGAAGGAAGAGAGCAACTTGCAATCAAAAAGTTTGCAGAGGCCCTAGAAATAATTCCACTCACTATTGCAGAAAATGCTGGAATGGATCCAATTGATACAATGGTAAACCTTAGAGCAAGGCAAAGCCAGGGCCAAAAGTGGACAGGAATCAATGCAAGAGAGCAAAAAGTCGAAAACATGTTAACGCTTAACATCATCGAGCCAGTTGCTGTAAAAGAGCAAATCATAAAGTCAGCAACAGAGGTAGCATGCATGATTCTAAGCATCGATGATGTAATTGCAATATCTGCAAACAAAGGTGGCGGCGGCATGCCGGGCGGCCGCTAGATTACAAAAATTTTTTAAAATATTGTAATCACAACTGAAAAATTCAAAACGTACCACACTATTTCTTATCTGTGTTTAAAATAGGAATAGACCTTGGAGGCACCAAAACGGAAGGAGTCTTACTTGATGAAAGTCTTGAAATAGTTGAACGAAAACGAGTTCCTACAGTCCAAGATTACAAAAAGATCATAGAAACTATTTCTTCTCTTGTAAATGAACTAAAATCAAAAGCATCTGGAAAAACGACAGTTGGCGTGTGTACGCCGGGCGTCATCTCTCAAAAAACTGGCCTGATAAAAAACAGTAATACACAGTGTCTTATTGGAATGCTACTACAGAAGGATCTTGAAAGAAAACTTGGACAAAAAGTCTCGATGGAAAATGATGCAAACTGTTTTGCCATGGCAGAAGCACAACTTGGTGCTGCAAAAAACTATGATGTTGTATTTGGTGTAATAATGGGTACAGGAGTAGGTGGTGGCATTGTGATAAACGGCAAGATACATGGCGGAAGATCAAATATTGCAGGAGAGTGGGGTCACCACATCATAAGGCCACATGGAAACAAGTGTTACTGCGGAAAATCTGGATGTGTTGAAACCTACATTTCGGGACCCGCACTTGAAAGACGCTGGAAAGAGCTTACAGGAAAATCTCAACCCCTGCCTACAATAATCGAAAATCTTTCCAATATAAAGGCAAAAGAGTGGAAAAAAGAGTTTTTGGAAAATTTTGCAATCGGACTTGCAAATGTAATCAACATATTGGATCCTGATGTTGTAGTACTTGGAGGAGGACTCTCAAACATTCCGTTTTTGTATGATGAAGGAAAAAGTCTAGTTTACAAAAATATATTTAGCGACTTGGCAGACACGCCAATTTTAAAAAATAATCTTGGAGACTCTGCTGGAGTAATTGGTGCTAGCCTCTTGTAAGATCATTTCATAATCCGCAACCAACTTACACAAACTGAATAAAAACAGCGAAGATTAAATACAGTACAGCTACATCATGTTCTAACTTGAATATCACAACAACCATCCTGTCTATTCTCCTATTAGTATTGGCAACAAATCCAACTTTGATAGCAATAGGTCAGGAAGAAACACCAACCGAGGAACCTTCAGAGGAAGTAACAGAAGAAACATCTGAAGAAGAATCAATGAGCGAAGAGGAAATGACTGAAGAAACAATGACTGAGGAAACAATGGAAGAAGAAACAATGATGATGACCACACAAGTAAAATCTCCAAAAAAACAAATGGATGAAGGCGTAGAAGCAGGAGCTGTAGTTTGTAAAGAAGGCTTGGATCTTATCATCAAGACATCTACTGGTTCTGCAGCTTGTGTAAAATCCTCTAGTGTAGAAATACTAATTGCTCGTGGCTGGGGTTCAACACCAGCATAACCTAATTCCTTTTTTATTTATCAATAATCTCTAATCTTATTGTGGTTCAATTGTTGCAGGTGGTTTGCTTGATATTACATAAGTGACCCATGTGACATCGTTTATCTCATTTGTTATTCTGTTGCTGATTTTTTCAAGCAGACCATCAGGGAGTCTTGTCCAGTCGGCAGTCATTGCATCAACTGAGTCAACAACACGAACCATCACTATATTGCCATATTTTCTTTCATCACCTACAACACCGACGGCCTTGTCATCACCTACAGCTGCATATGCCTGCCATACCTTATCGTACCACTTTGCCTTTTCAAGCTCTTCTTCAACAATCTTGCTTGCTACCTTTGCAATCTCTAGTTTCTTTTCTGTTACTTCACCGATGACTCTAACTGCAAGGCCGGGTCCTGGAAATGGATGTCGCATAAGCAGTTTTTGTGGAACCCCAAGAATCTTTGCGACCTTTCTTACTTCGTCTTTGTACAGCTCACGCAATGGTTCTAGGACTTGAAGCTTGAGCCAATCAGGCAAGCCACCTACGTTGTGGTGAGTCTTTATGACAGAGGCAGGTCCCTTTGATACTCCGCTTTCTATAACATCAGGATAAAGTGTTCCCTGCGCAAGCCATCTAAATGGCCCATTTTTTTCAGCAAAGTCTGTAAAAATTCGCACAAATTCCTCACCAACAATCTTTCGTTTCTTTTCAGGATCTGACACTCCATCTAGTTTTGTTAAAAACTGCTTTTTTGCATCAATTTTTGTAAAGTCTACCTTGAAATTTTTTGTAAACATTTCTCCAATTTCTTTTTCTTCATCTAGTCGCAAAAGACCATTGTCTACAAAAATGCATTTTAGCCTCTCACCAATTGCTCTATGGATAAGCAGTGCAGTAACTGTAGAATCGATTCCACCACTTACTGCACACAAGACATTTCCATCAATTTTTGAAATATCCTTTACAGTTTTTTCAACAAAGCCTTTCATTGTCCATTCTTGTTTTGCCTTACAGATTTTTAGTACAAAGTTTTTCAAAATCTCAGTTCCTTGTTCTGTATGAACTACTTCTGGATGGAATTGAATCCCATAGATAGATTTTTCCATGTTTGCAATGGCTGCAGCTTTTGCACTTTCTGTATGTCCTATTACCTCAAAGTTTTTGGGGATTTGTTCTGCCTCGTCTCCATGGCTCATCCATGCCCGAATTGATTTTCCTAATCCGCTTAGCAGATCAGAGTCGTTGTCTATCGTTAAAAGCGAGGAACCGTATTCCTTGTTTGCACGCTTTACTTTGCCGCCATAATTGTTGACTATAAGTTGATGTCCATAACAAATTCCTAAAATGGGCAACTTCATTTCAAATATCTTGTTTTCAGGTAGGGTCGCTCCAGAATTGTATACGCTTGCAGGACCGCCAGAAAATATGATCCCCTTTGGATTGAGCTTTGTTAATTCCTCAACTGTAATATCAAATGGAACAAGCTCAGCAAAAACTGAAAATTCACGGATTCTTCGGCAAATCAGGTGGCTGTACTGGGATCCAAAGTCCAAAACAACGATTTTGTCCATAAAATCACTTGCTTAAATTATCAATCATCTTTGATAAAGACCAAGCAGCAGTATTGATTATCTCATTTACTCTTTCTTTTTGGCGATAGTTTTTGACTATTATCTCACGAAGCGTAGCGCCATTTTTGTTTACGACGCAATCAATTACAGATTCTTTTTGGATGATGCCATTATCTGCGTCTGCATGATCCTTTCTTTTCATCTCGCCAATTATTCTATCAAGGAAAAACGACTTGAACGGTGGGGTTTCCTCATTAAGACCTACGCCTTGTTCTAAAATTATTGAGACCTGGTCTGTGGTAACATATGCATTTGCAATAAGGGTACCATCACCGCTTTTTGTAATTGGGATGACAGATTCGTCTTTTTTACTTGGTTCTAACATTGAAGCCTTGGTAAAGCTTGACTGTTTTATGATCGAATTTAAGACTGACAGATTTTTTTCAAGGAGTTCAATCTCATCTTTATGTTGTCTTATTTTTTCAGAAATTTTTTGCTGTAACTCTAAAATTTCACGGATCTGTTCATCTGAAAACCTCATAATTGTTGTCAGGTAGATACTGTATTAAAACGCATTCTACGAAACTATCTTATTCAGATTCTTGTACTGAATCTTTTTGAATCCTTTTATGGGCTTTGAGGTTGTGTATAGTTCTGACTTTGTTTTTGTTGAAAGCCACTCTAAAAGTTTTTTTCCACACTTGAGTTTTTTTAGCTTGGTCTTTCTATCAACAACTTTAGCTTTTGAGTACTTGCCTATCCTTGGACCAAAATCCATGCCAAACAAAATAATCTTTTTTGCACCAAAGTGATTTGCAAGAAATACAGATCTGTCACCATCAGTAAAACCACCAAAGTTGTAAATTCTTCCAAACTGTTTTGATTCAGTCGTACCAAAACAGTTTCGAAACTCTGAAACCAAATGTAGTTTATCTTGATTGTCTCCGTGTGCATGAGCAACAACAATGCATTTTCTTGCAGCCTTTCTTAGTGCAGCTTTGTCTCCATCTAGATCGGTTACAACTATTTCAGGTATAATCCTATTTTCAATTAATGCCTGCGTAGCACCATCTGCTGCAATTTTTGTAGCACGGCATTTTTTCAAATATGGAATTGATGATAAAAGAGAAGGGCCAGCGCCAATTACAAAAACAGTTTTTTTGTTGATTAACGCTTTTAATTTTTTTGTAGATAATTTTTTTAAAATTGCGTTTAATTTTTTGGCAGACTCGATATCGCTTTTCTTATCATAATCAAACTCGCGTAATATTTTGGTGTATTTTCGTTCCCAACCTGAAATTGTCATATGACTCAAATTGGCAGCCTTTATCATAAATGATGTGAATAAGCTAGGAATTGTATCTGTCGGACATTCAAACCCAGTAAGAATAATGGGAATCATAAATACTAGTCCAGAATCATTTTACAAAAAATCGATTGCAAGTGGAAGACAACTTGCAGCTGTTGCAAAGCAGATGGATGAACAAGGCGCAGACTTTATCGACGTTGGTGGAATGTCAACTGCACCATATCTTTCAACTATGGTTTCAGAAAATACAGAATCAAAACGTGTAACTGACGCAATAAAAATAATTAAAAAGGTATCAAATCTGCCAATCTCTGTAGATACATGCCGTGCAACCGTTGCAAAGGAGGCACTAAAAGAGGGTGCAGAGATACTAAACGACATTTCCGGATTAAAATACGATAAAGCCATGCTTGGTGTTGTATCAAGATACCAACCCTCACTTGTCTTGTGCGCATACAGCAAAAAGCCAGTGCAAGGAAATAACATAGCAAAAACTAAAGAATTGTTAAAGCAAAGCCTTGACCTTGCAAAGGCAGCAGGAATTTCTAGGAAAAATATTGTACTGGATCCGGCAATCGGATTTTTTAGAAGATCAGGGAATGGTCCATTTTTTACAAAAATAAATTCAGACTGGGTTGAGCGCGATCTTTTGATCTTGCAAAATCTGCGCTTGTTAAAATCAGGTCAACCATTACTTGTCTCTGTTTCAAACAAATCGTTTATTGGAAAACTTTTGAAAAAAGAAGATCCTTCCGATCGATTGTTTGGCTCGCTTGCCGCAGAAGTAATTGCTGTTCTAAACGGTGCAGATATTATTCGAACGCACAATGTAAAAGAGACAAAGCAGGCAGTTTTTCTTGCACAAAAATTCCTGCGCAAATTCAAGAAAGGCTTATAACAGTTTTGCCTTCTAATGTAGGGGGTTTCATTTGGATATAAGAGAAGGACTGACCTTTGACGATGTTCTCCTTGTTCCCAAATACTCTAACATTACAAGCAGATCTCAGACTAGTCTTGCAACAAGACTTTCACGAAATATTTCACTTAACATTCCTCTTGTTAGCGCAAACATGGATACAGTAACAGAATCTGCCATGGCAGTTGTAATGGCTCGCGAAGGCGGAATTGGAATAATTCATCGATTTCTTACAATAAAAGAAGAGGTAAACGAAGTCCTAAAGACAAAACGATCAGGAAGTGTAATGATCGAAAAACCATATGTCATAGGACCAGACCAAACAGTAAGCGAAGCAATCGAATACATGCAAGAAAAGGGAGTATCTGGCCTTTTAGTAGCAAACGGGGAATCAAGGCTTGCAGGAATACTGACATCACGAGATGTACAGTTTGCAGACTCGTCTCATCTTGTAAAAGACGTCATGACAAAGGACATGATAACTGCAAAGCTAGGAATCAGTCTTGGTGATGCAAAAAACATTTTACAAAAACACAGAATAGAAAAACTCCCGTTAGTTGATGAAAAACAAGTCATCAAAGGACTGATAACAAGTAAAGACATCATAGAGCGAGAAAACTTTCCGTCTGCATCAAAGGACAAAAAGGGAAGACCACTTGTTGGCGCAGCAGTTGGAGTGAAGGGCGACTTTATGGAAAGAGCCGAGGCACTTATGGAAGCAGAAGCTGACATTATTGTTGTAGATATTGCACATGGACACAGCGAAAACGCACTTGGTACGGTTCGGCACCTAAAGAAGGCATTTCCAAACTGCGAGCTGCTTGCAGGAAATGTAGCTACTGCAAAAGGAGCAGAGGATCTTATAAAGGCAGGAGTTGATGCAATAAAGGTAGGAGTAGGCTCTGGCTCAATCTGTATTACACGTGTTGTTACAGGCTCTGGTGTTCCGCAATTAACTGCCGTTATGGATTGTGCAAAGATTGGAAAAGAATACAATATACCAATAATTTCAGACGGTGGAACAAGAACGTCAGGTGATGCAACAAAGGCACTGGCAGCAGGAGCATCGTCTGTGATGATTGGAAGCATCTTTGGAGGAACAGATGAAAGTCCAGGCTCTACAATAATGAAAAACGGCAAGAGATTCAAAATATATCGTGGCATGGCATCACTTACTGCCTCTTTAGGTAGAAAATCAAAAGAGTCTGGTTTTGTCTCACTTGATGATGATCTTAACGACTATGTGGCAGAAGGAGTAGAGGCAATGGTTCCATACAAGGGAAGTGTTACCGATATCATAAAACAGCTAACAGGTGGAATACGCTCAGGTCTTAGCTATTGTGGGGCTCATAATATACAACAAATGCAAGAAAATGCAGAGTTTATCAAAATGTCATCTGCAGGTTTTGTTGAAAGCCAACCACATGATGTCTCTTTGATGTAGTTAGTTTTTTATCTGTCAAAACAAAAGATTTTTTGTGTTTACAAAAAGGACTATAATCGGAATAGGCGCAGGTATTGTAATTTCGGCAATAGGCGTAGTTGCCCTTATTACATCATTTGGAATCCAAAGCATCAATGTTGATGAAACAATAGTAGTAGGAGACAAGACATCGTTTGCATTTAATGCACCACTTGGTGCAAAAGAGAATCTTGAAATCACAGGTGCGTCTTTTCAGATTACATTAACCCCATCAGAAGAAGAAAAAATTGTTAGAAACCATAAGGGTAAAGTCACCGTCGAATGGATTGTTATGGAGGAAGGACATAACAAACTAGAGATACAAAATACAGGAGACTCGGAGCTAAAACTAGAGGGAACCTTTGAGATTTCAAGTGATCCTATATTGTTTACATATCACATTTTGGTAATTACATCAGGAGTTATAATAATCGGCTTTAGTGCTGGATTTAGCGTAAAAAAACCAAGAGGGTTTTAGCCTAGCTCTGCGCTAGGATAGGATCCTAAAATTTTTAGAAATAAAGTTTCTTTTCTTATTTTCTTTAGCACTTCTGAAATTTTGGGATTTTTTTCATGGCCCTCAAAGTCAACATAAAAGTTGTACTCCCACGGAGTATTTTTTGTAGGCCTTGATTCGATTTTTGTCAAGTTGATCTTATAATCATGGAATTTTTCAATAACACGAAACAATGCTCCAGCTTCGTGTTTTACTGAAAATATTATCGATGTCTTGTCTTTTCCAGTTTCTTTTGTTTTTTCCTTTGACAAAATCAAGAACCTTGTATAGTTGTTTGAATTATCCTCGATTCCTTCCTTTACTACTGGAACACCATAAATTTCAGATGCCATCTTACTTGCTATACATGCGATGTTTTTCTTGTTGAGATCTTTGATTATCTGGACGCTTCCCGCAGTATCATATGCAGGAACTGTTTTCATGTGATGTTTTTGGATGAACTTTCTACACTGACCAAGTGCCTGGGGGTGAGAGTATACGGTATCAATTTTATCAAGTGGACCAAGACCAATCAAGCAGTGTCTTATCCTAAAATATGTCTCACCTACAGCGTAGAGCTTTGTCGAGTACAGAAGATCATGACTTTCACCAACGCTTCCCTCAAGTGAATTTTCAACAGGCAATATGGTATAGTCAGTTTTTCCATTTTCAGTATATTCTATGATGTCAGCAAATGTGGGAAGAGCAATAGTCTTGATTTTTTTGCCAAAAAAGGAAAATGCAGCTGCCTCGCTATATGCTCCTCGTTCGCCTTGGAACGAAACACGTAACATCTCTTATTCTCTCAGCTTGATAAAGTCATAGTTTCCAAAATCTACTGATAGCTTTCTTTCATCGATCCATGCACACTCGACGCATTTTATGGCATCGTGCATTGGTATAACACTTCCACCACACTTTTTACATTTTGTAAACAATACGCCAAGATCAGGTTCACTTATTGTTGCATGTATAGCTCCATTTAGATGACCAATTATCTTTAGCTTTACAATGTCATTAACAAGTGCCACAGATTTTTTTCTGATATTTCTTGTATTACAAATGCACTCTACATGAGACTTGACTGGTTTTCCATTAACATATAGTATCATAACTGCAATCATTGATGACATGACAGCAGCAACTGTTCCTATTACGATGTCATTTACCTGTGGGATAGACAGTTGTTTGAAATTTTGAACTTGTGCTGTACGTTCTTTTTTGTTAAGGTCCGGAGTACCAACTACAGCTGATCTTACCATATGACCATCATCAAAAGTGTTCTTTCCAGCTTCGTATTCTTCTATAATAGCTATTTTTTCACCTGGAAAAGTAATATCGGTCATGATTAGTTTTTTTGTTTGATAATTATAATCGTTTATAGCCAATGTGGTATCTGAAGATAGCCTTCGATACTTTCATTTCGTAATAGTTTTAGAAGTGCATTTGCCTGCGGTGTTGACAAAACTGGTTTGTCAAACTGATTATCGGTTGAAATTCTAGGACATGCAACTTGGATGAACGCATCGATTCCCTTGAGGTTTTTGAGTCTTTCATTAGTTATGTCAGTTAGCGCAAAGAGCTGAACTGTTTTTCCTTCCTTTTCAAGCTCTCGCTTGAATTTGAGCGCAGTAGTTTTTGACAGCTGGCCTTCCTTTAGTCCGATAATTATTCCAAAGGTCTGAGCGTCTGCTGCTTTGTAAATTGCAAGCGTCGCTTTTTTCTGTAGTTTCTGTGCAAAGTCTGTTACCTCACGTACCTCGTTAAAATATGGATCAAGAACGTATGTGGGCTTGTTTGTAGCCAGTGCAATGCCTGCTGCATGAAAGTTGCTTTGTCCTAAAAAGACATTAACATCAGCTTTTTCTTCCATCGCAGGATAAAACTCGCATCCAAAGACCTGCCCGTCGTTTAGCTGGCCCTTGCCATTTCCAATTTTTACTATGATCCCACCATCTTCTAGAAGTTTTTTTACAGACTCTATCTGATGCAGGTGCTGACTGTCAGTTAATAGGCAGACAGTTTTTCCTTTCAAAATATCTACACACTTTAGTGTGACACTATCAAATAAAATATCATCAAACGCATCAATCATAACCACATTATCGTCCATTGTCTCCATGCTTATTGTATGACCAATATTGAACAAAACCTCTGCACCAAGAACCTTTGCGCCATTTGAGTTTAGATCACAAGAGCCCCACGTAGTATCTGCCAACACATATGCAGGAATTCCAAATCTTTTCATGATATTTGATGCGGTTTGCTGAATTTTTGGCAGAATGCCATCAGGTCCATTTAGCGCCACTGAAGCAGGCTTCCTTTTCTTTATTTCATCAAAAATCTTTTCTTCATCTATTACTATCATTTGTAATTTCTTTACTCATTTGGTTTTAATTTAAACTATTATTAAATAACAACTCAAACTATTGACATAAGACATGAACCAACAAACTGTACTACACATCGGATTTGACGATACAGACTCGCCAAAGGGAATGTGTACTACATATCTAGCATACAAAATTGTAGATTCCCTAAAGAAGGAAAGCGTTAAGTTTCTTGATTATCCACGCTTGATCAGATTCAATCCAAACATTCCATGGAAGACACGTGGAAACGGCGCAGTAGGACTATCAATCAAAACTGCAGAGCCTGAGAAAATCAAACAAAAGGTAAAACAGATGGTAAAATCATACTCTGATACAAAAAATGGTGCAAACCCAGGACTAGTATTTTATCAAAGCAATACAATTCCTAAAGATTTTAAAAATTTTAGCGAGCTTGCTATGTGGAAGCTGATCAGCCGAAGCTTTGCAAAACAGTTTGTCTCAAAAAACAATCTAGAGTCATTTTACCTTGGTAACGGCCAAGGTCTGGTAGGTGCAGTAGGCGCTATTGGTTATTGTTTTTTTGATCGAACCTTTGAGCTGTTAAGCTATAGAAAGAAAAGACAGTTTGGAAAGAAACGACAAATTGTACCACAAAGCGTAAGGGTGATGCAAGAAAAAACATATCCTTACACATTTAACAGCTATGACAAAAAAACAGAAAGAGTCCTGATCACACCACATGGACCTGATCCTATTTTTTATGGAGTGCGTGGTGAGGATCCAAACACTGTAATCAATGCATCAAAATTAATTCAAACAAACGAAAGGCTTGATGGTTATTTGGTCTTTAAAACAAATCAGGGAACAAACGACCATCTAAAAAACGAGCTTGACCTTTCGGAATTAAAGCCGTATACGTCTGGCATAGTAACAGGCACAGTATCAAGTAAGCCAAAGATCGAAAAGGGCGGACATGTGTTCTTTTCTCTTGTCACAAAAGGTCACAAAATAAACTGCGCAGTGTACAGGCCAACAAAAATTACTAGAGTTGCATTAGAACTAGTTGTTGGGGACAAGGTTCGCCTTGGTGGCGGAATAAGAAAGGCATCAAAAAAACATGCTCGTACATTAAATGTGGAGTTTATCGAGATCTTAAAACTAGAAAAACAGTATAAAATGACAAATCCTATTTGCAGAAATTGCAATAAAAAAATGAAATCAAAGGGAAAAAGCCAAGGATTTGAGTGCGTAAAATGTGAAAGCAGAGCAGACAAAAAAATTAGAACAGAAATTCCAAGAAAAATCGAACCAAAATTATATGTGCCAGCAGTAACTGCACACAGACACCTTACTCGCCCCTTGCAAAGAATTGGAAGAACAAGTCATGATGTAAGGATTAACAAATCTATTCCATGGTTTTGTGCTTTTACAAATTAAAAAACTATAGCGGGGAGTAGAATTTCAGGAGTTTTTAGCCCCTTTTGAACTACTGATTTTCGGGTGTCTCATCAATTATGATTATGAGCCCGACGGGATGACTTAGCCCTTTGAGCAAGTCTGACTTCCCCACCCCGCTAAGTCACAAAAGGTTTTGGGCCGTATATACGCGTTATTAAAAATCTGCAAATGATTAATAGTATTTACAAAGTTTTTTTCTTGTGAACAAAAAATTAAGAATTGCCGGAATTATTGGAGCACTTGCAGTATCTGCAATTATTTTAAGCTCTCCTTCAAACACTCCACCGCTTCCAGAACCGACTTCTAGCCAATCAGGAAATGAGTTTGTCGAGGTCTTGGCAACAGGACTAGACAAGCCATGGGCAATAGACTTTGCAGGTAATCGAGTCTTTATCACAGAAAAAAATGGGAAGATAAGAGTTGTTGATGATGGTATCTTGCTTGAAGAACCACTTGCCACACTTCGTACAGCTGATGTATTTGGAGGAGGTCTGCTTGGAATAGCAACACATCCTGATTTTGAAAATAATCATTTTCTTTACGTATACTATACCTATGAAGAGGACGGAATGCTCTGGAACAAGGTTCTTAGGATAAAAGAGTCAGAAAACAAACTAGAAGACGCAACAACAGTCTTTGACAAGATTCCTGGATCAAAATTTAACAATGGCGGCGTGATAAAGTTTGGTCATGACAGAATGCTATATGTTGCAACAGGAATTATCTCAGATTCATCACATGGACCACAAGATCTTCAGTCACTTGAGGGAAAAATTCTAAGACTAGACTATGACGGTTCAATTCCACAAGATAATCCGTTTCCAAACTCGCCTGTTTTTTCATATGGTCACAGAAATCCACAAGGTATGACTTGGGATAAAAAAGGAAATTTCTTTGTAACTGAGCTTGGTCCTTCAAAAAATGACGAGATTAATCTAGTTACAGCTGGCAAGAACTATGGATGGCCTGAGCAGGAATGTTCAGGAAAAGTAGGATTTGTTAATTCGGTAATGTGTTATGATCCAAGCATCGAACCAGGCGGAATTGTATTTTATATTGGGAACAGGCTTGACATTGAAAACAAAATTGTAATGGCTACGCTGCGTGGCTCTAATCTGTATTCACTTGAAATAACAAAGGATGGTATAGCCTCACAAAAAAGCATATTGAGTGGGATAGGCAGAATTAGAGATGTCAATGAAGGAAACGATGGTTATCTTTACGTTATTACCTCAAATACAGATGGTAAAGGCTTTCCAGCAAGCGATGACGATAAACTTGTGAGGATTCTGAAGTAATTGACAGACTCATCTATCTCAAAATTTTTTGAAAAATCAAGAAAGGAACGGCTTGACATTATTAAAAAATTTGCAGGCCTCTCAGATGACGAAGTCAAACAAATCGAAAATTCAGATGGCGGAATAATTTTTGACAAAGCAGATAAAATGGTTGAAAACGCAATTGGAACATTTTCTTTACCATTAGGTATTGCTACAAACTTTACAATAAACAAAAAAGACTATCTTGTCCCAATGGTAATTGAAGAGCCTTCAGTTATTGCAGCTGCATCAAAGGCTGCAAAAATCGCAAAAATTCATGGCGGTTTTAAAGCAGAAGCAGATGAATCATACAGCATAGGACAAATCCAAGTAGTTGAGGTTGACATAAAATCTGCAATCTCTGCTATAACAAAATCAGAAAAAGAAATTCTTGATCTTGCAAATTCAAAAAGCAAGACTCTATCAAAGATTAGAAAAGGAGCAAAACAGGTTTCCTGTAGAGAAATAAAAACAGACTCTGGTAAAATGCTCATTGTTGAGCTTTTAATTGATGTGGGAGATGCAATGGGTGCAAACATCACAAATACAATGTGTGAGGCAGTAGCACCACTAATTGAAAAAATAACTAAAGGTAGAGTGATACTCCGTATACTTTCAAATTATACAACAAAAAGAATGGCAAAAGCATCTGCCATCTTTGACAAGGAGGCAGTTGGTGGTGAAAATATAGTTGATAATATCATTTTGGCATACCAGTTTGCATTAAATGACGAATGTCGCGCAGTCACTCACAACAAAGGAGTAATGAATGGAATAATCGCTGTTGCAAACGCAACAGGTCAGGACAACCGTGCAATCGAAGCTGCAACACATGCATATGCTGCAAGATCAGGAAAATACACATCGCTAACAGAATGGAAAAAAGACAAAAATGGTAACCTTGTTGGAAAGATCGAGCTACCACTTTCTGTTGGCATTATTGGTGGCATCATAAACGTACATCCGCTTGTAAAAATCTGCACAAAGATTCTTGGAGTAAAGTCTACACAAGAGCTTGCATCTGTGATGGCAGCAGCAGGACTTGCACAAAACTTTAGTGCACTTCGTGCACTTGCTTCTGAAGGAATTCAAAGCGGACACATGAAACTTCATGCAAGAAACATTGCAGCAGCTGCTGGTGCAAAACCTGAGCAAATCGACAAGATTGTAAAGAAAATGGTTGAGGAAAGCAATATCTCACTTAATAGAGCAAAGGAATTGCTAAGCCGGGTTTAACCAGTAAATTAAATAGCCAAATTGTGATAAGGACAAAATGGCCAAGGTAAAATTCGCTATCCCAAAGGGAAGTCTTGAGGAAGCAACTTTCAAAATATTAGAAAGGGCATGGACAAAGGTAAACAGAAAAGAGCGCACCTATCGCGTTTTCTTAGATGATCCTGATATTGTCGTAAAAATGATCAGGCCTCAGGAAATACCGACACTAGTTTACTATGGGCTGTACGATGTTGGAATTACGGGAAATGACTGGATTGGTGAAACAAATGCAGATGTCAAATCGCTTTTGAATCTAGAATATGGAAAAATAAAACTTGTAACTGCAATACCTGACAATTACAAATTCAAATCATTTGATGACATGATAAAATCGTATGCAAAAAATAAAAAAACACTTAGGATATCGTCTGAGTATCTAACTACTGCATCAAAATTCATAAAACAACAAAAATCTTACAAAAAACTTTACGGAAAAAAGGATCCACTTATTGTAACTCCATGGCTAAGACTAGGTACAAACAAAAGCGTCCAGATCCATCTGTCATTTGGTGCAACAGAGGCAAAACCTCCTGATGACGTTGATGCAATCATAGATGTAACAGAAACAGGAACAACACTAACACAAAATCAATTAAAGATAGTGGATACTGTTTTAGAATCTTCAGCACAGCTTATTGCAAACAAAAACTCACTTCAAGACAAGAAAAAACGTGAAAAAATATTTGATATTGTCACGCTTATGAGAGGAGCAGTTCAGGGAAGAAAATACCTGCACATTTATCTAAACGTAAAAGAGGAAAACCTAAAGCGTTTGTTAAATGAAGTTTCCTCATTAAAGAAACCAACAATCAGTCCACTTAGTCAAAAGGGATGGTATGGCGTAAATACTGTAATTAAAAAATCAGAGTTTTACATGTTGGTTCCAAAGCTTCGAAAGATAGCACAGGGATTAGTAATACACGAGCCTAGACAGATTCTGGAACTTGAGGAGATAAAGCGTGATGAAGAAAGTTGATCAAAATCATTTCTGTTCATAATGTAGACAGTTTTCTAGCCTCAATTACATCAAAAACATCAAAAAATAACAAAAAATTCGTAGAATCAATAATTTATGACGTACAAAAAAATGGAGACCGTGCAGTAAGAAAATACGAAAAAAAGTTTACTGGCTCGACTCTAACAACATTGCGAGTATCAAAAAATGAGATAAAGGATGCTTACTCTAGAGTATCCAAGGAACAGATAGACGCAATAAAGACTGTAAAAACTCGACTCTACAAAACTGAATATGCATTAAAAAAAGGATTACAAGGAATTTCAGTCACACTAGATGGAACAAAAATAAAAAAAAATTTCATCCCAATTTCTAGCGTTGGCTGTTATGTGCCAGGAGGTCTAGCCAAATATCCAAGTACAGCAGTAATGTCTATTGTGCCTGCGACGGTTGCAGGCGTTAAAAGAATTGTAGTAGTGTCACCATCAAACAAAAATGGAAAAGTAGATCCATTAACACTTGTAGCAGCTGATATCTGTGGTGCTGATGAAATTTACAAGACAGGCGGTGCGCAGGCAATTGCTGCACTTTGCTTTGGAACAAAATCGATTTCCAAAGTAGACAAAATAGCTGGACCTGGAAGTACTTTTGTCACAATGGCAAAATCAATTGTTAGTGAAAGAATATCAATTGATATGGTTGCAGGACCAACTGAGCTAGCAATAATTGCTGATGAATCAGCAGATCCTAATATGGTAGCAAAAGATCTTATTTCACAAGCAGAACACAGCACAGATACTATCTGTTATGTCATTACAACATCACAATCGCTTGCAAAAAAAATAAGAAATGCTGTTGAAAAAAATATAAGAATAATAAAAAGAAAAGAAATTGTAAAACAAAGTATCATGACAAACGGATTTGTTGCAGTCTGTAAAAGCAATGATGATGTAGTAAAACTAGCCAACAATTTGTCTCCGGAACACTTGGAAATTATTACAAAAAACCCACAAGTATTAGCATCTAAAATAAAGACTGCGGGCTTAGTATTAATTGGAAAAAACACACCATCATCTGCAAGTGACTATCTTCTAGGCTCAAATCACATACTCCCAACAAGTCGATTTGGAAAGACTAGAGGTTCATTGTCGGTACTTGACTTTATGAAATTAAATACGCAAATTGAATCATCAAAAACCTCATTACAACGTATTGCAAAATACATGAAAGTATTAACATCAGCAGAGAATCTCCCAAACCACTATGAAGCAGTAAGGAGTAGATTGTAATGAAAAAAGATTGGTTCCAAAAAAGAGTGAGGGAACTAGCGAAACTACATGGTTATCAAAAACCGGAGCTCCACTCTGGAGTTTTAAAGCTTGATTCAAATGAAAATCTTGCAATAAACAAGCAGTTTCAGTATGACCTTATTGACAACGCCAAAAAAAAATCCGATGTAAGAGAATATCCACTTGGCAAAATCGAAAATCTTACACAAGCACTATCAAAATATCTCAAAATCAGCCCCGCAATGATTGGGGTTGGAAATGGATCTGATCAAATTCTTGACTTGATACTTGCAAACTTTGCAACAAAAAAAACCAAAATATTGACTTCTGATCCAACTTTTGGATTTTTTGAGGAAAGATGCAATCTGTACTCTATTCCTACAATAAAAATATCATTTACAAAAGACATGGATCTTGACCTTGGTGACTTTGTTTTGAATGCAAAAAATGCCGACATGCTCTACTTAGATTCACCAAACAATCCAACAGGATTTCAATTTCAGAAAAAAGAACTTGAGAAACTTATCAAATCATTCGAAGGCCTTGTGATAATTGATGAGGCATATGTTGAGTTTAGTGACTATTCAATAATTAATATGATAAAAACTCGACAAAATCTTGTCGTTGTTAGAACATTTTCAAAGGCATTTGGACTTGCGGGTCTTCGACTTGGATACTTTGTATCAAACAAAAACTTTGTTGATGTGTTTACAAGAGTAATCCAGTACCCATACCCGATAAACACACTTGCAATAGAAGCAGGAATTATGGCGCTACAAAAAATAAAACAAATGAATGAGATAACTAATCTGATAAAGCAAGAACGAAAGCGAATAATAGATAATCTACGAAAATTTGGTGTATTTCACGTGTTTGATTCAAAGGCAAACTTTGTTTTGTTTGATGTAGAAGGCGCATACACAAGAATATACAACGCACTTATCGAACAAGGCATCTCAATTCGAAAACTTGGAAAAATTGGAAGCCACAAGGGTTGTCTTCGAGTTACTGTTGGAACAAAGGAAATGAATTCTAAATTCTTACTTGCGATACGTGATCTCTTACAATGACTTTGCAAAAAATTGAAAGCGGTATCTTTATTCAAGATACAATACTTGATAAAATAAAAAAAATTGATGCAATAATTTTTGACTGCGATAGTGTCTTAATTGATATCACAAAGTCTTATGATCTTGCAATAAAACAAGTAACAGAATATTTTCTAAAAGAGTTTGGAATTGAAAGCTCACTGCCAATAACATCAGATATAATCGAAGGTTTCAAGTCAACAGGTGGTTTTAATGATGAAGTTGACGTTACTTATGCATCCATTTTATCACTTGTTTCTGCAAACAGAATGAAAATACCAGAAAAGAAATTTCTTTTTGATGTAATAAATAATGCGGATCAAACTGGAATAAAATCAGTTGAAAAATATATTACAACTTTGCCTGTTGATATTTCTGCCATAATTAAGAAATTAGATTATCCAGGATCACATAATACTAATTTACTTTATTCAGTATTTGATCAGATGTTCTATGGACCAGAATTATATTACAAACTATTTAAAAAACAATCCAAGTTTTCCGGACAAGGTCTCATAGAAAATGATGTAAATCTTTTGAAAAAAGATCTGGTTGCAATATTAAAGAAGAAATTTAAAAACAAACTTGCAATTGTTACCGGACGAGGCAGAGAATCAATAAGATACACACTAGGAGATCTTTTAGAAGAATTTGATCTAAAAAATTCTGTATTTTTAGAAGATGAACCACGAGATCTTGCAAAACCAAATCCTGAATCACTGATCAAGTCAATTCGCGGACTTGATTCATCGTGCTGTCTTTATGTTGGAGATTCAATGGAAGACTATATCATGGCAAAAAAAACAATGGAAAAGGGTTATGATACTATATTTTGTGCAATATTTGGAACAAGCAAATCACCTGAATCAAAGCGAATCTTTTTTGAACAAAAAAACACTCCAATGATATTACAATCAATTGATTTGCTTCCGAAGGCATTAAATCTGGTTTGAAAATATTCTTAGCTCCAAGTGATTTTACATGAAAGCAAGAACTGGACAAATCAAACGTCAAACAAAAGAAACAAGCGTTGTGGCTAGTGTAAACTTGGATGGAACAGGAAAAATTTCAGCAAACACAGGAATTAGCTTTCTTGATCACCTGATTACATCATTTGGAAAACACTCCATGATTGATCTTAGCGTGAAGGCAAAGTCACTTGATGACATAGAACACCACCTCATAGAAGACACCGCAATAACAATTGGTTCATGTATTGACAAAGCACTTGGAAACAGAGCAGGTATTACACGGTTTGGATACGCATCAGTTCCAATGGATGAATCCCTATCTGAAGCCTCAATAGATCTTGTAAAACGACAATATGGAAAGCTTAGCTTGGGTATGAAACGAAATCAAATTGAAGGAATGTCAAAAGAGGACATTGAACACTTTATCCAATCACTCATTCAGAATCTTAACAGCTGTATCCATGTTAGCGTAAAGTATGGAGAAAATGATCACCACAAAGTAGAGTCTGCAATAAAGTCACTTGCTGTTGCATTTAGACTAGCATCAGCTAAAGACAAAAAACAAAAGGGAATTCCAAGCACAAAAGGCGCGATGTAATGGTCAGAATAGCAATATTTGACTATGGAGCGGGAAATATTTTTAGCTTAAAAAACTCACTTGAAAAAAACAATGCAGAGGTAGATATCATAACAAGCTTTGATAATCCAAATAACTATTCTGGCTTGATTTTACCAGGTGTAGGTAACTTTGATCCTGCAATCAAGAGTATTCGTGAACGTTCAAAAAAACAGTTCAATGAATTTGTAAAAGACAAAGTTCCAGTTTTAGGCATATGTCTTGGAATGGAAATGTTTTTTGAAAAAAGTGAAGAAGGTAAGGAAAAAGGATTGAACATAATGAAAGGCGAAGTAGTACTACTTCCAAAACAAATGAAAATACCTCACATGGGATGGAACAACATTCAGATAAAACAACAAAGCAAAATTTTGGATGGTGTCAAGGACGGATCTTGGGTTTACTTTGTTCACTCATATAGAGTCAAACCAGAAAATGATACAATTGTTGTAGCTGATGCTGATTACGGAATTCAAGTACCTGCAGTAGTAGAAGAAAAGACTTTCTTTGGAACACAATTTCATCCAGAAAAGTCTGGCCAAGTTGGTGCCATGATGATTCAAAACTTTCTAAATATGTGTAAAAAATGAAAATTATTCCAGCAATTGACCTTATGGAAGGAAAGGTAGTACGACTAATCAAAGGTCAACAAGAAAAAAAAACGATTTACAGCGATGAACCTATAAAAATTGCAAAACAATGGGAAAAATCAGGCGCAGATCTTATTCACTTGGTAGATCTTGATGCTACATTAGGAATAGGTTCTAATTGGGAACTAGTAAAAAAAATTGTTAAAGAACTGTCGATTCCAGTTCAAGTAGCAGGTGGATTGCGAGATGAGGCTATAATTACTGAGGCGCTAAATATTGCATCAAAAGTGGTATTGGGCACACTTGCTTTTAAAAACAAACAAATCTTAAAAAAACTTTTATCAGATTTTGGTAGTGATAGAATAGTAGTATCTGTAGATCATGTTGATGGGAAAATAGTAGTTGATGGTTGGCAAGAAAATACAGGAAAAAATTTGATTGAAGGAATAAATGAGTTTTTAGAAATAGGATTTTCTGAATTTTTACTTACCAATGTTAACAGAGATGGTACACTTCAGGGACCTGATTTAGAATTTTTAAAAAAAGCATGTGCCATAAGTGGTACGAAAATTATTGCAAGTGGAGGAATATCAAACATTAATGATGTATTGCAAGTTAAAAACTGTAATGCATATGGTGTTATTTTAGGAAAAGTACTTTATGAAAATAAAATTTCAATCGAGGAGGCAAAAAAGATAGCATGACATTAACAAAGAGAATAATCCCATGTCTTGACATTGCAAACGGTCGAGTTGTAAAAGGATTACACTTTTCTTCGATTAAGGATGCAGGTGATCCTGTGTTGCTTGCTGAAAAATATAGCAAGGAAGGTGCAGATGAGCTTGTTTTTCTTGATATTACAGCTTCTGAGGAAAATCGTGAAACAATCAAAGCGCTTGTATCAAAAGTTGCACAGGTAATAGACATTCCATTTACAGTTGGAGGAGGAGTAAACACACTTCAGAACGCACGTGACATATTACTTTGTGGTGCAGACAAGGTTGCAATAAACACAGGAGCTGTAAAAAATCCACAAATAATTACACAACTAATGCAACAATTTGGAAGACAATGTGTTGTAGTTGCAATTGATGCAAAAAGAAACTATGACATAGAAAAAGGAAAAAATATTTTTTCTGACGTAGATCAGAAATATTGGTTTGAGGTTTTCATTTACGGAGGAAAAAAAGAAACAGGTCTTGATACAATAGAATGGGCAAAAAAAGTAGAAAACTTGGGAGCTGGCGAAGTTTTACTTACTAGCATAGATAGAGATGGAACAAAAGGTGGATACGACATTGAACTGACACGCGCAATAGTTGCCGCTGTAACCATTCCTGTAATCGCGTCTGGAGGCTGTGGAAAGCCAGAAGATATGGTTGACGTTTTCAAAAAATCAAATGTAGAAGCGGCATTGGCAGCATCGATATTTCATTATGAAGATCATTCAGTCGATAGAGTAAAACAGTTTCTTAAAGATAACAATATTCCTGTACGATTATAAGGTAAAATTTCAACAATAAAACAGTGAATGTGATGGAAAAAACAATCGATGATATTGATTTTGAAAAAGAAAATGGTTTGATACCAGTAATAGTTCAGGACATCAATACTAATGAGATTTTGACTTTAGCATATGCAAACAAAGAATCACTTGAGCTAACACAAAAAACAGGAAATTCTTGGTTTTGGAGTCGTTCACGAAAAAAACTTTGGATGAAGGGTGAAGAGTCAGGCAACACACAAAAGGTAAAAAAAATTCTAGTTGATTGTGATTCTGATGCAATTATCTATTTAGTTGAACCATCAGGACCTGCATGTCATACAGGACAAAGAAATTGTTTTCACAATACTCTCAAGTGACATATTGACATAAATTTTTAATATTGGCTTCTCCACCAAGTATGTATTCATTAATGAATTCAAACTGAATTGGTGGATATGGAACCCCTTCAAACCTCATTGTCCAGATCCCAATCAGATCATCAGGACTACATCTATCCTTTCTTGCACTTGTAGTAACTTTGAAATATACATTAAAGTCTGATTTCACCGATCCATCGAAGGGATAGCTAACGTATTCTACGTTTTTTGGTGTATAGACTCGAATCGTACCTTTCTCTGTTGGCGCAATCCCATGAGTAATAATGTGAATATCTTCGCCTAACTTATGTTGATATTCTATTACTGAGAAAGGACCAGAGGTTAAATACTCAAATTCCTTATATGCTGATTTTTCTGTTTGTAAACTAGCAAAGTATGTTGATGCAAAGACTATAGCTACGATCACACCAGCTATTATAATGTAAGTGAGCTTTTTTTTCATATTTGATCTGAAATTATCTTCACTCATTTAGTATTTTAAATATATTTCTTATTGTTAAATACAGTTCTGATATTATTGAATTTTTCAATACCAGAAATTAAGTATTACTTAACTTGATATTAGGACATTTTATCAATATAATAGAAAGGAAAAGACAATATGACTATATCACTAGAATGTAGAGAATGTAAAAAGATCTTTGAGCCTACATTCAAGTATGTTTGTGATGATTGCTTTGGTCCACTAGATGTAAAGTATGACTTTCCTGCAGTAAACAAGAACATGTTTGCAAACCGTGAGCATACATACTGGCGATATTTTGAATTACTTCCAATCCAGAACAAGGCAAACATAATAAGCATTCACGCTGGCATGACGCCTTTAATAAAGGCAGAAAAACTTGGAGAAAAACTAGGACTGAATAATCTTTACATCAAAAACGATTCTGTAAATCCGACATTTTCATTTACGGACAGACCTGCAGGCATTGCAGTTTCCAAGGCAAAAGAATTTGGTCTATCTGCAGTAGGTTGTGCCTCAACTGGAAACTTGGCAGCTGCAACTGCAGCACATGCAGCAAAGGGAGGATTTCCATGCTATGTATTTGCGCCAAGTGATATTGAACATGCAAAAATTGCTCAAGCGCTTTCATACGGAGCTGAGTTTATTGCAGTAGACGGTACATATGATGATTCAAACAGAATTGCTGCACAAATTGGTGACAGTAAAGGAATTGGAATCGTTAACATAAACATGCGTTCATACTATGTTGAGGGATCAAAGACACTAGCGTTTGAGGTTGCAGAACAGCTAGAGTGGCATGTTCCAGATCACCTTGTAATTCCTGTAGGCAGTGGTGCAATGCTTAATGCAATTTGCAAAGGATTTGAAGAATTACAAAGCGTTTCTTTGTTAGACGATGTGTCAAAGATGAGTCTTGTTGCAGCTCAGCCAACAGGATGTGCACCAATTGTTGATGCATTTAAGAAAAAACAAACAGAGGTCATACCAGTAGAAAATCCAGACACTATAGCTAAAAGCTTAGCTATTGGCGATCCAGGTGATGGTCGTTATGTGTTAAAAAGATTGCAACAATACAACGGGTATGCAGAAGAGTCAAACAATAAAGAGATACTTGATGCAATACTCTTGCTTGCAAGAACAGAAGGCGTATTTACAGAGCCCGCAGGCGGAGTGTCAGTTGCTGTCCTAAAAAAGATGATCGAAGATGGAAAGATTGACAAAAACGACACTACAATATGTTATGTAACAGGAAACGGACTAAAGGCAACAGAGTCGCTAATGGAAGTGCTACAAAAGCCACAGGTCATGCAGCCTGATGTTGCAAAGATTTCTGCAATGGTGAGATGAGCTGGCAAACATAACATTTACCGTTCCATCTGTACTAAACAAGGGAGGAGGAGAAAAAAAGATTGAGATTACAGCTTCAAAACTTACAGAAGCGTTTTCCAAGATTTCAGAAGACATGGGCGATGATTTTAAAAGAAGAGTGTTAAACGATGATGGCACTCCGCGATCCCTTATCAACATATACATCAACGGCAAGAACGCAAAGTTTGTAGGTGGACTTGAGGCATCACTAAAGGACGGCGACGAGGTATACATACTGCCTGCAGTAGCTGGTGGTTCGGAGCTGTCAGGAAAAGATCTTGACAGATATTCTCGACAAATAATGTTAGAAGAGATTGGATACCAAGGACAGCTAAAACTGCGTAATGCTAAAGTTTGTGTAGTTGGAGTGGGAGGACTTGGCAATCCGGTAACGATACGACTTGTTGCAATGGGTGTTGGAAAACTACGTATCGTTGACAGAGATGTAATTGAATTGTCCAACCTGCACCGTCAGACAATGTTTGATGACTCTGATGTGGGCCAAGTCAAAGTTGAAGTTGCTGCAAAAAAACTGCAAAAGCTAAATCCTGACGTTACAGTTGAGGCACTGCCAGTATCTGTTAATGACTATACTGCACTTGATGTTGTAGATGGGTGCGATGTAGTAATTGATGCGCTAGATAGCGTAAACGCAAGATATTCACTTAACAAGGCATGTGTTGAAAAAAACATTCCGTTTGTGACAGGTGCTGCAGTTGCAACGCAAGGGCAGGTATTTACTATATTGCCAAAAAAAAGCGCATGTTATTTTTGCAGGTTTCCTGGAACCCTGGATGAAGACTCGATGCCAACCTGTAGCATAGAGGGCGTCCATCCGTCAATTCTTTCTATTGTAGGAGGTATTGAAGTAGCTGAAGCAGTGAGAATAATTGTTGGAAAAAAACCAATCCTACTTGATCACCAACTCTCAATTGATTTGGATAATCTTACCTTTGAGCATACAGCTACCCTGCCAAGACAGGAAGACTGTCCTGTTTGTGGTAGTGGAAAAATAGAGTCTGCTCCAAAACAAGAACTGATAATTGAGGAATTGTGCGGAAGAGGGAGGGGAAAAAGGACGTTTTCAATTACACCTACCCAGAAATTTGAAATCGACACAAAACAGATCACAACTCTTGCAAAAGATCTGCAGTTCAATGTGGAAAATCAGGGCGAGCTTGGTCTTTCGATGAGTACAAACGATCTTTCTGTGAGCTTTATGAAGCGTGGTTCCGCTGTACTTGTTGGGCCAAAAGATGAGACTGATGCTGTGTCGTTGTACAAAAAACTCTTGAGTAAAAAAGAAATAATTTCTAATTGATCGACACTGGTTAGCAGCTGATTTCAAGGGTTTCTGAAGAATGTTGTGAATTTAACAATATTCAATAATTTAGTCATTTTTGACTATAAAATAGCAAGTTATATAAATCTCTTTAGATAACTAGTATATATGGATATACAACACATGCCAGATTTCCAAAATGCTAGAATCATAGATGCTGCTAGACATGGATCTACCATATCAGGCATAGCACAACAAACAGGCATCCCATTTGCAACTGTTCGAAGAATCGTATATGCATTTGAAAATTTTGGAGTTATAAAAGCTACAAAATACGGAAAAAAAGTATTTGTTAGAGTCACCAATCCAAGTCATCCTATTGTTAATTCCATGACTGAAGAAGTAAGATGGATTAATACTGTAATATGGGAGCCTGATATCTTTGTGGCACGTATCTTTGAGAAACATAAAATTGATTATGCATTTGTTGGAACAAGCAGAATCAAATACACAAGAAAGGAATCACGAAACATGGTTCAAATTGCTGTTCCAAAGGAGTACTACAATAAAGCAAGGAAAATAATCCATGAAGTGTTCAAAGGAATTGGTATTAGAATTACAGAAGATCCTCGTGAAACTATCGGTAATGCTATGTCTGTAGTATACATCAAATGTTTTCCAGTAGATAAGGTAAGATACGAAGAATACACAACAACAGACTCCAATGAGATTATTAAGATTAGAGTTGCAGATGAAGACACTGAAAAGAAAGCTGTACAACACAGCTCAATCGAAGATAGAATGTTTATTCCATCTACCAGTAGATAATCTCATATTAAATAACATGTGCAAGAGAAACAATGAAAGAAAAAAAAATATCCCGTATTGAAGTCCAGCCTAGAATGTGGTTACCTGAAGCATACCGTTTTGGTAATATTCTTGAAACTAACAACATCAGGTATGCTATATTTGGAGCAGGAGCATTAGCTGTTCACAATGTAATGGTAAGACCTACAGTTGATATTGATTTTGTAGTTGATGACTACAAAAAAGCAATTAACATACTAAAAGATCAACCTAATATCGCTTCTAGAAATCTCAAGAAAGAAAAAGACGGAATTCAAGTAGCAGATTTTTATTTCAAATCAGGAATTACTGTCCAAATTTGGGATAATAATCTATATTCACTTCCCATGACTGATGAATCTTGGTCACGTATTATACTAAGACCAATACCTGGATACAACTCTATCAGGTGTATCAGCACGGAGGATCTAATCATATCAAAAGTTGGAAGATACACACAACAAAAATCAGATAGCAAATATGAAGCAGAAAAGAGCGTGAAAGATATAATTGCAACAATACAAACACTTTTCAAACCAGATTTCAACTATACAATACAAAGACTAAGGGAAGGTGCCAGAAGAGAAACACCATCAAATTCTTCAAAAATACATAGACTGGATTGGTATTTCGTAAGAGAAGTAGAAATTTATCAAAAGATGGCAGAAAGTTTCGATCAGCATAAAATAGAAAAATTTATTTCAAAAATACTCGTCAATTCAAAATCTACGCCAATAGAATACAAGCTTTTGCATAGTTTACGGAAAAATAAAAGCATAAGCAAATTCAAATCTAGTTTTATGTTGGATGATGCGTCTTTCTCACTACTACTAAAGAGATGGAAACCAATCTTGAAAATTAACGGTGATAAAGTTAGCCTTTCTTCCAAAGATATACAAAATTATGTAAATACCCTAGGACCTGAAACGCTATCTGAATATGCTAAAAAGATTCTACTCTAAGATACTAAACCGTAGACAGAGGCGAGTCAACCATTTCCTTCATAAAATATCAAAAGATATTGTAAATAATGCAGTAAGATGTTGTTGCATCCTGCAACATTGCATACAAGGGGTGGTCTAGGTTTACCCATCCTTGATGTGCTACAGGTCTGCTTGGAAAAGACTACGCACTTGGGTGGATTTTGTTTGGAATATCAAAAAGCTCTGTTGCAGACAGGTTGGTGCTCAAGATGCGGGTCTCTGGGCAACCGCAATGAAAAAAGATTCCAATGTGTCCTGTGTGGACACGCCGACCATGCAGATGTCAATGCGTCATTTAATATTGGGAAACCAGTATCGTATTGTTCTCTGGTGCTGCGAGCACAACGCATGAGTCAGTTGCACAAAGAAAGTGATTTGTGCAAGGGGAGCACTGATACCCCACAAACGGCAATGTCAAAAATGATGATAACCGTAGAACCCCTAATGCTTTAGCATTGGGAGTATGTCAGTCTATATCTTTCCACTGTCTTTCATAATCTTTGTTGTAGAAACTGATCATAGAGGAAAAATTTACAAGAAATAATTTTAAATCAGCGCAAAAATTTGCAAAAAAAAAACAAATCACATCTGTTTTCAAAAAAAGCTGGAACTTTTTGTATTGGCGAGTGGATTCTATTCTATATCTTCAAGAGGATCATCAAACATTTCTTTTACTTCATCAGACCATTGGGATTTAGGCCCGTATTTTTTGATGAATCTTTCCTCTCTTTCTTTTTCTTCTTCATCTTCCATTTCCTGTCGAATTTTAAATCGTTCATTAGTTACAGTACTAAATTCATCAATGGTTACATATCCACGCAAATTGGCAAACTTTGCAAGATTGTAGGTAGTTGAAGAATCCTCATCTTGAAATGATAAACTATATAGCTTTTCTGACTGCTCACAAAGAACAAGTCCGTCTTGCTTCATCTTTTCAATTACATTTTCTGCATATTTGACATCGTACCCTGTTTTTTTGATCAAATGAAATTTCAGATCATTCTCAGAATACACATCTTTAGAATCAGGGTCAGTGTCTTCTAAGATCAAACCTCTAACAAATTCCTTTATCTCATCTTCAGTTATTTCTTTGCGTTTTGCTGCTGGCTCCAAGTTTTCCACACCACTTGAAATCATCTTTGAGAAAAGCTGTGTCAGTCTATTGTCAATTTCAGAGATAAATTTCTCCAATCTGATTTTCTCATCAAAGCTTTCCACGTTTTCAAGATCCTCAAGCAAGCGATCCCTTTGAATCTCCATTCTCTGAATCTGTTTTACCATCTTTGCAGTGAGGTCTTGGGCCCTGAACTCACTTGCAATCTGTTTGTGCCAGTAGTGTATGTCTTCATTGATTGTATTGCGGTTAACGTTTAGCAGCTCTGCGATTTTTGCAGCTGGTTTGTTTTCTTCAAAATGTAAGTGATAGACTTGGATTTTCCTTTCCTCTTGTTCTTTTTTGGTATAGCGGCCTCCTTTTTTTATCTGCTCAACTAGAGCCATTCTAATCTATAATGTCATTTTTAGTATTTTATCTCAGACTTTCATGATCAGCTGATAAAAGGTCAGCTCCAAATCAATAATTTCGCAAAAACTGCCTAGTTCTGCATAGTTTGGCAGTTATCAAAAATAGTAAGTTCAAAGCCGAGCCTTAAATACAGAAATTACCTTAAAATCAAAAATTACACCATGCGATCAAAAAAATACACAAAGTCTTTACCTAGAATAAAAATTACATACAATTGAGTGTAAACAAGGACAAAATGTCCATTAGCCTTATATACTAATTTCTGAACAAAAACGACAATAACATGAAAAACGAAATTGTAAGGAAACTAACTAGTCTTACACTAATGACAATTATGTTTGCAGGCGGGCTGACATTTGCCATACCAGGCGTTATGCCTGAAGCAAGTGCAGCACACAACGCAAACT
>Ga0213870_1000175_pt1 | contig 34282 bp, 23 predicted proteins | sample WICALVC2017_Meta_FD_160119 | JGI IMG/M metagenome (GOLD analysis project Ga0213870, IMG submission 160119) | Freshwater microbial communities from subterranean cave lake in Wind Cave National Park, South Dakota, United States - WICALVC2017 | ecosystem: Environmental > Aquatic > Deep subsurface >...
ATTTAGATCGGCTTTGGGTAATGTACTATACGCCTGATCTACAATAGTTTCTGCAGAGGGGAACTTATTTTTATTTTTCATCCCGGGGATTATACTTCTTTTCGCTTCCTAATACCAGATAGAAATATTATAATTACTAATGTCACGACGCTAATTATGTCTGCAAAAGCTCGCAATTTTGTTTCTCCAAACTTTACATAAACCATATGTTTGCCCTTGTCAACAAAAAATGTTATAAGACCTCTATTGGCAGGATCTTGAAATTCAACATTTTTTACTATCATGCCATCTACATATACTTCCCAGCCAGGGAAGTAAAGCGTATTTTCCCGCAACCTGGATTTAGACGAAGCATCTATTGCATATAAGCGGCTTGTAGAACTTCTTTTAAGCTGCTTAATCTTGGCACTTCCCTCAATGACTTCCATTGGAGCTTTTGGTTCTTCTAACATAAATCTTACAGACCATATTGGAGCGCTTTCCCCAGTATCTGTTGTGCCATAATAGATGCCCGTAAAGAAGCTCTCTGGTTTATGCAAATAGCCCTGAGAATGCCAATAGTCTTTATTAAAAAACAAAACAGCGATTAGTAAAAAACAAATCGCAATAACTTTAAGATTTTTAGGAATAGCAGAAATAACTACTGCTCCAAGAAATGCAGTTGCGAAAACAGCAATCGACAAAAATCTCCAAGGAAATTGAAATTTTTGAAGAATGGTTATTTTATCCCATAAAAATAACGACATTGGAGTCATAATAAAAAGCGTTATCCAAAATATTGCCAACGTAACTCCTGTTAATATCCAAAGTTTATTCTTTTTTGTATACATTAAAAATGCAATAGGAATACCCAAAATTGTCACAAACCATTGAATAATACCTACCTGCTTACTTAACTGCTCTGTCCCCCCATAACTCCACGAATCATATATAAATTCTGTAAACCGTACAAAACGTAAAGAATAATCGTTGTCGGTTACAATATCTCTAAGGGTATATTTTCCCTCAAAAAATGCAGGCATCCAAAAAAACGAAGATAGACCAAATCCTAACACCAACACGATAGCATAGTAATATGCCAACATTCTTTTTTTCTCTGAAGCGAAAAGGTAAAACAGAGCATGTAAAAATATTAGCGGCAAAAACATAAGGCTAATTGCATTATGCGCCAGAATAAGACCAGTAACAGATAACGAGCCACCAACTATATACCATTTGGAATACTTTTTTGATAATTTCAAAATAAAATATAGAATAAGTGGTAGAAAGATAAACGCCATATGTTCTCCTATTGCTCCCCTAACATATAGATCAACAAATCTATACGGAACAAACACATATAAAATTCCACCAACAAATCCCGCCATTTTTCCCAAAAATGCCGATAGCCATATGTACATAGCAATCCCTGATCCTATCATTCCTAAGCCAAAAACGATCTTTACAGAATCAACAAGAGAAAAGCCTAAGAAATGAAACACAGATGCAACATACGAGGACAAAGGATACAAAAATATTAAAATCGGATGTCCATATCCCCAATTTAGATTTGGCGCCCACCTTGGAATAATATTCCCGTCTGTTAAATTTTGGTAAAAATTTGCAATTCGGGCAACATGATCTTGTCCATCATGAGTAATTGGAAGCCCTGGATGAAGTAAATCAAAAAGAGGAATAAAAGATAAAGTTGCCAGAATAATCAAAAATAGATGTTTATTGTATTTTATTTTCTTCCTCATATCTCTTCTGAATAATAAACCCACTTGGCAATTCTTTTGTTTCCAGTATTGTGCCAGTTTTTATCACAGTCTCAAGCCATCCCTTATAGCTCCACGGTTTCCCCGAATCTGGCTCTATAAGAAGGTAAAAAACGCCTTTTTTATCTTCTTGAGAAATATAATTATATTTTTGTCCCCCGTGCCACCATAAAAGATAATTATACGCATAAGTGTAAACAGGAGGAGTAAAAACTAAAAGACCAAATTTCTTTCCTTTTGCATCTTTATAAATATAATCAATTGCTTCAATTTTTCCTCTTATTTTATGTGTGCCTCCAAAGTCATTAAAGTCATTTTTATAAAAAAATATAGTTTTGTCTATAAAAGAAAAAAAGAAAATGATATATATTGCCATTACAAAAAATCTCATTAATTTACTTTTAAATAGATAGGTTAAAATAATTCCAAATAAAAAACAGTAAAAAATGATTAGCTCCAAAATCCACCACTCCCAGATACCTGATAGATAAAATATAAAAATAATGAATAAAGTTAAAGGGCTAGTTGCAAGATATAAAACCAACCATTTTTGTACTTTTTTAATCTTTTTATCTCTAAAGTAGGATGCTAGACCGAAAACTAAAACTATAAATAAAAGTGGCCAAATCGAATCAGCCATCTGAAAAGAAGACAAAAAATTGCTCTTGAAAACACTAATATGGCCAACTATCAAATCAACCCTACTTATCGCAGAATCGTCCCCGTTGTTACTTATAAACAGCTTCATAATTCCCTTCGTGTTAATAAAATCATGTCTAAGATCAAACATAAAAAGACCTATTTGCGTAGAAAGAAAACTCAGCAAACCAAGAATATAAAATCTTAAGGATACCATTTTTTTAATAAAAAATAGCGGAGAAATAATTAGCAGTTGGAAAAGAAGGGTTGCTCCCGTAGCGGTCTCAAAATGAAACATGAGTCCGACTATAAATGTAAGCAAGGGAAAAAATTTACTTAATCCCTGCAATACTTTATAGAGAAAAAAAATAAAGAAAACAGAAAGTAAAGATATTATAAAAGGAGGCCAAATAAATCTAGATTGGGCTATAATTGCCGGAGATACGGCTACAAGAAATCCAATTGTTAACGCCGTTTTGATATCAAATATTTTTCTTCCAAAAACTACACTTAGTACGATAGTCAGGATTCCTATCATAAGCATGAGTACCATTCCCCCATAAGGGTTTCCCCTCCATAGATAAAAAGGTATTGATAATAGATAGTACCACCCTGGACCTTGAAAAAAACCTCCACCTCCTACTTGCGTACCAATAAGAGTAAGCTTATGATTAACAACAATCTCCTTAACTGCTTGGAAAAAAACTCCCTGATCATACCCAAAAAGAAAATTTCCACTAATTACCTCTATTGATCGCGGGATAGACCCCAAAATTACAATAGCCAATAGAAAAAATGCAAAATTCTTCTTTTTTATAAATTTATTAAATATTTTCATCACTTCTCTACACTTAAATTTTCAAAATATTATTCTTATTTAAATAATATTCGTTATTTTCTTATTCTTGTCTGTACGGTTATTCCTCCCTTTACTATTTTTTCTTTTTGTATTATTCCATCCCCCTGCCTATCTTTTAGCCAATCTTTTAATCTAAAAGGCAAATCATAATCAGGCTCCAGTATTACATAGAATAACCTAGTGTTTTTTTGGGAAGGGATATAACCATATTTCTTTTTTCCATACCATGAAAATAAGTATCTATAAGTATAATCGTGCACAGCCGGCGTATAAACAATATATTTAAAATCTCTTCCCTTTGCATCACTATAAACATAATCAATAACAAAAAGTTGATTACGATATACTGCGGCATTTCCCTCCCACAAAGGATTCTTAATATTGTCTAGAACTTGTGTAGGATTTAGGTTTATCCAAAATAAAACTAGCAACATAAAGAAAATAACCCAAAATTTTTTTAAGACAATTCTTATTGCATTAATCATTAAGCTGACAAGAAGAATATAAAGAACTGGAATACCAACAAGATAATGACGCCAAACAGCCTGATTAAAAAAAGTTAAGCCTATTAAAAAAACTACCATCACAATAAAAATAGTTTTTATAATTTGTTTCTCTGCATTCTGCATTTTTTTATAAAAGAATAACAAGCCTAAAAAAATGAATATTATCAACATAAAACCAACTATGCTGTTTTGCCCTGCCAATGCAGCATTCCATGTGTCAAATAATGAAACTACCTTGCTAATAAATACATCGAAAATAGAAAAATTTTTAGGAGAAAAGAAGCTATTGCTAATAGAGCTGATAAATGTCTTGGTCATTAAAAAATCATGCCTAACTTCAAAAACAATACGCGGAGAAAAAATAAATAATAATCCAGCAACGAAAAAAAGCATTCCTCTTATTGTCAGTTTTTTTCTAAAAACAAAAATTAACGAAAGACAAATGCCTAAAAAAAATAGAATTCCAAATACTATTTCCATATCTATAGTAAGTCCCAAAAATAAACCAAGCAATAAAAGGTATTTTGCTTTAGAAGTTTCAGATTTACTCTCGAAAGATAACTCATAAAGCATCAAAAAGACAAGCAAGACAAAAAAAGGTGCTAGATTTGGATTCCATATTTGAGAAGAAGACAAAACCATTAAAGAAGAAATACTAATAAAAGACGCGAAAATTATTCCTAAAAAAACGCCGCCTATTTTTTTTCCAGTAATATAACTTACTAAAATAGTGATAATCCCTATAATTCCCATGAAAAATGCAATTCCCTGCGGATTACCGGAGAAGATAAAAAATGGAATACCTAATATAAAATACCACCAAGGACCGTAGAAAATGCCCTCTATTCCCGCTGTTTGTCCAATAAGGGTAATTTTATGATTAACTACTATGTTTTCAACAGCAAGCATATCTCGCCCTACGTCGTAAGTAAATGCAAACGAATTATCTATAATTCCACTTAACCTAATCCAAGAACCAATTATCAATATCGTCAATAACCCAAAAAGAACAAATAATTTTTTCGACATATTTTATTTAAATAAACGCTTCTCTATAATAAAACCGCTTGTAAGTTGTTCTGTATTTATAATATTGCCTCCTTTTATCACCGTCTCAAGCCACCCTTTATGGCTCCATGGCTTTGATGTATCTTTTTCAATAAGAAGATATACGAGTCCTTTTTTCTCCCCGTGCGGAGCATATCCATATTTTTTCTGCCCATACCAAGAAATAAGATAATCATAGGGATAGGTATATATAGGAGGGCTGAATATCAGCAACCCAAATCGTTCTCCATCAGCGTTTTTATAGATATAATCTATCGCATCAAGCTTCCCTCTAATTTTATGGATTCCGCCGTAGTCGGTAATATCATAATAAAACGTTCTGATGCTAGAAAAAATACCAGATAACAACAATATTGCTACATATCCTACAATAACGACACTTACTGTATGTTGTGTTTTGAGAGCAGATACAATAGCAAAAACGACTAAAAATATATAGGCGAGATTAAGATGAATGAGATAGTAATCGTAGACAAAGTTTCTCAAAAATCCTAAAACAATAAACGTAACTAGTATTAGAGTCAAAAGATAAAAAATAAATTGCTTTTTTTGTTTATCCTCCTCTTTAATGACAAAATAAAAAATTACAGGAAAAATCGCAATGACTGCTGTTGAGGGAATAATGACTTGTGAAGGAAATGTAGACAAAAAATTATGAAAGAATGTTAACAGATGATCACGTAAAAGCAATACCCAAAATGTCTGAGTAGTTGCAGTTTCTGGATGATTAAACATATAAGTCAATATTCCTTTTATCGCTTGGAATCCATGACGAATTTCGAAGAGGAACATAGGCAAAAAAGCCAGAATCGTCCCTAAAAACAATGCTCCATACTCCTTAATTTGTTTAAGCCTAAGTATCAATACACAATATATAATAAGAGTTAGAGATAGAGGAATTGCCATTGCGAATTGAAAATTGTATATAAAACCTGAGAAAAAGGAAGCCCAAAAAAGGTATTTTACCCACCCTTTCTTTACAAAGAGAAATACAAAATAAAACGCAAGCAAAATAAATAATGGCGCAGGGTTAGAGTTCCAAATAAACCTTGAGTATGCAATAAATGGCGGAGAAACAGCAACTATAGCTCCTACCAACAGTCCAATTTTTGCGCCAAAGAGCCTTCTTCCAGTAAAATAGCCAAAAAGGATCGCTGTAACTCCTAATATAAACATTAATATCATTCCCCCATAGGGATCCCCCTTAAAAAATATGAAGGGCAATGTTAGTGAATAATAATAAAAAGGGCCATGGAAAATTCCGCGAAATCCAGCAACACCAGCTCCTATTTCTGATCCAATGAGAGTTAACTTGTGACCTTCGACAATATTTTTTACCGCAAGATAGTCCCTTCCCTGATCAAATCCAAAAAGAAAATTTCTATTGATAACCTCTACCGACCTCAAAATTACACCGCTAGCAAGCGCAACAAAAAGTATTATATAGACAATAACCTTCAAAATTTTTTTTACCATATTTCAATATACTTCTTTTCCTTTTTTTCTCATATAATAATAGTATAAATATGATTCGGGAACCCCTTCATAAAACCCAATTTCTCCTCCCTTTTTGATTGTCTTCTGAACGGAATTTATTTTATCCTTCAAATTATCAGTAACTTTAGACAAGAAAAATTTTTGTAAATTAAATGCCATATAGAAAATTAAAAGGCTTATTATTGTAACTTTTGTTGCAATATTTCTTAATTGAAATGTTTTTGATACTAAATAAGCTATGATTAACAACGCAATAAACCTATTCGTAGAATAATAATAATCACTTATTTCCCCGCTGTAGGTAGAAAGAACTAACCAAGGTACCATAAACCAAAGTAAGACTAAATAACATAATAGTAATTTATCTTTGGATATATTTTTATAAAGATACAAAGATATAAATAAGGGAATCAGGATAAACTTCAAATGCTTAATGACATTTGAATAATTGAAATAGAGTTCAAGTTGAATAAATGCATCATTTGTTAACTGCATTACTCTTTTTAGATGAAAACCATGAAAATATGTATTGCCATAGTTAATGGCATCTGAAGCATGCCTTGCATTTTGTAAAAATGCGATAACCATTGGAAAAAGAAAAAACAAAAATATAGGAATACTTAGAAATATATATTTAAGCGTTTCTTTTGTCCTTGGGAAAAAAGGCAAACAAAGTAATATAATAATTGGGAAGTAGATGGCGGTAATGTGGATATGAAGCGAAAAACCAAATGCAAGCGCTAACAATAAAATAAATCTTGGATTTCCTGTTATTATTTTATATAGACTTAAAAAAATAATAAGTGCTATTGATGGAATAAAATTAACTAGGCTCTGCGCTCTATCAAAATTTATCGCAAAAACCGATACAGTATTTAAAAAAACTGCAATAAGCGCCACATTTACAAAGAACAATTTCTTTGAAATATAAAAAAGAGTAAGAAATGTAAATATACTTGTTATACCAGCTATAATTCCAGAAGCTATTGGGTTTAGGTTAGTTAAAAAATAGACAATTGCAATAAGATAATAATAGTAAGGTCCAATATATATGCCGCTATTGACCTTTGCTTGAAATCCAAGAAGGGGGAATTCGTGGTTCACAATAATATTTTTTGCAGCCCAAGCATTGTTTACCTGATCAAATCCAAACGGAGTTTTTATATCAAGATCGTAGAATCTCAAAAATATTAATAAAATAAATAGACTAAAAAATAATACCAAAACTTTATTTGCCCAAAGGCGTAATGTAAGAGTAGATACTCTTTCCATATCAATCTTTATGTACGATTCTAATTGCAACAAGCCCATTTGGATAATCAACTCTTTTTATGGTTTTAAATATCTCTAAGAAGTCAGATGAGCTTCCAACCAAAAGAATATTATGCTCTTCTTCCTTATAGTAATTGAAGGGCCTAAAATCAAAATTTAAAAATTTATTTCCAACTTCTTCTTGAACACCTGACTTAGTGCCCCCTTGCGCTAAATACCTTACAGGATCATATTTTGAGTAAAATAGGAAAAAAATATAAGATTGATCAAGAGGTCGCTTATTGGAAACTATTATTTTATTATATTTATTGTGAACAGGCATAAGATATTCAACAACTTCCTTATATCCATACTGCCAATATTGAGCATGAAAATAATTTTGTTGAACAAAATACTGGTTCAGATAATATAAAATATTAAATATTAAAAATAAAAAATACATAGTAAATATTAAATATTTTACTCGCATACTTAATATTTGATACTTAATACTTAAAACTGCTTTTATAGCAGTAAGCAACCCCATTGCTATAAATATTTGTAAAACTGGTAAAAAATTCAAAGTTCGTACCGCATGGGGCACGTCGCTGGTTACAGATGCTGGAATAGGCGCTATTAAAAACCAGCTGAATACAAACATTTTTGTTTTTTTTGGGAAATTGCTAAACAATAACATGTATATGCCAATCAATAAAAATGGCAATTCCCAAAGATACAAAAGCCCCATGTTTGGCGCATGGTGACGTGCTATATCTCCCTTTATAAATAACCAATTAAGATCGAAGTGGGAAAGATATCCCGCTACGACATTTTTTAGATATCTAACGCGCCGGTTGTCCAAAATAAAACCAATATAATCATTGTTTTCTCGATCTTGCACAAGCCGCTCAACATTTTCTTGAAGAAGCGGTGTTTGGTTAGCAAGTATACTAACGTCTTGAGCTCTGGATAATGCATCTCTATTAGTAAGCGTATAATGAATCATTGGCAAAGAGACAATAAGACCCACGATTACAGCCATTGCTATATATTTTTTGGGGAGCAAAAAAATTGTTTTTCTAAAGATAATAACCAAAGTAAAAAACAATAGTGGTGTAAAAACTTTTTCGCTTTGATATACATATAAATTTATGCCCATTGATAAAGCTGATAGTAAAAGCAACCGTGGCCTTCGCAATCCCAACAAAAAAAATAGGACAGCAAAAACATTAAAAGCAAGTCCTACATTTGCTTCGAAAGCAATTCGGGAAAACTGAATGTGCCATGGAGAAATGGCTAAAAGCCCTGCTGAAAGGAATGCAACAATTTCTAATTGCCAATGCTTTGAATTTTGATTATTTGAATTTTGAATTTGTTTGGAATTTGTGATTTTGAATTTGTTATTTATCGCAAATATTTCTTTCACCAAAAAATATGTAGCAACAACTGTCAGTATTCCAAAAATTGCCGATGGCAACCTTACAGCAGGGACAGTTAAGTCAAATAGCTTAATGAATGGTATTACAAGATAAGCATATAAGGCAGGTTTATAATCATCGAATGATCGCAAAATAATTGGCAAAAATTTACCATATTCATCTCGCCCGGTCTCTATAATAGAATATGCGTTGTACCCAAGAGCAACCTCGTCCCAGTCAGGAGAAATCGGTACATCTCCCAGTTTCCATAATCTTAGTATGGATGCTGTAATAATAATTATGAATAAAACAATGTATGTAGTTTTTCTTTTCATTCTATAGTCTATATGCAGTAAACGCTTCTCCTCCATTTAATAGGTAAAACTTTTTCAGAACATCTCCCTTCGGGTGAATTCTCCCAGGTGTATCTATATACAATATTTTTCTTGTTTTTACTTTAATAGAACTTAGATTTTCAGAAAAACGATATTTTAAAAATCCTGAAACTGTAACAAATCCGAATGGGTCTCGTTTAACAATCGCAGTTTTTCTAAAATCTTCTGGGTCGGTCTTAGTAAAAAATGCGTAATAGATATATGGTCTGCCCATTGCTGAAGTGATTCTTATCTCATCGTATTTATCCTGGACGCTTTTAACATATTCTATTGACTCTCTATATCCATACTGCCATTCTCCTGAATACTCTCTTGGGTAGTGTGCGTAGTAACCATGAAGATAATATATAAAATTCACAAAAAGTAGTAAGTATAAAGTAGCAAGTATTAAGTATTTTTTCTTAATACTTGATACTGCTTGAAAAAACCCATAAGCCACAAGAATTTGAAATGTGGGGAGAGTAGTTTCAATTCTTAATGCGTGCGGAGTCTCCCTTGCTGTAGCAGCAGGAACAATACCAATTAGAAGCCATAAAGGAACAATCCACCAATTACCTTCTCTTTTTCTAAAAAGCAGTAAAATCCCACCTATAAAAAATGGCAACTCCCACAAATACATTTGCCCTACATCTTGTGTTGAGAATTTTGGATTGCCATCTCCTTTTATAAATAGAAAAGAAGGATTTACATTATCAAGATAGTGCTTAACATACTCGACTGCGTAGGCAAGCCTCCGATTATGAAGTATACGTGACCACATCACATTTTTGTCATTTTCAATTTCCTGATTGGTCCTTTCGATAACCTCGATATCTGAAAATATATTAACTTCTTTAAACCTAAGACTTGCTTGAGGCGAAACCAAAAATCTTGTAACTGGAAGCATTAAAACTATCCCGAAAACTGCCGCTACAGCAAACTGATATTTGATCTTCCACAAAGCTCTAAAGAATATTAACGATAAAAATATAAGAAGGATAGGAGACACTATTCTTGCCGTATTAAATGTATAGATAGAAAGAACAAAGGAAAAAAAAGAAAGCAAAATAACCCACTTCTTGCCTTGAACTGCAACTAAAAATAACCAGATTCCACTTACTATAAAAAATGTTGCAACATTGGCCTCAAACGCTGCGCGGGATAACATGATATGCCAAGGAGAAATAGTCAAAAATAATGCAGAAAGCAAAGCATACAGCTTTTTTGATTTTGAATTCCAAAAAATTCTTTTGGTCAAAAAATATGTCACCAAAACAGTCAACGCCCCGAAAAAAGCCGAGGGGAATCTCACAGCAAATTCATTAAGTCCGAATATTTTAATTGGAATGATATCAAGATATGCGTACACTGGAGGCTTAAAATCGCCAAAGGACTCAAGGTAGTCATAGGGTAAAAATCTTCCAAACTCATCTCTACCATCAGTTCCCAGAGAATACGCATTATATCCCCATGCAGCTTCGTCCCAAGTAAGAGAAGGAGGATTTCCTCCTAAATTCCAAAACCTTAAGAGAACAGCTAATAAAAAAATGGCAATCAGGAGAAAATATCTTCTACCCATAGTCTGAAGCATAATCCGTATTATTATGATACCATAATTTCCATCTAATAATTTACGTATGAGGCGTCTTTGGCATTCTTCAAATATTCTTATTCTACTATCTATAGCTATCGGGCTTTTATTTATTTATAGAGAGGTAATTTTTGATGGAAAGATTCTGTTTCCCTCGAATTTTCTTGCTCAATTCTATTCTCCCTGGGTTACTCAAAAATTTTCAGGCTGGGAAAATGGGATTCCTCACAAGCCTATTGGCGATGATCAGATAAGGATATTTTACCCCAGTAGAGAACTTACAAACACGATGTTTAAGAAAAAATCCATTCCCCTATGGAATCCCTATATCTTCTCAGGAACTCCGCATATAGCTGACTTCCAATCAGCTGTTTTTTATCCCTTAAACATACTTTATTTTTTTCTTCCACAGATTTATGCATGGGAAATTCTTTTATTTATTCAACCAATTATGGCAGCATTTTTTATGTATCTGTTCTTAAGGTTTTTTAAACTAGAAAGGGGGGCTCTCTGGCTTGGGGCAATTTCTTTTGGATTTTCTGGGTTTATGATCGTATGGAGTCAGGAAAATGTTGTTGTAGGCCAAGCCGCCTTATGGCTTCCTCTTTGCCTTTTTGGCATCGAAGGGTACATCAGAACAAAAAAACGATGGTATTATTTAGTTTGTGTTCTTTCTCATGCATTCTGTTTCTTGGCTGGTTTTTTTCAGGTAACTTTTTATATATTTGTATTTAGTTTTTTTTATGGCATATTTCGTGCAAAAATCCTTGAGAGAGAATTCAAAAAGAATACACTATTTGTCCTAATTAGCGTTTATTTATTTGCACTTTTTCTTAGCGGGGCACAACTTTTTCCCTCTATTGAAGGTTTCTTTGAGTCCCCAAGAAATACCACTTCAGCGTGGTATTTATTTGAAAGATATCTTCTCCCCTTCACCCATCTATTTAATATCATGGTGCCAGATATTTTTGGAAACCCAGGAGCATATAATTTTTTTGGTCGAGGTTTCTATCGGGAAACAATTCTTTATGCAGGACTTATTCCATTTGTATTTGCCGTATATATTAGCTTTAAGGCAAAATCAAACCATATTGTTCGCTTTTTTATAACAGCTGCTATTCTTTCATTTTTGCTTACAGTAGATTCATTCATTACCAGATGGCTTTTCCAACTTCCTCTTCCGTTTCTTCCCACTTTCTTACCAAGCCGTATTCTTATTATCGCCACGTTTTCCATCGCCACGCTTTCCGCTTTCGGTTTTTCCAAATGGATAAGACAAAAAGATAAAAACGAGCTTAGATTTATGACTTACTTATTTTCTATTTTCTATATAGCCTTGCTACTTATTGCCGCTTATGCAACGGTTATGTTATTGAACTACGATAACATTTCGCACTTTAAGAGACTTAATGACTACATAATTATTCATGGATCGCTTCCCACAAAAATAAATATTTTGGTTCTTTTAAAAAATCTCATTTTACCCTTTACTATGCTTTCTCTTCTTTCGGCTATGCTGCTAACAAAAAAAATGCTCAATCTTTCAATACTTGGAATTGTTGTTCTGACGATGTTTGGACAATTTTATCTTCTGAACAAATATCTTGCGATTGGAGAACCAGAGTTTCTTTATCCAGAAAATGCTGTTTTGTCTTTCTTGCAATCAAAAAATTCTTTAGATAGATTTATTTCCTTGCGTCAACCTATGCAAGAAAACATATCGACATATACACGGGTATATTCTGCCGAAGGAGTAAATCCAATTTTTTCAAGACGATACGCAGAACTACTCTATGCTGTTAAAAATAACGGAAAGATTACTAGCGATATCCCTCGAGTTGAGGCAAGATTATCAGAGCTGGGAGACAAAGAAAATCCTTTTGAAGATAATAGAAGGCTTCGGCTTCTGTCACTTCTTGGGATAAAATACGTTCTCTATTTTGACGATCATAATCCAAAAAACAGCAATGCAAACGAATTTTCCCCAAATCTCTTTAAGCCTGTTTGGCGCCACGGTAATTGGTATGGGCTCGAATACGCAGATGCTTTCCCAAGGGTTTTCCTAGCTAATAATATAATAGTACAAAACAATCCCCAAAAAATTTTAGATGTCATATTTGATCCAAAGACCGATCTTCTAAACACTGTGCTTTTAGAAGAAAACCCAGTCGAAATAAAAAATTCCAAGCTTGATAAACCGTCTATTTCTTCCGTGTCTATTAAGTCTTATGAGCCGCAAAAGGTCGAAATTAAAACAAAAACCGATAAACCACAAATGCTTTTTCTTTCTGACAATTATTATCCAGGATGGAAGGCTTATATTGATAACGGAGAAACCAAAATCTATCGCGCAAACTATACTTTTAGAAGCATATACTTGCCTGAAGGAAGTCACAAAGTAACATTCAAGTATGAACCAATGTCTTTTAAAATTGGTTTTGGAATCTCTGTAGTATCGGTAGCCGCAATATTAGTTATCATTGTTATTAGAAAAAACAAAATGCGCATTATTTAGCATTAACTCTATAAATTGCAGCAGCTTGATTTTCATAGATTTTACTAATATAGCTAGTATCTTTTGCAAACAATAAAGGATATGGGCTATAAATATATGAGATTTTATGCTCTTTTAATCCCAGTCTTACCTCTTCTTGAAGACTTGTATATTCAGAAGAATTGTTTGGAACCATATTATTGAATAGGATAATCTTGCGGATAAAGTAAATTCTTGGAGCAATATCTACTCCTTTAAAATCAATATATTCATTATTTAAATAGCCCCTTTTATTAGCAAATGCAACTATTGCTGGTGATGACGATCTGTACCAACTTAATACGTCTTTTTTAGTCGCATGAATATTTTTATCAGGGATTTCTAAAACAGTGTCGCTATAATTTCTCTGTGATTTTAAGAATTGCATTGATTTAAAGTAATCGCTTGATAACGAAGATCCCTGAGAACGCATACTATCAAAGTATCCTTTGTAAGGCTCGTACGCTGATGGCAGAGTTAGTACTATAATTATGGCAAATAAAACGATTTCTATTAGTTTAACCCTGACAAGGTTGAACAGAGCATAAAATCCAAATGCTGCAAATAGAGAAATAAAGAATAAAAAATACCATGCCATTTGTATTATTTCAAATACTTTTCCAGACTGAATAAAAAATAAAGGAATTAAAATAGAAATTAAAGTCATTATTAAAATATTTAAAGCAAAAAAGGAAGGGGTTTTATGTTTTTTAAAAATAATTACCGGCAAAAACAATAGTCCTATCAATCTTGTACCCAAATTGCCAAATATAAATACATATAAAGCGTATAGTTCGGTCTCCACTATTCCCTTTATCACAGAAAGTTTTGTGTATGTGTACATTTTTTCTGCATATCCATACCACGGCATGTTATCGGTAAGCACGCTATGAGGCGCCCAAAGAGGCGCAAAAATAAGAGTAGATGAGGGATCCCTAAGGATTCCATATGTAGCAAAAAATAAAATTCCAGAGGCAAATAGAGATAAAAATATTAAATAATTTCTTGTACGGACAAACTCCATTACGGTAAATAAAACAAAACCACCAACAAGAATAATGCCAGCATAGACCTTAAACATCGTTGCTAACCCAACAAATAATGATATGGGAAGTAACCAAGATTTATCTTTGGATGTAAAATACTGATGAATCGCAAACAATGTAGAAATAACAATAATAATTGATATTGCAAATGGCGGATTCATAAGTGATGTTGCCGATTGTTGTATTCCAAAAGCACTATCTAAGCTCAAACCTTCATGGCCACGTAAACGTAGTATAAAAGCAAAGCTACCCCCAAACTGAGTCAAAAAAACAGCCCAAAGCGCAACTGATATTTTTTTGCTCCATCTAAACATTAGCGAATATACGCCCATTCCCCAAAGAGCTGCTATGAATAACGGAAAATAATGAAAATATAGCGAAAGTGGAGAAATAAAAAAAATATTACTAATCTTAGCTAACAGAAAATTATAAAAAAAATGGTAACCTTTTAAGGCAACTCCGGCAAATCCAGGATTATCTGGAGGAAAATTAGCTTTCAATTCATTGATAAGAGCCAAATGCCATAAATCATCTCTTGTGTATTTAATGGTATCGCCATAAACACCAGAACCCAACATGCTAAGACTGAAAACAAATGCCAAAATAAATACAATGAGAATAGGAATTAGATGGCGCTTTTCAATATTGTAAGGATGCCATTTTCTACCCTTAATAACGAAAAAGTCAATCACTAGAAGTACGGGTAAAATTACAGCTTCTAATCTAAACCAAGAAAATATATATGAAATTAATGTAAATAACATTATTCCCAAAGCAAAAGGAAAAAATAGGTCTTCCGGAGAAACTAATGCAAGCTTTATTTTATTCAATAAAAATTTTCCAGGCAAATAAAAAAAAATAAAAATAGCAATAAGAAAAAATACAGTTTCCAGTAAAGATTGTAGAATATTCATTCTATATTATGCTTATTTTCTCTAAACATTCTTTTTTGCACAAGGAATTGACCAAACTTCTTTTCTTCCATAATATCCGACACCTTATTCTCCTCTGATATTATTTGCTGTATAAAATAATCCGGAATTCCAGTTGTTGGCTCAATAATAATGTACCGATATTTTGTCCCAAAGGGCTGATCAGAAAGATTGCCTAAATAACCCTTTTGACTTTTTCCGCCATGGTAAGGAAGATAACCGTATTTCTTTTCTCCATAAATCTTATAAAGATAAGCCCACAGAGTATTTATATGCAATGGGTTGGTTATTGTTATTATTATAAACCGTTCAGCAAATGACTGATCATAAGTATAATTAATTATTTCTTTTTCAAGATTTAGACTTATACCATATTGTACTGACAAAGGACTATACTCTGTTTTGAGCCATAAATATGAAGTATAGAATTGACCAAAGAAAATGAATGTCAATAAAATAGCAAGAAGTTTAAAATTTGTAACTGTATGTATTAATAAATAACTGCCAATTATTGTTACTGGTAAAATAAAGGGTCCGAACATAAATCCGCTGTGTAAAAATCCAGACTTAAATAGATAAAATACAACAAATACACTCAACCATATTGCCAGTAAAATTATTGCATTTTTATCATGTTTATTTTTAGAGCCCCTTAAAAGAAATGCTGCTACAAGAACAATAAAAAGAAACACTGCGTAAGGAAAGGGTATTATGCTTATCGATAAAAGTTCATTAGCTCTTTCAACAATTAGCAAAATCGTTTCCATTGGAGATCTAGGCGAGGACAAGCTGGAGTATAAAAAATGTGTAATTGCCGAAATAGCTTTGCCATTAAATCGTATTTCAGAAAGTATGTATGTGCTTATTCCCAGTAAAAAACCAGTCCCAAAAAATACAAAGTTCTGTAATTTAAACTTTATTTTATGAACCAACCAGTAAATGGGTAAAGTAATTAAAAATACACCAAATGCAAAATCTGCCTGAATAAAAAGACCAAAAAAAAGCCCGAGTAAAACTAACAAATATTTATTTTCTTTAAAGACTAAATTTGATTTTTTTTGTCTGCTGATATAGTTCCACAAAAAAAACAATAAAAAAGGAACAACATATAATGCGATAAGAGGATTTGCTAACCATCTAGTAAATGTTTGAAAAAGAGGAGATGAAGCGTATAACAGAGATGCCAACAAAGCAACGTGGAAATTACGAAAAAGCTTATACGTCAAATAAGCGCACAGCGGTATTGTAAGAAATGAAAGAATAAAAAAAATAAAACCTACAACTGCTGGATCTTGAGATCCGACTGCGTAAGGCAGAGCTAGAAGGTAATACCACAATGCGCCGTGATGCACCCCCGGAATGTCTGAAGATGGACCAAGAATTTTAAAATCGCCCTTATGCCAAATAGCGTATGCTTCGTAGGCGTCTCTTGCTTGATCAAATCCAAAGACAAGTTGTTTCGATAAACCGATAATTGCAAAAACAGTAGCAAAAGTGAATGCAATTATATATAAGATAATTAGATAACGCGGTATTTTTTTAAGATGCTCTATAATCAATCGATAAATCGGCATTTTAATAATGTAAAAAAGGCAATTATTCCATCTTTAAATGTGTTCAGCTTCTTGCCTTCGTTATAGCCTCTTGGATTTGTCGCTATCGCAATCTCGCATATTTTGTACCCTTTTTTTAATAATTTAGCAGTAATTTCGGGCTCAAAATCAAATCCTTTTGAGCTTAGATGAATACTCTTTACTGCTTTTCTGGGAAAAAGTTTATAGCATGTCTCCATATCTGTAATCCATTGCCCATATAAAATACTCGTTATTAGACTTAAAAACTTATTCCCAATATAATGAAGTAAAAAGCGAGGATTTCTCTCGTCTTTCGAAAAATTTGGCATCCGTTTAAGTCTTGTCCCATAAACAACTTTCGCTTTGTTATTTAAAATTGGACCCATAAGTCTTGCGATGTCATTAGGATTGTACTCCAAATCCGCATCCTGAATAACAATATAATCTCCAGTTGTCTTCTCTATTCCCGTTCTAACGGTCGCTCCCTTACCTAAGTTTTTTTCGTGAATAAAAAGTTTTACTCTCGGCAACTTTGAACTTTGAACTTTGAACTTTGAACTATCTGTGGAACCATCATCCACCACAATAATTTCTTTATCAACATTTGCAATTTTTAAGTTTACTACTCTTTCAAGTATTTCTGCTATTGTTTTTTCTTCATTAAAAACTGGAATAATAATCGATAATTTCATGATTAAAAATTATTGCAATTTATACCTTTTTAAATAGAAACTGTTCTTTCGTATAATAAATGAGTTTATATTTTTTTTCTTTTTTTAACTTTTCAATCATATCGGAAATGTTTGGAGGACTTACAAAAAAGTTATTTATACTTTGCCCCTTTCGATTATCAATTAGTATATAATCTGGATTGTAATCAGAATAATTACTTCTTAAAAGCCATACCTTCTGATGTGTAAAATGGGATGCTAAATTATTTTGAGTCATTATGACTGCATTTTGGGGGACTTTTTTTATGATTTTAGTCAAAAATTCAAAATCGTTTGAATGTGCATAAAATACCTTGTTGTAGGATAAAGCAAATGGACCATGCAATACAAAATGATATAGATAAAATGAATTAAAAATTAAAATTAATGCAAAGAGATAAATATATTTACGAAAAAAAATACTTTTTTCTTTTAAGAATTTTATTGCGTATATACTTGACAACGTCGTAATTACTGCTAATTGCGCGCTATAATGAAGACCAAGTCCCCACCGGGTTGGAGCCTGTGGCGCGAAACGAATAAATAAATCTTGAAAGATTAATGCCCAAAAAGAAGGTGAGAAAAGAGGTAAAAAACCAAAACTATAAAAAGTATAAAGAAGAGTGTTCCGCTTTATTGAATCATCAAAAAATACAGTAATATAATTAGTTCCTGAAGTGTTATGTGAATATTGATAGATCCCGTTAGCGAAATAGGGAATTATAAAATAAATACTCGTTAATCCCCATACAATAGAGATGATAATTGTTGCAGTAGCAATCTTTCTCCATTCTTTTTGTGCCAATAAAATAAAAACCCCTATTCCAATCCCTAACAAAAAGTTACTTTCTTTAAAACCAAGTGTCAAAAAAAACATAGTGAAATAAAGAAGCTTTTTTTTATAAATTATTCCCCAAAATGCGAGCGCTATAAAAAAAGTAGATGCAGTTACCTCATGAAAATCTGAGATTACCGCATTTTGTATGCCAATAAAAAACAAATAGCAACATAAGACTGAAAATGACAAAAAATGGCTTTTTAAAATTCTTAATCCAATCAAATATAGTATAAGCCCACTTAGTCCAACAACTACCGCCTGAGCAATAAGAATTATTTCGCTTTTATCTGTAAACCAATATAAGGGAGAAAATAAAAAGATGCTGGGATTAAAATGATCTGCAAATATCCATTTTCCAGAAACTACTAAATGATCAATTATTGGCGCCTTCAATCGAGAAACATTCCAAATTGCTTGATCAAAAATACCAAAGTCATAATAGAATACTTCGTATTGCCAAAATCTGTTTAACGACACAAGTATACCTGCAGCAGTAAAGAGAAAACAAAAAAAATACGCAAGGATATCAATCCATTTATTCATCTTAATTAAGACCTATTAGGATCTCCTGATCTTTCTTAATAAACAATTTCTTCGATCTAAATCTAGATTTTATGATTTTTGGCAATAAAATAAATGCTTTAAAAAATCCAACAAAAAAATTCCAATCGCGTCTTACCAATGCTTTAGCTAAATGATATGGAAACCAAAACAAATGCAATAGTTGCAAATCAAGATCAGTCGTATTTTTCCAGACAAAAATAAATTGATTTCTATATGCGATTCTTTTTACTTGCGAAGATGTATAGCTGCTTTTTATAGCTCCTTTTTCGTGTTCGTGGAGAACGATACTTTTTGGTTCAAATAAAATTTTGTACCCAGATTTTAATGCACGGTATGATAAATCAATATCTTCCCAATAAAATGGATTATATAATGTATCCAGTCCTCCAAGTTTATCCCATATAGACTTTCTAAATGCTCCACTTCCGCAGCTAACCCAAAGAGTGCTTAACTTATTAACTTCCCCACGAGAGTGAACAAGGAACCCTCTTTGCCATTTTCCAATGCCGCGTCCTCTTAAGACCACTTTTCCACTCTCAATGCTTTTGTCCATAGATCCAACGGCAAAAACCTCAGGATCTTCAAAATGTTTTAAGAGAGGATTTAAAGATCCCTTTTCCGGAATGACATCAGAATTTAATAAAATAACAATTTCTCCTTTTGCTTCCTTTATTCCCTTATTAACATTTGAAGAAAAACCAAGATTTTTTTCATTTCTAACAATTTTAAAGTTTATATTCTTATAGATTGATGACATTTTGGATTTCAAGGCATTAAGAACTATTAATGAATTATCAATTGAACAGTCATCTGTAACAATAATTTCAAAATCACCATCTTTATAAGATGAAATCATATCAAAAACTTTAGGCAAATTTTTCTTTAAAAGCTCCTCGCCATTATAATTTGGAATAACAATGCTTATACTCATAATAAAGAATTATAAAATTTAACCTGATGTTTTCCACCTGGAACAACTACTCCTCTAAAATTATAATCTGTTCTAAAAATTTTTGCCTTAACTTTATCCACAGTTACTTTCCATGTCGGATAAAAACTATCTGTTAAAACAAGAAACCCTTCCCCTTTATTCTTTGTATTGATAACAATCTCATTTTCGGTATAAGTTATGATTTCTACCTCACCCTTCGTCCACCTGGGAGGTGGATCAGCTTGGACACCCAGGGACTCCTCAATAATCGCTACCCCTAATAAGTCGAAATCTTTTTTAAACATTATCTCTATTGTCTCGTTTTTATTTTTAGTAAACTCAACATTTTCTACAAAGAATGTTTTAGGCAAGGCATTTCTATTTTCGTATACTCTTGTTTGTCCTTCCTGAAATACTTTAGTAAGCCTTTCTGTCCTTAAATCGGACAGGCTCAAAATATATTTAACACCTAAAAAATCCATTATTTTTGAATCATAATTGCGAGGAGCAATGATTCTGTTAAAGCCAAAGGGTGGACTGATATCGGGTTTACCACGTTCTGATGCCGCTATCAATTCTCCATATCTTTGTAGATACAAAGGATCATATCCATCTACGCTTTGTAATCTATACGCAACAGAGAAATTTGGAGGAAATATACGAGAATCAGTTGACATTATTCTAAATTGCCCTGTCTGTTTTTGCAAAAAAGATATTGTTTTAGTGTTTGGAAATAAATACTCCTTATTGGTAAATGGCGTAAATTTAAAACCAAATCGCATAAGATCAAAAATGGTTACTCCCACTATAATGATATATATCATTATAGTGAAACGCTTGTAGACTTTTGGGAGTTGTATTAAAATAAACAGTAAAGTTGTAGAAATAGCAAATACTAACGTTGGGAAAACGAGGTTTCGTTTAGCAATAATAATATTTTCTTCTAAAACAAAAAACCAAAGTCCAACAAAAATAAAAATCATAAAGCTTAACGGGTAAACAATAGCTTTCTTGTGTCGCAAAAAGTAATCAATACCAAATGCCGCTAAAACTGCTAGCGAAAAATCCGCGACAAACAATAGTCGTGTCGGCTGGGTGGTTGACAAAAAGGGAACCTGAAGCACATAGGGGATTTTAGCCATGATAGTCGGAAGAGAAAAAATAAGAGAAATAAAAAAGGTAGTTCCATAAAAAAAGGTCTTCTTATCACGACGGAAAAACAAAGCAAAAATTGCCATAATTAAAGGCAGTATTCCCACATAACCAACCAACTCGCCATAGTTCCATGTCCCCCAATAATTAAGAGTTGTTGGGTTACCAAAAAAATCAGGTGCAATAAATTGAATTAGATGTTGCCAAGGAATAAACCAACCCTCTTTTTGCCAATCGGGCTGATCTATGCTGCGAGCGCTTTCTGAAATAAATTGAAGTGTTGGAAACCACTGTAGGGAAGTAAGAATTAAAAATAAAGAATTAAGAATAAAGAATAGCACTAATATGTTTACTCTCCTACCATATTGAACCCATCGGGCAATAAAGTAGACGACTGAAACTATAAACAAATAAAAAAATATTTGTAAATGCCCTGCAAAGAATGATGAAGTCAGACAAAAAATAAAAATGAAACTCCATATCAATAGATTTTTACTTTTGAGCTGTAGTTTTGAGTTTTGAGCTTTGAGTTTTGAGCTCTCAGATGTCAAATGGGTAAAGATTTTATCAATAGATAAAAGCATTAAAGGCAACCACAGTCCCACATGTAATATTGTTCCCCATTCCATCCAGGCAATGCCAAAACCAGAAAACGAAAAAGTAATCGCTCCGATAAGACTTGACCATTTGTTAAGCTTTAGATTATTCAAATAGAAGTATAAAAATATGCCTGCAAGCAACGGTTGTAACACTATTAACATGCTCCAAGCGGCCTCGTATGGAAGCAAAAAAAACAAAATACTAAGTGGGTAAAAGACAGCCGACTGCATGTTTGCCAAAAGTGGAGTTCCAGAAAAGCTGTATGGATTCCAAAGCGGCAATTCAAATCTTTTTTCCAACTCAAGCGCTAGCTCTCTCCATGGAAACTGTTGTCTTACAGGATCTGTGATTAAAAAATTTTTAAAAGGAATTCCATTCGGGTAGTCTTTTAAATATAAATCTCTAAATGGATGGTAAAGACCAACAATAGTATCCGAAGGAATTGGCAATTTTCCATTAAGAAAAAACGGTCTAAAAAAGATAAAGACAATAATAAAAAATAAAACAATAGGCAGAAAATTTATTTTTTTCATTTTTATGACAAGGAGTATCCTTTTAACCAACAATGTTGTTTAACTCTCTACAAAACCTATCTCCGCTAAATTTTTTTGATCTTCTCACTGCTTCTTGGGACATTTGTTTAAACAATCTTTCATTGTGTACCAATCTATCTGTATTACTTATTAATTCATCTACAGTATTCCATAGGAAACCGCTTTTAGTGTCTTCTATTATTTCTTTTTGTCCTCCTGCATTTATGGCAACAGGAACAGCGCCTCCTCCCATTGCTTCAACAGTAGATATTCCAAAATGCTCTGCTCGTTCAGGATATTTTACTAAATCTTCTCCAAAACCAGAGGCATGCCAATAAATTTTTGATTTTTGATAGTACTCCAAAAGAACGCTATTTAATGGATTCTCTATAAAAGAAATTGGATAACCCTTCGATAACCTCTTAAGCTCTAACAATTTATTCCGTTCTTCATCCTTACTTCCGATAATCAACACAAGGCTCCATTTATTTAATCGACTATCAACCATATTCTTAAATACCTTAATAAGAAGATCTTGCTTTTTATAGCTTGATCCGTCTATGTTTAAACCGAATCTTCCCACATTTAAAATTATGTTCTCTTTTCTAACTTTATGTAAACTTGGTATGTGAATAGGAGGATATAAAACCGAACTATTAACTCCAAACTTTTTGTCTATGTATCCTTTTGTAAAAAAAGAGTTGCAGAAAATTCTACTGACTCTATTCAATTTGAACCTGGTTTTTATGTTACTTATTTTTACCCATTCAACAGGAAATTGAAAATGGATATATAACTTTGACAATACAAAGGGTATGCTTCCATCGCTTAAGTAGATTATAATGTCGTATCTTCTTGATAAGTTGACACGAGATATCAATGATACTTTTCCTGAAAAAATATTTCGAGAAAAAACTACCGAAGAAATATCTATCCCAAGTTTCTGTTTAGCTTTCTCTTTTATTCCTCGTTCCTGTTGTGTGTCCCAAAAAATAGCAACTTCATGTTTAGAGGAAAGGCATTCTGCAATGCTAAGCATATATTTTTCTCCACCACTTAGTGAATCTAAATATGGATCAAAAATCCCAATCCTCATATTTCCTATTCTATCAATTTTAAATACTCTCTTGCAAAGAGAATTTTCTTGTGATACAGTAAAAATGTGAATTATTTAAATCAAATCCCACAACCCTCCCCCTTTGTGCTTTTTCTTTTGTTTATTTGGTCGATCTTGTGGAAAGGAATAGCTTTATGGAAAAGCGCAAAATACAACCAAAGGAATTGGTTTATTGTGATTTTAGTGCTAAACACTATAGGCGTAGTTGAAATTATTTATCTTTTTCGCTTCGCAAAAGAAAAATTAACACTTAAAGAGCTTCGATCTCTTTTAAAACTTAGGCCTAAAGTCTAATAACATTTCTCTATATGCCGACGTGTGAAGCCATATCACCTCACTTTCTAGGCAGACTATTTACCCCGCACCCAAATGCCCCGACCGTAAGTCCAGCACCAAGCTGGTGCTGGATAAGGTCGTGGGTGCGGGGTTTACTTAAAAGTGTTACCGATGTATTTCAGCCTATTCATATTCAAACTCGACTATTGATTCCCCTTTGGGAATATTTACTGCGCGGAAGGAGTAGTCAACTCTGTAAATTTTAGAATCCTTTCCATTAATCCTTCGATCTTCCTCAGGATAAACCCTCGCTTTCCACCCCGAATAATAGTTATCAGAAAGAAATAAAAGCGCAGGACTATTGGTTGTAGATTGAATGACTACTTTATTTGGCGTATAAGAGATAATTTTAGCAGAACCAGTAGCTTCAGCCCTTGCTTTTAAATCTATGTTTTCCTCTAGAATAAGAATGTTGCGAAAATCAAAATTATCACTATAAAATCTTTTTATTATTTCCTTATTATCCTTAATCACCTCAAAATTGTAGAAAAGTTTTGCTCTTGGAAGAGAAAGATTATTTTTAAACAACTGGAACTTATCGTCTTCGTAAACCATCTTATATCTCTTCTTATCTTCCCAAACTGGATATGCCCAACCTTGGTTAGTGTCTGGGATGGGATGAAAAATGAGACTTACCCCTAGGAGGTCAAGAACTCTATCTGTATATTTTCCCCGTCTGTCAAGCCTAACCACAGAACGTTCCCCTTTCAAAAATTCTCCATTGTTTGCTCCTCTTATAAACTCTCCATACCGACCAATGTAAAGAGGATCGTATCCTTCAATCGAAGGAAAACCATAATAGGATGTAAGCTCTGCTCCAATATTGCCGAAAATTCTGCCATTGTCGATATGTTTCTTTATTGCATCAATAATAGGAACTTGTGCAAAAACCAGCTCCTTTGGATCAAAGGGCATCCATTTTTGCGCAAAACGAAGACTGTCAAACGAAATAGCAAATAGAAAATAGCAAATAGCAAATACAAGAAACGTTTTTTTTCTGACAGCCATAAGAAGCAAGAATGATCCTATGAAAAATAAAATTGTAGGAAGGCTTAGATTTCTCTTAGCTACGATTAACCATTCATCTGGATATATCTTACCAATCAGCACCAAAATCCATGTGGCAGCAAAAAATATCAATATTGACCCTAAGATGAACACCGTTGTTTTTCTCGCCTTATTAAGATTTATGTCTTTCAGCAATTTATCAAAGCCTAAGCCGGCAAGAACTGCAAAAGAAAAACTAAATAAGACAATAATTCTTGAGAGAGCGCTGGTTGATAACACGGGAAGCTTTAAGGATACCAATAATACAGAAAGCGGACTATCTACTGCAAGCGCTATAGAACCAAGGACTACTGTTGAAAAGAAAAAAATTCTCCATGATCTAATTCTTATCATTGCATAAATCGCCAAGAAAAGAGGCCAGATGCCGATAAATGAAGACCATTCAGCGTAATGACCAAACCAATCGTTTCTAGTTACTGGATTACCAAAAAAATCAGGAGCAAAGATTGTAACAAGATAGTGAAAAGGTATTGTTTCACCAACTTGAAACAACTCGCTTCTAACTGAATTAAGATACAGAATGATAGACGAAAGGAGTTGTGGCGCAGCAATAAAAATCCCAAGAATAATAGAGATTAACAAGTATGTTGCCAACCGCATGCTTCTCTTAATAAATGCTTTAAAGACAACATAGTAAAAAAGAGCTATAAGGAAGTAGATGCTTATTTGAAAATGGCCGGAAAAAAAAGACAGAGGAATGGTAAAGATCAAAAGGAGCAAAGACTTAAAGCTAGCGTCTTTGCAATAACGCTCGACAGCAAACAAAGCTAGAGGTAAATAAATAATAGCATAACCAAGTGTTCCATATGCCATCCAAACTACTATAAATCCACAAAACATGAAGGCAGTACTACTTATTAAGGCTCCTAACCTACTTACTCCAAGCTCTCGTGCAAAAAGGTATGTAAAAAATCCTGCTAAAAGTGGTTGTAAAAGAATAATAATACTCCATGCATCAATAAATGGAAGAATAAAAAAGAGAAGATTAAATGGAGAAAAAACCGCTGATTGATAATTTGCTAAATGGGGATTTCCAGAAAAATTGTAAGGATTCCAAAAAGGAATTTCCCCATGCCGATACGTTTCTATGGTAAATTTCTTCCATGGATAAATTTGTCCATGGATGTCTGGCATTGCGTTGTTTTTTACTGGTCCCCAAAATTTTTCGTAGTGACTCCATGGTGGAAAAAAATTTACTTGATAAGTGGAGGAGTATGGAACTAATCCCTTTAAAAAATAAGGACTAGAAAAAATAAACCATACAAGAAAAATAAATAAAACTGGCCACAATCTAACAAAGAGCCTTGTCATATTATCTTTTAACTTTATTAAGTCTTATCTCGTAAATTTTTAGCAATAGATCAACTGCCAAAATATAGAAAAATGGCAATAGTGGCAAAAAGTACCTCGTTGTAGAAGTACCTGTAGACAAAAGCAGACTATAAACAATAATCCAAATAAATAAAGCCTTCCGAGATTCACTGACTTTCATCTTTTTAAAAAGCATCAAAACCAATGACGTATATGTTAAAAAAGTAACAATCGGCCATATTATAATCCAGTGTACCTCATGCAAAATTCTTCTGTCTCCCCACCATGTATGCCATCTATTAAACAGCAATAAATCCCAAAAGGAAAAAAAGTCAATATTTTTTGAGTGGTGATATGCAAATATATATTTCTGTACCCCCAATATTTGAAGAAGTGAATAGCCGTCTATTATGGTTTTTGTGTAGGATGCAAACAAAGGAATCAGAGAAAGCGGCAACGATACTACAAATTGCACTGCTTTTTTATCAAGTTTTTTCCTCAATATCATATAGATAAACATAGAAATAAAAAGAGCGGCTCCCAATATAAAGAAGCGAATACTTATTACTGCCCCGACCATAAAAGAAGTTGCCATAAACCATGGTAGAGATTTTTTGCCTTCTATCCCTCGTATAAAAAAGTAAAGACTAAAAATAATAAAAGGGAGCTGTATCGGTTCAAGCAGGGGAGCTATAGTAAGTTTTGACACAAATAGTGGTTCATTAACAAAAATGACAAGGGGTATAAGTGCAAAAAGCGTCTTTTTCAGGATTATTTTACCAATCAGAAAAATACCAAAAACAGAAGTGGCTAAAGATGGTAAAATAAGCGTTTTCGCGTTATCAAAAAGAATAGTTGATAAACCTATTATATAACGACCAAGCGGAGGGTGCTCATGAACAATTAAGATTGGGTTTACCCCTCTTACAAATGCTCCCCCGGCAAATGATTCAAAGGTTTCGTCGGGCATAATTCCTGGATTTTCTTTTTTTGCATATTGGGAGCTATAATAAGCACTTTTAAGCGACTCGTATTGGAGATTGTATCCTTTTGCAAAAAAATAGTCTATATTTCTAAAGAGAATGCTTGCTGGACGTATAAAAATTAAGATAAAAAAAATAATGCAGACAAAAGGATACAAATATTTATAACTAAATAATTTTTTCATATTTTTTTCTTCTGCTGTATTTCCCACAATCTCGCATAAGTTACAAACATACTAAATGTCTGGTATATGCTTTCTATCAATCCTATTGTTCCGACTTTCCATCCTCCCTGTTTTATATAGGAACCTAAAAAAGCTGTAATCATTACGCGCGTAAATCTCCACCAATTCATTCGTGGATGTCCAGCTTTGAATCGAAGTTCTGCTTCTATTTTTGACCACTCGATTGTTTTAGCAACCATTGAAGCTAAATCTCTATGCGTATAATGCAACAAAAATCCATCAAGCGTACCAATTTCTCCATCAATAATTGGACTTTCGTGAAGTTTCCCCTTCCAACCCTTTAAAGCCTCTTTTCTGAATAGCCTTTCTATTTTTTCGATATATGGCCATTCATTCTTCTCAGAAGTTCCAAAATAAAAGTTTTTCCTTTTTAACTTATAACAAACAAGTTTTTTAGCTTTTTCGGACACTATGTCATTACGGTCGGAGATTCTGGATGGTATCTGCTTTATTTCTTCAGCTAGTCTATGTGTCACCCTTTCGTCTGCATCAATATATAATATCCATTCCCCTTTTGCTTTTGTTAATCCAAAATTTCTGAGTTTTGAAAAATCGTCTGTCTCAAGCGTAAAAACTTTCGCTTTCATCCTTTCTGCGATCTCTACAGTTCTGTCTGTCGATCCATCTTCAACAACTACGATCTCGTCGCAAAACGAAAGTGAATCAAGGCAATCCGCTATCATTAACTCTTCGTTTTTAGCAATAACAATAGCTGAAATTGAACTCATATACTAAAACTTCCCTTACCAAATCTATTTAAATAAAAATCCAAAATTCCTTTTTTTTGCCATTGTCTTCCGGTCAATAAAATTTTTAATGATTCTCTAAAAAGCGCAAATTTTGCACGTACTGGCGCATATCGCATTCCAAACAACAATCTATTACGAGTTATGTAATAATCCTGAAGTTTTGATCCAGAACCTCCTGCTGATCCCGCGTTTTTATGCCAAAGAATTACAGATGGTGCATAAACTATTTTATAATTTGCTTTTTTAACTCTTTCGCTAAAATCTGCATCCTCGTAATATAAAAAATATTTATCATCAAAAAGCCCAACTTTATCGAAAACCGCTTTTTTAATAAACATACAACACCCGCTTGCAAACTGAGTTTCCATTATTTTGTCGTACTGACCATGATCTACTTCATCAACTCCTCGATGATGCCCTAGAACATTTCCCCAATCCATCTCGCCTCCAGCGTACCAAAATACTTTTCCTAAATCTTCCTCTGTATACCTATTTTTATGGAATTCAAAGCCTTTAGCAAAATAAATTTTTGGAGCAAGGATTCCAATGCTTTCATCCGTCTTCGCAATTTTCAGTAATTCTGCAATTAGGTTTCTATCAACAACCGTATCGTTATTCAAAACCAAAACATAATCCGCTCCGTTTTTAAGAGCATAAGAAATCCCCACATTATTCCCACCAGCAAAGCCCAAATTCTCTTTATTTCTAATAATTTTAATAACGTTTTTGCCTAAGTTCTCCCTAATGTCATTGATTCTGAATTCTGGTTTTGTTCCATTATCAACCACAACCATTTCAAGCGCAACCTCCTTGGGCAACTTAATGTTTATCAATGATTTTAGACAATCAGTAGTATTCTCTTTGCCACTGTAGTGTAAAATAATAACTGAAGCTTTTTGCATTTTACTGAAATTTTCTAAGTATTCTGTAAGCTAGTCTTTTAATGGGTTTTTTTATCGTTTTTATTTTCTCAAGCGAACTCCAAAAAAGCAATTCTTTATAAGATTTTTTAAATTCTCTTTCTGTCTCTTGTAACAGTCTTTCATCCCCAGTTTGTATAAATTTAAGCCGTTCCCATATTAAAGAAAAGATTGCGAAGTGATAAAACGCCATCAAAATCGAAAGCATCAAGCCGTGGAAACCGTCTTTATACCCCTCTCTTGCAAAAAAACGGCTCAAAAATTCTTTAAAAGGAAATCTAATTGCATCCTGCCAACTAAATTTATATCCATTTTTTAACAATTGGTTTGCTTCGTTAGACGCGTATATGTATATAAGCTTTTGCATAAACTGGAATATTGTTTCGTAGTTATAATGAATAATATTATTTTTAAGACGCCCAGTTTCTCCTACAACATCAATCATTTCGTGTACATGAGCCTCAGGAAATCTACCCTTTCCTTTTTTAAAAAGTCTTAATTGATAATCTGGGTACCAACCAGTATGCTTTATCCACTTGCCAAAGATTATATTTTTCCTTGGAATCCAGTAGCCATTGACAGCACCGTTGTCATCTCTTTGAGCCTGAGCCTCAGAGCCGAAGACCTGAGCGAAGTCCTGCTTATTAGTAATAATCTTTATCTCTTCTTTTAGTTCTGGCGTAACCCTCTCGTCTGCATCTAGACTTAAAATCCAATCGCCAGATGCTTTTATAAAACCATAGTTTTTATTGATATTTAACATTGGGTTATTTGGTCTTATAAAAATTTTCGAAGTATACTTTTGAGCAATTTCGGAAGTCTTATCTGTTGAGTTATTATCAACAAAGATGATCTCGTCTGCAAACGATAGAGACTTAAGACACTCTTTAATCTTCTCTCCTTCATTAAATGCCGAGATAACAACAGAAAGTGAAATTTTTCCTTTCATAGCTTTATACCAAACTGTTTAATGCCGCTCATTAATTCTTTTTTTGCTATCGCAAAAAGGCTACACATGTAGACTGTTCCACCTATAAGTATAACAAATATCAACGAAAGGAAATCTTTAATCAACACTTGAGAAAATATAAAAACAACAACGCTCATAAAAACTGTGGCAATCGCGGGTTTATAAATACTCCCAAAAAATTTAAAGTCAACAAATTTTTTAACCAAAAAAACAGTATACGCAATCGTAGTTGTTACCAAAAAAGACGCAACCGAAACGCCGTTATACCCATAGAAAAAAATAAAGATTGGAGTCAGAATCCATACTAAAGATGTCCACAATACCATAAGCCGCAAGGTAGTTTTTACTTTTCCTGTTGCATCCAGAAGGTTTACCAAAATTCCAGATAACGAAGATACTGCTGCATTAAGACAAAAAAATATAAGACTAAAAATTGCTGGTTCCCACTTGTTGCTCCATTTAGAATAGTATCTTATTAAATATGGCGAAATAACAATTAATCCAAAAAGTAGAGGAAACATGCTTGCGCTTACAAAGAATAATGATTTCTCAATCAAGTTTTTTAAAAAAACTAGATCGTTTTGTACTCTTGAATAAGTAGAAAATGTAACTTTTGTTACGCTGTCTACTACATAACGAAATGCATAAAAAGCAAGCCTCTGGGCAAATCCAATATAACCTATTTCTGTAAACGTAAGAAAACGAGTAAGTATAACTGTTAGAAGATCATCTTTAATTGTGGCCAAGATATTCTTTGCCTGAAATTGCACACCATACTTTAGTCTACCTAATGCCTCTTTATCAATGCCTATTCCCAACTTCCATGGAGATACTAGATAATAAAACGGAATCCCCAATAAAGAAGAAAGCAAAAATGCGAAGCTAAAAGAATCAACCCCATATCCCATAAGAATTAACGCTACTAGAATAAAATTGAAAGCAAGAGACTCAACAGCTTGTGGAAATACCAATTTACTAAAATTTATTGATCTCTCAAGGAGAATTGAGGGAATGGTCTTAAAAGAAGAAATAAATATAGTAAATACCAAGACCAAAAGAAGTCTCTGACCTTGCTCATTCAATCTAAAAAAACTGGCTATTGCTCCATTTAGCATAAGCACCAAAAGAAATATTGCAAGTGTTAAACCAGCCTGTACTGTAAAGCTTGTAGTAATATCGCTCTGTTTTAATTCTTGTTTTTTCTGTACAAGCGCTGCTCCCAAACCAACGTCTGTAAAAAAAGAAATAACTCTTTGAATTGCAATAACTGCTATATAAATTCCAATGTCTTTTGTTGCTAAAACACTTGTAACAATAACAAAAGTGCCAAAAGAAATAAGGTTTAAAAAAAACGTCCTAGATACTAGCGCAAAAATTCCTTGCATTGATCTCCTAGTAAGAAATGCTATATTAAGCTCTTCCATAGTAAAGATTCACCCAAAGCCTAAAACTTTCACGAATAGCACGAAGAATAACCCTTAAATTTCCCCCACTTTGATCCCCATATTTTCTTGGATAATGTGAGACCTGAACCTGAGCAATTTTCAATCCCTTTCTTTTTGCTTTTGCCAAAATCTCGGTTGTAATCATTGCCCCCTCAGACTTAAAAGGCATAATTTGTTGAAACGATTTTTTTTTAAACATTTTAAATCCGCAATCAATATCTTTATAATAAAATCCAAAAAATACAAAATCCCAAACTTTTAACAAATTCATGAGAAAACGTCTAAATGGATGGTCTCGTCTTTTTTTTCTGTATCCCATTACAATGTCTGCTTTATCTATTTTTTCTATAAACCTTGAAACTTCCGAAAAATCAAATTGCCCATCACCATCGGTAAAAACAATCACATCATATCTTGCGTTTTTGAAACCCTCTTTAAGCGCTGCCCCATAACCGCGATTTGGCTGATGGGATATAGCCCTAAGTCTAGTGTCGTCTTTTGCTAGTTTTTGTGCAATCTCCAAAGTCTTATCCGATGATCCGTCGTCCACCATAATAATTTCCCATTCTATTGCTATTTTGCCGACAACAGAAATTGCATTTTTTACTACTTTTTCGATATTTTTCTCTTCATTCCAGAAGGGGAAAAAGATTGAAAGACTAGGAAGCTTTTTATTCATAATGAAACTTTCTTGTAAAGATTATACCAGTAAATAATACTATTAAGCTAATCAGCGACATGGAATTAGCGATTTTTTCGATTGGAGTCTGAATAAACTCAATATCAAGGCTATGTCTGCCTTCTGGCAACAAAACCATTAAACCGTTATCAGAAATTGTATATAGTACTTTTTTGCCATCTAAAAAAACATTCCAGGCAGGAAAATAAGCAGTTTTTGTCTGTATCTCTGCCTCTCTCTTTACATCAATAACCGTTTCTAGCTTTTGCGTTTTTTGAGATTTATAGACAATCTCTGATTCTTGAGATAGGATAACAAGTTTATCTTTTACGATTCTATTAAAAGACTTAGGTTTAACAAAATTAGCAGGCATGTATTCATCGGAAATCTTTGAGGCTATCCACTTAAGACTTCTTTCGTTCGTATAATCTTCTGCTGCCTTAAGAATAGTTGTCTGAGGTTGAAAAAACTTAGAATTAAAATACAAAAGCCAAAATATCAAAAATGCTGCGCTTAAATACTGTACCGTATTAAACTTTTTAAGCTTCAATAACCTTTGTAAAATCCACATGCAAAACCCTGCAAGAACTGAGGAAAAAAAGGACATAAGCAGCAAGAATCTCCATGGATACTGAAAAAACTTCATAAGAGGTATAATTTCCCATAGGGGTTTTGAAATCGCAAGCATAAGAACAAATACGATCAATGATCCAGAAATAAAAAACCAAACGATGGTAGTTCTATCACTATAATGATATATATTATTAGAATGATTAAGAATGCTTTTAGTAAACCCCGCACCCACGACCTTATCCAGCACCAGCTTGGTGCTGGACTTACGGTCGGGGCATTTGAGAATTTCGCTTCGCGCTTTTCCATGAACCCTCGTTCTGACGAACGGGGCATTTGGGTGCGGGGTAAAACCCATCCTTGATAACAGCATTATTAGTAAAGAGGTCAAAACAGCAAATATATGCAGCTTCCCTATTTTAAAAGATAAACCGTCAACACATCCAGGAATCGATCCTCCAAACCCCCACTGACTATTCCACAGTTGCTCTACGCAAACAAAATGATCACGAAAATCAGCGCCTCCGCCAATTTGCGATAACACATTTGTATACTTCATCTCCAAGAATGCAGGAATCCAATAAAATGCAGAAAGCGCCAGGCCCAAAAGAATAGTAAATAGTAAATAGTAAATAGTAAATAGTTTTTTACGTCGATAAGCAATGTAACAATTGAACAATGTAGCAATTAGTAAAAACGGCGTCACCATCAGCGCTGTTAAGTTGTGAGAAAGAATGATTCCTCCATATCCTATTGAACCAACTGCCATCCATCTGAGCCTTGAATCGTAATTACTTAAAGATGCAGAAAAAACTTTATAGAAACCAAAAAACATCAAAGGTATAAATGCGTATGCCCAAGTTTCTGCCACATCTCCTCTTACATAGATATCCAAAGCATGATATGGTGCATAAACATAAAATAAGGAAGAAACAATTCCACCAATTTTTCCCCAAAACTCCTTTGCCAAAAGGTACATAAAAATACCAGAAAGCAAAATTCCAACAATCATCATTATTTTTGTGGCAACAAGCGCATCAAAGCCTAAAAGAGTTAGTAATCCGCCAAAATAATATGCTAAAGGAGCATAAAAATTAAAAATAGGATATCCATATCCGTATCCCAAATCAGGAACCCACCTTACTGGAAACATCCCGTCTTTTAATGCCTTCCCCATCTCAAAGACTCTTGCTACCTGCGTATCATCATGCATGGGAAAAAACTCACCCGCAAACAGAGGCTTCACCGCCCAAAAGGATAAAGTCAAAACCAAAATAACCCCAAACATTTTTATAAATAATTGCTTCAATTCTAATTTCTCCCTAGTTTGTTTCGTTTCTCATACTCTAGTATATCGGAAAAATCCAGAAATAGGTAGGACTGAGAGTTTATGTAGCAGCAATATGATAATGTCCTATTTAAGCAATATAGAAATGTCCGCTTTCCATCCTTCATACTAAAAAGAGGCAGGAGGAAGGGGGTGGAAAAGATGGGACAAATTGTTATGAGCATGAAA
>Ga0213870_1000176_pt1 | contig 34067 bp, 33 predicted proteins | sample WICALVC2017_Meta_FD_160119 | JGI IMG/M metagenome (GOLD analysis project Ga0213870, IMG submission 160119) | Freshwater microbial communities from subterranean cave lake in Wind Cave National Park, South Dakota, United States - WICALVC2017 | ecosystem: Environmental > Aquatic > Deep subsurface >...
CGGGTGATACTCCGTATTCGCCGGGGTGGGGGAGCGTACCCGCGAGGGAAATGACCTCTACTACGAAATGAAGGAGTCGGGAGTCCTCGAGAAGACCTCCCTCGTCTTCGGTCAGATGAATGAACCGCCGGGACCACGACTGCGAGTCGGACTCGCGGGTCTCGCGATCGCCGAGTACTTCCGCGATGAAGAAGGAAGGGACATCCTCCTCTTCATCGACAACATCTTCCGGTTCACGCAGGCGGGATCCGAAGTCTCGGCACTTCTCGGGCGCATTCCCTCCGCGGTCGGGTATCAGCCGACGCTCGCGACCGAGATGGGTGAGCTCCAGGAGCGGATCACCTCAACACACAAGGGATCGATCACCTCCATGCAGGCCGTGTACGTCCCAGCTGATGACTTTACCGACCCTGCGCCCGCGACGACCTTCGGGCACCTCGACTCGACGGTCGTCCTCGCACGGTCGCTTGCAGAACTTGGGATCTACCCTGCGGTCGATCCCCTGGAGTCCACGTCGACGATTCTGAGTCCCGCAGTCGTCGGGAAGGAGCACTACGAAGTGACCCGTGCGGTCCAGAAAGTCCTCCAGCGCTACAAAGAGCTTCAGGATATTATTGCGATTCTCGGGATGGAGGAACTCTCAGAGGAGGACAAGCTGACGGTCCAGCGTGCGCGGAAAATTCAAAAATTCCTCTCGCAGCCCTTTTTCGTTGCGGAGGTTTTCACGGGCTTTCCGGGGAAGTTCGTCTCGATGAAAGAGACCGTCCACGGCTTCAAAATGATCCTCGATGGAGAACTCGATGACGTTCCCGAGCAAGCCTTCTACATGAAAGGAGGTATCGACGAAGTCAAGTAAGAATTAAGAAGTAAGAATTAAGAATTAAGAATGAGAAAAGCCGCAGATTCCGAGGGTACACCGGCGAAAATTCAGTCCTTCACAGGGCTCATTGCGTGGCAGGAGGCTCATACACTTGTGATCATGATCTATCGATTCACGAGCAAGTTCCCAGAAAGTGAATCATTCGGTTTGACGAACCAACTTCGAAGAGCAGTCATTTCGATAACATCGAATATCGCGGAAGGATTCAGCAGAAAATCTTTTAAAGAGAAGATACAGTTCTATTCCATGGCACTCTCATCCCTAACAGAAGTGCAGAATCAAATTCTGGCAGCCCGGGATGTTGGGTTGATGCACATAAAAGACTTTGCTGAGGTTGCAGAACAGTCAGTCCACGTCAGCAAACTCATCAATGGTCTGATAAAGAAATCTCGAACCTTCCTAATTCCTAATTCCTAATTCCTAATTCTTGATTCATAATTCTTTCGATGTTGCACGTTGAAATTATTACGCCGGACCGCACGGTGTTTGAGGGAGACATCGATTCTATCTCCCTTCCCACACCGGATGGCGAGATCACCATCCTCCCACACCACATCCCGCTCATCAGTATCGTGATGCCAGGGACGCTCACAGTGCGGCGAGGCGAGCAGGAGCAGTTCTTCGCGATCTCACGCGGTGTCATCGAAGTCGATGGGCGCACGATCCGCATTCTCGCGGATACCGCCGATCGTGCGGAGGAACTCGAAGAGGCCGCGATCGAGAAGGCAAAAGCCGAAGCGGAGAAGCTCATGACCGAAAAGAGGCACGACACCGAGGGCTTCGCCGAGGCGACTGCCGTCCTCGAACGCGAGCTCGCACGGCTCCGCGTTATAAGGCGACATCGCACGCATCGCGGTCATCCGCAACCTGGTGAAACATGAACACGAAGCCTTCGATCAAGGCCGACCTCTGGCTCGTCGTCCGCTTAGCCTGGAACCTCGGCTGGATCATCGCCATTCCTGCGGTCATCCTTGGCTTCGGCGGCGCTTACCTTGATAGGGTCTTCGGAACCTCCCCCATCTTTGTGATCCTTGGTTTCTCTCTTGCCATCACTCTTTCCTCGTTCGGGGTGTGGCGGAAGCTCAAGGAGATTCTGTAAGATGGATATATATGGCGGCGATCACTGCTCCCACACTCGCCTCGGAAACAGTTGGGCATATTGGGGTCTTCGAGCTTCGAAACACCATGGTGATGGCATGGCTCGCGGTGGGAGTGCTCATCCTCCTCGCGCTCGCAACGTGGCGGACAAAGTACAAGAAGGTTCCAGGACGTTTTCAGTGCTTCATGGAAATGCTCGTCGAAGGGTTCTTCGACTTCTTCCAGTCGATCGTGCAGGATCGGAAGCAAACCCGGCGATTTTTCCCGCTCGTTGCGACGATTTTCATCTTCCTCCTGACTGCGAATTGGATGGGGATCTTGCCGGGAGTGGGGAGTATCACTATTGAGGGGATTGAGGAGGGGCACCTGACAAAGATTCCGATCTTCCGTTCGATGAATGCGGACGTGAATATGACCCTTGCCGTGGCACTGATTTCCGTGATCGCGACGCAGCTCTTTGGGATTGCGGTGCTCGGCGTGTTTCCCTACGCCTCGAAGTTTTTCATGGCACCATGGCGTGATCCGATTGGGAGCTTTGTGGGAATCCTGGAATTCGTTGCCGAGTGCGCGAAGATCATCTCCTTCTCGTTCCGGTTGTTCGGCAACATCTTCGCGGGGGAGGTACTCCTCGTTGTGATCTCCTTCCTCATTCCGTACCTGGCACCTCTTCCCTTCCTTGGGCTCGAGCTCTTCGTTGGCTTCATCCAGGCGCTCGTCTTCGCTCTTCTCACCCTGGTGTTCCTCAAGATGGCGGTAACCGCGCATGCGCATGCGGAACATGAGGTACTGCACCATGGCAGAGCAGTTCACTGACTCTTGATTGCCCTTGCGGGGCTCCCTACAATCGCGAGGCATTCCCCCTCACCTATGTTCGACATTGCCTATGCGGCGGAGGCGGCTTCTGAAGCAGCTGCTAGCTCCGTTTCCCTGTTCACTGACAGAAACTTGTACGTTTCGATCACGATGTTCGCTGGGGCAGCGATGCCAGCGCTCTCGATCGGGTGGATCGGGAGCAAATCCGTCGAGGCGATTGGCCGAAATCCTGAGGCCGCGGCGAAGATTCAGACAGCGATGGTGCTCTCCGTCGCCTTCGCCGAGGCGATCGCGATCTACTCCCTCGTCGTCTCCCTCATCATTAAGTTCGTCTGAGAGCTTCGCTTATAGTCTATGGAACTGATCGCGAAGCTCGGCGTTGATTGGAAACTCCTGCTCGCGCAGATCGTGAACTTTGGGATCGTCCTCACGGTCCTGTATGTCTTCGTCTACCGACCACTTTTAAGACTCCTCGATGATCGCCGTGAGAGGATTCGGAAATCCCTCGAGGACGTCGACAAGATTGAGAAACAGAAGCATGAACTCGAAGAATTTCGGAGAGGGCAACTCCGGAAGATCGATCAGGAGTGTGGAGCGCTCCTTGAGCGCGCGAAGCAGGATGCGCAGCGTTCAGCGCAGGAAGTCCTCGCACTCGCGAAGCAAGAATCCGAGGAGATTCTGCGCAAAGGTCGAGAGCAAATTTCTCAGGAGCGTGCGCGAGCGTTCGGGGAACTTCAGGGAACGTTAGCGAAGGTGATCGTCCGTATGACGGAGAAGATCCTCGAGCGGGAGTTTCGTTCCGAGGATCAACATCGTCTCCTCGTCTCGCTCGAAAAGGAGATTCCCAAACTCCTCACATGAGATTTCGCGCGCGCGACATCGCAGGCGCGGTCGTCGATGAGGTCCTCACGCACCCACGTACGGACCACAGTGCTCTCATTGATGCGGCCTTGGAGCTCTTGAGACGCTTCAGGCTCTTCCGACAGATCAGAATATTTCCACGCCTTGTTCTCACGATGCTCCATGGGAGGGAAGGAACGCTCCCTGCGCAACTCACGACTCCCTCTGGTTCCTCTGGCAAAGCACGAGAAGGGATTACGGAGGCACGTGGGCGGGTGCTACAGAAAAGGGTGGAACTCGCGGAGCGTCCAGATGCAGGGCTCCTCGGTGGTGCCGTCATCGCGGTCGGCGATGAGCGGATCGATGCGTCCGTACGCGGAGCTCTCAACCACTTGGCATCCCATCTGCGTACTCCTGCTCTCACTCTTCATTCTTAATTCTTAATTCTTAATTCTTAATTCCAAACTTACTTCTTTACATGACCCTCAGCGAATCTCTCCTCAAGACCCTCGAAGAACGCGTCGCCGCCTATAAGCGCGAGGCGAAGCACGAGCACGTTGGGAGAGTATTGGAGGTTGGAGATGGGACCGCAAAGATCAGCGGACTCTCGAACATTGGCTCCGCGGAGATGATCGATTTTGGAAACGGGGTGATGGGAGTTGCTCTGAATCTCGAGGAGGATCTTGTCGGTGCCGTACTCCTCGGCGACTACAGAGCAGTCCATGCAGGGGACACGGTGAAAGCAACAGGCCAGATTCTCTCTGTACCGGTCGGTGAAGCCTTCAAGGGTCGCGTTGTGTCTGCACTGGGAGAACTGAAGGACGGAGGCCCCTCGGTCACCGCGAAGACTCGTTACCCGATTGAGAAGATTGCTCCGCGTGTGATCTTCCGAAAATCGGTCAATGTCCCGCTCCAAACAGGAATCAAGACGATCGATTCGATGATCCCGATTGGCCGCGGCCAGCGCGAGCTTATTATTGGTGATCGCCAGACCGGAAAAACGGCCCTCGTCCTTGACACGATCATTCACCAACGTGAGACTCAGAAGACGGATCGTCCGGTGACGTGCGTGTACGTCGCGATCGGACAAAAAGAATCGAAGGTTGCGAAGATCGTCTCGGAACTACAGAAGCATGGAGCAATGGAGTACACGATCGTCGTAACGGCATCGGCATCGGAGCCGGCGGCCCAGTCCTACCTTGCTCCCTACGCGGGATGCGCGATGGGAGAGTACTTCCTCGATCAGGGCAAGGACGTGCTCTGTATCTACGATGATCTCAGCAAGCACGCCTGGGCGTACCGGCAGATTTCGCTGCTCCTTCGGCGTCCGCCGGGACGCGAGGCGTATCCGGGAGATATCTTCTACCTCCACTCTCGCCTCCTCGAGCGTGCTTGCTGCCTCGACGAGAAGTACGGAGGTGGAACCCTGACGGCGCTCCCCATTATCGAGACACAGGAGGGAAACGTCGCGGCGTACATCCCAACGAACGTCATCTCGATCACGGATGGGCAAATCTACCTCGAGTCCGACCTCTTCTATAAGGGAATCCGGCCGGCATTAAATGTTGGTCTCTCTGTTTCGCGCGTTGGGTCTGCGGCGCAGGTGAAGGCGATGAAGAAAGTTGCGGGTAAGCTGCGCTTGGATCTTGCGCAATACCGCGAGCTTGCCATCTTTGCGCAGTTTGGGGCCGACCTCGATCCCACGACGAAGGCGCAGCTCGATCGTGGCGCGCGACTCACCGAGATCTTGAAGCAGGGCCAGTACGAACCGATGCCGGTTGCCGAGCAGGTTTCCTTTCTCTACGCCGGCGTGAACGGCTACCTCGATGATGTTCCTGTTTCTGAGGTGCGCACGTTCGAGGTGCACTTTCTGAAATTCCTCCGCGAGAAGCACTATGATGTCTTGCAGGTCCTCGCAAAGGACATTTCGCAGGATGCTGAGGAAAAGCTGAAGCGCCTCATCCATTCGTTCAAGAAAGATCGCGGATATGGCTCGAAATCTTAGGGATCTCCGGCACAAGATGAAGGCGATCCGATCGACGCGCCAGGTGACGAAGGCGATGGAGCTCGTCGCGGCCTCGAAGATGCGCCGTGCAGTCCAGAGTGCCCAAATGCTCCGGCGGTACGCGGCGACGGGCTTCCGGATCCTGGAGAGTATCGCGGAGGTGCACCCGGGTCTTCACCCGTACCTCAGTGAGAAACCTGCCGAGCGGATCCTCGCGATCCTGTATGCGACCGATCGAGGCCTCTGCGGTCCCCTCAATGCGCAGATGTTCCGTGCAGTGCAGCAGTACCTGCGCGAAGTACGGTCACTTCCGTCGTTTCAGGAGCTCTCCTTCATCGTGGTGGGGAAGAAGGGGCAGCAGTTCCTCGCACGCAACACGCAACATGTCATCGCGGCGTTCTCAGCACTCAGTAACCGCCCCACTTTCCGCGATGCTCTTCCCATTGTCCGACTTGCAAGCGAGAGTTTCCTCGCAGGCAGGTACGATCACGTTGTGCTCCTGTACCCCGATTTCGTTTCGGTCTTGCTGCAGGAGCCAACGATCCGTGTGCTCCTCCCCTTTACGAAGGATGAACTTCGCGCAATGCTCGCGAGTCTCCTCCCGCGCCGTGTGAAGGAGCTTCCAGCTTTCCCTGCCCGCCGTAGCCTCGGCGGAGGCGGGAGCTTTCAGCTTCCAGCTGTAAAAGAATATCTGTTTGAACCTTCTCAGGAGGAAGTCCTGAAAACCATTCTCCCCCAGCTCACTGAGATCCAGGTCTATCAAGCTGTCCTCGAGGCAGCAGCCTCCGAGCACTCCGCCCGGATGGTCGCGATGCACAATGCAACTGATAACGCGACCGATCTCCTCGACGACCTCACCCTCACCTACAACCAAACGCGGCAAGCCAACATCACTGCGGAATTAGCTGAACTCTCCGCCACCAAAGTCGCCCTCGCCACCTAGCTTCACATGTGGGAGTAGAATTGCTTCTTGCGGTTAGCGGTGCGAAATTCTTCGCGCTTGAGGGCTCGTAGTCGAATGAGGCGCTTCGTGGGGTGCTTTTTGCGGCTGCCACGCTCCCGTAAAAGCTTAATGAGTCCTGCCCTCTGGACCTGCTTTTTGAATCGTTGCTGCAAGCGGTCATTGCTCTCATCGCCGTGCTTGATGGCATAGATGGCCATAGGTGTAGAATAGTAGAATACAGCGTGTGTGACTACGAGGTACTGAGGGGGGTTATTGAATAAAAAAATTGTTCAGGTATTATGTAAAGGGGAACTGGCTTCCTGAGCATTGCTGGAGCGGGAAAACCTGCGTACACTCCACCAAGATATGACGGCTTCAGCGAGGTACACCGCCGAGCAGATCCAAGTTCTGCAGGGACTTGAGCCAGTGCGCAAGCGCCCGGGGATGTACATCGGCTCAACGGATTCCCATGGACTCCACCATCTCGTCCACGAGCTCGTCGACAATGCGATCGATGAGGCGATGGCGGGACATTGTGATCTAATGGTGGTCACTCTTCATGATGATGGGTCCGTCAGTGTTGAGGATAACGGTCGTGGGATCCCGGTCGACATCCATGCCGTTGCGAAGCGTCCTGCCCTCGAAGTCGTGCTCTGCACGCTGCATGCCGGTGCGAAGTTCGGTGGAGAACAGAGCGGCTACAAAGTCTCTGGAGGACTCCACGGGGTCGGGGCCTCGGTCGTCAATGCGCTGAGCATCCATATGCGAGCGGAGGTCTACCGCGACGAGGTGATGTACACCCAAGAATACAAGCGGGGAAAACCACTCCATGACATGAAGAAGATGGGAAAGACCCAAAAGCGTGGAACGCTCATTCGCTTTGTTCCTGATCCGGAGATCTTCGACACGACGGAGTTCAGTGTCGATGCTCTTATGACGCGCCTCCGGCAGCAGGCGTACCTCACGCGTGGAGTGACGATCGCACTCCTTGATGCGCGGAAGAAGCGCCCCGAGGAGGATCAGAAACACTCGCGTCTCTACCGCTTCCACTTCGAGGGAGGTGTTTCGGCCTACGTTGCCCACCTCAATGAATCAAAAGAGCGCATCGGCGATGTCATCTGGTTCGAGAAGGATATGCCGGAGGGCTACGTTGAGGTCGCTCTCCAGTACACGCAGACCTTCCAGGAACACGTCGTGAGTTTCGCGAACAACATTCACACGGTGGAGGGCGGTCACCACCTCACGGGGTTCAAGGCAGCGCTGACTCGGACGATCAATGCCTATGCCCGCGCGAAGGAGTTCCTCAAGGAGAAGGATGAAAACTTGACGGCCGATGATGTGCGCGAAGGGCTGACGGCGGTCGTGTCGGTACGCCTCAAGGAGCCGCAGTTTGAGGGGCAGACGAAGAGCAAACTCGGCAATGCCGAGATGAAGACGGCCGTTGAGACAGTCGTCAATGAAAAACTCGCGCAGTACCTCGAGGAGCACCCTCCCGAAGCGCGTGATATCGCCGCGAAGTGCTTGCTCGCTTCCCGCGCACGCCTTGCCGCCCGTGCTGCCCGTGATAGCGTGATTCGCAAGGGGGCGCTGGAAGGGATGACGCTTCCTGGGAAACTCGCCGATTGCAGCAACCGGGATCCCTCGCAGTGCGAGCTTTACATCGTGGAAGGCGACAGTGCCGGAGGGAGTTGCAAGCAAGGACGGGACCGTGCGTTTCAGGCAATCCTTCCTCTCAAGGGAAAGATTTTGAACGTGGAGCAGGCGCGGCTCGATAAAATGCTCGCGAATAACGAGATCAAAGCGCTCATCATCGCGCTCGGGATGGGGGTGGGAGAGACGAAGGATCTGAGTAAGCTTCGGTACCACCGCATCATCATCATGACCGATGCCGACGTTGATGGCGCGCACATCCGCACCCTTCTCCTCACACTCTTCTACCGCTACTACCCCGAGCTCATCGAAGGCGGGTACCTCTACATCGCGCAGCCGCCGCTGTATAAGATTCAACGGGGTAAGGAAACAAGGTACGTGTTCACGGATGCGGAAAAGGAGCGGGTGCTTGGGGAGTGGGGAGGGCCAATCGAGGAAGCAAAGGAAGCACCCTCCTTCGCCAAGGCTTCGGAGGGCAAGAAGGAGGAAACAGAGGAGTCAGAGGAGTCACCCGCCTCCGCTAAAGCTACGGCGGGCAGGGAGGGTGCAGGGGAAGCAGAGGAGGGGGCGAAGCCAAAGAGCGCACGAGTCACTATTCAGCGGTACAAAGGTCTCGGTGAGATGAATGCAGGGCAGCTCTGGGAAACGACGATGGATCCTTCGAGTCGAATCATGCTCAAGGTCACGATGGAGGATGCTGAGCGTGCCGACGCCATCTTCACGACCCTGATGGGATCCGAGGTTGCCCCCCGCCGCAAGTTCATCCAAACGCATGCGAAAGCGGTGAAAAATCTGGATATCTGAGTCGCTGCATCGACGTTTGCTGTTTGAGCCGGAACTGGCTCAGTCTTCATCAACGACTTCCCCCATGCGGTCTCGTAGAACGTACGTATCGAGGTTCTGCTCCCCGAGGAGCCGAATGACTTCAGGGATCGCATCCTTGAAGGGGATCTGCTTCTGCTTCCCCGCGCGCATGTCACGCAAGATAACTGTCCGTTCCTTCACCTCCATCTTTCCAAGGAGCAGCGTATACCGTGACTCAAACTTATCCGCGAGGCGCATCTGGCTTTTCAGCGATGCTTCACCGAGTGCCCCAATCGTGTGGACTCCTTTTTCGCGGAGGGCGGAGATTAGTGTGAGGCATTTCTTCTTCGCCTCGGGACCGAGCTGTGCGACGAAGACGTCGACTTGATCCTTGTCCGGAACCTTCACACCGGCCTCCTTCATGTGCCAGATCATCCGCTCGATGCCGCCCGCGAACCCTGTGCCCGGTGTGGGGTTCCCTCCGAGGAGTTCGATGAGCCCGTCGTAGCGTCCCCCGCCACCGACCGCGTTCTGGGCACCCGTACTCTCGTCCCAGAACTCGAACACGGTTTGCGTGTAGTAGTCGAGTCCGCGGACGAGGTGCGGGTTCTCAAGGTAGGGAATCGTGAGTTCTTCGAGGTACTCGAGGAGTGTTGCGTGGTACTGCGTGCTCTCGGGGCTCAAAAACTGTTCGAGTTTCGGTGCGCTCTTCAAAATGATCTGCGTATCCTCCTCCTTTGAGTCGAGGAGACGGAGGGGATTCGCCTGCAGGCGGCGACGATCTTCCTCCGGGAGGCGCTTTTCCTTCCCGAGGAAGAAGTCGCGCAGGGCTTCCACGTAGGCCTTCCGGTTCTCGGCGGACCCAATGGTATTGAGCTGGAGCGTGAGGCGGTTGCCGATCTTGAGATCCGCAAAAATCTTCGTGATGACCTCAATGAGCTGTGCGTCGAGGCTCGGGTCCTTGAGTCCGATGATCTCGAAGTCGAACTGGTGGAACTCGCGGTAGCGCCCCTTCTGCGGACGGTCGTGACGGAAGCATTGACCGATCGCATAGAGTTGGACGGGCTGGGGAAGTTGCTGCATCCCGTGCTCGATGTACGCGCGGCAGATCCCCGCCGTGAACTCCGGCCGCAGGGCAAAACCCACGTTGTCATCAATGTCTTTGCGCCCCGACACCGCGAAGAGCTCCTTCTCGACGATGTCCGTGTGTGCGCCTATGCCGCGCTCGAAGATACTGCGGTCCTCGAACATGGGCGTGTCGATGCGCTTGAAGCCCGCCTGCCGAGCGCGGTGCCGGACGGCCTTCTTGATGTACGTCATGTACAGGTTGTCCTCCGGGAGGACGTCGTGCGTCCCTTTCGGTGTGCGGAACTCTGGTTCGGCCATAGGGAAATCGCAACTTGAGTAGAGTGGCTTCTTCTGCCAAGCCTATCAGAGTTCTGCGAGACAGGGAAATGCTCTCGTCGACCCACCCCTGTCTCCGGAGGGCATCCTGGAAGCGGTTACGAGACAGACGTGTCAGTCATTGACGACCTCTCCACAGAGCTCATTGAACTTCTCGCCGATTGGCGTGAGCTTCTGCTCCAGTGTCGTCACTGCCTCCTCATCACCACTCAGGAAAGCTTCCTTTGCTTGGATGACGACCGCACGGCCATCGGCGAGTATGTCGCGACATTGCTTGGCTTGATCAAGAGAGATCTCTCCCTCGGCGAGCGACGCATCAATCTGCTGCTGTACCTCAGCGATTTGCTTGAGGAGAGTGTCCAACTCCGCGGCATCCATGTCCTGCTCCTCTTCCTCTTCGAGGGGCTGCGTGAGTTCGCTGAGCTCGTACCGAAGCTCCTCCGCCTCCTCGAGTGCCGTCCCTGCGTTGTCGTAGTCGCTTGATGCATAGGCCTTGCGCGCGCGGTCAACGGCAGAACGCATCTTCCCGACGACACTTTCGATCTGCTTCACGAGTTCGGCATCGAGTCTCCCCTTCCGCACTTCTCTCTGGAGTTCCTTGAGCATCCTCTTCGTTTCTTTGAGATTCCTCTCGAACTCTTTGATGTTCCTTCCAAGGTCATGCTTTGCGCTGATCTCCTGCTGCTGACTCCAGAATTCCGATGCAGCGGCGTCGGCATCGCTGTTCAGGCTCCAGAATTCGTCGTAGTCCTTTGCAGCGATGCTTCCTTTCATGCTCTCCAGAGCGGCCTTGAAGTCCTTGAGTGCCGTTTCCATCGACGTGCCTTGACACTTTATGCGCTTGCAGTCGCGCTCCATCTGCTTGAGCTGCCTGCCCTTCTCCTTCAGGGTCCGCTGTGTGTTCTTCTCGTCCTGTAGAGCATTCTCCACTTCATTGTACTCATTGATGATGTCCCATGACTGTGTCTCGTACTCGCTATCCTCACTCGTGATATCCGAGAATGCTTCCGCATCGAACGGCTCCTCACGTAGGAGCTCCTCAATCTTTGAGAGCAGTTCCTTGCGCTTCACAATGAGGGAATCCAAATCCTTACTCTTCATTTTCTTCGCCGTCCGTTCCTGATCCTTGATGGTACGAGTGAGATCTTTGATGCGCCTCTTCGCTTCCTTCTGTGTCTGAATACTGTACGCTCTCGTATTGAGTTCCTGCATCAGATCGTAGAAGTCCTGAGAGTCAGGGTATTCGTACTGAAGATCCGTGACCGCATCGCTATCGCTTGGATCGACGGTCGGGTACTTGGTCTTGACCGCATTGAGACCGCTCTCGAAGGCATTGACGTACTCTTCGAGGGTCGTGAACTCTGGGGCCCCCTTGAGCTCCTTCTGAAGCCTCTTGAGCTCGGATCGCATTTGTTTGAGCTGACGCTCTCCATCCTTAATTTGTCGACCAAAATTCACGTAGTTCTGCTGTGTATAGAGTGCCTGGAAGGCATCATCGACGGGCTGCTGGTACTCCTCGTAGAAGCCGTTCGTGGCGTTCCAGAATTCTTCAACGGAGCTCACGAGGATTTGAGCGAGCTTGTCGATGCCCACCTTCCAGGTTGCCATCAGACTCTGGGCGGCTGAGAGGTCGATTTTGGCGCCGCGGAAGTTCTGCTTGAGCTCCTGTTCACGGCTCTTGTGGGATTGCCGGAGACCATTCAAGTGTTCCTCCGCCTGTCGACGATCGTTCGCTTCATCGTACCCACTGGCACTAGGTTCGGGTGCTGGTGCCTCCTGTACGAGGAGCCGCCTGTTCACGTATGCTGAGAGGTCACCTCCGGTGAGCGCGATGCTCGTGAGGACGAGCACTCCTGTGAGCGCACCCGCCGCTGCGGCAGCGTTCACGCGTGCCTGCAGCATGCAGTGTACCGCTTGTATCCATCCAGAAGAACGTCGCTTTGCCATAGTGTTTGTGTGAATGATTTCTATTCCATTATACTCAATTTGCCATATGTAGTCAAACACCGAGTCTATCGATTCCTCGGTGGCGGGGAAGGCTTCTCATTACGCACCATACCCCGCGAGACATAGCTGAAACACTCGCGAAGCGCGGGTCTCGCGGGTCCCGCGCTGGAGCGACACAATAAAGGGAAAGGATGGTTCGCGGAAGGAAAACCGTTAGGTTTGCCTTTCGCGTTTTTTAAAGAGGCCACCCCTGCCGGCGGAGGGCATCTTGTAATGATCGATCCTCGAGTGAGAGGGGAGGGAGGTACTCCTTGAGGTAGGTCCGCATCCACCACTGGCCTCGTGCTCGGCGCTCCTCCGGTGTTGCGAAGCGGTAGCGGTAGTGGAGCGCGCGGATGTAGCGTGGAGGATTCGTCGGGAAGGGGTTCGTCTTGAGAAGCCCCAACACCTGTGGATCTCCCTCAAGGAGTTTTGCGCTGAGGTGCACTATCCAGGGGTGGTGGTGGTAGGAGCTCATCGCTGCAAACCACATGAGCCAGTCGAGCCGCAGGTGGTAAGGGGCAACCTGCGGCGGAGCGCGTGCGGGGTCTCCGGGTTTCCCCTTGAACTCGTACTCCTTCCATGTTGTTGTTGGAGTCAGAGCGCTGTCTTGCGTTCCCTCAAAGACGATCTCAGTTCGCTCCTTTGTAACCGCTCCAAATGCACCGTAGGTGTTGACGAGGTGGAGAGGTTCGAACGTTCGATTCATCGCTTGCCGCGGAGAGAGCATGTTCAGGGTCGGGAAGATGCTGAGGGCGGCGATGCCCGCGGTGAGAAACCAGAGAGTGACGTCATGTGAGAGAGCTCTGGGAATCGTCGCAGGGATTGTGAGTGGTAACACTTTTGTCAGGATCTGATCGTTGAACGTGGGGATCGTGAGGACGATCGTCAGGTAGTTGAGGAAGGAGAGGTTCCCCGAAAGTATCAGCGTCCCTTGGAAGCCGATCGTCAGGATCCCCGCGATCGCAGCAAAGGGCTGTGGTGCGAAGTAGAACCAAGGGACAGCGAGCTCCACGAAGTGGTTCACGAGTAGGCTGAACTTGTGGAAACCATGGGGCAGGTAGTGGAAATACCAACTTAGGGGGCCTGGCATCGGCTGGGTCTCGTAGTGGTAGAAGAGGCACGTCAGGTCCTTCCAACAGGGGTCTGCGCGGAGTTTGATGAGTCCCGCACCAAACATCACCCGGAAGAGCATCCACCGGTAGAGCCAGATGACAAGCGCTGAGGGTTCCGTGCCTGCGCCCCCGAGGAAGATCGCGAGGAACCCCGCTTCGAGGAGCATCGATTCCCAGCCAAAGGAGTAGAACGTCTGACCGACGTTGACGAACGAAAGGTAGAAGAGCCATAGCAGCCCCCACGTCGTCGCAGAAGTTGCGGTGCCGAAGCGCTCGGAGAATCCGCCCAGTGCGAAGAGGGAAAGGGCAATGCCACCCAGTGCGAGGAGCATCACAAACCGATCCGAGTAGTGAAGGAAGAAGAGGCTCGGCGCCTCCCCAAAGCTCACGCGCTTTAAGAAGAGCGGAACTGGTAGAAGCCCTCTCTCTCCGAGCAAAGGGCGAAACTGGTTGAGTGCGACAAGGAACGCAATCAGGTAGATGAGCGCGAGCGACCGCTGGAACAGAAAGCGTGTCAGCCAGTACGTCGCGGCACCTGCGATCTCCATCACAGCTTATTCTATCGCTCTTGCGGCGATTGCGAACGCATTTCACCGCATCGCGGCGTAGTCTTGGCGTAACGAAGTGGAGCCGAATGGAGACACGAATGCCCGCGCACCAATCCCTCGACAAGCTCGGGATGGTGCGGGGCACAGTATCTTCGGCCTCACGCTTCGCTCTTCGAGCTCGCGTTCGGCTCGAATTCAACTGTGGGGCGAGTGATGGGACTTGAACCCACGACCTTCTGGGCCACAGCCAGACGCTCTAACCACTGAGCTACACTCGCCGCTGCGATTCATCGTATCACGCTCCTACGTTTTCGTCTGCCCTGCATCCTCGTTCTTCTCTGGTTCCTTTTGCTTCTCATTCTCTTCCTCGATACCTTCAGCGCGGATGAAAGCGATGGGGTCGCTCTCGTCTGACTGTTTCATCGTCTCGTTCTCTGCTGGAGGTCCAGCCTTCGCGAGCCATGGGGGAACTTGTGTCATGGTTTCCGGTTCTGGCGGTTCAGAAGATTTGGGAGGCTCTTGGGCTTTCGTGGGGGGAGGTGGTGGCAGCTTCGGTTGTGGTGCGCTCGGTTGAGCCTTCGGCGGTTCTTTAGTTTTTTCTGCTGGTTCCTTTGCTCCTCGCTTCAGCTCCATGGGTTTGGGAGCCTCCGTCGCTTCTTTCGTAGCTACGCCTTTCGTGCCTTCGCTCTCCACCGCTGGAAGCTTCGGAGCCTTCGGTCGAAGCCGCTTCCAGGCGAACATCCCGAGGACCCCCAGGCCGAGTGAAAAACCGAGAACCAGTACGAGTCTGAACATGAGACCGAGGAAGGATCCCTTGGGCCGCACCTGCTCCTTCGGTTGTTCTGTTATTTCTCCCCCTGCGGTTGGCGATGGTTCCGCTCCCCCTGCATTCTCGACGGCGATCTCTCTCTGGAGTTCCAGGATCGCATTCCCTGTTATGAGGTCGCGTACGCGCACAAGGACTGGGTATGTGCCGTTCTTCGCGTAGGTGTGGACTGGCCGGTCGAGGAGGCTTTGCACTCCGTCACCGAAATCCCAGTGGAAGAGGAGGGGGGCCTCTGGTACTGGTTCTTGGAACAGCACCGAGAACTCAACGACACCTCGGTCACGCGGGACGGGAGTGATTTCGTACGGACGCATGACTCTCTCTCCCTGAAGAACCTCAATACGCTGGGTGAGAACAGCACCATCCTCCAGTGTTGCCGTAAGCTGCACCGTGCGCTGCGGGTGTTCAGAAACGAACCAGAGATGGAGAGGGAACCCCCCGTTGGTGCGGAAGAAGGTCTGTGCAGTATCGATGTCGTTTCCTAGATTGCCATCACCGTTACTGTCCTCTGTGGTGTCGAGATCGAGGTCGAGAGCTTGGATGTTCTCTCGAGTTCTCCACATCTTCACAATCTGCTGCCCCTCGCTCAGGAGAAGCCGTTCCCCGACAAGCGGAGGATCGGTCTCAACGAGGGTATCCATTTGAATGCCTTCCGGCTGTGCTGGTGCTTCGCCCACTGGTTTCACATCGAGATCGATCGTTCGCCGCTGCTGAGTGCTCTCATCGGGAGTCGCGACGGAGGCATCGAGAAGGTACAGGCCGGGGTCGATGATCCGTGTACGAAACACCGGGTCACGGCTTGCCTCGATGAAGCGGCGTTCTTTCGTCAAAACCCACCCCATCCGCGCATCCGTGATGTCACTGATGGCTATGATCTCAAGGATCTCCCCCGCCGTGAGGGTGATGCGCTCACGCCCTGTCCGACCGGAGATCTGCTGTGCGCTCGCAGCGCTCCAGAGAACGGTGCCCAGCGAGAGCACACCGAGTAGTGCCAGAGTGGGGGCAGAGGCTCGCCGCATAGGTTACGCGCCTCCGATAAGCAAGATGAATCCCACAATGGCGCGAGCGAAGAAGATCACAATGAGTCCGACGATCACATAGATTACGATTTTCTTCGCTCGGTCCTTTGCTGTATCACTCCCTCCTCCGAGGACGAGGAAGAGCCCTGCGGCGATGACCACAATGACGGCAGCCAGTGCGAGGAAGTTCAGTACCGCGAGCAGATACCGCAGCACGATCTCCCGGATCCCGGCTTGCGGCAATCCCGCAATATTCCCTGCCTCAGTGACTCCTTCCTGGAGTCCCCCTCCATCAAAGACCTGCGCGTGCGCACGCTCGAGGACAAGAGCGATGAGGTACCGAAGTGTGTTCATCCTTCTCTGTATTTTATCACAGAAGGCCTGGCTTTGCTACACTCCGCACTGTGCGTCCCACTCCACACAAGCTCCTCACACAGGCGAAGATTCCAGCGTTCCTTGTTTCGGATCTTACGAACATCCGCTACCTCACGGGGCTTGCGATCACCTCTGGTCTTCTCCTCGTCGTGCCGCGTCGGATGATCCTCTTCACGGATGATCGGTACCGGGAGATGGCAGAGCGCGATGCGTATTCTGGAATCAGTGTGCGGAACGTTGATGAGCTCCCTGCGTTCCTCGCATCCGTCCGACGGTGCGGCTGTGAGACGGAAGTGGTCACGCTTGCGCAGATGCAGCGGTGGCGACGTAAATTCCCGCGGAAAAGATTCGTGCCAACCCTTGGAGTGATGCAGGTGTTTCGGCGGCAGAAAGATGTGGCTGAGCTCAGGCACCTCAAACGGGCGAAGCGAATCACGGAGGAGCTCTTGAGGCGTGTGCCCTCTGCGCTTCGAAAGGGGATGACCGAGATTGGACTTGCACGCAAGCTTCTCCTGTGGGCACTGGAGCTTGGTGCGGAAGGGTTGGCCTTTGATCCCATCGTTGCATTCGGGACGAACACCAGTCGCCCACACCACCATCCAACGACCCGTGCTCTCAAAATAGGACACCTCGTGCAGATTGATGTTGGGGCCAAGGTCTCGGGGTACTGTGCGGATGCGAGCGAAGTATTCTTCACGGCGAAGCCCACGAGGGAAGCTGCGCGAGCGTACCAAGCGATCTCAGAAGCGAAGGAAGCTGCCATGGAAGCCGTGCGACCAGGGATCACAACTCACGAGCTCGATCGAATCGCGCGGAAGGTGCTTCAGAAGTACGGCCTCGAGGAGGCATTTGTGCACTCCCTCGGGCATGGGGTCGGTTTAGAGATCCATGAGGGTGTGAGTATTTCTCAGAAGAAACCGGCAGTTCCGCTCCTGAGTAACGAAGTCATCACGATCGAACCTGGGGTGTACTTCCCTGGCCGCTTCGGCATGCGGGTAGAAGAAATCGCCTTTTTGTGCTAGAATACGGGGATGCGTACAACACGCAGCCGTCTCGCCGTGACGGTCCTCGCACTCACCCTCCTCATCCCAGAGGGTGCGCTCGCAGAACCATTCGAGCAGGAATTCCTCGTGACGGCGTACTACTCGCCGGAGCCGCACCAGTGCTGCTACGTCACAGGAGCACTCGCAGGGGATCTCACGCTCAATGGCGAAGGGGTCCGTGCGGCCGATGAAACTCCCGTATACGCAGGAATGGCTGCAGCACCGGTGCACTACCCGTTTGGAACACGGATTACGCTTCCAGGAATTGGAACCTTCACGGTGCACGATCGTGGCGGAGCCATCCGGGCGCTACGCAGTGGGATGCATCGCCTCGACCTCTGGGTCGGCCATGGGGAAGAAGGACTCGCGCGCGCACTCGCGTTCGGCGTGCAAGAGGTGAGGGGAGTGGTGTACCCGCTTGGATCTGCGCAACCTCCAGAATCATTTGCTCTCACCTCGCTCCCCGCCTCGCTTGAGTTGCTCCGCAACTACCTTGCTCATGAACCCGATCTCCTTGCCTTGCGGCCGCGACTGGGGGAGAAGACCCTCCGTGCGCAGATTCTCCAAGAACATCTCCGCGATGCAGGGTACTTCTCGGGGAAACTGACGGGACTCTTCGGGGAAGTGACGCACGGAAGTCTCGCACGATTCATGCGGGAGTTTGGACTGCAGGGTTCCGGTGAGGAGCTCACGGAGGAAGTCGCCGCGTACCTCGTAGCGGCAGTCCGCAGACGCAGCGTGCCTGAGCCAGTCTCGACCATCGTCGAGCAAGGGAGTCCTCGTGAAACAATCCTCCGTGCCCAGCGAACACTCCGATTCCTCGGAGCGTACCGGGGCCGCACGCATGGGGTCTATGATGCGAGGTTCGAGGAGGCGGTACAGAAGTTCCAGAAGGGGCAGGGGATTATCTCGGCAGACGAAGATCCCGGGGCAGGCCGGATCGGCCCGAGGACGCGCGAAGCAATTCGGAAACTCTGGCAGCGCACGCACGTAGCGAGGGAGGCACGTCAGGTGCTCTTCGAACGGAAGATCAACACCCTCCTCGTCGAAGGCGGCAAGGTTCCTGGGGAGTTCCTCGCAAAAGGAGATCGTGGCACGCATGTCATCCGCCTCCAAAAACTCCTCGCCGACCGCGGCTTCTTCCCAAAAGAGCGGATCAGCGGACTCTTCGGCGATGTTACTCACGAAGCAGTGCTGAAGTACCAGTTTGCGCGTGGGATCATTCAAAACCCCGAGGAGCGTGGTGCCGGTACTGTCGGTCCTGCGACCATCGCGGAGTTCTATCGAGAAGAGCGAGAGAAACTCTACCACCTTGTCCGCTCCCAGGGCTGGTTTGTGCTTTAATAGCGGGCCTTCGCATGCCCCCTACCCTCCCATCGTCTGCACCGGAAGAGCAGCCTTCGGATCTTCTACAGTTCGTCGAAGCATGGCCACTCTCTGAGCAAGGCCTCTTTCTCAATGAACTTAGTGAGGCGCTCAGTTTTGCCTATGGTGCTTGGATAGCTCAAAAAGAAGGGAAGCCGCAGCACGGCCCGTTCCATGAACGAGCAGCACGCCAGCTTGGGAGAGTTTTTGATGTGTTCGAGCGGAACGGAGGGGAACGCCGTTTTCTCGAGCAATTCCTGATGAGTGTGGGTCTCAAGCTGACGGTCGCATTCTCCGCAGAGCGCTGGGGGTCTCCTGGTGAAGGCCGGCCACTCCCCGTTGCAGCGTTATTCTTGGCTGTTGATGCGAGACGAAGGAGGCTCGCACGAGCACGCGAAGATCTAGAGACAAAGCGCCGATCATTCATTCAACGTCTGTGGTCGCTCTTCCGCTGGCGAGGGAATTAAGGAGTCAATTGCACTTTCAGTCTTCCTCCGACATGCTCGATGCACCATGCGACGGGTCGTTTTTCTAGTCGTCGTAACTTTTCTTTTGCCTCTGCTCACAGAAGCAGAGGGACCCATAACTCGCCAAGACGGGCCCGCCTCGACATCGGCGATCACTCGCCGTGACGGGTTCCTCATTCTCTGGAGAAGCATCCTCAGACCTATTGAGGAGACACACGAACAGCCCTTTGAGGATGTGCAGGAAGGAGACCGCGGCTTCCTCGAGATCACCTACGCGAAGGCACGTGGAATTCTCGAGGATGAACCGCTCTTCCGACCGGACGAGCCGCTGCCCCTCGAAGATGCACTGCTCTGGCTCTTTCGCACGCGCAATGTTGCGCAGCTCGATGCGATGGAGCGGAAGGATCTTGCGGTACTGCTTGAGCGCTATCACCTCGGCGATGTGGTGGAGCGAACAACCGGTGAGGAAGAGCTCACCTCACTCATGCGCACCCTCGATGCATTTCTCAAGGAAGAGGTCCACGAGGTGAGCCTCTACGCGGAAGAATTTCACGGTGACCATACCGCCTGCGCAGAGGTTTTTGACATGCATGCACTGACCGCTGCTCACCGGACATTGCCGTGTGGAACACTCGTCCGCGTGACGAATACCGAGAACGGGAAAAGCACTGTTGTTCGCATCAATGATCGAGGTCCGTATGTGGCAGGGCGTGACATGGATCTCTCTCTTGCAGCCTTCACGGCACTCGCCCCGCGGAGTCAAGGGAAATTCCTCGCAACGTTCGAGCGCCTCGGAGATGCAACCGTGGTGCAGGGGTGTGCGGAGCATGTGGAACGTCGCTACCAGACGCGGATCACACGCGATGTTCGGTTCGTCCGCGGTGTGCCGCACCTCCTTACCATTGGAGAGACGCTCGTCCTAAGAGCCAATCGGCCATTCATCGTGCAGTCGATGACCTATCCGGATGGAAACAGAGTGCGCATCGATATTCCCGTGCGCCGCGGAGAAACCTACTCCTTCACGCCTGCACTCACAGGGACGTACACGTTCGCCTTCCGCGCGCGTGGCAGGGTACGACCGATGACGATGGAAGTCGTCACGTGCCTAGCATCCTAGAACTACCGGGGACAGCCAATTTCTGCTATAATTAAACGAATTTCCTCTACTCTAAGTCCTAAGTCCTGACACGTGATTACCTTCGTTCGCTTCTTCTTCTGGCCTATTGTTGCTGTTTCGCTGGAGCTCGTGAGCGCCCTCTTTGGAGCGAGCTTCTGGGGGACGCTCTGGCGCTGGTTCACCGAGGATCCCCTTGAGCGGGCTCTTCTCCTCCTTGCGACGTACTTCATCTGGCGTTGGGTCGTCCGCTTCACACGCTTCAGCTACGCGCTCTGGATGTCGCCTCGGCTCGTCCACATGAAAGTCCTCCTTCCGCGAGCGGACACGAAGGTCGACCAGGAGAAGCGGACGGAGAAGGACTTCAAGGAGAAGGTCGCAATCATGGAGCAGCTCCATCGTGCGCTCTGGGAGGTCAAGCAGCTGACGTTCTGGCGCCTCATTCATTTCTGGATCTTCCGGTTCGCGACGATCAGCTTCGAGATGTTCCTCGAGCGCGGCGAACTGACGTTCTACGTCCTCACCCAGCCGAACCTCGTCTCGATCGTCGAGAAGCAGATCACGGCGTTCTACCCCGATGCCGAAGTGACGATCCAGAAGGCACCCGACATCTGGCCACGCGGCTTCAAGCTCGTCGGCTACAATATGCTCTTCAAGAAGAAGTTCCGGTTCCCGATCCGGTTCTACGAGCAGATGCAGGATGATCCACTCAACGATATCGTCAACGTTCTCAGCAAGACCGAGCCCGATGAAACAGCCGCGATCCAAGTCATCATCACGCCGTCGTTCTCCGATCGGTGGAGTAAAGAGGTGAAGCGCTATGCTTCCATAAAGTTCAAGGGAAGGGAAGATCGGTGGATTGAGCGCATTCCGGTCCTCTCGACGTTGATTCGTGTGATCAGCGGTGTCGCGACGGGTACGGATGGATCGACCTTCGCTCCCGGCGCCTCGCACGGCGATGCATTCGTCCGTATGATCCAGCCCGAAGAGGAGCTCTACAAGCGCATGGGGGAGAAGGCGGGGATGAGTGGTTTCCACGGCACGATCCGCATTCTCGCAGCCGCGAAGACGTGGCAGCGGGCGATCGACATCACGAACGGGATGCAGGTGGCCTTCAACGTCTACAAGGATATCTACGGGAACTGGTTCCGGAACCGCCGGATGTTCGTCGACTTTCTGCCATTCGTCATCAATGCACCCTTCATTCACTGGGCCTGGAAGCACCGGCTCAATGGCTTCCTCAACAAGCGCTGCCTGTTCGTTGAGCGGGAGCTCGCGGGGCTGTACCACTTCCCGGATAGCCGTTACAACAAAATCCCGATCATCCAGTGGATCACCTATCGGGTGCTCCCTCCACCACCCAATGCGCCCTCGGAGGGGATCGTCATCGGGATCAACCGGCACCGTGCGGTCGAGACACCGATCCGATTCATGGCGAAGGACCGGACTCGTCACCAGTACATCATCGGGAAGTCGGGCTGTGGAAAATCGGCGCTTATCAGTTTCCTCGCACGTCAGGACATCAAGATGGATGATGGTGTCTGTGTCGTCGATCCCCACGGAGATCTCATTGAAGATGTCCTCTGCCACATTCCGAAGGAGCGTGCGAAAGATGTCATCCTCTTTGACCCCGCGGATATGGAACGGCCCATGGGCCTCAATCTCCTTGAGGCAAAGACGGACGAAGAGAAGGACCGCGCATCACTCGATGCAATGGAGATCTTCATCAAACTCTTCGGGAATGAGATCTTCGGTCCCCGAATCCAGCACTACTTCCGTAATGGCTGCTTAACCCTCATGGACGACGAGGAGGAAGGCGCGACGCTCATAGATGTCCCGCGCCTCTTCGTCGATGATGAGTTCCAGCACTACAAGGTCAGTAAGTGCAAGAACGTGGTTGTCCGCAGCTTCTGGGAGCACGAGATCGTGAAGACCGGCGCGCGGGAGAAGGAGGAGATGATCCCGTACTTCTCCGCGAAGTTCGGTCCGTTTGTGACAAACACGACGATGCGCAACATCATTGGGCAACCGAAGAGCGCCTTCAACATCCGGGAGATCATGGACTCCGGGAAGATTCTCCTCGTGAACTTGAGCAAGGGAAAGATCGGCGATGTCAACGCACAGCTCCTCGGACTCATCTTCGTCAATAAAGTGAATATGGCCGCGCTGTCGCGAGCTGATATTCCGATGGCGCAACGCCGGCGCTTCTACCTCTACGTCGACGAGTTCCAGAACTTCGTCACCGATGCGTTCACAACGATCCTGAGTGAGGCTCGGAAGTACGAGCTTTCGCTTATTATGGCGCACCAGTACATCGGACAACTTGTTGGGAAGACGGCCGAGTACGAGGCTGCGAACACGAAGATGCGGGATGCCGTATTCGGGAACGTTGGCACGATTCTGAGCTTCAAGATCGGCGCCGAGGATGCTGAGTACATGGCGAAGGAGTTTGCACCGGTCCTGAGTGAGCAGGACGTCATCGGGATCCCGAACTTCCACTGCTACGTGAAGCTCAGTATTAATAACACGACCTCACGGCCCTTCAGCTTGGCGACGATCTGGGACCAAACGGGCCGCAGCGAGAAGCTCGCAGCCCTCATCAAGGAGTACAGCCGTATGAAGTACGGCCGGAAGAAAGTTTTTGTAGATCAGGAAATCGAAGATCGGATCGGCATCACCCGCTGAAGCGAGAGGTTTGTTAGGTTTCTTACGTTTGACCTAATAAACCTAATCAACCTTACCAGAGATAGCGGTAGAGCATTGGTGTGCGCTCAGGGTGGGCGTAGTAGCCGAAGGACAGCGGGAGTTTCTTAAAATCGAGAATCTCGACAGGGGTGCGCCCTTTGAACTCGAAGCCATGAGAGATGACCCGTGTTCCCGGACGCAGTTCTCTCGCGAGTTTCCGTTGCAGCTTTTCCATCATGGGTGGGAGGAGGTACACGAAAATCACATCCGCGTCGGAGAGGTTTGACTCGAGGAAGCTTCGGAAGAGGAGGCGTACCCCCCGCCGTGTTGCCGTGTTTCGTGCCAACGCTTTGAGGTAGGGATAGGGGCTCACCTCGTACCCCACCGCGGTCATTCCCGGGAAGCGTCGCTTTGTCTCGAAGAGGAGCCGTCCGTCGCCACAGCCCAAGTCGTAGACGCGCTCATTTCCCTGAAGCTTTGCGAAATCCACCATTATGCTTGTGATGTGGTGGGGAGTGGGGATGTACGGTGTGCGTGTGAGGAGGAGGGCGAGGAGCGTTCCGAGGAGTAGGATTGCAAGGAGAGAAATGACTATTCCTCCTGCAGTGAGCAAGAACTCTGGCATCACCCGCTAGTCTACCAGTAGGATGGATCCATGGTCTCATTCTCACAGCTCCGGAACGCCTACCGTCTTCAGAAGGAGGCGAAGAAGGTGAAGAAAGAACTTAAAGCCATTCACGTTGAAGCAGAAGCAGAAGGCGTAAAGGTTGTCGTTGCAGCAGATCAAGAAGTTCTGAGTGTCGAGATCGCTCCGGAGGTTCCCCGCGAGCGTATTTCGGCGCTCCTCATGGATGCACTGAACCGTGCACTCAAGAAAGCGCAGGTTGTCTCGGCGGAGCGGATGCAGGGGATCATGGGGGAGATGGGGCTTCCTAGTGCATGAGGAGTCAAAGGAGTCAAAGGAGTCAAAAGGAGTCGGAGGAGTGAGAGGGGCGATCGGCTATCATGCGGGTGTGCGAAAGATCATTGCCCTTGTTGTTCTCATCTCCCTCGTGGTGGTTCCACTCTTCTGGTACCGAAGTGCCTTGGCTCCGGTTGAGCCGGGGAGCCCGGTGCGCGTGAGTGTTCAAATCCCGAAAGGGGCGATGGTCTCAGATATTGCACGACTCCTCAAGGAGGAGGACATCATTCGATCATCGCTTGTCTTCACACTCTATGTTCGGTTCCATGGTCTCGATCGTTTGCTCCAGGCGGGTAGTTTTATACTGCGCCCCTCGATGAGTGTCACCGACCTCGTCTCGGTACTCACCCGGGGATTTGCGGATGAACTCATCATTACCATTCCTGAGGGATTCACGGTACAAGATATTGATGCGCTCCTCGCGGAGAAGGGGATTACGGAGACAGGAGCGGTTGTCGCCTGTGCGCGCACATGCGATTTTTCTTCGTTTGAGTTCCTGCCAAAAACACTCAAAGGGCCTGTCCTGAGGAGCCCTGAGCCTGTCGAAGGGCGTCTCGAAGGGTACCTCTTCCCCGATACCTACTTCGTCACCGTCGAAGAGTTTCAGCCGAAGCTGTTCCTTGAGCGGATGCTCTCGACATTCCGTCGCCGCGTCGTACAGCCCTTCGCGAAGGAAATCGCAGAGTCTGGCCGCTCTCTCCACGAGCTCATCACGATGGCTTCTCTCATCGAGGAAGAGACACGTACGAACGAAGAGCGACCAATCGTCTCTGGAATCCTCTGGAAACGCTTGAAGGCCGGCATGGGGCTTGATGTCGATGCGACTATCCGGTACATCCTTGGAAAACCCCAGGGAGTCCTCACAGAGGAAGATCTCCGTGTGAACTCTCCCTATAACACCCGTAAGTTCCGTGGCTTACCTCCTGGCCCGATCGCAAATCCCAGCCTCTCGAGCATCCGTGCCGCGCTTCGGCCACAGGACTCACCCTACTGGTACTACCTCCATGACTCCCAGGGAAACATCCGCTATGCGAAAACGAACGATGAGCACAACGTGAACAAGGCGAAGTACCTACGTTAGCCTACCTACCGGGCGGAGCTTCACTTTCTAGAGCTGACCGATAGGGGTTTTTGTGATAGAATATCCTGATGCGGTTTCTTGGGGTTGCACTCATTGCAGCGTACGTGTACGTCGCGTTCGTGCCGCCGACGGGGATGTCGCTTGAAGGACTGAAAGCGCAGGCGATCTCTGGAGCGATTTCAACTCTTCAGGAACTCCTCAGTGGGGCAGAGGAGAAGGTGAGTGCCGTGTTCCAAGAATCCGTGCAACGCATTCCGCGCACCGATGTGCGCGAGCTTCTACGATTTATCGAAGACGGGCGGATACAAGACGATGTCTATGCTTGTGGTTCCCTTCCTGCTCTCTCTTCGTACGAGAATGTCCCTTCTATCGGGGATTGGATCGCGTACTGCCTCGCACGAATCCGCCGTGATCCACGCCGCTGCACCCAAATCGCTGCTACACTTACTCCGGATCTCCGCTCTCTCTGCGAACGCGAACTTAATTCTTAATTCCTAATTCTTAATTCCTAATTCTTAATTCCTAATTCCTAATTCTTAGGAGATGGCTCACCATCACAAGTTAAAGATTGGCGTTATGGGATCCGCGTCGGGCCCACAGATTGAGAATCCTGTTGCACGCGAGAAAGCCCGGCAGCTTGGCCGTGAGATTGCGAAACGCGGATGGATCTTCATCAACGGCGCCTGCCCGGGTCTTCCCAATGAGGCTCTCATGGGAGCGAAGGAAATGAACGGGTTCACGGTCGGGATCTCACCGGCGTTCTCCGAGTACGAGCACGTCAATGAGTACCAGTCACCGCACGCCCACGACATGATCATCTACACGGGAATGGGGTTCATGGAGCGCGACATCATCAACATCCGCTCCGCCGATGCGGTCGTGATCATCGGAGGGGGGATCGGATCGCTCAATGAGTTCACGATCGCCTACGATGAAGGTCGTCCGATTGGGATACTGACCGGAACCGGCGGGATCAGTGACTCCATCCATCACATCGTCGTCGAGCTCTGCCAGCGCAAGATCCCGCCGAACCTCGTCATGGACGACGACCCCGTGCACTTGCTTGATAAGCTCGAGGTCGCGATTAAGGCCTTCCCCCTGCCGATACGTGAGGACGGGCGGGTGACGAGGGAGGGGCGGCGCGGAAAGCCGCGGCACGAGCGGGCTGGGTGATCCACCGTATCGGTGTTCCCTCAAACCCGAAGGTCGAGCGCAGTCGTCGTTCGAGGAATCGAAGGTCCGAAAGTTGCACTTTCTTCGGATCACGGACGAAGAGCTCAAACGTCGGAGGGCGTGCGCGTACTTGCTCGATAGCGTGCGTCCGTGCGAGCGCACCCATCGGATGTCCTTGGAGAGCTTCTGAGAACCACTGGCGGAGGTTCTCGGGCGATAGCTGCCGTGTGCGGTTCCGCTGCGCCATCTCAATGAGATCGAAGAGTTTCTCGATGCCTTCTCGCGTCAGGGCTGAACAGGGGAGAACCGGAGCAAAGGCGCAAAAGAAGAGATCGCGACGTACCTCCGAGAGTTTCTCAGTGCGCTGTTCGTGTGAGAGCACATCGATCTTGTTGAGGGCGAGGATGAGACCCTTCCCTTCCTCAATCACCATGCTCACGATCCGCTTATCCTGACGTGTCACTGATCGTACAGCCTCGAGGAGGAGAATGGTAATGTCAGCATGTTCAATGGCCTGGATTGTTCGCAGCACCGCCAGTCCCTCGATTTCCTGCGGTGTATCGGGATGCCGTCTTAAGCCCGCGGTGTCGATGAACACGTACTCTTTTCCGTGCGATCGGATCGTGACGTCGCTGGCATCACGCGTTGTACCCGGGGTCTCCGCGACGAGCCGAGGAGAGGTTTCCCGGTCCGCATCAGACATCAAGGCATTGATGAGCGAGCTCTTCCCGACATTGGGCTGGCCGATGACCGCCACGCGCGGAGCTTCGAGCTGTGAGCTTCGAGCTGTGAGCTTCTGGAAATGTAATTTTCGGAGCTTCTCGATGATGGTCTCCTGCAGCTCCTCGATGCCGAGCGTGTGGATGGCGCTCACAGGAATCACGTCATCACCAATTCCGAGCTGATGGTACTGTGGAAGGAGCACATCAAGACCAATGAGGTTATCGCACTTCGTGATGACGAGAATGACGGGGACATGTCGCTTCCTGCGCTTGCGCAGGATCGAGGTGACTGCGTAGTCACTCGCTGTCAGGTCTTCTCTGCTGTTGATGGTGAAAAGGATGAGGTCGGCGTGCTCGACGGCGAGGATCGATTGTGCCTCGACATCGGCCTCAAGCTCCGTATCCATGGAGCCTCCTCCCATCCCACCGGTGTCGATGAGGAGGTAATCGACCTCAGGCGTCTCGATCGTGCTTGCGATGTGGTCACGAGTTGTTCCGGGTTGCTCACTGACGATCGCCTGGCGTCGTCCGACGAGTCGGTTAAAGAGCGTGGACTTCCCGGTGTTCGGGCGTCCAATGATCGCGACGGTGGGAAGGTGTGCCATCGATGGTGCGCCATTCTAGCAAGTGCACACCGAACGCGCTAGTCTTTTCCCGATGTCTCGTGACTACGATCCAGCGCAGGTGGAGCCGAAATGGCAGAAGCGGTGGGAGGAGGCAAAGGTCTCTGAGGTGGATCTCCGGAAAGCCAAAAATCCCTACTACTCCCTCGTCATGTTCCCGTACCCGAGCGGAGAGAAGCTCCACGTCGGACACTGGTACAACTTCGGCCCTGCCGATAGCTACGCGCGTTTCATGCGGATGCGGGGGAAGGATGTCTTTGAGCCGATGGGGTTTGATGCGTTCGGGCTTCCTGCGGAGAACTATGCGGTCAAGAGTGGGATCCATCCGGCAAAATCTACGAGCGATAACGTCCGAACGATGATCACGCAACTGAAACGGATCGGCTGTCTGTACGACTGGAGCAAGTCCCTCGATACCTCGCAGCCCGAGTACTACCGCTGGACGCAGTGGGTGTTTTTGAAAATGTACGAGCATGGGCTCGCCTACAAGAAGGAAGGGAATGTGAACTTTTGTCCGAGTTGTCAGACGGTGCTCGCGAACGAGCAGGTGTGGGACGGGAAGTGCGAGCGGTGCGAGACCGAGGTCATCCAGAAGCCCCTCGAGCAGTGGTTCTGGAAAATCACGGACTACGCGGAGCGTCTCCTCGAGGGGCACAGCCACCTCGATTGGCCCGAAAAGACGATTCTCATGCAGCAAAACTGGATCGGACGGAAAGAGGGAATTAATATTTCGTACGGGGTAGAGGGTGTAAGCGGGGAGATCGTCTGCTTTACCACACGTCCCGATACGAACTTCGGTGCGACGTTCATCGTCCTTGCTCCAGAACACAGCTTTGTAAAGAAGATCCTCTCAGGGGCCCTCTCACCTCCTCAAGGGAATAGTGTTGAGAGCATCCGAACCTACGTCGAAACAGCAGCACAGAAGACGGAATTACAGAGACAGGAAGAAGGACGACTGAAAACGGGTGTCTTCACGGGATTCAATGCCATCAACAATCTCAATGGCGTGAAGCTTCCAATCTGGGTTGGTGATTTCGTTCTAAGCACTGTTGGGACGGGGGCTGTTGTGGGAGTACCGGGTCATGACACGAGGGACTTTGAATTTGCCAAGGCGTTCGATCTCCCCATTGTACGTGTCGTCGTTGCATCGGATGGAGATACATCACCCGTTGATCAGATCGAACAAGTGCAGGAGACAGAAGGAACGATGATCAATTCGGAATTCCTGGACGGGCTGGACATTCACGAGGCCACGCAGGCGGTGATGGATCACCTCGAAAGAAAGGGATGGGGGAAACGCGTCATAAGCTATCGTCTGCGCGATTGGCTGATCTCACGGCAGCGCTACTGGGGGGCACCGATTCCGATCGTCTACGATCCCGAGGACAGGCCACATCCGGTTCCGGAGAAGCATCTGCCGTGGCTGCTGCCGACCGATGTGGAATTTAAACCGACCGGAAGGTCGCCGCTCTTCTACTCAAAGGAATTTCGGGAGCGCACGGAGCGGATGTTCGGCAAGGGGTGGACGCCGGAGTTCGACACCATGGATACGTTCGTCGATTCCTCATTCTATTTCCTCCGTTTCCTCATGGAGGGAGATCAGGAGCGGTTCGTTGACCCTGAGCTTGAGCGAATGTGGCTCCCGGTCCACATGTACATCGGGGGACCGGAGCACGCGTGCATGCACTTGATCTACGCGCGATTCGTGATGATGGCACTGCATGATTTTGGGATCGTTTCCCATGATGAACCGTTCCAGCGGCTCGTCCACCAGGGGCTCATCACCAATAAAGGAGCGAAGATGAGCAAGAGTCGGGGAAACGTTGTGTCACCGGATGCCTTCATTGAGAAACACGGGTCCGATGTCTTTCGGATGTACCTGATGTTCATGGGGCCCTTCACCGATGGGGGAGACTGGAGTGATACGGGGATCAAAGGGATCGATCGCTTTGTCCAGCGCGTCTGGAATGTCTTCGGAGGGCCTGAAAAATTTGTTCAGGAAGATGGGCTTCAGCAAGGGCTTCATGCCCTTATCAAGCGCGTCACCGATGATCTGGAGAGGCTGCACTTCAATACGGCCATCAGTGCGCTCATGGAGTTTCTCAACCTCGTCGAAGAGAGCTCCTGTTCTCAAGAGACCGCGCAGGTATTCACGAGGCTGCTCACCCCCCTCGCTCCACACTTGGCTGAAGAACTCTGGGAAACACTGGGGGGTCGGGGGTTTGTCATCGGGCTAGAGTGGCCGACCTACGATCCGAAACTTCTCAGAGCCGAAACGATCACGATTCCGATTCAGGTGAACGGCAAAGTGCGCGGCGAGATTGAAATTGCTTCCGATGCCTCCGAGAACGATGTCCTCGCGAAAGCAAAAGAGCACCCGAATGTTCGGAAGTACGTCGAAGGCAGAACGCTCAGGAAAGAGCTCTACGTTGCAGGTAAACTCGTGAGCTTCGTTGTTTGATTGAGTCTCCTTTGTTACGCTTTCCCCATGGTTACACTCAAAGAAAGCGGTCTTGAGCAGCGGTTGCTGGAGATTCTGCAGCAGGAAAGTGGTACAGAGATCACGGATCGATCGGTGACCATTGGGTCACTGTTTGAAAAGCCTCGGAGTTTGTCCGAACGCTTTCTTCAGAAGATCGGGTTGGGTCGCGTTAATGCTGAACTTGCGACGGTGATCGTCCGCACGGAAATCGTGGTGGGTCATAGCTTCTGTGATCCCTGTCGAGCGATCGAACAAATCAAAGCGATGACTGTTGAAAAATTCCTCTGGTGCATATGGAAGCTTTTCGAGGATGGGCAAGGTGTACCATAGTTCGGGTATGGATCCAGAAAGTTTGCATCAAAAGGTGGGCGGAACTGAGGTACAGCGCCTACCGGTCATGCCCCTCTCCTCTGGTGCTGTGAGCGGGGTCGATACACTGAGACGACTCTGCGTGGATCATGCTCAAGGGGTGATCGAGATCCCCTCGATGCGATCCGTCCTGCAGCAAGTCGAAGGAGTACTTCCAGAATTACTTGATGATGAGCGCGGCTGGAGTGGCTTGAAGATCGTCCGCGCAGGAACGCTCTCTCGGCTTCACCGGCGATTCGGTAATGGTTTCCGAGTGTTCCTCCATCGCGTCGATCCCTGCTTTGAAGGTCAGCCGTTCTACCACTACCACCAGTGGCCGATGATCGTGAAGGTTCTCGAGGGAGCGTACGAGATGGGCATCGGTGCGGCTGGTGGTTCAGAGGCGCCATCCATCATCTGTGCGATAAAGGAGATTCGGGCGCCATTCCAATATGAGATGCCAAACAAAAATGGATGGCACTACACGCGGGCGTTGGGCGATCAGCCGACCTGGTCTCTCGCCATCATCGGAGAGCCATGGGATCGACCCCAACCCTACGGTGCTACCCCTGAGGTTGAGGATGTGCTCCTCGAGGAGAAAAGGGCAATGCTCGCGAAGTTTCGGAGCTTCTATCCGAAGGGATGATAGGCTTGCGCTGTGGCACATCCTTTTGACCGCTACGCACCGTTTACGGATGTTACGCTCCTCAAGGAGGCGAGTGAGCGGCCGCTTCGCAAAAGCATCCGTGTGAATACCCTGAAAGCGACGGTTGAGGGAGTACAAGCGTGGGGAAGGGGGCATCAGTGGGAGCTGACGCCGGTTCCGTGGTGTCGAGAGGGTTTCTTCGTCGAACGCGTGGATCGGGAGGAGGCGCTGGGGAATGACCTCCTCCACCGACTGGGCTACTTCTACATTCAAGAAGCCGCGAGCATGCTTCCGGTGGAGCTTCTCGATCCACAACCAAATGATGTGATTCTTGATATGAGCGCGGCGCCGGGGAGCAAAGCAACACAGATTGCGGCCCGCTTTCGCCCAGCCTCCGCTAAAGCTACGGCCGGCGAGCAAGGCTACGGCGGGCAAGCGAAAGGGGTGCTCGTGGCGAACGATGTGCAGGAGAAGCGGCTCTGGGCGATGAAGAGCTCCTTTCATCGTCTCGGCGTGACGAATGTGCTGGTGACGAAGAAGGTTGGTCAGTGGTTCGCAAGGAACATGACTGAGCGGTTTGACCGAGTCCTCATCGACGCACCTTGCACGGCGCAGGGGACAAGTCGCAAAGACTCCGATGCACTGCTCTACTCCTCCATCGACAACGTCTTGAAGATGGCAAAGCTCCAGCGCGAACTCCTCGAGTCGGCAGTGCACGCCGCGAAAGTTGGAGGCCGCATTGTGTACTCGACCTGCACGCTCACGCCGGAAGAGAACGAAGGGGTCGTACTCTCAATTCTGAACAAATTTAGTGATCAGCTTTCTGTCCTGGATCCTAAGGAAATTCTTAGGGTCAATGGTTGGAACATGGAACGCGCGATCGACGACTCAAGCCGCGTGCAGCATTGGCTTTTGAAGGAGCATTCACACCCCCCTCAACGACCAACCAGTAACCAGCGCTGTCCAATGCTGCGCCTCTGGCCACACGTCTTCGATACCGAGGGATTCTTCTGTGCCGTCCTCGAGAAACACGCTCCGACCCCGCGGGATGGGCGCACAGTGGAACTCGCCCCCGTGCGTTTCGAGGAAGAACTCCTCCCGCCCGCGCGAGTAGGAGAGATCATCAAATTCCTCGAGCGGCAGTTTGGGACATCGTTCCTCAACGAGAACGATCGCTTGTTCATTCGAACCGATCAGCTGCTCCTCACGAATCGTGGTGTTGCATCGTTCGCGCTCCCCGTTCGCGATTATTCCCTCGGCCTCCCCTTCGGGAGATACCTCGAGGGGGGCCGTGTGCGCCTCAGTCACGAACTCGTGACGCTCAGGGGAACTATGGCAACACGCGGATTCTGTGAGATCGGTGAGGAGCAGCTCGAGACACTCCTTTCAGGGAAAGACACCACCTGCCCGCTGGAACTTCGCGGCGATGTCATCCTCCGCTACCGGGGGATGAGCATTGGCCTCGGTTTGGGAAAAGAGGGAAAGCTCAAAAACAACCTCCCCCGTTGGTTCCTCTCCCACTAAACTAGCACCCCATGCCCGATCGGAACTTTCTTCTGCAGCAGTTCGGTCTCACGCGTTTTGAGAAGATCACGCCGCAAAGTACTGTGCCAAATACTTGGTTCGAGAAATTTTGGAAAGAGCACGGTGTGAAGATGCGAGACGACTTCGACATAAAGAGCAGTACTGGCATTGAATCCCGCAGGTACTTCCCTCCCAGCATGGAGCCTGCGGCCATTGCGGCAGAGATGATTCAGCAGCTGCGCCGTGTTATCGAGAAAGATGGTCAGCAGTGCCTTGAATTCTTCCTCGTCAGCAGCGATCCTGCCATTGAGAAGATCGCAGCCGAGACATCCGAACGTGTGCAGATGCTCGGCGAGGGAATCAACTGGGCGTGCACGGGTTTCCCTGGCGCCTTGCAGCACGTTCTCAGTGAGTTCGAAGGTATGCCCGACGATGAGGTGGGGCAGCAGCTCATCAACCAGCACATTCTCATTGTCTGGATGGAGGTCTGGCGGACACTTCTTAACGTCTACAACCACAAGGTTGCCCCGCTTTTTGGGGACTGCTGCATCGGGACAGGATTCACCAACATCCTGTCACATCCTCAACATCTCGTCCGCTACCGTATTCTCGATGTCCTCGCACGTCGCATCGGTGTGGAGAAGAAGGTGATTTGGTTGAATGAGGTGCGCGATGGAAAGGAACGGAACGTCGATTATCGGGACAATACATGGCATGAACGCCCCGCTGTCTGCCCAAGTGGCGCACCGCCTGGAACCACAGTGATCGACATGAATGGGTTCGAGATCTTTAAGGTCGCACCGGTGAAGATGGTCGATGTTGCTGTGGAGCTCCTCGAGCGTAATGGACTCTCCCCGAATCATGTCCACCATTTCCACTGCCACCGTGCGAATGCACGAATGAAGAAGATCATCGCAAAGGAACTTAACCGGCGAGACTTTGAACCGGTGGAGCTTGCACAGGAATCACGACCCTGGGAGCCGAGCGACATCACCATGGATCTCTCGGAGGGGAATAGTGGTGGAGCCTCGCTCGCGCTGGGCCTTCATCAGTGTGATGATTCTTTTACATCGGGGGATCAGATCATCTGTACGGCAGTCGGTGGCGGGCGGAATCTCGGGAACTGGGAAGTCCCTATTGGGGAGGATGATGTTCATCGGAAAGAGACCGACGAAGGGGAACTGACCTGCGGAGCAGTCCTCTTTGAGGTGGTGTAAGATGTGTCGTCCATGGATCCCGTCTCTGAGATCAAGGCACGGCTGCCGATCGACGAACTCGTCTCGCGCTACTGCATGCTGAAACGCAAGGGCAAGAGCTTCGTTGCTCTCTGCCCCTTCCACAACGATACCCACCCGAGCCTCCTCATTTCTCCCGACAAAGGCATCGCCTACTGCTTCGCGTGCCAGACCGGAGGGGACATCTTCAGCTTCTACCAGGCGATCGAGGGGGTGGATTTCCGGCAGGCGCTTCGTGACCTTGCGGAGCGGACGGGGGTGCCGCTTCGCAAGGTCACGAAGCGCCTGCCGG